>ERZ857998.2652-NODE-2652-length-16240-cov-47.574359_pt1 | contig 16240 bp, 20 predicted proteins | sample MGYA00519954_ERZ857998 | MGnify/ENA primary metagenome ERZ857998 (study PRJEB31778, sample SAMEA3449424) | human gut metagenome | biome: human gut; feature: human-associated habitat; material: faeces | place: United Kingdom | collected 2010/2012 ...
TTCGTTAGAAATATATTAAGTTTTCTATCAAATGTTATATCTATATCATACAAGGTGGGGATTTTGATAATATTACATTTTCTGAAAATAATACCACTCCATTAAAGAAAAATCAAAAATATGTTTTCTTTTTAAAACAATATGAAGACTCACCATTTAGCCTTTTGAATCCAGTTCAAGGAACATATTTATCTGAAAATGGTAAGTTGATCCCAAATAATAAGAATAGTGTAAAAATGGATTTGAATAAATTAGAAAAAATTAATAAAAAATAACCTAAATAATAGTTTACTATTTTATAAAAAACTCTTTATTTATTATTTAAAGGTAAAAATTTCTATTATTTTAAGGGGGAAATATGGATAAAAGAGCAATTAAGTTTTTAGTATTCACATTTTTATTAACATTTGGATGTTGGGGCGCAATTATATTAGCAAATCAATTTGAATATTTGGTATATGGTACACCTATTAGTATGATTATATATCTTACAGGAGGATTATCACCAACAATAGTTGCATATTTTTATTTAAAAAAATGTAATAGAGTAGATGGAATAAAGGATTTTTTTAAAAAGTCGTTTTCTATTAAGCAACCTTGGCAATATTATATATTGATTCTAATTTTGCTTACTTTATATTTTGTTTTACCATTTACTATTGGAATAGTTTCTTATTTAACACCAATATATCTGTTACCAATTTTACTAATATCCAATATAATTGGTGGTGGTTTAGAAGAATTAGGATGGCGATATATTTTACAACATGAACTTGAAAAGAAGTATTCCTTCATAGTATCTACTATAATTGTAAGTATTGTATGGGCAGTATGGCATTTACCTCTATTTTATATAGTTGGAACATCTCAGCAGCAGATGCTAGATTTTCGGACTTTCTCAATTTTAGTTGTAGGATTTTCATTTATGCTAGGTGCAATTTATCATATAACTAAAAGTCTTTGGTTATGTATACTTTGCCATGCTTTAATAAACTCTTTAAATGCTTGCTTTTTATTTTTAGATAAGGTAAATATTGTACAGAGTTGTTTAATAGCAGGTTTATTAGTAGTTAGTTCATATATATCTATTATATTAATGAAGAAGAAAAAGATAGTTTAGTATATATTCCTAAGATAAAATTATCTACAGAACCAAATGATTCTTATGATATGATAGGGCTTATAATTTATAAAGGAAAAAGACTAGGATATGCAAAAGGAAATAATTAATTCGGGTGAATCAGTTGCTTTGGGCTTGTTTGCAGAAGTTTCTTGGATTGCAGGAACAGTTATAGAATTTAAAGTTATACTACAAGTAGAAGATAAAGAAACATCAAATATTTTAGCGATATAGAATATAAAATTATGATTATTTTTAATTATTAAGAGTATATATAGAATTGTGAGAGATGGGAGGAGAGTTATATGAAGGATAAAGAGAAGGTATTATTGGGACTTACTTGTTTTTTGGGGGGAGTTGTTGCAGGTTTTTTTATTGCTCCAATTAAAAAGGGAATTTATTGTGGAAATAACTGTGGGAACAATGTTAGAACTGTTGATGAACTAAAAGAATTAATGGATAATGCCATAGAAGAAAATAAGAGTATAAGATGAATATATTAAAATATACATAGGAGATAAATAAGAAATGGATAGAGTGATAATAATAGGCTGTGGAGGTAGTGGGAAATCTACATTATCTAGAGCTTTATCAGAAAAAACTAATTTGCCAGTAGTTCATTTAGATAAGTTATTTTGGAGCGAAGGTTGGGTTTATATACCTAGAGAAGAGTTTAATACCTTACTTAGAGAAGAATTAAAGAAAGACAAATGGATAATTGACGGTAATTATGATAGAACCTTAGAAGAAAGAATAAATAGATGTGATACAGTTATTTATTTAGACTATCCAAGAAGGACATGCTTTTTAGGGGTATTCAAAAGAGTTCTATTAAATTACGGAAAAGTTAGGCCAGACATGGCAGAAGGATGTCCAGAAAAATTCGATTTAGAATTTATGAAATGGATATGGAATTTTAATAAAAATCACAGAGATAAATTATATAGAATACTTAATAAGCAAAAAAATAAAAAAATATATATTTTTAAAAATAGAAAACAATGCAAAGAATTTTTAAATAAAATTTAGAGTTAAACAAAGGGGGAAGTAAGATGTTAAATTACTTAGGAGTAATAGGAATAATAATTTTCTTTACTATTTTGTATTATGTTATTAGAGTAGCAGTAGAACATGGCGTTTTTAATGCATTAAAAAGATATGATAAATATAAAGAAAACAATACCTACAATGAAGAATAAAAAGTGCTGATTATTAATGCGTATGTCGACTTGGAGTTTGCGAGGTGGACAGCAGCATAATGACTTACTTTAGTATTTAGTTGAATAAATAATTTTATATAATAGAAGAAGATGAGATATATTAATGCGAAAGTCGACTTGGAACGAAGTGACGGAGACGAAGCATAATATATCTCATCTTCTATTTATAAATTATCGTAAACTTAGCATATATTCTTTCCAATCGCCATTTTCTATATGTATGGCTTCATCTTGGAATTTTGGATCTATATCCTTATTATAAAAATAAGAATAACAATCCTCATAGCTTTCATCATCAGTTAATTTTACTTTTACAATTTTTCTTGAGTATTCATTGTTTGGATTTCCTTCACCTAAGAAGCCTTCCATTTTATCCATAGGCTCTATTGTTGCATCATAATCCGTAAGTTCAACAACTTCACCTACTATGGTAGTATTTCCAGGCAATACTGCTGGGTAACCCTTATAAGGCATGTGATATAATTCAAATCCGCTTATTTCAGCAGGTCTTATAGAATTAATTTTACCCTTTAAATAAAGATCATAGTTAAAAAAGCCTTCTCTTAAACTACCATATACAAAAATATTTAATTTCTTATTCATTAACAGATAGTTCCACCTATAGTTTTTATATCTGATGAATTTTCTATAACTGCTTTTATGCTAAGCTCTAGCCCCTTAGTTATATCATCTGCTGACATAGATGGCATATTAGGTTTTGTAGCTGCTTGAGCTGGAATACATGGAACATGTATAAATCCGCCTCTCATATTTGGGTACTTTTTATCTATTAAGTATAAAATTCCATACATAACATGGTTGCATACGAAGGTTCCAGCTGTATTTGATACAGAAGCAGGAATTCCGTTGTCAATCATTTCTTTTACCATAGCCTTTATAGGTAGGTTACTAAAGTATGCATTTTCACCATCTTCATATATAGAAATATCAATTGGTTGATTACCTTCATTATCTTGAATTCTTGCATCATCTATATTTATAGCAACTCTTTCAGGAGTAATTCCAAATCTTCCAGCAGCTTGCCCAACAGATATTACAACATCAGGATTATGCTTTTCTATATTTTCTTCTATTTTTTCTAGAGCTTTTCTAAATACAGTAGGTATTTCAATTTTTATAACTTCTTGTCCTAAAATAGTGTCTGGTAATTTCTTAACAGCTTCTAAAGCTGGATTTACACTTTCTCCACCAAAAGGATCAAAACCTGTAATTAATATTTTCATTTGTTAGCCTCCTTATTAATTAAAATGCTAAGAAGTACATTAATGCTATGTGTATTGCAAGTAAAATTATTGCAAATGGAGCTTGATATTTTATAACAGCATTCTTATCTTTAGTTTCTAATAATGCTACTGGTAATATGTTGAAGTTAGCAGCCATTGGAGTCATTAAAGTTCCACAGAAACCAGCTGTCATAGCTAAAGCAGAAGCTATTATAGGATCTCCACCTTGAGCAAATACAAAAGGTACTCCAATACCAACAGTTATTACTGAAAATGCAGCAAAAGCATTTCCCATTATAGCAGTAAATAAAGCCATTCCCACACAGTAAGCAGTTACTCCTAGAAGTATATTACCTTGTGGAATTACTCCAGAAATTATGTTTGATATAATTTCACCAACACCAGCAGCTGTGAATAAAGCACCAAGTGCAGCTAATAATTGAGGTAATATTGCAGTAGCACCAACAGCTTGGAACATTCTATTACTATCTTCTAAGAATTCACTAGGTTTAGCTTTAGTTAATATAAATGTAGTTATTAAAGCTACTATAGATGCAATACCAACAGCAGCAACACCAGAAATTGCTGTGAATTGAGCAATAATTAATGCAACTAAAGCTATTATTAATGATGGAATAAATATTTTTACTCCAATTTCCTTTGACTTTAAGCTTGCAAAAGTTGTATCTAAATCTTTTAAAGTTCCAATATTAATTTGATTAAAGGCAGCTAAAGCACCTATTACTACAATTAATGAACCAGTGATAACTGACGGAATAACTTCGCCTAGTATAAATATAATACCAAGTATTCCCCAAAATAAAGATGTACCATATCTAGTTTTATGATTTTTATCTTTTAAAGTAAACATCATAGTTAGTATAAAGAATAAACCAAGCATGATGTAAAATATCTCTAATAGTATATTTGAAATTGCTTTAATATCCATATATCTTCCTACCTATTTTTATATTTTTTTGCTAGTTTTTTATCTAATAAATAGTTTTGAATAACTCCTAAAATGAAAGCTATTATAGCTATAGGAATTGAAGCCTTAGCAATTTGTAAGGTATCAACATTATAGCCAAGGGTTTCTAAAGTACCAGCAATTAGTAAGACACCTGAATTAGCTAAAAATACATTTTGTCCAAAGAAGTTACCATAGTTATCATTAGCAGCAGAAGCAGCTTTGATTAAGTCCTCATCCTTCTCATCAAGCTCGCCATATTTTGAAATAGCAGCTCCTTGAGCCATTGGGTTAATAAGTGGTCTTACAAATTGAGGATGTCCACCAAGTTTAACTGCCATAGTTGAAGCAGCTTCTCTAATAAATAGATATCCACTTATAAGTTTACCAGTAGATAAACCTTTAACTTTTTTAATTAATTCTATTGCTTTTTCTTTTAGTCCATATCTTTCACATAAACCTATTACAGGTAATGTTAAAAGAAATAAACTCATTTCTCTTTTTTGTACGAATGTTTGTCCTAAAGTTGTTAATATTTCAGAAATGCTCATATCAGCAATCAATCCAGTTACAATACCAGAAACAATTACAACTGCAATTGTATTAAACTTAAGTGCAAATCCGACTATTATTATAAGTATTCCTATTAATGCCATATTTTATCGAATCCTTTCGAAATTTGTTTTTTTATTACAAGTAGTATTATATATCCGTTTTTACAAAAAAACTATAGAAATATTTGATAATTTATACAGAAATAACACTAAATAATAATAAATAGATAACAAAATTATATAAAATTTATATAATATATAGAAAAATATAGATAAAATAGTTGAGATTTATATAAAAAGTTAAATTATAAACTTAAATAAATTTAATAAAATTAAAAAAAACATTTACAGTTAATTTTTTTTGTGATAAGATAGTGCCATAATAAAATAAGTAGTGTGTTACTGGTAAAGCAGGCAAGGACTAAAAATATTATAGGTATATTATAACTATATCTATAAGTTTTGGTCCTTTTTTTATTTTTTATTTTTATAATAAAATTTATGAAAGATGTAAATAATATCTCTAGATAGAAACACTCTACTTTAGCAATTATCAAATTATTAGTTTATTTATAAAATTTTACTCAAGGAGGAATTATTAATGTTACAACAATTACAAAGAATTGGTAAAGCTATAATGCTTCCAATAGCAGCATTACCAATTGCAGGTATTCTATTAGGTGTTGGTGGAGCTTTATTAGGAATTGCAGGTTTAGAAAATGCCCCAGCAGTTTATCAACCATTAATGGCTTTTGTTAATATCCCAGTTGTTACAGCAATATTAACAATAATGAAAAATATAGGGGATATCATATTTGGAAATCTACCTTTATTATTTGCAGTAGGGGTTGCAGTTGGACTTGCTAAAAAGGATAAAGGAACTGCAGGATTAGCTTCAATCTTTGGATTTATAGTTATGAACCAAGTTATATCTTCAATGTTAGCATTAGGATTAACTCAATTAGGAGTTCTTACTCCAGATGCAGTTGGTGAATATGGTACTTATGTTACTACTAACTTAGGTATATTTACTTTAAATATGTCAGTTTTCGGTGGTATTATTACAGGTATAGTTACAGCAGTATTACACAATAAATATCATACAATACAATTACCACAAGTTATTGGATTCTTCTCAGGATCAAGATTTGTTCCAATAGTTACTTCTTTAGCTATGGCAGTAGTTGGTGCTATATTAGCATTTATATGGCCAGTAGTTCAAAATGGTATAGGAGTACTTTCAGAATTAGTTAGGAATGCAGGAGTTATAGGAACATTCTTCTATGGACTTATTGAAAGAGCATTAATTCCATTTGGATTACACCACGTATTCTATACACCATTCTGGTATGGATCATTTGTTGAAGGACAAATATTAGTTGATGGTGCATGGCAAACAGTTGCAGGAGCTAATACAGCTTACTTTGCTCAATTATCAAGCATGAGTAGCTTAGTTGGAGCATCAGCAGCAGATATGTCAACAATAGTTTCAGGTACTACAAGATTTATGGCTGGTAAATTCCCATTTATGATGTTTGGTCTTCCAGCAGCAGCATTAGCTATGTATAGAACAGCAGCACCAGCTAAGAAAAAAGTTGTTGGATCATTATTAGCATCAGCAGCAGTTACAGCATTACTTACTGGTATTACAGAACCATTAGAATTCACATTCTTATTCGTTGCTCCAGTATTATATGTAGTTCACTGTGTATTAGCAGGTTTATCATTTATGTTAATGGATATACTTCATGTATTTATAGGTATGACATTCTCAGGTGGTTTAATTGACTTTACATTATTCGGTTTATTACCAGCTGGAGCAGGAGTTCCAACTCACTGGTTAAGATTAATCTTAGTTGGTATAGTTTATGCAGTAGTTTACTACTTCTTATTCTACTTCTTAATTAAGAAGTTCAACTTAAAGACTCCAGGTAGAGATGAAAATGAAGAAGAGGTTAAGCTTTATTCAAAAGCTGACTATCAAGAAAAAGCAGGTATTCCTCAAGCTGACATAAATGAAAACTCTAAAGGTGCTAAAGGAACTAAAAATGAAATCCAAGAAAAAGCTCCAGCAGTATTAGCAGCTTTAGGTGGAGAAGAAAACATTGTTAGCGTTGATGCTTGTATAACAAGATTAAGAGTTGAAGTTAAAGATAAAGCAAATGTTAATAAAGAGGAATTAAAAGCATTAGGAGCAGCAGGAGTAGTTGAAGTAGGTAACGGAATTCAAGCTATCTTTGGTGCAAAAGCAGATGCTTACAAAAATGAAATAAAAAATATCTTAGATATAGACTAATTTAGAAAAGAACTGAGAATCAAATTTCTCAGTTCTTTTTTTAAAAATAATAATTAATTTATATTATTATATGAAAATCTTTGTGAAATTAATATTTTTTTATGAAACTATTGGATAATAAGTGTTAAATTAGTAATGTATATATAAAAAAGTTAAGTTTAAGCTATATATAGATTAAAATTTATTAATGCTTAAGAGAGGAGTATATAATGAAAAAAGTAAAACTAATTATTATAATTACAATTTTAATCTTGTTATCAGTTGTAATATTATATATAAATAGAGCTAAAACTTTTCCTCATAAAGAGGAAGAAGTAGTAGAGGTTACAAATGCAGATCTTGCTTTTGCTGTTTTGGGAGATGTTCATGAGAATATAGAGCATTTTGAAGAGGCAATAGATGATTTTTATAAAATAAATGCTAATATGGACGCACTGATTTTAAATGGTGATGTTGTAGATCAAGGTATAGAAGAGCAATATGATTCTGTAAAAAAAACCTTAGAAAAGAATAAGGAAATATTGCCTAGTACAATTATAAAAAATATAGGAAATCATGAATTTTTTGATTATGATATTGAGACTAATTCAAAAGATGAAGTTCAAGTCTTTATTAATAAGTATTTAGAATTTTCAGGGGAAGAAAAAGTATATCATGATAAATGGATAAATGGATATCATTTTATTTCTTTAGGCTCTGAAGATGGCAATTCTGAAACTATGAATTCAGTAACAGCATTTTTATCTAAGGAGCAAATAGAATGGTTTAAAGAAAAATTAGCTGAAAATTATGAAAAAGGAAAACCTATATTTGTGTTTTTGCATCAACATTTAGAATATCCTAATAGTTCTTGGATTGGGATTCAACAAGCAGAAGAATTAAGAGAAATATTATCAGAGTATAGTGAAGTAGTACTATTTTCATCACATACACATAGAGATATAGATGAAAACAGTATATCTTTAAATAAGCCATTTACAATAGTTAATACAGGTGCAATTCACTACACTTTAGTAATTGATTCCTATGGGAGAAATGGAGTTAGAAGAGAAGATGATTATATTAATGGAATATACGTTGAAGTTAATGGAAATGTTGTTAGTATTAAGGCAAGAGATATAAAAGAAAAGCAATGGAGATATAAGGTTGAAGTTTCAAATTAATTATTTTAAGAGTTGGGGGTGAGATTTATGGATATAGGACTTATAGGTTTTGGCGGAGTTGGAAAAGCCTTCGTAAAGCTATTAATAGAAAAGGAAGACAGACTTAAGGAAAAGGGATTAAATTTAAATCTTAAATATATTATTAAAAGTGATGGTGGAATTTATAATAAGGAAGGAATAAATCTTAAAGATATAGTAAGAAAAGAATATAACTTAAGAGATTTAGATTTTAATGAAGATATAAACATAAATACTATTATTAATAATAATGATATAGATACATTAATAGAACTTACAAGTACAAATATAGAATCAGGGGAACCAGGATTAACTCATGTAAAGCTAGCACTTGAAAATGGGATTAATGTAGTTACAGGAAATAAGGGACCAATAATTTTAAAATATAAATATTTAAAAGAAATAGCAGATAAAAATAATGCTAAATTAGGAATAGGTTGCACTACTGGAGGAGCTTTGCCTTCTATAAATGTAGGTAGCTTTGATATAGCAGGAGCTGATATATTATCCATTGAGGGTATTTTAAATGGGACTAGTAATTTTATTTTATCTCAAATGTACGAAGAAGAAATTGAATACGAGATTGCTCTAAATAAGGCTATTTCCTTGGGAATAGCTGAAGCTAATTATAAATTAGATGTGGAGGGCTTTGACACTGCAGTTAAAATTTTGATTTTATCAAATGTTTTAATGAATTCTAATTTAACTTTAAAGGATATAGAAATAGAAGGGATAAGTTATTTAAGTAAAGATATTATACTAGAAGAAAAAAATAAAGGAAATAAGATAAAATTAATAGGAAAAGTCTATAGAGAAAATCATAAGATAAAGGCTTATGTTAGAACAAAAGCAATAAATAGTGAACATCCATTGTACTTTGTAGATAATAAAAATAAAGGTGTGTATTATAAAACGGATACACTAGGAGATTTAAGTATAATAGGTGGGGCATCAGGAACAATTAATGCAGCAGCCTCTATTTTAAGAGATATAATTAATTTAAAATATTAAAAATCTTTGAATAAGGAAGAGAGTATGAATAAGGAAGAGAAAAAGATATTAAGAAATAAGATATTAATTATAAGAAATTCCCTAGATAAAGAAGTTAAGGAAGCTATGGATGATGAAATATATAATAAGCTCATAACGTCAGATCTATATATAAAAGCTAAAAATATATTTATATATTTAAGTTTTGGTAGTGAAATACAAACTAATAATATAATAACTAAGGCATTAAGAGATGAAAAAGAAGTCTATATACCGAAAGTCTACAAAAAAAATAAACTTATGAAGGCAGTTAGGTTAAAATCCTTTAATGATTTAAAAGAAAATTCCATGGGTATATTAGAACCTATTGATGATAGTAATTATATAGATAAAAGAGAAATAGATCTTATTTTAGTTCCAGGTGTAGTCTTTGATTTAAATGGAAATAGAATAGGGTATGGCGGAGGATATTATGATAGATATTTACAAGATATAAAAGAAATAAGAAATAAAGTAGTATTAGCTTATGATTTGCAAATTGTAGATTCTATTAATCCAGATATTCATGATATTGCTTTTGATTATATAATAACTAACACTAGATTAGAAAAAATTATAAAAAATAGTTGAATTTATAAAGAGTTAGTGTATAATAGGAATATAATTAAATAGAAATGTAACTTTATTAAGAATGGTGGAGGGACTGGCCCTATGAAACCTAGCAACCTACTAGATAAGGTATTTATCCTTTAAATAGTGTGGTGCTAAATCCTGCAAGCTTTGGCTTGATAAATAAGGTGATTTATTATGATTTATTTTATAATATTGAATTTAGAGGTTGCTTCTTATTTGGAGTAACCTTTTTATTTTTTTAGCAATAAGCAAAAAGGGGGCATTATTTATGTTAAAAAATTGGGAAAAAGGAACAATATGTATTCAAGGTGGCTATACACCAAAGGCTGGAGAGCCTAGAGTATTGCCAATATTTCAAAGCGCAACATATAAGTATGATGATCCAGATCATTTAGCAGGACTTTTTAATTTAGAAGTAGAGGGACATCTATATAGCAGAATATCTAATCCTACTGTAGCTGCGTTAGAAGAAAAATTTGCTCAATTACAAGGAGGAGTAGGGGCAGTAGCAACTTCATCTGGTCAAGCTGCTATATTATATTCAATATTAAATATATGTAAAGTTGGGGATCATATAATATCATCATCTAGCTTATATGGAGGAACTGTAAATTTATTTACTGTTAATTTAAAGAAAATGGGTATAGAAGTAACTTTCGTAGATCCAGAAGCTAGTAAAGAAGAAATAATTTCTTTAGCAAAAGAAAATACTAAAGCAATTTATGGAGAAACTATAGGAAATCCAGGATTAAATATTTTAGATTTTGATAAGTTTGCAGAAGTATCAAAAGAATTAAAAATACCATTTATAGTAGATAATACTGTTGGAACACCTTATTTATGTAACCCATTTGAGCATGGAGTAAATGTAGTTGTACATTCTACTACAAAATATGCTGATGGTCATGCTCAAAGTATTGGAGGAATAGTAGTAGATGGAGGAAACTTTGATTGGAATAATGGAAAATTTAACGAGTTTACAGAACCAGATCCAAGTTATCATGGCATAAGCTATGTTGAAACCTTTGGGGAAGCTGCTTATATAACTAAGTTAAGAGTAACTTTAGGTAGAGATTTAGGAGCTTGTCAAAGCCCATTTAATGCATATTTAACTAACTTAGGTCTTGAAACTCTTCATTTAAGAATGGAACGACACTCACAAAATGCTTTGGAATTAGCAAAATGGTTAGAAAAACATCCTAAAATTAAGTGGGTAAACTATCCATATTTAGAATCAAGTCCAGAATACAATAGAGCTAAAAAGTACCTTAAGGGTGGTGGAAGTGGACTATTAACCTTTGGAATAGATGGTGATATTGAAGTAGCAAAGAAATTTACAAAGGCACTAAAATTAGTGGCATTAGTAGTAACTTTAGGTGATGTAAGAAGCTGCTTACTACATCCAGCTACAACAACTCATAGTCAATTATCAGAGGAGGAACAAATAGCAAGTGGTGTTACTCCAGACTTAATGAGAGTTTCTATAGGGGTAGAAGATATAAAGGATATAATTGCAGATTTTGAACAAGCACTAGAGTCTATTTAATAGAAATGAAAAAGTATCATTAATATTTAAATAATATAATTGTTAATTGAAAAACATATTCTTATAAACTATAATATAAAATTATAATTAAGGTGCGGTAAATTAGTTTACCTTCCGGTAAGGAGTGTTTTTATGTTTAATAAAGAAGAACTTCAAATTATTAATGAAGCAGTAAAGATGTATGAAGAAAAGACAACTAAACTTTTAGAATCTAGTACTAATAATAAAGATAGAATGGTTGCTTATAATAGAAAGCAAAAGAAGGTTTGGCTACTTCAAAATAAGCTTAAAAAATTAATGCAAGAAAACAAATAGAATATAATATATTAAGGAGCTACTTCAATAGCTCCTTAATTTTTTTTTACATTGTGACATAGTACCGTCTCACTAACTGTTAATAGGTGATTTAGTAATACCTTAATTAACAATTAATTCCAATGATATCATAAATGATTTATGCAAGTCAACTAGCATATTTATGTATTATTCATATGTAGACACATCCTCTAGTATTTTACCTAGCCAAGAGAGGGTGTGTATTATATTTTATATTAACATAAAGATGATATTTGAGAACATGAAATAATTGTAACTACAAGGTTTTTATAAAATGATTAAAGGAAGGATACTTAAATAAAGCAATAAGAAAATAAAGTAATAAAAGATATTTAAAAGTAGTATAATAGTAAAAGTTTTGTATATTTTTAAGAAAAAAAATTTTCCGCTTATACCTAAATTTATACAAAATTATATTGAATATTTATAAAGGCTTTTGTATAATAATTTTCGTGATTTAGGAAAATGACGTGATTTAGGAAAATGAGTTAATCATAGAATATATCACTTTATTTTATAGATAATGACTAAAATCAATAGAGTGAGATGCCTTTCATTAGACACATTGAAAAAAATATATCAGCTAATTTATAGGCAAAAGCTAAATGTACTGATGTAGGTATTGACAGAAGAAAGGATGAAGCTATGAGAAAAATTAAATTTGGCTTTATCTGCATTCTTGCTTTTATTATCCTAAGCTTATCCGGTATGAGGGTATACGCAGCATCGGGAATAAAAGCCATTCTGGAGAATGATAAGACAGAATTAACGAGTGGGGATGAAGTTGTAGTTACTCTAAGATTTGACAATTATGAAGAAATCAATAAAGGAGTCAATGCCTATAAGGCAACTTTAGAGTATGATAAAAGTATATTTGAGGAAGTATTAGAAAGTGATTTTAAGACACTGAACAACTGGGAACAACTCAAATTTAATAAAGACACAGGTGAGTTTGTAGCTATCAAAAGGGTAGGAAGTAAGACCCCAGAGGAAATAGTGAAGATTACATTGAGGGTTAAAGAGAATGCTCAGGCTGGAAAAGAAGATATTCTTATCAAAGATATCGTTACTTCTGAGGGAAAAGAAGATATCATGGTAGGTGAATCAAAAATCACTGTTGATATAATACAGGATCAATCAAATCAGGTATTTATTCCTGGAGATCAGAATTCTTCTAACAATGTGGACAATGAGAACAATTCATTGAATCCTGATAACTCAATAGTGATGGAAGTATAACTGTAACAGATTTAACCCTTTTAGTAAGGAAAGTTGAAAAAAACTTGAATTATGAAGTTGTCTTATTTGATGTAGGGCAAGATAATTATTATCCATATAAGAATGAGGAAGTAAATCTAATTTTCTTAGGTGATGTCAGTTATAATGCAATAATTGAAAAAGTAATAATCAATAATAATGAATATCAAGTTAAGAAAGTAGAAAATAGTAATATTTATACTGTAAATGTTGGTAATAACAATACATCAGGTATAAAAGAATATCATTTTACAGAAGTATTACTAAATAATGGGAAAATAATATATGTAGATTATACAATAAAGCTTGATGTATTAAAGGATGTTCCAAGTATAGAAGGTTATACTGTAAATGAAGATATTAATGAGTCAAAGGTATATATTTCTTTCTACTTGAAAGACCATGATAATAGTATTGAATCAGCAAATATAGAAATTTTAAATGAGAGCTAACAGCTGATACAAATGAATGATATATCAGCAGGTAAAAATGAAATTGAAGTAGTGCTAGAATATGGTAAAAAATATACTGTTAATTTTGCTATTTGTTATGATTTAGATACTAATCAGTTGATAGAACATGATGAGAAGCATACAGGTATGCTGCTTGAAACAAAAGAATTAGAGCTTGTAATTGATTATCAGTGGCAGATATCAGATATTGCTGCATATAAAAATGGATTACAAACAAATAAATTTGATAAAAATGAACCAATTCAGTTAAGATTCAATAGCTCAAATGCAACAAGCTTTGCCCCATCCTTTGCAGTAGTGAATGGAAAGGAGTATCCAGTTACAAAAGAAAATCAACAATATGTGGTAACTGTTGATGGTATAGATCAGGCAGGCAAAACTGATATAAATCTAGAAGAAGTGGTGCTATCAAACGGAAAGAGATTTCCATTAACTCAAGATAATATCATTCCTGTAACAATATTAAAACAAAAACTTGAGGTTGCAGATATTGATATTAAGGAAGATGTGGAAAATGGCAGACTTATAGCTAGATTTGATTTAATTGATGAAGATAATGCTTTAAAATCAGCAACTATCGTTTTATTAGATGAAAATAATCAAGAAATTGCTATAAAGGAAGTTAATGCAGGAAAATTAGTGAAAAGACAGGAGGTTATATTAAGAACTGTTATGTACAGGGTGAACTTGCCAGTGAAGGAGAAGACAGTGGTGGTATTATTGCTATTGCACATGGTAATGTAACAATTGAAAATGTAATATCAAACATTCATGGTCAAAATGGAGCAAAACAATATGTAGCAACCAATGGATTGTTTATTGGTAAGATGGATGCAACAACAGTGATTAAAAACTCTGCCTCACTTGGTTCACAAACAAGAACTGGAGTAATTAATAAATTTGTTGGAACAGTAGAAGATATAAGCACAATTCAAAATTGTTATGAAGACAGTTCAATAAATGGAACTCCAAATGATAATGGAATAAATATAAAAGGGATAGATAAAGGACAATTAAAAGATAAAAACTTCTATGTAAGTACCTTAGGCTTCGATGAAACAATTTGGAAATTAGATGACATAGTAGAAAGGTACTATACAGAAAGTGTAAGAGCACATGGACAGACTCCAGAATCTTTCTCAAGAATGCTTTTCTTTGGATTAAAATAGTTAGTCTATAAAAGCCTAACAAAAGATTTTTTAGAAAGTACTTTAGAAGTACTTTCTAAAGTCTAAAGAAAAAGGAAGGGATTTGTTTTGTGCAAACTATTAGGGACTATAAACACTACTACTTTATAATACGAGGTGGTGGTTAAACCAACTCTATCTCTAAAGATATTATAATATAGATTTAATAGTCTACAAAATAATGAGTTTATAGATATTTCCTAACAAAAATCTAAATAACAGAAAATGTAGTAATGCTATCTTAACTACATTACACGAGGAGGAATAGATTATATATGAGAAAAAGAAAAATTACAAAAGCAATAATAAGTGGTATAGCACTATCTTTAGTATTATCTTTTATGCCTGTTAATAAGGTACAAGGTGCGGATTCCACATTTGTTCATGTATATCCGGACGAAAGAACCTTTGAACAAATTAATGAATATTTTGCTACTCACCCATTTGATACAAATATGAAAGACGAGTACGACATAGTACCTGATATTGGTAACAAGGCTATAAACGACCAAATAAAAGCCGGAACTATTAACATAAAAACAGACAAGGATAAAAGAGAACAGCTTATTGGTAAGCTTAGCGACAAAACAATTGACAATGCTCTAAACGCCATAAACTCTGTTAGATACGTAGCTGGAGCAAGAGAAATGAAAATCGATGAGGAGAAAATGATGGTAGCACAAGCGGGAGCTGCTCTTAGCGATTATTTAGGCGTAACTACCCACTACTTACCAAAGGATAAGGCTTTAGCGGCAGGCATTGCTGAGCCTGTGTTTAATTTAGCCAATCAAGGAACAAATAGTTCAAATATTGTACAAGGAGGAGGTGTTGCTGGAAAAATCGTAAACAGCTTTATGCCTGATCCTGGAAACGATGGAACAGGACTTGGACATAGAAAACTAATTTTGACTACAGCTAACAATACAGTAGGATTTGGAGCTTCAAGAAATGGACAGAATCCAAATGTATTACAATACTCCATGGGTAATTTTAACTTAAATCATTCAGGAGTTATGTGGCCTGCTAGAAAACAACCTGTAGACATCTTTAACACAAATAGTTCTCAAAACCCATGGAGCTTTGTAGTGCTTTCTCAAATTAAGGTTAAAGAATCAGAATTAAAAGTTACATTAGAATGTAACGGAGAGATAGAAGAAATATTACCTGGGCAAATGGTTGGAAATTGATAGTGTAAAGTTTCGTATGAAAAAATAGAGTTAATCAAAGTTAAGGAAT
>ERZ857998.2657-NODE-2657-length-16217-cov-8.919379_pt1 | contig 16217 bp, 14 predicted proteins | sample MGYA00519954_ERZ857998 | MGnify/ENA primary metagenome ERZ857998 (study PRJEB31778, sample SAMEA3449424) | human gut metagenome | biome: human gut; feature: human-associated habitat; material: faeces | place: United Kingdom | collected 2010/2012 ...
CGATACGATGCGCCCTGAAGTGGTCGAAGCCATCGTAGGCAAGGTTCCCGGAGACTCCGTCTCCATAGAGCTTCCGATCGAGGGCGAAGAGGCAAAGAAAGACCATGCCGTGAAGAGCCGCTATGAGATAGAGATACTCGGCATAATGAAGAAGACCGCCCCTGAACTGACGGACGAGCTCGTTGCCGAGATCACCCAGTCGAAGCACAAAACAGTTGACGATTTCAAGGAAGAGATCAGGAAGCAGCTTCAGACCGCGGCGGAGAACCAGAGCAAAGAGAACCTCAAAGACACGATCGTGAACAAGATCGCCGGGCTGGTAGAGGTCGAGATCCCGCAGACGCTCGTTGACCGCCAGAAAGATTCGATCAAGAAACAGCAGGCTGAGCGGATCAAGAGAGAGAACAACATGACGATGGACGATTTCTTTGAAAAGAGCGGCATGAGCAAAGAGGGCTATGATACTGAGCTCGAAACCGCCGCGAGGAACATCGTCAAGCGCGCCCTCGTCCTTGAGGCGGTGGCAGAGGCCAACGACATTGAGTGGACCCCCGACGAACTGACGCAGGAGATCGCCTCGATCGCCCGCATGTCCGGGATCGATCCGAAAAAACTTCAGGATTACGTCTACGGCGACAGGGACAGGCTCTTTGAAATGGCCGAGAAGATCCGCAACCGCAAGACGCTCGACTATCTCGTGACCGCCGTCAAGGTCACGGAAGCCCCCGAGAAGAAAGCGGAGGAAACGGTCGAGAAAGAGGCCGAATAGCTTCTGTCCGGCCTTGTAAAACGAAAGATAAAATAAAGAATAAAAGGAGGAATATTATAATGTCTTACTACATTCCTATAGTTGTAGAGCAGTCCGGAAGAGGAGAGCGATCCTATGATATATACAGCCGCCTCCTGAAGGATAGGATAATATTCCTTGGGACTGCGATAGACGATACTGTTGCAAACCTTGTGGTGGCACAGATGCTCTTCCTTGAGAGCGAAGACCCCGACAAGGACATCTCTCTATATATAAACAGCCCGGGAGGGTCCATCACTTCGGGAATGGCTATTTACGATACCATGCAATATATAAAATGCGACGTTTCTACGATTTGCGTCGGAATGGCGGCGTCTATGGGAGCGTTTTTGCTTTCATCCGGCGCGAAGGGAAAACGTTTGGCTCTTCCAAACAGCGAGATAATGATTCATCAGCCACTCGGAGGCTTTCAGGGACAGGCGACGGATATTAAGATACACGCCGACAGAATTATAAAAATTAAAAAAGATTTGAATCAGATTTTGGCGAAGAATACCGGCCAACCTCTCGAAATAATAGAAAGAGACACAGAAAGAGATAATTTCATGACAGCGACACAGGCTTTGGAATACGGTCTTGTCGATAAGGTTATAGAAAAGAGATAATTTATGGAGAAAAAAAATCTTCCCGGAATTTGTCAATGCTCTTTTTGCGGCTATGTGAACGCTAATCTTGACAGACTGATGATTTCGGGAATAGATAAAAACGTGTATATTTGCAGCGAGTGTGTCGCCGCTTGCAAAGAGCATATCGATTCGATTCTTAGAAGCGTCAGCCAAGGAAATAAGAGCGATTTAATCCCTGAGGTCAGAACTCCCGCCGAGATAAAAGAAATTCTTGACAGTTATGTAATCGGTCAGGACGACGCTAAAATAGCGCTTTCCGTCGCGGTATATAATCATTATAAAAGGATTCTTTCTCTGAGTGGCGGCGAGAATGTCGACAATAAAGATAAAAATAAAAAGAGTAAGAAAGAAAATAAAAAAGAACTTTCGGCTGAAAGCGAAAGCTCCGACGTTGAGATAGCTAAAAGCAACGTTTTGCTTCTAGGTCCGACGGGCTCTGGGAAAACTTTGCTCGCTCAGGTTTTGGCGAAAACTTTAAATGTTCCTTTCGCTATCGCCGACGCGACTACTCTTACCGAGGCTGGGTACGTCGGAGAGGATGTCGAGAATATTTTGCTGCGTCTTATTCAGGCCGCGGACGGAGATGTCGAGGCGGCGGAACGCGGAATTATATATGTCGATGAAATCGATAAAATTTCACGCAGAAGCGAAAATCCTTCTATTACCAGAGATGTTTCGGGAGAGGGCGTTCAGCAAGCGCTTTTGAAAATTCTTGAAGGCACAGTGGCAAACGTTCCTCCTCAGGGCGGAAGGAAACATCCAAATCAGGAGTATATTCCTATAAATACCAAAAATATACTTTTTATCTGCGGCGGGGCTTTTGCCGGGCTTGAAGATATAATTAAAAAGAGAATATCCGGCAATACAATAGGCTTTGAGAATGATATCAAAAGTAAAAAGGACGTTGATATCTCGGAGCTTTTAAAACAATGTGAATCCCGCGATATTGTGAAATACGGCCTTATTCCCGAGCTTGTCGGCCGTCTTCCTGTCGTTGTGTCTGTCGACAAATTGGATAAAGACGCCCTAATAAGGATATTAAACGAACCGAAAAATTCTTTGATAGCCGCCGTCACAGGGCGGATGTTGATGAGCGCCTGCGGCGTCACCACTTCCATGTCCTGGGCCTGCAGCGTCATGCGCTCACGGATGACGCGCTCCATGCGGGAAAAGCCGATGCGGAACTGGTTCTGCAGCAACTCGCCCACACTGCGGATCCGGCGGTTGCCCAGATGGTCGATGTCGTCCACCGTGCCCACGCCGTGGCCCAGGCCGTTCAAGTAGTTGATGGATGCGAAAATATCATCCACGGTGACTGTTTTGCTGATGAGACGGTCACGGTTTTTCTCCAGCAGCTCCCTCTGCTCGTCCACATCGCTGGTCTCGTCCAGGATGGCGCGCAGTTCGCTGAAATTGACGCGCTCGTTGATGCCGCATTCGGTTGCGTCAAAGGAGAGGAAATCGTTGGCGGCAACCGTGCCGTTGGAGATGACCTTGATCTCCTTGTCGTCCAGCGCCAGATACACCAGGCTCACGCCCGATTTTTCGGCGGCCATGGCAGTTTCCGCACTGATCTTTTCGCCGGCAGCGCACAGCAGCTCGCCCGTCAGGGGGGCCACGATATCACGGGCGGCCACAAAGCCCTGAATGCGGCGGCCGATGGCCAGCTTCTTGTTCATCTTATAGCGGCCGAAGCGGGAAAGGTCGTACCGGCGCGGGTCAAAAAACAAACCGTTGATGTGGCTGGACGCGCTCTCCACCGTGGGAGGCTCGCCCGGACGCAGCTTGCGGTACGTCTCCAGCAGGCCTTCTTCCTCGCTCTTGGTGGAATCTTTTGCGATGGTGGCCTCAATGCGCTCGTCCTCGCCGAAGAAATCACGGATCTTCGCGTCGTCACCCAGGCCCAGCGCACGGATGAACACCGTCACAGGGATCTTGCGGTTCTTATCGATGCGCACATAGAAAACGTCGTTGGCATCCGTTTCGTATTCCAGCCACGCGCCGCGGTTGGGGTTCAGCGTGGCGGTGAACAGTTCCTTGCCCGTCTTGTCGTAGCTCTTGCCGAAATACACGCCCGGGGAACGGACGAGCTGAGAGACGATAACACGCTCGGCGCCGTTGATGATGAAGGTGCCGGAATCCGTCATGAGCGGAAAATCGCCCATGAAGATCTCCTGCTCCTTCACTTCGCCGGTCTCCTTGTTCAGCAGACGCGCTTTCACGCGAAGCGGGGCCGCATAGGTGACGTCGCGCTCCTTGCACTCCTTGATGGAGTACTTGGGCTCGGAATCCAGCCGGTAGTCGATAAAGTCGAGCACCAGGTTGCCGGTGTAGTCTTCGATCGTCGAAATGTCCCGGAAGACCTCTTTCAGGCCCTCTTTGAGAAACCACTGGTATGAGTTCTTCTGCACCTCGATCAGGTTCGGCATGTCGATGACTTCGTCGATGCGCGAGAAGCTCATGCGTTCGGTTTTGCCAAGTTGTACGGGCTTGACTTTCACCATAAGTTGCGACCACTCCTTAATTCATCTATATTAAGCCTTGCAAAAAATGACGCAAAACGGCTTTGGCACCCCTCCGATTTTCAGCAACTTGCACAAAAAAATTGTAACAGTTTTGCGTTCAGAGACATACCAAGCCATTATGATACATTTAGGCATTATAATACGGTTTTTACAAGCCGTCAAGGGGAACCCGGAAAAAAGAGGAAAAGAAAAAACCACACTTGGCACGCACGGCGCCGTGTGTGATTTTCGCTTCTTACTTGCCGGCCGGTTCCTCCAACAGCATCTGGAAGTTGACGGCAGCGAGCTGCTCGTTGATGCTTTTGCTGATATCGTGAAATACCTTTTGGAATGTACAGCAGCCGGACGCGCCGCGGTTGCACTCCCCCGCGCCGCCCTCGCCCACACAGCGGGAAAGCCTATACGGCCCTTCCACCGCGTCAATGACGTCCTTGAGTGTGATCTCGCTGGCGGGGCGTGCCAGCTCATAGCCGCCGCGGTTGCCCTTGTAGCTTTCCACAATGCCGCTGCTCACCAGCTTGCCCAATATCTTCAGGGAAAAGCGCAGCGTCACGCACATTTCTTCGCTGATGCCGCGCGCGTCGCGCCGCGTGCCACACTTTGCAAGGCAGTAGACGATGCGCACCGCGTAATCGGATTCCTGTGTGATATGCATAAACCGCTCCTTGAACTATACCGTTTTACTGTATTTAAAGGATACCGCAACCGGGCGCTTTTGTCAAGCGCGTTTCCTGTGCCGCAGCGGCGGTGCAAAAACAGCGCGGCTCCGGTTTTGCCGGGCCGCGCTGTTCAAAGTCCACTCTATCCATTCTATATGTACGCCCGGTCCTGCCATTGAGGCAGCGGCAAAGGCGGGGGCCGCATCAGTCCAGGAAATCGCGCAGCTTCTTGGAACGGCTGGGGTGGCGCAGCTTACGCAGCGCCTTGGCCTCGATCTGACGGATGCGTTCGCGCGTGACGTTGAACTCCTTGCCCACTTCCTCCAGCGTACGGGGACGGCCGTCCTCCAGGCCGAAGCGCAGGCGCAGCACCTTTTCCTCCCGGGGCGTAAGGCTTTTCAGCACGCCGGAGAGCTGCTCCTTCAAAAGCGTGTGGCTGGCCGCCTCGGCGGGGACGGGCGCATCCTCGTCGGGAATAAAATCACCCAAGTGGCTGTCCTCTTCCTCGCCGATGGGCGTCTCCAGGCTCACCGGCTCCTGCGCTACGCGCATGATCTCCCGCACCTTATCCACGGGCATGTCCAACTCCTCCGCGATCTCGTCTGCCGTCGGCTCATGGCCGTTGCGGTGCAGCAGCTGGCTGGACACCTTTTTCACCTTATTGATCGTCTCCACCATATGCACCGGGATGCGGATGGTGCGCGCCTGATCCGCAATGGCGCGTGTGATAGCCTGGCGGATCCACCATGTGGCGTATGTGGAAAATTTGAAGCCCTTGGTATGGTCAAACTTTTCCACGGCCTTGATAAGGCCCAGGTTGCCCTCCTGGATAAGGTCCAGAAACTGCATGCCGCGGCCCACATAGCGTTTGGCAATGGAGACCACAAGACGCAGGTTCGCCTCGGACAGGCGCTGCTTCGCCTTTTCGCCCTCAGGGCCGCCTGCCTGTATCTTCAGCGCCAGATTGATCTCCTCTTCCGGAGAGAGCAGCGGCACGCGTCCAATCTCCTTCAGGTACACCTTGACAGGATCGTCGATGTTGACTCCCTCGGCGGACAGCGCACTCTCCAGCACGTCCACAGTGTCCTCCGTCAGCGTGAATTCCTCCACGTCGGCGTCCGGTTCGTCCACGATCTCGATGTTGTTCGCATCCAATGCCTCATAGAGCTTATCCACAAGCTCCACTTCAAAGCCGATTTCCTCCAGCGCGTCGTTGATTTCCTTCGTCGTCACCTTCTGGTTGCGCTTGCCCAGCTCCACAAGGTTCATGATGATGTTCTTTTTTTCTCCCATGTTGTGTACTCCCTACTCTATTCCTGTGATTCGGCCGCGCGGCCGCGCATTGCGTGCGCCGCGCTATGTTTTTTTATCCTTTAAAGCCTGCAGGTAATCCGCAAGCTCGGCGGCTGTTCTTCCGCCCGCCGTACTGCTGACGGGCTGGCTGTGCTCGATACGGTCCAGATACAACTCTACGTCTTGAGCGCTCAGCCCGATGTCGTAGTTCTGCGCGAGAACGCGGCTGATGAGCGAGACCGTTTCCTCCGGCAATTCTTCGCTGAGGGCCGAGAGGTCCAGATATTCACCCTTTGCGCCTTTCTCGCATAAAAGCGTGTATGCCCGGCCCAGGCCCGCGTCCAGAAACGTGCCGCCGCTCACCCGCGGCGCGGCCAGCCGGATATAGTCCGGATTCTTGAGGATCGCCGCCACGAGCTGCTGCTCGGCAAACGCGACGCCCAACGCCTTTTGGCCGCCCTGGCTGTACGGCACATTGATGCGCCCGCCCGCGCCTTCTTCCAAAAGGCGGCGCTCCCGTTCCTTTTCCGCCCGCCGCCCGCGCGCCCGGATGGCCGCGTCCAGCTGGTTGAGGATTGCGGGCTTCGCCACATCCGTTTCTTCTGCCAGCCGCCCGGCGTACACATCCCGTTCCGTGGGCGTGATGCGGCCGGCCAGCACGCCGATCGCGTCCTTGATATAATTCAGCCGGCCATCCGGTGTGGCGATGTCGTATTTCCCCTTTGCCTGCAAAAGCTCATACTCGATGGCGTTGTTGGAGCCGTTCAGAAGCATCTCAAACCGTTCCGCCCCAAATTTTTTGATGAATTCGTCCGGGTCTTTGGCGTCGGGGATATTAAGCACCGATATTTTGAGCGGCGAGACCGACAGCAGGCTGATAGCTCGCCGTGTCGCCTTCTGCCCGGCTTCATCGGAATCGTAGCAGAGCACGACCTCATCCGCATATTCGGACAATATCTTCACCTGCTCCGCTGTCAGCGCCGTGCCGCAGCCTGCCACCGCTGTGGTAAAGCCCGCCTGATGCATGGAAATCGCATCCAGATTGCCCTCGCACAGGATATACCGCCGCGTCTGGGATTTTTTTGCAAAGTTGAGGGCAAACAGCGTGCGGCTCTTCTTGTACACCAGCGTCTCGGGGCTGTTCACATATTTGCCGCCGGGCTGCTCAGGGTCCAGCTTGCGGCCGCTGAAAGCAATAACGTTGCCCCGCAGGTCAAAAATAGGGATCATAACGCGGTGGCGGAAAAAATCGAAAGTGCCGCCCTTTTCACTGCGTTTGATGAGGCCCGCTGCCAAAAGCTCGTCCTCCGTATAGCCCAGGCTTTTCAGATGATCCCGCGTCTCTCGGAAGCTGTCCGGCGCGTATCCCAGGCCGAAGCGCTTGATGGTCGCGTCGGAAAGGCCGCGCCCGCGCCAGTACGCCCGTCCGACGCGCCCGGCGTCCGAATTCAAACGCGAAAAATAGAAGCGCGCCGCGTCCTTGTTGATGGAGATGATCCGGCTGCGCAGGCGGCCGGTCTGGTCATCCTCCTCCGGAAGCGCCATACCGGCGCGTCCCGCAAGGAATTTGACGGCCTCTATGTAATCAACATTGTTGATTTTTTTGATAAAGGTGATGACGTCGCCGCCCGCGCCGCAGCCAAAGCAGTAAAACGACTGCGTCTCGGGATATACGACAAAGGACGGCGTTTTTTCATTGTGAAACGGGCACAGCCCGGTATGGGTGCGGCCGCGGTGCCGCAGCTGTACATAGCTCTGCACCACGTCCACGATATCGCTGCGCTGCACCAGTTCTGTGATATAATCGCGCGGGATCATCCTGCCGCCCCCTTCCGTTATCTCCTGCGCCGCGCCGGCGCCATTGCATTAATATTTCACGTCTTCGCCGCCATGACCCGTGTACGATGAAACCACAGGCCTGCCGGACGCATCCAGCAGCGGCGTAAGCCCTGCGCCGTAGCCCTCGCCCATGAACAGGTACTCCACTCCTGTCTCCCTGTCCCGCAGGATACGGAAATAGGCGCCAAAGCCGCTGCCCTGCTTATAGATCACTTCAAACCGTTTTTCGTCCATAACGCTCCTTTCCCCGCATCACAGTATCTGCCACTTTTGCGGCACGAACAGCGATTCGAACGTGCTGGTGGCGTATTCATCGCTCATACCGGAGATATAATCCGTCACGGCGCGGTCCACGCCCTCCTGCCACATGATATACAGGAAAGCCTGCGGCATATGCGTGGGCGTATCCTTAAAATATGCGTACAGCTCACGGATGAGCTTGTCCACTTTCTGCTCTTCCTTTTTCGCCACCTTGTCCACATACACGGTGCTGTACATAAAGTCGTGCAGCGCCTCGTAAGCGGCGGCCCGCTCGGCATCCATTCCGATATCTTCGGCCCCGTGCTCCACGATGGCCATGATTAGCGAGGTGATCCGTTCAGATTTCGTGCTCCCCAGCACGGAGGTGATCTCCGCCGGGATATCCTCGTTGCGCAGAACGCCCGCCGTCACCGCGTCCTCGATATCGTGGTTCATATAGGCGATATGATCCGCAAAGCGGACAACGCGCCCCTCCCTCGTAGCGGCCCACTCACCGCGTGTGTGAGTGACGATGCCGTTGAGCACCTCCCACGTCAGGTTGAGGCCGCTGCCATCCTTTTCCAGCTTCGTCACCACGCGCGCACTCTGCTCATAGTGCTTGAAGCCGCCGGGGCAGAGCCGGTTCAGCGCGCGCTCACCCGCATGGCCGAAAGGCGTGTGGCCCAGATCATGCGCCAGTGCAATGGCTTCGGTGAGGTCCTCGTTCAGGCGCAGGGCCCGCGCAATGGTCCGCGCGATCTGGCTCACTTCCAGCGTGTGCGTCAAACGCGTGCGGTAATGGTCGCCCTCCGGCGAAAGGAACACCTGCGTCTTCTGCTTCAGCCTGCGGAATGCCTTGCAATGGATGATGCGGTCCCGGTCCCGCTGAAAGCAGGGCCGTAGCGGGCATGGTTTTTCGGGTACGGCCCGCCCCCGGCTGTTCTCGCTCAATGTTGCAAACGGAGACAGCGTTATCCGCTCAATCTCCTCCGTGCGCTCCCGTACCGTCATCAGCCAGCCCCCTTTTCCGCACAGCGTGCCCCACATGCTTTCGGCCGCCGCTGTCTTTCATGGTTCCAAAAATTCGGCGTCATATACACTATACGACAAAGGCTCCGGTTTCCCTTTAAAATTTTAAGAAAATTTTCAGAAAGGGGCAAAATAGGGTTTGGAAAACATAATATCCGCGCTGCCCCGGCAAAGCTCCTGCAATTTCGGCAAAAGCTGCGTTTCACCGCCTGCCAGCATCACAAAGGGCAGCGTTACCCTGTCGGCGAACTGCACCTCCTCCAGCCGGGCGCCCGCGTCGGCCAGCAGCCGCTGCGCCAGCTCGTACAATGGATATTCCACCCGCAAAACGCCCCGCACGCACACCTGTACCGTCACCTGCTTTGCCGCCGCCAGAACGGCGTTTGCCGCCGCTGTATAGGCGCGCACCAGCCCGCCAGTGCCCAACAGCGTACCGCCGAAATAGCGCGTCGTCACAACGATGCAGTCCACAAGGCCCGCGTGGCGGATGGCCTCCAACGTGGGCAGGCCGGAGGTCTTGGCCGGCTCCCCGTCGTCGGAATAACGCATGCGCGCGCCGTCCCGCAGAATGTATGCGTAAACATTGTGGTTGGCCGTACGGTGCTTTGCCCGTATCCCGTTCAAAAAAGCCAGCGCCTTTTCCTCTGTGTCCGCAAAGGCCGCGTGGGCGATAAATTCAGATTTTTTCTCCTCGATGCGCGCCTGCGCCGTGCCCTGTATCGTCTTATATGCTTCCATCATCCGCCCCCTCCAGCCGCCGCAGGAGCACTTGCGCGTCCCGCCGGTTTTTCAGTGTGACGCACCTCACCTCCGGGTGCGCAGCCAGCAGCGCCTTCACATGTGTGCCGTCCCGCTTCGGGAAGTCCCACACCCAGCGCAGAAAGCTCAGGTCGAACCGCTCCGGGCACCCCGCGCCCATATCCGGGCGCACGCGGCCGTGCGTTGTCCATACGCGCCGCAGCACGCCCGCCAGGCACACGGCCCGGGAATAGTCCAAATAAACCGCGGCCTGCGCGCGGGAGAGCCGCAGTTCCAGCGAGCTTCCGAAGTTCCCGTCGATGATCCACGCATCCTTCGCGATCTCGTTTTCCACCGTGCGCCGCCACGCCGCACGCTCCATGGCCACCCAGCCGGGCTGCCAGTACAAGCCGTCCAGATGCACCACCGGAAGGCCCGTGGCCGCCCCCAAACGGCGCGCCAGCGTGCTTTTGCCCGCGCCGCCGCAGCCCAGGATCAGGATTCGTTTCGCTTCGCCCAATTCCATTCTTTTTCTCCCAAACAGCAACAAAACAAAGGGCGGTTCGCTTGAAACCGCCCTTTGTAAGGAACCTATTATTCGCCCAGATTGAAACGCTTTTTAAAGCGGTCCACGCGTCCGCCGGTATCAACCAGCTTCTGCTTGCCGGTGTAGAACGGATGGCACTTGTTGCAAACCTCGACGTGGATCTCCTTCTTCGTGGAGCGGGTCGTGAACGTGTTGCCGCAGGCACAGGTGATCACCGCTTCCTCGTACTTCGGATGGATGCCCTCTTTCACTTGTATTCACCTCTTTCTGGTTTATGACATTGGGGGCCATGCTTAATACATGCGCCCATCACAACCTTCAATAGGAGGCTACCAGCGTGCGCCATCCTGTGCGCACGGAGCAGCCATCGGAACGATTGCCCTCATATTTTACCACGTTCCCGAGGGAAATGCAAGCGGTATTTGTCCGCTTATTTCAGAAGCGGCTCCACAGCGGCGGCCAGCGCTTTTTGCTGTGCCTCGGCCTCGGCAAGGTCTTTGCCCAGCGTGGTAAAGTAGGTCTTGATCTTCGGTTCGGTACCCGAGGGGCGCACCACTACACTGGCGCCGCCCGCCAGTGTGTAGATGAGCACGTTGGCCGCCGGCAGCTCGATGGGCTCCGTTTTGCCCGTGGCTACGTCCGTTTTGGTGCGTGCCTTGTAGTCTGCCACCGTTACGACCTTGTATCCCGCAAATTCCGCCGGCGGGTTCTCCCGCAGCTTTGTCATGATGCCCGCCATGGTCTCCATGCCGGACAGGCCCGGGAATTCATAGCTGTTCACTTTGTTCAGGTAACGGCCATACTCGGCGTAAATGCGCTCCAACTCCTCCTTGATGGACGAGCCGATGCTGCGGTAATAGGCCGCCATTTCGCAGATGAGCATGGAGCCTACGACGGCATCCTTGTCACGTACATAGCTGCCCGCCAGGTAGCCATAGCTCTCCTCAAAGCCGAAGATAAAGCGCTCCACCTCGCCTGCGGCCTCCAGCCCGGCGATCTGGTCGCCGATCCATTTGAAGCCCGTAAGCACATTTCGGCATTCCACCCCGTAATGCGCGGCCACAACGTCCGCCAGCGGCGTGGAGACGATGGATTTAACGCACACCGGGGCTTTGGGCATGGTGCCGTTCTCGGTGCGGCCCTTGCAGATATAATCCAGCAACAGCACGCCCACCTCGTTGCCGGAAAGCAGCTGATAGCTGCCGTCCTTACAGCGCACGGCAATGCCCACGCGGTCGGCGTCCGGGTCGGTGGCAAGCATCAGATCCGCGCCGGATTTTTCCGCCAGCGCAAGGCCCAGGGCCAGCGCCTCACGAATCTCGGGGTTGGGATACGGGCAAGTGGGGAAATTACCGTCCGGATACTGCTGCTCGGGCACAATGGTGATATCCGTAATGCCGATATCCCCCAGCACGCGGGTGACAGGCACGAGGCCCGAACCGTTCAGCGGCGAATACACCAGCTTCAGCCCCGCGGTTTTGCACAAACCCGGGCGAACGCTCTGGGCCTTGATGTTCTCATACAGCGCCTCGATGGTGTCCTGGCCGATGTACTCGATGCCGCCCTGCTCCAGCGCCGCGTCGAAATCCGCCAGTCTGATGCCCGCAAAAATATCGGTGGCCTGCATCTCGGCATAGACCGCGTCGGCGGCTTCGCTGGTCATCTGGCAGCCGTCCGGCCCGTAGGCCTTATAGCCGTTGTATTTGGCCGGGTTGTGGCTGGCCGTCACCATGATGCCGGCGTCGCAGTGCAGATGGCGCGTGGCAAAGCTGAGCGCCGGAACGGGCATCAGCTCCTTGTAAAGATACGCCTTGACGCCGTTGCCTGCCAGCACGCGCGCGGCCTCCCGCGCAAACACGTCGCTTTTGATGCGGCTGTCGTAGGAGATGGCGACGCTTTTTTTGCCGCCCTGCTTGTTCAGATAATTTGCCAAACCCTGCGTGGCCTTGCGCACCATATAGATGTTCATGCGGTTCGTGCCCGCACCCAGCACGCCGCGCAGGCCCGCGGTGCCGAACTCCAGCTCCACCGCGAAACGGTCCTGTATCTCTGCGTCAATGCCCTGAATGCTGAGCAGCTCGGGCTTCAGGTCCTTATCCTCCAGTTCGGCGGCAAGCCACCGTTCATATTCCTGCTGATACATCAATATGCCCCCGCTTTCCGGGAAAGCTGCGCTTCCCCTTTTCAGTCTCAGGCGGCCGAAGCGCCGCGCGGCGTGCCGCCTTTTATACTTCTTATCATAAGCCATGGGCCTGGGCCTGTCAATTCGCACTTGTACAAAAATGACGCGCAAGTTATACTAAAAACACACCCATATGGGCGTACCGGCGCGAAGTGCGGCGGAAAACGGCGAAAGGCGGCGGAAGGATGTTTGCAAGGATCAACAGCCTGGGCGTATATGCGCTGAATGGCTTCAGTGTGAGCGTGGAGGCGGATATCAGCGGCGGACTGCCTCAATTCACCATCGTGGGCCTGCCGGACAGCGCTGTGCGCGAGGCCACGGACCGCGTGCGCAGCGCGCTGAAAAACCTGTCCTTCGTCTGGCCCGTCAGCCGGATCACCGTCAATCTCGCTCCCGGCGATATCCGCAAGACCGGCCCTGTGTACGACCTGCCTGTTCTTCTTGCCATTCTGGCTGCCTCCGGGCAGTTGCCCGTCCCCGGCCCGGAGGACGCCTTCATCGGCGAGCTTTCGCTGGACGGCGGCGTGCGCAGTGTGACGGGCGTGCTGCCCATGGCGCTGGCCGCGGTGCAGCAGGGCGTGCGCCGCCTGTTCGTTCCCGCCGAAAACGCGGCCGAGGCCGCGGCAGCCGGCGCGCTTTGCGTTTACCCTGTCCATACGGCGCTGGACGCAGTGCACCATTTGACGGGCGAAGCGCCCATAGAACCGGCACAGCCCGCGGCCTTTGCACCCGGCGGGCCCCGGGACGTACCGGACTTTGCAGATGTCCGGGGCCAGCTGGAGGCCCGGCGCGCCATGGAGATCGCCGCCGCCGGCGGCCACAATATTTTATTGATCGGCGCGCCGGGCACGGGAAAATCCATGCTGGCCAAACGTCTGCCGGGCATTCTGCCGCCGCTCTCCCGCACGGAGGCTGTGGAGACGACGAAGGTATATTCTGTGGCGGGCACGCTGCCCCGCGGCAGCGGGCTTGTGAGCCACCGCCCGTTCCGCGCGCCGCATCATTCGGTAAGTGCGGCGGGCCTTGTGGGCGGCGGCAGCACGCCGCGTCCCGGCGAGGTGAGCCTCGCACACAACGGCGTCCTGTTTTTGGATGAGCTGCCCGAATTTCACCGCGACGCTCTGGAGATCCTGCGCCAGCCGCTGGAGGACGGCACGGTCACCGTCAGCCGCGTGGCGGGCAGCGCGTCATTCCCCAGCAGCATCATGCTGGCCGCCGCCATGAATCCCTGCCCATGCGGCTATTTTGGGCACCCCACCCGCGCGTGCAGCTGCACGCCCTATGCCATTGAGCGCTATCTGCAGCGCGTTTCCGGTCCGCTGCTGGATCGAATCGACCTTCATGTAGAGGTCGCGCCCGTGGAATACGCCGACCTTGCCGGAGATTCGAGCGGCGAGAGCAGCGCAGCGATCCTGCGGCGCGTGCTGGCAGCCCGCGCCGTGCAGGACACCCGCTATAAAGGTACGGGCGTCACCTGCAATGCGCGCCTTCCCAGCGCGATGCTGCGCCGCGTATGCCGCCTTGCGCCGGACGCCGACCGTGTGCTGCGCGGCGCCTTTGAGCGCATGGGCCTTTCCGCCCGCGCTTACGACAGGGTGCTGAAGGTGAGCCGCACCATCGCGGACCTTGCGGGCAGCGAACGCATCGAAGCAGAGCATGTGCGCGAGGCCGTGCAGTACCGGAATCTGGACCGCAAATACTGGTATACGGCGTAAAACATCCGCAGGAGGCAATGTATATGATCGGACTCGCATTTTTTCTCATCGGCGCCGCCATTGCGGCAGGCTTCATTGTGCTGGGCTGGAAAATGGCCTGCAAAGCGCAGGAGCAGGATGAAAAGAAAAACCCAAAATGACCTCAGGCCGTTTTCGAAAGCGGCCTGCCCGGGCCGAGCGTTATAGACATATGAAAAAATCAAAGCGGCGGAACGCATCTCCTCGTTCCGCCGCTTTGATTTTGCTTCATTACTTCTGCTGCTCGGCCACGATCATCACATGCGTAGCGCTCTGATATGCCAGCAGGATCACATCATTCGGGTCGTCCTCGCTCTGGAGCGAGAAACACACCCAGCTCTCATCCAGCGTGGGGCGCGCCGTCTCAATGAGCGCCGCGTCGGCCTGTGTGGTAGAAGCATCCGCCAACTGCGCGTCGATCACCGCGTCAAAACGCGCCTGCATATCCGCCGCGGGCGTCTCCCATTTGGCCAGGATATCCGCCACGTCTTTTTCATAGGTCAGCTTCGCAAAGCTGTAACCTCTGCCGTCTGCAATATGCTCCGCAGACTCTTTGGAAAAACCCGCGGGCAGTGCGGCGTTCCAGCGCTCTACCATACCGACGCTCAGCGGGTCGTCGCTGGCCTGTACGCCGGTATTGCGGTTCACCAGATAAAAAATCCCCGCCAGCACCAGCAACAGCGCCAGGCATAGGTATGTCATCGTACGGGAGGATGGTTTTTTCATTGGTCTTTTTCACGGCCGCCCGCGGCCGCCCTTCTCCTTTTTTATTCTTTCCGGCCACCGGCCGGCTCATCCATTGCCGCCCATGCCGCCAAAAGTGAAGCGGAAGGTTTCGCCCTTCTCCAGCGCCACATGGTATTCGGCATGGGGTCCGGCGCCCCAGGTGTTGTCGCCCGCAACGCCCAGCTGCCCTTTTGCACAGCGTACCACGGTTTTGACCTTTGGCGGCAGCTCGTACTGGCGGCGGGCGTTCTCCACTTCGTGCGGAGTATACGGCAGCGCACTGAGCATAAAGCCATTCCCGGCAAGGCACAGCCCGAAGCCCGCGGCGTCGGTAACGGCGGCAGCCTGCACGCCTGTGCGCGCGCCGCTCTCCTGCGGGTTGAAATAAGGCTGCAGCGCCGTGTGTGCGTCAAAGCCGAACAGCCCCATGTGTGCGCCGCTGGTAAAATCCGAATACGTCTCGCCCGGTCCCATACCGTAATAGGCAACGTTGCGGTACTCGGCAGGCAGTGTCAGCATCAGGCCGAATTCCGGCACGCTCTCCACGGCCTTTCCTTTCCATTTCAGCGCAGCCTCCACCTTTCCATCCCCTGTGATGGTATAGGTGACATTTGCCCGCGCGCCGCCGGGAAGCGCATACTTTGCGTGGATGCGCACGGACGTCCCGTCCGTCTCTGCCTTTGCCCTGCGCAATTTTGCATACAGCCCGGCCGTTTTGAAGGGCAGGTGCGCAAGCTCCATACCCGCGGCGGTGTCGTTGTCTGTCGGCGCGCGCCAGAAGTTGAGCGCAATGGGGCGCTGCAGCAGTTCGCGGCCTTTCCAGCGATACGAGATAACGCTGCCCTGAGCGTTCTTCGTAAACAGCAGGCTGAAATCTCTGCCGTGAACGCCGATATTGCAGTCGCCCTCCACCAGCGTGACCGGCAGCGTACAGGGCTTTTCCGGCGCCTTCCGGGAAATATGCCACTGCCCGAAGGCCACACAATGGCCCTTCGCGGCCCAACGGGCATTCTCCCGCAGGCACAGCGACGCATCCACGGTATACTCGCCCGGCGCCTGCGGAACGGCAAAGGGCAGCTCCGCGCGCGCCGTCTCGCCGGGAACAGCCTGCAGGCTGCATTCGCTGCTTTTCACCCGCGCGCCATTCTTCGTCAGCTCCACCAGCAGCACATAGTCCGCCGTATCCGTGAACAGGGATTTGTTTTTCACGGTAACGCCCGTCTCAACGGTATTCCCTTTGTCCCACAAAAGTTCCGTAACTTCCCCGCCATC
>ERZ857998.2659-NODE-2659-length-16205-cov-3.476718_pt1 | contig 16205 bp, 14 predicted proteins | sample MGYA00519954_ERZ857998 | MGnify/ENA primary metagenome ERZ857998 (study PRJEB31778, sample SAMEA3449424) | human gut metagenome | biome: human gut; feature: human-associated habitat; material: faeces | place: United Kingdom | collected 2010/2012 ...
ATTTGCTGGACTGCCTGTTCCAGAAGCGCGCTCTGCCTTTGGAAATAGCGAAAAAGCACGCCCCAGAGGCAGCCGCCCAGAAGCAGAAAAACCAACAGTAACCCGAAAGAAAATACATGCGTCGTATGCCATACGATGCCCTGCGTGAGCGCCAATGCCACCGCCCAGATCGCCAGCACGGCTTGGAACAAAATCCGGATCTCCCGGTTTGCGAATACTTTCATACGGCACCTTTACCCATTCCATTTATAGCCCATGCCGCGGACAGTCAGCAGCATCTGCGGTTTGCCGGGGTCGTCCTCAATCTTCATCCGCAGCCGCCGGATGTACACTGTTAAGGCACTGCTGTCAATGTAATCCCCATCGCAGTCCCACAGTGCATCCAGAATTTGTTCCTTGGATAGCACGGCATTCGGATGCTGCATAAAGAAGCAGAGCAGCTTGTACTCTGCGCCGGTCAGTTCCAGCAAGATTCCGTTTTTGTATGCCTGCCCCTGCAACAGCCGGACGGTGATGCTGCCCGATTCCAGTACGGATTCTCCTGCGCTGGACGCATTTGCACGGCGAAGCAGTGCATTGACCCGCGACAACAGGACACCCAGCTTGAACGGCTTGGTCAGGTAATCATCCCCGCCCATATCCAGTCCCATGATGATGTTCATTTCCTCATCCGAAGCGGTCAGAAACAGAATCGGCACGTTGGATGTGCGCCGCACTTTCTGGCAGAAATCAAAGCCAGAGCCATCCGGCAGGGAAACATCCAGCACCAGCAGGTCATATTTTCTGTCTGACCACAGCACCTCGGCTTCTGCCAGTGTCCGGGCTGTATCCAGTGCAAAGCCCTGTTTCTTGAATGCAAAGGTCAGCCCACTGATCAGGCTCAAATCATCTTCCAAAAGGAACAGCTTTCTCATGATTTCCTCTCTTTTCTGCGTTTTGTGTGTCCTACAGGTTTAAAAGCATTATAAGTTTTTTCTGCGAACATTACAATGTGCGAAATCGAAATTGTTTCTTGCCGTGTGTTAAGTATAAGTCCTACTATCACAACTTTATCGCAATAAATTTCACAAAACCATCTTGACGCACCCTGCAAACCATGATATTCTCTGTCACAAATCCCACCGATTTTGTGGATTGGTTTGAAACCATCCACAAGATGTGGTCGTGTTCATTTTGAACACAGCCACAGAAAGTGGTTGGTTATCACCGTGAGACCCACCACTTCAGTGAGGGAAAGTCCGCAAAAGAATTTACCGCCCCGCAACACACCCGATTCATTTTGCCGCCGATTCACCCCGACAAAATCCATCGCTGCGCTGCTTGGGCGGTATTTTTCTTTATGGGAAACGTACCTTGAAAATTTCATAAGCCGACCGAACGTGATACTGACTTTCCGTCAACGCCGCTGCACAAACAGGGGCAGGAACTTCGTTCGGAGCAAACGGTAATCCCCTTACATGAGCAGCACAACCTCTACTTATTTTTGCGTCTTAACAATTCGGAAACATTTGTTGAAAGTTGATTTTGAGCGCAGCGGTAGAGGGCAAGAACCGTCCCGTGGCCACAAATTTTCAATTCTTGAAAATGTTGTGTTCCACCGGGACTTCACTTCTTCAATGCGTCTGCATTTCCGATGTGATCTTGTTGGGGCGTGCCTGCCCCAAACCCTGCTCATAGTTCGCGCCTGATGGCGCGAACAAACGGCGTGTCGTGCTTACATAACTTCACCGAGGAGTTATCGAACAGACAGGAGGTACAATGACCGAAACGAATGTTCAACCGATTCCTAGCAATTCCCAGCACCACGACACGCCGAACAACAAAACGCACGTCATCAAGTTCCGTGTGACAGCGGAGGAAAAAACGTCACTGGAACTCACTTGCAAACTCCTGAATCTCTCCCTCTCCACTTTCATCCGCCGCGCCATCCACAACGTCAAGATCGAGAAAACGGTCATCGTTGCCGGCGGCGGAGAAGAAACCCTGACCGCTGTTTCCACCTTGCTTGCTCAGTGCAGCAAGGTGGGTACTAACCTCAACCAGCTTGCAAGGCACTTCAATTCCGGCGGTGCGGACACCGAGCAGATCCGGGCGAAACTCCTTGACGAACTTGCAGACCTGACCGCATTCCGGCTCAGCGCCGAGAAAGTTCTGGGTGAACTGTATGGCAACGCTCAAGCATATCGCCTCTAAGAATTCGGACTACACCGCCATCGAAGCGTACCTCGTTTACCAGCACGACGCGTTCACCGGAAAGCAACTTCTGGATGAGCACGGCAAGCCGAAGCTGCGAGATTCGTACCTGCTCGACACCCTTGAGTGCGGCGATTTCTCGTTCGCAACGGCCTGTCTGCTGGCAAACCGCAAGTATGGCAAGAACACCCAACGCGATGATATTAAGAGCCATCAGTATATCATCAGCTTCGACCCCAGAGATGCAGCCGACAACGGCTTGACCATGGAAAAAGCACAGGCACTTGGCCTGAAATTCTGCGAAGAAAACTTCTCCGGTTACCCCGCCATCGTCTGCACTCACCCGGATGGGCACAACCATTCGGGAAACATCCACGTCTACATTGTGATCGGCAGTATCCGCACACGAGAGGTGGAACGTAAGCCCTATATGCAAAAGCCCCGTGACTGGCGTGAGGGTATGAAGCACTCCAGCACAGCCCAGACCATGCGGCACTTGCGTGTTGAGGTCATGGAACTGTGCGAGGGTGCCGGACTGTACCAGATCGACCTGCTCAACGGCTCGAAAGAGCGCGTGAGCGAAGCTGAGTATTGGGCGCGTAGGCGTGGTCAGTTGAAACTTGACCGTGAGAACGCAGCCCTCACCGCAGCTGGACAGCCGCCCCAGCAGAAGAAGTTTGAAACCGTGAAGGACACTTTGCGGAAACAGATTTCTTCGGTGTTGTACCGCACAACGAGTTTTGAAGATTTTTCTGACAGGCTCATGCAGCAGTATGGTATTGCCGTCAAGGAAAGCCGTGGGTGTCTGAGCTATCTGCCCGCTGGCAGAACGAAGTTCATCCGCGCGAAACATCTCGGGGACAAGTTCGATAAGACGGCAGTGCTTGCCACATTGCAGGCAAACGCCGAACGCAAACCCAAGGTACAGTCCAAGCAGGATACCATCGGGAAACTGATCGACATCCAGTCGAGGATGACCGAGGGCAAAGGCATTGGCTATAAGCGTTGGCTCACGAAACACAATCTCAAAGTCATGGCGCAGACCGTGAAGCTTCTGCAGGAAAAGGGCTTAACCGACGAGGACGCCCTGAACCAGCGCATCACCGAACTGGAAACCAAGTATCACGACTCGCTGGCGGTGGTGAAAGACCTCGAAGGTCGCATGAAAACCAACAATGAGCTGCGCTATCACATCGCAGCCTACACCAGCACCAAGAATGTCGCACAGCAGCTAAAGACCGCCAAGCGACCCGCAGCCTTTGAGGAGCAGCACCGTGCAGAGCTGACAGCGTACCGGGCGGCAGCAGCCTATTTCAAGGCAAACAGCATCACAAAGCTGCCCAGCCCGAAAAAGCTGGAAGCCGAGTATGCGCAGCTGGCATCCGAAAAGGCAAAGTTCTACGAGCAGTACAAGGAAGCCAAGGAAGAACTGCTCAAACTGAAAACCGCAAAGCAGAATGTTGCGTCCTTTTTCCGGGAGGAAGAACCGGCGCAGCAGGAGAGATAAAGGAGTGTGCGAATGATCAACCTGAAAATCGATCCGGAGTTCCAGTCCCAGATTCCTCCTCTGACCAATGATGAATTTAAGCAGCTTGAAGAGAATATCCTGAAAGAGGGCAAGCTGATTTCTCCTTTGATCGTGTGGAACAACACACTTGTTGACGGACACAATCGTTATGCAATCCTCCAAAAGCACCCAGAGATTTATTTCTCCACCATGCCGCTCCGATTTGAGAACCGCGAAGAAGCCATTGCGTGGATTTGCCGGAATCAGTTGGGACGGCGAAACCTGAGTCCCGAACAGAAACGCTATCTGCTTGGGAAGCAGTACGAAGCCGAGAAGAAGGCTGCAAAAATCTTTCGGGGCAATCAGTACACTTTAGCAAAGAAAAGTGGTGGTGCTCACGATGATAACCGCCACTCCGGGAAGAAAACCTGCGACCGAATCGCAGAAGAAAACGGTGTCAGCCGTGCCTCTGTTCTCCGTGCCAGCCACTATACACGAGGCATCGACATCGCAGACAACCTCTCTCCCGGCATCAAGCAGAAAGTCTTTTCCGGTGAAGTGAAGTTCACCAACGAAGAAATGTCCAAGCTTGTGCAGGCAAGTGTCGAGCATCGTTCAGATGTCCTTGCTCAAATCCTGCATCCAGAGGCATTGGAAGTGTTGGAATCTGCCAGCGCTGAATTTGAGCCTGAAAAAGCGGAACCCGTTCCCATGCCCACGCCACAAACAGAAGAATTCCGGTGCTATCATGTGCCGGACGAGTTTATGAAGGTTTACAAATCCTTGAGCCGTGCGACCGAAATGATGAAAAACTCATGGAAGAAAACGCTCAAAAACAATCCCAGCTATTTCACTGACCCGGAAAAGCAGAAGGTTCTCCGCTTCGCAATGCAGAGGCCTGCTAACTACCTGACTGAAATCGAAACCTATCTGGAAAAGGCTCTTGCAGAAGCCCTTGAAGGAGAAAAGACCGCATAACGACAGGCACTTGTAAGCCATCAACGAGCCACCAGCCGCAAGTGCAGGGCGGAAAGCATCCGCGCCCTTGCGCCTGATAAAAAATGGAACTTTGATTTTCTTGCCCGGCTTTGCTGCGGTGGGACGATCAAAGGAGCGTGCGTTTGAACAAAAAGAAAAAGTCCACAAACACTTCCCCCTATCCCGATGAAGCCATCGAACGTCTGGCACGGGCATTCTACCCGGCCATCCTTGCCTGCTGGAACAGTGAGGAAGGTCAGCGGGAGTTTGCCGCGTGGCAGGCGGAACAGGCTCATATCTCTGGCAAAGAAAAACAGGAAGTTCCCGCTGGGGAACTCCCTGCCTTACTTATCGTGTGTGGATTTTTGCAGGGTGCGTCCGGGTGGGCGCACCCTGTTTTTGTTTGTGCTTATTTCTTCAGAATCCGCATTGCGTTCAGAACAGCGATGATCGTGACACCCACATCACCGAACACGGCTTCCCACATACCGGCCATGCCGAGTGCGCCCAGAACAAGGAACACGCTCTTGATGCCAAGAGCAATCACGATGTTCTGCATCACAATCCGTTTCGTAGCCTTTGCAACATCAATGGCTTCTACAAGTTTCGATGGTTCATCTGTCATCAGAACAACATCCGCAGCTTCAATCGCGGCATCCGAGCCAAGACCTCCCATGGCAATGCCGACATCTGCACGGGCAAGAACAGGGGCATCGTTGATGCCATCGCCCACGAAGGCGAGTTTGCTGCCCTGCCGTTTCTGCTTATCCAGCATTTCCAGCTTTTCGACCTTCTGGTCGGGCAAGAGCTGTGCATAATACGCATCCAGACCAAGTTCGTCTGCCACCGACTTGCCGATTCGCTCATCATCGCCGGTAAGCATAACAGTTTTTTCCACGCCGATCTTTTTCAGCTCTGCGATTGCGCACTTCCTGTCCGGCTTCACTTCATCTGCGATCAGGATACAGCCTACATAGCTACCATCCGCTGCTACATAGAACTTTGTTCCGGCTGCATCGCAAGCGGCATAGGCAATCTTTTCAGATTCCATCAGCTTACTGTTGCCAGCCAGTACCTTCTTTCCCTGCACCATAACGCTGATGCCGTGTCCTGAGATTTCCTCAAAGCCAGAGAACTGCTTCTGGTCGATTGGCTTTCCATAAGTCGCAAGAATCGACTTTGCGATCGGGTGGTTGGAATAACTCTCTGCCTGTGCAGCATACTCCAATACCTGCTCTTTCTGGTATCCGGCTACCGGAATGATATTTGCGACCTCAAAAACACCCTTTGTTAAGGTGCCGGTCTTATCAAAGACCACCACGCTCACTTTGTTCAGTGCTTCCAGATAGTTGCTGCCCTTTACCAGCACACCGCGCTTGGATGCGGCACCAATACCGCCGAAGAAGGTCAGGGGAATAGAAATGACCAATGCACACGGGCAGGAAACGATCAGGAACACAAAACCTCTGCGCAACCACTCAGACCAGCCGCCGCCAAGGACGAGCGGCGGAATGATCGCCAACACAGCCGCCATTCCAACAACGACCGGCGTATAGTATCGTGCAAAGGTCGTGATGAAGTTCTCGGTGGGAGCTTTTCTTGCAGAAGCATTCTCCACAAGGTCAGTGATCTTCGATACCGTGGATTCCCCGAAGCTCTTTGTGACTTTCAGCGTCAGCAAACCGCTCTGGTTGATGCAGCCGGACAGGGCTTCATCGCCTTTGCGGATGCTTCTCGGCACAGATTCGCCGGTCAGTGCCTTGGTGTCCAGCGTGGATTCGCCATCCACAACGATGCCATCCAGCGGGATTTTTTCACCGGGTTTTACCACGATGATCTCGCCCACCGCAACGCTTTCCGGAGAAACGACCTGCAATACGCCATTCCGCTTAACGGTCGCCGAATCCGGACGGATGTCCATAAGGTCAGAGATGGACTTTCTGGAACGCTTTACCGCCAGCGACTGGAAGAACTTTCCGACCTGATAGAACAGCATAACTGCAACAGCTTCCGGGTATTCCCCGATGGCAAATGCGCCGATCGTGGAAACACTCATCAGGAAATGCTCGTCAAACACCTGTCCTCTGGTGATATTTTTCACTGCCTGCCATACGACATCCCAGCCAAGAATCACATACGCCACAATCAGAAACGCCAGTTCCGCCAGAGTCGGCAGCTTTGCGAATACGGTCAATGCCATACCGATTGCATAGACCACAGCACCCACGGCAAGCCGTATCGTGCGCTTCTTATCCTCATCGTTATAGACCGCCGCTTTTTCATCCTTTTTGACAGGTGCAGTCGCTTCCAGCTGCTTTTCCGACACTTCAACATCCGGCTCATGGCTGTGTACGATCGTGGTAACGGTATCCAGCAAGGAAGCAGCTACCGATGTTCCAGCCTGAACAGTCAGCGTCTGGTTCATCAGATTCACGGTCGAAGAAGTCACGCCATCCAGCTCACCGACTTCTTTCTCGATCTTTGCTGAGCAGTTCGGGCAGTCCAGACCTTTCAGGAGATAGACTTTCGTCACCGCAGGTTCGGTCTTTTCCGACACCTCAACATCCGGTTCATGGCTGTGAATCCCTTGCTTTGCTATGCAACGGCTCTTTGTGAACGCCTGACTGCTGCCGGAGCAGATGTCACGTTGAAGCAGTACAGCGAAACCATGCTGCGTTCCCGTGCAATCAATGGGCGGTATCAACTGCTGCTGGTTTCGGAAAATACGCTTGATGCAACAGCATTGCCGGATGCAGACATCCTTCTGCTCTCCGCAGAAGAAATGGAGGACCCCTCATGCGAAAACTGAACACCATTCTCTCCGTTCTGCTACTTTTCATCTGTCTGCTTCATGGGCTGATGGGCAGTTTTATGTTGCTGGGCATCAGTTCCGGGGCAGGAAAGTTTCTGGCATGGATCGGCGTTGGCATTCTGGCGGCGCACACCGTCCTTGGGCTTTTGCTGACCGCACAGACATTCCGGGCTTCCCGGTCCGGCGGAAAACTCTACGGAAAGCAGAATGCTCTGTTCTGGGCAAGGCGCACCAGTGGGCTTGCTATTTTGCTCATGCTCTTTTTCCATATTGGCGTGTTCGGCAGAGTGCAGGACGGCGTATACATTCTGTTTCCGTTCACAACGGTCCGGCTGCTGACGCAGCTTTTACTGGTTGCTTCGGTATTTGTGCATCTTCTGCTCAATCTCCGACCCCTTCTGGTATCGCTGGGCATCGTCCGGGATAAGGAGCAGCGCGGCGACCTCTATCTGATTCTTTCTATACTGGTGCTGTTTGCTGCCGGTTCGATCATTCTATATTATATCGGGTGGAACAATGTATGAAACACACTTTGGTGATCGTGGGTGCAGGGCTGGCAGGGCTTTCCGCTGCTTTGACTGCTGTGAAAAACGGCTGGACGGTAAAGCTGGTGTCCTCCCTTGCCTCCGAGCGGGCGCAGTCTGTTATGGCAGAGGGCGGAATCAATGCAGCCTTGAATACCAAGGGAGAGGAGGATAGCCCGGAGCAGCATTATACAGATACCCTGACCGCTGCCTGCGGACTTGCTGACCCGAATGCAGTCTGGGGGATGACGCAGGCTGCGTCCGAACTGGTGCGCAGCCTGCACCATCTGGGAGTACAATTCAACGTGACAGATGACGATGAACTCGACCTGCGGAATTTTGGCGGACAGAAGAAAAAGCGGACGGCCTTTGCACAAAGCGATACGGGAAAGCAGCTAATGACCGCTCTGATTGATGCTGTGCGCCGGGAAGAAAGCGCAGGAACGGTCGAACGCTTTCCACACCATAAGTTCCGCACCCTGCTGCTTTCCGGGAACATCTGCGGTGGTTGCACAGTGCAGGACACCTATACTGGCGAACTGCTGCGGTTTGTATGCGATGCCGTCCTGATTGCCACAGGCGGGCTGCATGGCTTATTCGGTGATACGACCGGCTCTCTTGCCAATACCGGAGAAGTCACCGCAGAACTGTTCCGTCTGGGCGTTCCGATGGCAAATCTTGAAATGATCCAGTACCACCCTACCACGGTCGAACTGGGCGAAAAACGGATGCTTCTGAGTGAGGCCGCCCGTGGTGAGGGCGGGCGGCTGTTTGCATTACGGAACGGGAAGCCGTGGTATTTCATGGAAGAAAAATATCCGGAACTCGGCAACCTGATGCCGCGTGACATCACCGCGCGGGAAGTCTGGACGGTCAGCCGTGACTATGAGGTGTTCCTTGATATGACAGAGCTTCCTAAAGAAGTCATGGAGCATAAACTTGCCGGACTGGTGGATGATTGTCAGACCTATCTGCACAAAGATATTCGCAAAGAACCCATTCCGATTTTGCCGGGTATCCACTACTTTATGGGAGGCATTCAGGTGGACGAGCGGCACCGCACTTCGATGCGGAATCTGTACGCTGCCGGTGAATGCTGCGCTCAGTACCATGGCGCAAACCGTCTGGGTGGAAATTCTCTTCTGGGTGCGATCTATGGAGGACAGATTGCTGCGGAAACTGCCTGCCGGGAAACAGTCAGTTCCCCCAATATGCCCTGTGCCGAAGAATCCCTTCTGCCCGAACTTTCCCCGGACGCTCAAATGCAGATGAATCGTATTCTGCTGAACGCACTCGGTGTCGTGCGGGATGCACAGACATTGGAAGCGGGCATTCAGGAAATCCGCAAACTGTCTGGCACCCTTCCGCTTCTGGGCTGTGCCATGCTGGAAAGTGCCCTCGCCCGAAAAGAAAGCCGGGGTGCGCACTGGCGGGCAGATTATCCCCAACGCAACGATGCCGTTTACTGCAAAACCACCGTGGCACACTGGAACGTGCAGCATATCGCCATCAGCTTTGAATCCATCCCCGAAAGGCGGCATGATTTATGAACTACACCATCCGAATCAAACGGCAGGAAAACCCGCAGGCTTCACCCTGCTGGCAGGAGTTTTCCTTTGAGGGAAGTGCGGACACCTCGATTGCTTCGGTGTTGAACGAGCTGAATCACCGCAGCCCTCTGTGCGAAAAGAGCGGAACGGTCGTTTCCCCCATTGCGTGGGAATGCGGCTGCATGATACGCAAGTGCGGTGCCTGTGCCATGCGGATCAATGGTCTGCCTCGTCTTGCCTGTTCCGTTTTTCTGCGGGACTGTAAGGGAAGCGTTGTTACTCTGGAGCCTTTGAGCAAATTCCCATTGGTGAAAGATCTGGTCGTAGACCGTTCCGTGATCTTTGAAGCACTGAAGCGGACAAAGCTGTGGCTGGAAGGAGATACGTTCCAGACCAGCTATACGCACAGCCAGCGGTATCGATCTGCTAAGTGTCTGCTCTGTGGCTGCTGCTTGGAGGTCTGCCCGAACTTTGACCCGAACAGTGAATTTGCTGGAGCTGTTCTGCCCGTCAACGCTTACCGTATTCTGAACGAAGAACAGGATATTGCCCATCAGACAGAACTCGCAAATGCGTATCGTCAGCTTTATTTTGAAGGCTGCGGAAAATCTCTTGCGTGCCAGGACATCTGCCCAGCCGGAATCCCGGTCGAAGAACTGATGTCACGTTCCAATGCCGCAGCGGTCTGGAAGCGATAAAGTGTAAAAGGGTATGCGGTTTATAGCCGCATACCCTTTTATGCTTAATCTTCTAATCCGTGACTTCCCGCCACATTCTTCAGATACTCCTCTGGTTCGCCGTTCAGAATCAAGTCTGCATAGCCAAGCGGGTCATTGTAGATGAGATAATCTAACTCCGACCTCTGCGCCATGGTCACGTCCAATTCATCCTCGACCCCAGTGCAGTCAATGGAGATCATTCTCCCATCCCGGAGCAGCAGCTCCACGCAGCCGGTATCCATGTTGAAATGGCAGGCTCTTGCATCGTACTTCATGTTTGTGTCCTTTCTGCCTTACGGCACCTTTACAGTTGTGACTTTTGTTATACGGTTCTTCTGATAAGGTTTTGGACACACAGCCGTCGGGAAGGAGCCTTCATCTTGCTTTCCGAAGAAAACAAAAAATCCGAACCCTTCTCCTATCGAGAAAAGGTTCGGATTTTCATGGTTTGGTGCGGGAAACAGGACTTGAACCTGCATGAAATTGCTTTCACTAGAACCTGAATCTAGCGCGTCTGCCAATTCCGCCATTCCCGCAAGCCGTTTTGCCTTGCGACGAAGAGTATTATACGATACGGCTTGTGAAAAGTCAACCCTTTTTTACAGAAAAATGGGAGGAATGGCCGAAAACGACAATTTGCGCGTAAAAACTTGCAAAATCAGCGCCTGTTTGGTACAATATACGCGATTCTGGCTGCCGCTGCATGCAGGGAAGACCGAGAAGGTTGTTTTCTTTTACGACGCCGCTTTTGCGGCAAAGACTTGTCGGGTATCCTGTGTGAACCCGAACGGAGGATCAAAAATGAATACTCAGCCTCAACAGAAGATCAGCGTGCAGACGCTGACGCAGCTTGCCATCCTTGTGGCGATTGAAGTGGTGATGAAGCTCATCGGCTTGGGCAGCGTGCCGGTCGGACCGCTGTACATGTCGTTCCTGACCGTGCCGATTGCCATTGGCGCGATTGTCATCGGGCCGCTGGCGAGCATGCTGCTTGGCGGCGTTTTCGGCTTTGTGAGCTTCATGGACGCGATCAAGGGCGCGTCGATTATGACCTCGACGCTGCTGGGCGTGTCGGCTATCCACACGTTCATCCTGTGTTTTGTCACGCGCCTGCTGATGGGTCTGTGCGTCGGGCTGGTCTATGGCGCGATGGCCAAGGCGTGCAAAAACGCGACGGCCAACTGCTTTGTGGCCTCGCTGTCCGCGCCGCTGCTCAACACGCTGTTCTTCATGGGCTATATCGTGCTTGCGTTTTATCATACGGATTACGTCCAGAGCCTCGTGCTGGCCAAGGGCGCGAGCAACCCACTGATGTTTGTCATTCTGCTGACGGGCATACAGGGGCTTGTGGAAGCGATTGTCTGCTCGGTTGCGGGCACGGCCATCGGTGGCGCGCTGCTCAAGGTGACGGGCAGGATGAACGGGCACCGCTAAATCTTACGCCGGTTAGGGGATAGAAGTATGATCGTTGCAATGGATATTGGAAACACCAATATCAAAGCCGCTGTGTTTGAAGGGAGTCGGCTGGTCAAGCGCTGGCGCTGTGCGACCGACCCGGTGATGACATCGGATCAATATGGCATCATCATGGCGGATCTGTTTCGTTATCACAACCTGAATATGCAGGCGGTGGAGGGGATTATGATTTCCTCCGTTGTGCCGACCATCAACTACACCATCGAGCACATGTGCCGGGATTACTTTCATCTCGAGCCGCGTTTGCTCGTGCCCGGCATGAAAACAGGGCTGAACATCCGCTACGAGAACCCGCGCGAGCTGGGCAGCGACCGAATCGCCAACGCGGTGGCGGTCTCCGCGCTCTACGGCGGCCCCGCAATTTTCATTGATTTCGGCACGGCGACGACGTATGGCGTGATCTCTGCCAAATCGGAATTTCTCGGCGGCGCAATAGGCCCCGGCCTGCGGATGATGAACCGCGCGCTTTCGACGGGCACGGCGAAGCTGCCCTCCATCGAGCTGGTGCTCCCGCCGCAGGTCATCGGCAAGACGACCGTTTCCAATATACAGGCGGGCATTTTGTACGGCTATATCGGCTCGGTGGAGAAAATCGTCGAGCATATGAAGCACGAGCTGGGCGGAAGCGATATCCGCGTGATTGCGACGGGCGGCATGGCGCATCTGGTCAAGAGCAATTCCGACGTGATTGACGAAATCAATCCGGATTTGACGCTGACCGGCCTGCGCCTGATCTACGAGAAAAACCTGTAAACATTCATTTGAAGGAAGGACACACGAAAGCATGGAAAAGATCGTCGTGGGTTTTCTGGGCTGCGGCAACATCGGCTGCGGCGTGTATAAACTGCTGGAAACGTATGGGGCGCAGATCGAAGAAAACGAAGGCGTCGGCTTTGAGGTGCGCAAAATTCTCGTGCGTTCGCTGAACAAGAGCCGCGCGTGGGCGATTCCCTCGGCGCTGCTGACGGATCGCCCGGAGGACGTGCTCGACAACCCGGAAATCGACATGGTGATGGAATTCATGGGCGGCGAGCAGCCAGCGGCTTCCTATATGGTGCGCGCGCTGGAAAACGGCAAATGCGTCATCACCGCCAACAAGATGGCGTTGGCGACGCATTGGACGCAGATCGTCCGCGCCGCGAGGGAGCATGCCGCCGGGCTGTATTACGAGGCGAGCGTGTGCGGCGCGGTGCCGATCATTCGGGCAATCAACGGTTCGCTTCAGGCCAACCGGATCAGCTCGGTGATGGGCATTATCAACGGCACGACGAACTATATCCTGACCCGAATGGCCAACGAAGGCGCGGCTTATGCGGACGTGCTGGCCGACGCGCAGCGGCTGGGGCTGGCCGAGCCGGATCCGACCGCGGACGTGGAGGGCTATGACGCGGCCTACAAGCTGAGCATCCTGTCCACGCTGGCGTTTCACCGCCACGTGCCGGTGGAGAATGTGTACCGGGAGGGAATCACGGGCATTACGCCACTGGACGTGCAATGCGGAAAGGAGTTTGGGCTGACGCTCAAGCTGCTGGCCGTCGCGAAGGAAGAAGACGGCGAGATTCAGGCGCGCGTGCACCCGACGTTTGTGCCGAACAGCCACCCGCTGGCCAACGTGAACGATGCGTTCAACGCTGTGTTCGTCAAGGGGCATGCCTGCGGCGAGATGATGTTCTACGGGCGCGGCGCGGGCGATCTGCCGACGGCCAGCGCGCTGGTATCGGATTTGATCTGCGCGGCGAAGGCCAAGCGGCACGAACTGCCCGCGGTGAGCGAAGCGCCGTGCAGGATGGCGGAGGACTGGCGCTGCGTGCACTTTGTCCGCATGCGGGCGAAGGATGAACCGGGCGTGCTGTCGCTGATTACGGGCGGCTTCGCGGCGGAGGGCGTCAGCATCGCCTCCATGGTGCAGAAGGGCGAGCGGGATGAAGCGGGTTTTGTCCAGCTGATTTTCCTGACGCATCGGGCGGGCGAGCATGCCGTGCGCCGTGCGCTTGCGAAGATGGATCCCGCGCAGGCGAGCGCCGAAAGCGTGATCCGCGTCGAAGAATAAAATCGACAGATAGAAAAATGCCGATGACGCTATGCTGCTGCATAGCGTTTTTTCTATGGAAAAGTGCGGAAATTTTGAAGAAGACTGTGAAAATATCAATATGTGCAAGGTGCACAAGAACGGTTCGGAAACCGACGCATAAGAAAAAACAAATGAAATGTGCGAATTTGAAAAAGAGGAAAAGAATTGCAGGAAGTCGGCGAAATGGACGCATAAAATATGTCGAAAAAGTTCGAAACGGGAGCAAAAAGGAAAAAATGTGAAAGAAATGCGAAAAATCAGGGGAAAACGATTCGCACAAACGAAGGGGGCAATCAGCAGACGATGTGGCGGGAATGACTAAAACCTACAAAAAATCGGGTTAAAATGAAGGGGATAAATCGACCCGTATCCGAATATTTTTTGTGAACTTATTCAATTGCAAAATACACACCCGACCCGTATAATAAACTCAGTTGTTGAAGCCGATGAACGAAAGATTCGGCTCAAGCTGGTTGTTGTGTGAGAATGAACAAGGGGGATTTTACTATGGCGAGCTTGAAGCTTAACCACATCTACAAGATTTACTCCGGCAACGTGACCGCTGTTTCCGACTTCTGCCTGGATATCGAGGACAAGGAGTTCATCGTTCTGGTCGGTCCTTCCGGCTGCGGCAAGTCCACGACGCTCCGTATGGTCGCGGGTCTTGAAGAGATTTCGGAAGGCGAACTGTACATCGGCGACCGTCTGGTGAACGACGTGGCGCCGAAGGATCGCGATATCGCGATGGTCTTCCAGAACTACGCGCTCTATCCGCACATGACCGTTTATGACAACATGGCGTTCGGCCTGAAGCTGCGCAAGAAGCCGAAGGACGAGATCGACAAGCTCGTTCGCGAGGCCGCGAAGATTCTGGGCATCGAGCAGCTTCTCAACCGTAAGCCGAAGGCGCTCTCCGGCGGCCAGCGTCAGCGCGTCGCCTTGGGTCGCGCGATCGTCCGCGATCCGAAGGTCTTCCTGATGGACGAACCGCTCTCCAATCTGGACGCGAAGCTCCGTGTGCAGATGCGCACCGAGATCACCAAACTGCATCAGCGCCTGCAGACGACCTTCATCTATGTTACCCATGACCAGACCGAGGCCATGACCATGGGCACCCGCATCGTCGTTATGAAGGACGGCTTCATCCAGCAGGTCGATACCCCGCAGAACCTGTACGATTACCCGGCCAACCTGTTCGTCGGCTCCTTCATCGGCAGCCCGCAGATGAACTTCTTCGACGCGAAGCTCGTCAAGCGCGCGGACGGCGTGTGGGCTGAGTTCGGCAGCAACGCCATCAAGGTGCCGGATGCGAAAGTTCGCAAGCTGGTGGACGAGTCCTACATCGGCAAGGAAGTTGTCATGGGCATCCGTCCGGAGAACATCCACGATGAAGAGCGCTTCCTGTCCGCCGCGGACAACAACCTCGTCGAGGCGAAGGTTGAGGTCGTCGAGCTGATGGGCTCCGAGACCTATCTCTACCTGAAGGTGAACGGCAAGGAGAGCAACGTCGTTGCCCGCGTCGATCCGCGCAGCACGTCCCGCACCGGCGATACCGTGAAGGTCGCTTTCGAGACGAACCGCCTGCATTTCTTCGACAAGGATACCGAGCTGAGCATCCTGAACCGCTAATTCACGGATTATACAACGCCTGCATCGTTTCGATGCGGGCGTTTTTTGTATGCTTTCCATAAAAACACGGTATATTTTGCCAAATTAGGGGAGATATTTTTTCTTAGATATAGATTTTTGCCCGGTTATACGCTATAATGAACTATATTTGTTTTAGCCATTTTGCGCGCTGATGAGAGGAGAAAAGAAGTATGATTCCTGAGAAGCGTTTTTTAAATCAGATTCAGCAGGTTTTGGCCCGCCTGATGCAGCCGCTCTGGCTGCTGGATACGGAGGGCACCGTGCTTCTGCCGGAAGAGAACCGCAGCAAGATCAACCTTCCGGAGTTCATGGAGCCGGGCATGCCGGTGGCTTTTGAGGGCAAAACCTTCCTGATGATCGGCATTACGCCGGAGCTGATCCTCTGCGCGGATGCGCAGGGTGCGGCGACGCACGACTGCATCGTGCTTGCGGGCGCGATGGTGCAGTCCATGGGTCGCGGCGAGGCGCCGATCCAGAGCCGCTATGACGTGTATCGCCGCGTGCTGCGCGAAGAGCTGGCCGGTTCTGAGCTGGAAGCGCTGGCACACGAGCACCAGATCGAGATGAACCGTGAGCGCTGTGTGCTCACCTTCCAGATTCTCCAGACGGAGACGGAAACCGCGTTCAACATGCTCGAAGAGCTTGTGCCGCGCGCGGGCGGCGATCTGCTGGTGGAAATGGATCGCCACACCGTCGTGTTCCTCAAGAGCATGGAGAACGTCGAA
>ERZ857998.2660-NODE-2660-length-16204-cov-2.992383_pt1 | contig 16204 bp, 11 predicted proteins | sample MGYA00519954_ERZ857998 | MGnify/ENA primary metagenome ERZ857998 (study PRJEB31778, sample SAMEA3449424) | human gut metagenome | biome: human gut; feature: human-associated habitat; material: faeces | place: United Kingdom | collected 2010/2012 ...
CCTTGCGGCAGGCTGGAGTAGTACATGTAATAGGTACCGTCCAGCTCCAGCACCGAGGGGGCCCAGCATTCCGCCTGCCCGGGCATATGCAGCCGGATGCCTTCATAGCGCCAGCCCTCCAGCAGGCGGTCGCTGCTGTATACTTGACCGGCTGTGGCATACAGATAATACCTGCCATCCCCTGCCTTGATGAGGTAAGGATCTGCCTGGGCCAGGGGGGCAGGGTCTTCGGGGGTGCGGCGGTAGAGCTTCATGATGCTGGACCATCCTTTCACTGTAATTATTTTTCCACGGGTACGAAACGGATTACATTCCAGCTGAGGGCGGGAATGCGCAGGGTAGCCTTTTCACCGTCCACCATGCCGCCGGGGCCCTGGGTGGGATAGACGGTATAGGGAGCGTCTTCCGTGTTAACGGCTTTCACGTTATCATGGTGGAGCAGGATATGCTCGCCCACGCGCAGGTCGCCCATGCCGTGCAGGTCAACATCCAGGGTAAAATCCTCCCGCTGGTGGCGGTTGACGCAGAAAACCGTTACGCTGCCATCGTCCGCCAGCGTGGCGGTCGCGTCGATGAACGGCACGCCTTCGTAATCCACGCAATCGTAAACCGGGCTATCCACGGCGGCGCGCAGCGCGGCGCCGCGCCCATAGCGGGAGGCGTGCATGAAGGGATAGTAGGTCGTTTGCGCCCAGCAACCGCCGCCGCCGCGCGTCATGATGGGGGCGATGACGTTGACAAGCTGGGCCAGGCAGGCGATTTTGACCCGATCGGCGTTGCGCAGGAGCGTAATTAGGATGGAGCCGGTGAGGAGGGCGTCCTCAAAATTGTAAACGTCTTCCGCGCGGTGGACGGCCTGTCCCCAGCGCATGCTGCGCAGATACGCTTCCTGATCGCCGGTGTGATAGATAATGTTCCACTCATCAAAGGAGAGATGAATGAACTTGCGGGCGTGCTTCTTGCCCTTCACAGCGTCGCAAAGGGCAATGACGGAGCGGATGAAGGCATCCATATCCATCGTGCGGGCCAGGAAGTCGGACGTTTTGCCGGTGGGGTTGCCATAATAGCGGTGGAGGGAGATGTAATCGATGTTGTCGTAGCATTCATCCAGCACCGTCCACTCCCAACTGCCAAAAGTAGGCATCTCAAAGCCGGAAGAACCGCAGGCCACCAATTCGATGGAAGGATCCACCCATTTCATCATTTTGGCGGATTCATTGGCGATGCGCGCATATTCCTGGGCGGTTTTGCTGCCCATTTGCCAAGGCCCATCCATTTCGTTGCCCAGACACCACAACTTGATGTTCAGAGGCTCTTTTTTGCCATTGGCGATGCGCATATCGGAAAACTTGCTACCCGAGGGATGGTTGGCGTATTCCACCACGTCCCGCGCTTGTTCCGGGCCGCGCGTGCCGAGGTTCACGCAATACATGGGCGCGGTTTGCGCCTTTTCGCACCAGTCGCAAAATTCGTGCAGACCCACCGCATTGGGTTCGGTGGCAAACCAAGCCAGATCCAGCCGCTGGGGGCGATGGCTGCCCACGGAATCCTCCCACTGAAAGCCGGAGACGAAATTCCCACCCGGATAGCGCACGATGGGAACGCCCAGATCGCGTACCAAGCGAATCACATCCGTGCGAAACCCCTGTTCGTCCGCGGCAGGATGGCCGGGCTCATAAATGCCCTCGTAAATGGCGCGGCCCATGTGCTCGAGAAAAGAGCCATAGATCCGCGGATCGATCGGGCCGATTTGAAATGCCTTATCCAGCGTCATGCGCGCATGCTTCATAGAATGCCGTTCCTCCATTTTGCCAATTTTGTACCCCATTATATCTATGGCGCGTGCGCCTGTCAAGAGAGGATTTTTCGCGCAGGGGGAATTTGTAAGCTCCAAGTGCCCGCAAAATCCTGGGAAAAAGGCAGCTTCGGCGCAATCGCAGTTGACGCAATCCGCGCGTGCGTGCTATAATTTGAGCAAAATCAGCGCAAAGGGGCGGGCAGCGTGAAAAAGCATTCCTATTCGATCTACCGGCATATCGTGGTTATCGTGCTGATTCCATTCATCATCCTCACCCTTTTGCTGCTCGGCACCTATGAGGTGTATCGCGCTTCCATGTTCGGGCGCTCGCAGGAAGAATTCGCCCTGCAGATGGAACAGTACCGCCTGCGCCTGGAAGAGCGGCTGAACAACATCCGCAACACGGCGCGGGAAGTGGGCTATTCAGAAGCTGTGCAGAAGTATTTTGTGCAGATGAACAACGCGCAGCGGGCCGACAACTATATTTTTTTGCGGAACCTGTTCAACACATTTATCGATGCGACGCCAGGCGTGCGCGCCATTTATGTGGTGGATGAAAGCGGCGCGTTTCTGGATTCGGGGAACAATCTATTGCACTATTTTCAGCGCGCTGGCGTGGAGTATGATTTTGATGGACGGACAGAGGGCTTTTTCACGGATATTTTGCCGGAAGGCGTCAATGAATCGCCCCGCTATTGCCTGTATTGCGCGCCGGTAGGCGTAATCACTCCCATCAGCCTGGGCCAAAAGGAACGCTTCTTGACCTGCGCCCTGCTGGTCGATGTACCAGAACTTTTGGCGGAGATTGCGCCGGGCGAGCCGCCTGTGTGCGAATTGCTGTTTTGGCAGGAGCGGATTCTTGCCAGTAGCCGCGCGCTGAACGCTGGCGCGAAAAGCGCGTTGGTGGCCGCGGCTACGGCGGTAGGCGGAACCGTGCCCTGGCAAATCGAGGTGGCGGGAGAACCGTACTTTTTCCAGACGGCCACGCTTTCCACCGAAAATGGCCTAGTGTACGCGTTCAGCATGCCGGTAAATCACTTTATGGAAGGCACTGACCGGTTGAAATCCTTTGTGCTGGTGGGCGTTGGCGGGTGCGTGGCGGTGGTCGCCGTGCTCATGCTGCTTTTGCGGCGCAGCATTTCCCGGCCCATCGCGCAAATCGCGCAGGATATGGCGCACATTACCACCAAGCAAATCAGCATTGGCGATACCAACGTGGTGGAATTGCAAAACCTAGCCAGCGGCGTGAACCGCATGCTTTCCCGGCTGACGGAAAGCCAGCGACAGGAAATGGAGAACATGGAAAAAATTCACCAACTGGAAATGTATAAAATGCAGGCGGAAATGCTCGCCCTCCGCAGCCAGATCAATCCGCATTTCTTGTTCAACACTTTGGGGTGCGTGATTGGCATGGCGATGCACTATCGCGTGGAGCCCCTGGAACAGATCGTCACCGCGCTTTCCGACAGCCTGCACTATGCGCTGCGCGCGCCGGATGAAGTGACGCTTCAGCAAGAAATTGATCATTTGCAAGATTACATGCGCATTCTGGAGATCCGCATGCCGGACAAATACCGGCTGGTGGTGCATGCCGCGCCGGAAACGCTGGAAAAGCGTGTGCTCAGCCTGCTGTTGCAACCTTTGGCGGAAAACGCCGTACAACACGGCTTTCAGGAGTATCAAAAGCGCGCCGAACGCACCATCTATCTGGCAAGCTGGATAGATGCAGCGGATGGCGGGCTGCGTTTGCGCCTGGCGGACAACGGACGCGGCATCGAGGCAGATCACCTGGCCGGTATTTTAGAGCAGATGAATGGAGGGGAATTTCCCGCGCAAAAGCGGCATATCGCGCTGATCAACATCGCGCGCAGATTGCGCATCGCCTACGGGGATCAGTGCCATATGGACATTCGCTCAAAACCCGGCTACTATACGTGCGTGGAGTTGCAATTTCCAGCGGAAGGACGCTTTTTGCGGTAGGCTTCGGGCGAAATTTTATAAGTGCTTTTGAACACGCGCGAAAAATACGCGCTATCGGGATAGCCCACCTTGGCAGCGACGTCCTGCACGCTATCGCTGGTTTCCAATAGCAGGCGGGTGGCCATGCGCATGCGGATGGTTTTGAGAAACGTCATGATCGTAACGCCGCAGTTTTCCCGGAACGTGCTGCACAAATGCGCTTTGTTCATAAAAAAGTGGTCGGCCAGCCCATCCAGGGTCAAGGGTTGGGCAAAATGGCTCGCCAGGTATGCCTGGATCTGGCCAGCCGGTTCGCGCAGCGCATAGCGAAAGGCGAACTGGGCGCTTTGCTGCGCTTGCGCAATCATATCATGCAGCAGGGAAAAATCGCGCTGCGGCAGGCTGATGCCGGCGCGCATGGGCAGGGCAAGGATGGCCGGAGGCAGCTGGCCCAAGGGGTTGGAGAGTAGGGCGACGCTATAGCCATTGACGCGCAGGTCGCTAAAACCCAGGGCGAAACCGGCTGGGTCGATGCTGGCAATGGCGCGTTCCGTAGCGGCGTCCGCACTATCCCAGCTCAGCACGCGGCATTCTGGATAGGCGTTTTCGATGGCGCGTTGGAGCGCCATGTGCGAAGAAGGCGGTTCGGGCTGGAGGAAGCCATTGAGCCGCGCCATAAGAGCCGCCATATCCTTTCGGGTGATGGGCTTAAACAAATAATCCACCACGCCGCTGCGCAGACCTTCTCTGGCTGCGGAAAAATCGCTGTATGCCGAGATGATCACCATGCGCACGGGGATGCGTTCCTGCGTGCAGGCGGCGATCAATTGCTGGCCGCCCATCTGATCCATGTGCAAATCCGTGAACACAACGTCGCAGGGGTGCGTGCGCAAATAGGCGAGCGCTTCCTGCCCATTGGTGAAAGTTGCCGCCACGGTGTATTCGGGATATTCCTGCAGCAGGCTTTCCAGCCCTCGCAACGCCCAGATTTCATCGTCCACCAGCACAATCTTTGGCATATATATTCCCTCCAATATTCCCCTGGCCGCATTTTTTGCGGAAGGCTGGTCGGCTTTGCGCGGTTTTTCCGCTATGCGCACCAAGCTTAGCATGTTTTTTGTGCAGTGTCAAGCATGTAGATGTTCTGCGGCGGGCCTATGGGCAGGATTCCGAAGATTGTCCAAATTTTTGAAATGATTTTTCATGTACGGACGGGATGAAATGTGGTAGTTTATATACATACCGTTGGGGGAGGTTGAGAGACTTGAGTGCGCGCAAAACGCTTGCTGCAAACGTCCCGGGGCGCAGGAATGTGTGGATAGAGGTTCTCAAAAACAAGGAAATCTATCTGCTCGCTTTGCCTGCGATCGCGTGGTACATCGTGTTTTGCTACATGCCCATGGGTGGCTTAACGCTGGCCTTCAAGAGCTTCAAGACCAGGCTGGGCATCCTGGCCAGTCCCTGGAATGGAACGACGAATTTTGAATCCCTGTTCCGCGATCCCGCGTTTTTCCGCTCTGTGGGCATCACGCTGTGGATCAATTTCATCGAATTGCTGCTGTGCTTTCCGGCGCCGATTCTGTTGGCGCTGATGCTCAATGAATTGCGCATGCGCCGGTACAAAAAGCTGCTGCAAACGGTGTACACCTTCCCGCATTTCCTTTCGTGGGTCATCGTCGGCAGCATTGTGAAGAACCTCCTCAGCGTCGACGGTGTGGTCAACGGCTTGATGGCGGGTATGGGCCTGGAAAAGGTGAGCTTCCTGGGCAACAAGGATCTGTTCCGGCCGCTGATTTACATCTCGGAAATCTGGAAGGAAGCGGGCTGGTCCTCCATCATCTATCTGGCCGCCATCAGCGGCATCGACCCGCAACTGTACGAAGTGGCGGAAATCGATGGCGCAAGCCGCTTCCAGCGCGTGGTGAATATCACCCTGCCGAGCATTTTCCCCACCATTGCGGTCATGCTGATTTTGCAAATGGGCGGCATCATGGGTGGACACTTCGACCAGATTTACAACCTGCAAAACGACGTCATCGCTTCTTCCGCGGAAACGCTCAACTTGTACATCTACCGCATTACGTTCCAGCGCACGCCGAACTATGGCTTTTCCACCGCTGTCAGCTTATTCTGCTCCGTGATCAACATGGTGCTGCTGATGAGCACAAACAAGGTGGCCGAGCGCTTTGGCGGCACGGGCCTGATGGGAGGGTTGAAATAATATGCAGATCCGGCGCCGGTATTCCCGCTCCCGCCTGACACTGATGGACGCGGTGGTGGGCACGATTCTCACGTTGATGGCCCTGCTGGTGATTCTCCCGTTTTACAACGCGATTATGATCTCGTTCGTGACGGAATCGGAGTATTTCCGCAATCCTTTTATCCTTTTCCCGCACGAACCTACGCTGGAAGCTTACACCACGTTGCTGGATACGGGCAATATCTTGGCGGGATATGGCAACACGCTGATTCACATCGCCATCGGATTGCCCATCAGCATGTTCATCACCTTCGCGCTGGGATATGTGCTCAGCCGTCCCGCGTTCCCTGGCCGCAGATTCTTGTATGTGTTCGTGTTGATCACCATGCTTTTCAGCGGCGGCATGGTGCCCAGCTTCCTTTTGATTCGCAGCCTGGATTTGATGAACACCCGCTGGTCGGTCATTCTGTCCTGCCTGCTGAGCACCTATTACGTGGTGCTGGTTACGAATTTTATCCGCTCTCTGCCCGGCTCTCTGCTGGAATCCGCGCGGCTGGATGGCGCGAGCGAGGCGACGATTTTGGTGAGAATTGTCTTGCCGCTTTCCAAGCCGATCCTGGCCACCATCGCGCTGTTTTACGCAGTGGACAAGTGGAACGAATGGTGGAATTCCATGTTGTATATCAACCGCATGGAAATGTATCCCCTGCAATTGATTTTGCAGAACATCATCAACACGTATCAATCCGCCACGGATCGCAACATCGCCTCCGCGGATGCGCTCAACCGCTTGAAAACCTTTTCCATGGGCATTAAGATGGCGGCCATCGTCGTGACCATGTTGCCCATCATGTGCGTGTTCCCCTTCCTGCAGCGCTTTTTCGTGAAAGGCATTATGATTGGCGCGGTGAAGGGATAAAAGGTTGCCTATCCACTGCTCCCCAGCGAGCAGGGTAGAATATGAAGGAGGGACTTTCATGAAACGCAAGAACCTGATTGCATGGCTCGTGGCTTTGGCGCTGCTTTTGAGCGGCACGGCGCTGGCGGCGGAGAAGGAACTCGTCGTCTATAGCGAGGAAGACCTTGCCCGTGCCAAGGAGTATACCGACACGCTGGATACTTCTGGCAAGACCTATGACGAGCATCTCACCATTGAACTCGCCACCGAAATGCTGGATGCGACGCAGGATTACAACCAGGGTAGCGCGGGCAGTCAGTGGTTCACCGAGCATTTCAATTTTGATTTCGACCTGGTGGCGATTCCGGATAGCAACGCCAACGATAAGATCCGCACGATGATCAATTCTGGCGAAGTGCCGGATGTGCTGCGCTGGAATGGCTTTGATATCAACGAGATCATTTCCTATATTGATCAGGGCTTGTTCTACCGCCTGCCCGACGATTGGGAAGAACGCTGGCCCAACATCGCCCACACCCAGAGCCTGGTGCCCGTGGCGGACGCGCTCGCGGAAAAGGTGGATGGCACCTATGGCCTGTTCCGCGTGGTGATGTACCATTACTATCCCGGCGACGTGGTGGTCAGCCACAATTCGATTTATATCCGCGAGGACTGGGCCAATGCGGTTGGCTTTGAAATCAAGGACGCTTACACGCCCAGCGAATTGCTGGAATACGCGCGCCTGATCAAAGAGCAGGATCCCGGCCAGGTGGGTGCGAACCTCGTGCCGATCGCGAGCGATACCGGCTATCTCGCCAATCTGTTCCTCGGCTCCACCTATCCCGAGTACAACCAGATCTACCGCACGGAAGACGGCCAATACCATTGGGGCTTCTCGGATCCGCAAACCCTGGAAGGCTTGAAACTGTGGAAAGAGGCCTATGACGAAGGCCTGATCAGCCCGGAATTCTACGTGTATTCCGAAACCGACGCCGTGAATACCTTCAGCATTTCTGGCGTGGCGGGCGCTGTGCTCAATCCGGGCAGCGTTTGCGGCTCTGTGAAGGACGGTTTTGCCAACGACCAGGGGCTGGATGAAACCGCCTGGCACCAGGCCGCTATGATCGGCGAAGACGGCTACTATCACGATTACGCCAACGACAATTTCTGGGGCGTGACCTACTTCTCCGCGGACATCGATGAAAAGGTGTTCGAGCGCTACATGGACATCGTGGACTTCATGGTTTCCGATAACGGCGCGGACTTCCGTTGCAACGGCATGCGCTACATCGATTGGGATTTCAATGAGGATGGCACGCGCTCCATGGTGTACGATACCTCGGTGTACCGCCGCGCTAGCGATAGCAACTTCTGGCCCGTGTACACGCTGCTGGGCGCTTGCGGCGACGACAATGGCTTCAACCCCGATCCGGTAGACGCCAGCGAAGACGCCCTGTTCTACGCCAACCAGCTCAACGCGGTGTACAACGCCAAACTCTCTCGCCTGACGGACAACAGCATCATCGAGCGCGATTGGGAGAGCTACGGCTTCTCCAGCGACGCGCAGACCGCGCTGACCGCCATCGATTACAGAACCATCATGGCAAACCTGGTGGTGGGCGAGGGCGATCTGGAAGAAAATTGGCAGAGCATCATCAGCGAAAACGCTTATATCATCGATCCTGCCCTGCAGGAACTCAATGAAACCTTCAATAGCGACGCAGAATAAGCGCTGACAAACTGGGGGGCTGTGAAAGAACGGCAAAAGTTCTTTCGCAGCCCCTTTTGCGCATTTTGGAAAAGGCTATGCTTTTGCGCCTGCGCGGTCATACCACTTGGCCTGTTCATGATAGAGCCGGGCGTATTCGCCGCCGCGCTGGAGCAACTCTTCGTGGGTGCCGTCTTCCACGATTTTGCCCCCGGCGAACACCACGATGCGATCCGCCAGGGAGGCCACGCTGATGCGATGCGTGACCATGATGAGCGTTTTCCCCTGCGAAAGATCCAGATATTTCTGGAAGACTTCGGCCTCGGCCAGCGGATCCAGGTTGCCCGTAGGTTCATCGAGCAGCACGAAATTGCGTCCCCGGTAGTGTGCCCGCGCAATGGCCAGCTTTTGCCACTGGCCGCCGGAAAGATCGGTGCCGCCGATTTCCTTGCCCAGCAGTGCGTTGAGGTCAGCTTCGCCATAGCCCGCCGCGTCGAGCGCGCTGGCGATGGCTTGGGGACTGGCGGTCTTTTCCGGATCGCCCAGGGCCACGTTTTCGCCGATGGTGAAGGTGGTGTACTTCGCGGGGGATTGCAGCACAGAGGCCATGGCGCCATAGCGCCGCGCGCGGCCCGATTCGTCCTCGATTTGGCCGTTGACGAGCAGTTCGCCGCGCGAAGGGGCCAGCATGCCGCACAGCAGGCGCACAAAGGTGGTTTTGCCCGCGCCATTTTCGCCCACGAAGGCGATGTGCTCGCCCCGATGGATGCGCAGGTTCACATGCTCTAGCACATACTTTTCCGTGAGCGGATAGCGGTAGGAAAGGTCTTTGGCCTCGATGGTTTCCACTTCCACAGGGGTTCCATCCACCTCTTGCTGGCTGGGCAAATCCATAACGTCAAAAAACATGGCCGCCTCGTTCTTTTTGGAAAGGAAGGAACCCGTGGCGCGCATCAGGCTGCCCATATCGCCTACGAGCGTGCGGATCAGGCTCATGGCCGCGGTGAGCGCGCCCAGCGAGAGCGCGCCGCGCACCATGAGCACGATGGCGAACACGATGGACGCCGCGGTAGCGGCGCTGTTGATGATGTTGCCTGTGAGGGACAGAAGCGCGGAAAGCCATTGCGAACGCTGCTCCTTGCGGATGTATCCGTCGATCACACGCTTCCACTTACTATAGAAGAAATCGTTTAGCCCCAGGACTTTCATTTCCTTGGCCGCTTGGCCCAGGATCAATTTTTCGTAATAATCCGCCTCGCGCTTTTCTTTGGCGTTGTTCTTCACGAATTTGAAGCGCAGCTTATCGGCCACATAAGTGGTGTAAAGCGTGGGCAGGGGCGCGATCAGCACCAACCAACACAGCATGGGGTGCAATAGATACAGTGCGGCGGCGATGGAAACCACCGATATGGTTTTGGACACAATCCGGTATCCACTGACCATGATCTTGCGGTTGAGCCCATCCCACGAATCCTGCGTGAAGTGCATAAAACGCTCGATGCGGTCGTTGATGGCGGGCACTTCGAACATTTCGCTGGGTAGGGAGGCGAATTTGCGGTAAGTGCGGGTATCGACGAGTTCCTGAAAGCGGTTGCGCTGCACGACGTCCAGCCGCTCAATCTCTTCAAACGATTCGGTATATCTTTGCAACAGGCTGCAAAGGTAGTGGATGAGGAAATAGCAGGCGAGCAGTCCCGCCGCGCCCAGCAGCGATTGCGCGGCGTTGGTTTCCGCCACCGCGATATAGCGCCCCCATAGCAGCGCCACCACTGGGCGCAGCAGGCTGAGCAGCATGCTCAGGCCCAGAAAGATCAGGCACATCGCCTTGGCGGAGCGGAACACATAGCCAAACAGACGGGGCAGATAGCGGAAATGGGCCGGATTTTCCCGCCGGATGGTTTCTTCGATGCGGCTGGTGCGGTCGTTCATGCCATCGCCTCCTCTTCTTCCGCGTGGTCGTACCATTTGCGCTGCGCGTCGAACATCGCGCGGTAAAGGCCACCGCGCTGCATCAATTGCTCGTGGTTACCCTCCTCGCTCACGCGCCCATCGGACAGGACTAGAATGCGATCCGTAATCATGGTGGAAGCCAGCCGGTGGGTGATGAAAATGGCGGTTTTGCCCTCGGCTAGGGCGTGGAATTCGCTGTACAGGCGCGATTCCGCCATGGGATCCAATTGGCTGGTGGGCTCATCCAACAGCAAAATAGGCTTATCGCCCATGAAGGCCCGTGAAAGCGCGATGCGTTGCCACTGCCCGCCGGAGAGGTCCACGCCGCCTTCGAAGTCGCGGCCCAGCAGGGTATCCATGCCGTCTTTGAGGCCGCCGGCAATCTTTTTCGCCTGTCCTTTTTCCGCAGCGGCCAGGATGGCGCTTTCGTCGTGCAAAAGCTCGATGTCGCCCACGGCGATGTTTTCCCGCAGGGAAATGCTATAGCGCATGAAATCTTGAAACACCGGCGCGAATACCCGGTTGCGCTGCTCGCGTGTGTATTGTTCGATGGGCCTGCCGCCCAGCAGGATTTGTCCGCGTTCCGGTTCGAACAGGCCGAGTAGCAGCTTGATCATCGTAGATTTGCCTTCGCCATTTGCGCCCACGATGGAGATTTTTTCGCCCTCGGCCAGGCGGAAACTCAGACCTTTTAATATGTAGGGATTTTCCTCGCTGCCGGGATAGCGGAACCACACGTCCCGAAATTCGATATCGAAGGTTTCCGGTGCGGGCGCGGCCTTGCTGGGCACGCTATCTTCCGAAAGGGCGAAGAATTTGTCGTAGTAATCCGTGAACTGGATGTGGTAGCCCGACCAGGTCACAATGTTGGTCGCTTGGGTTAGGCTCTGGGAAAGGCTGGAAAGTACCACGGCGCTGAGCGCTACCAGTGAACCCATGCTGATTTCGCCTTGGGAATACAGGTAGAGCAGGAGAAGCGCGTTGCCCAGCGAAGCCAGGTTCATGATGTTTCCAGCCCGCAGCAGGTGCCGCTTGAGGTGCCTAAAATAGTAGGTTTCGTATTCTTTGTTCCGCTCGTGGAGACGGTCGCGATAGGTGCGGATGAGGAAATTCGCGCAGCCATTGAGCTTGCCTTCGTAAAGGTAATCCCGGGATTTGAGAAAGCCCGCCAGGATGCCGTAGCGGCGCTCCTTGTTCCAGTAGTGCTCCAGCTCATCATAAATGTTGTAGCTGTGCTTGGCGCCGTACCAACGTTGCAGCGCAAAAGGGATCAGCGTGGTGAGAACCAGCCACCACTTGGCCTGGCTCAGCTGCCACAAAAGGCCGATGGAAGCCACTGCGCCGCTGAGCGCAAAGAACAGGTACATGGGATATAGGTGCCGCGCGGAGTTCATGGCGCGGGAAGTGGCTTTATCGATGATTTCCACGGATTGGCTGCTTTCGAAATGCTCGTATTTCGCGCGCCCCAGTTTTTGCAGCATTTCTCCCTTGTAATCGGTGTTGAGAATCAGCTGGGAGCGCGGCTCTATGTAACCGAAGACGCAAAGCTCATCGATGACCGGCGGCAGTACCATAGTGACCACCAACAGCGCCAGCCATGGGAAGTAGTTTTCAAAGGCCATTGCGCCCGAAGCCACTTGCAGTCCGTCATCCACGATGTGCTGGTTCACGAGTGGGCTGGCAAAGCTCAGCGCGCCGGAAACGATGGCCAGCACGAACGTCATCGCCACCATCACAGGCGCGCGTCGCGCAAGGATGGCCAGTAGCTTTTTGTAGGTATTGAGCACTCTTCGGGCGTCTTTCATGGGGCTCCCTCCTTACTTTCCTTGCGGATGTAGGGCGTTTGGCGGAATTGGGCGTTGTAAACAAAGCCCAGGGGAACTTCTACCACATTTTGCGCCATGCTTAGAAAGGGGATGAACGACGGCGCGTTGCCGGATACGTTGTAAATTTGGATGGGCGTATCGTCCAATTCCAGCGTGCTGCGGTTGAGCAATTTCAACGCGACAAAAGCGTCTAGGATTTCAGCGGCGCGCTCTTGCGGAATGTGCAGCGCTTTTTCCAGTAGTTTAGCGGTGAAGGGATTCCGGTCCCGCCCGAGAACAAGAAACAAGGCGTCATACGCGTCTGGCTGGGCGAGCAGCGCGAATAGCTTTGTGTGCCGTTCGCGGTCGTACAGCGCGGCATACCGGCCACCCTCCGGTTCTGGGCTGAGAAAGCACCAGTTTTGCCGCCGGCCAAAGCCGAATTCGGTGAGACCGCTGTCCAAATCCATGCGGGAATGGAGCGAACTGCTTTGCGACAGGTATTCGCGCAGTTCTTCCTGGTCGCGCTGGCCGCGGAATTTCGTTTCGCCGCCGATGCCGCGCTGAATTTCCCAGCACAGCCGGAAGGCTTCTTTTATGCGCGCTTCCTGCGGTAGGCCGCCCAAGCGCTTGAGGATTGCCGCCTCGGCCGGGATGGATCCGCCTTCCCGGCCGAACAGCTCGTCAATGCTCACGCCAAAATAGTTTGCCAGCGCGGGCAGAAGCATGATGTCCGGCGCGCCGCCGTTTTCCCAGCGGGACACCGCCTGCATGGATACGCCCAGCGCCTTGCCCATCTCTTCCTGCGTGACGCCCTTTTGCTTGCGCAGGGTCGAGAGAATTTCGCCCATTCCAGCCATGTTCCCATCTCCTTTTTGCTGGAGTATGGTCAGTATACCACAATACAGGATGGAATACAAACAAGAGATTTTGCTAAAATTCTCGTTTGAATTGTATTTTGGTGAGAAATGGGCCAAAACTCCACTATGAATTGTGCTATTGCGGACGGGGTTCTTCGGGAGGATTCTCCCATTGGCCGCGCGAGAATTCCGGGTTCACCATATCCCCAATGCCAGCCAGGAGCAGGATGATACCCTGCACGCGGTGCGGCTGGATGGCATAGCAGCCTTTTTCCGCGCCGTTGGCTTCGGTTACCAGGTCGGCCGCGATGAGCGGCCGCAAATGATGGTATACCTGCCCTGTCGAATGGTACCCGCATTCCGCCACCAATTGCGCGACGGTGCGCGGCTTTTTCAAAATGGCCAGCAGCAGGTTGAGCCTGTCGCGGCTGCCAATGCAGGCGAGCACGCGCTCCGCCGTGTGATTCTCCACGAGGGAGAGCAGGTGGTTGGCGCTGACGTCGTTTCGAATCCAGGTGGATTGGCGCCCGCCCAGGGAAAACACGCCCATGTAGGTAAGGCGGCCGCTGTCCTGGTGCGCGTTGCAGGAATCCTCCAGTTGGTCCAGCACAGCCATAATGGCAGGGTCGGGGTGCATATCGGGCATTTTGACCACGCGGCCTTTCGCTTGCGCCTCTGTCGCGGCAGGAACGCCGCCAATCCGTTGAGCGAGCGCTTGTAGCTGTTCTCGCAATTCATCGATTTCCGCACCATAGTCTCTATCCATGGAATGTCCTCCTTTTTTGGGATTTCGCAATTGCGTAGTTACATTATAGCATGAATGGATTGGTTCGTCAATGCGCAATTTCGTATTTTAGAATTCGTGGAATCGGATGCGGTTTTGCGTCGCGCGCGACGAAATATAATCCATTCCGGCTTGACGGATGGCGGATTTTGGTTCATAATAGAATAGAGAATTTGTGAACCTGGAGGGCGCTATGGCGAAGCGGATAGCGGCGTTGGAAGCGGGCGGCATCGCGGAGCAACTGGGGCTTCGCGAGGGAGACGTGCTGTTTTCCATCAACGGCGAAGCGGTGCTGGATACCATCGATTATCAGGCGCTGACGTATGAGACGCATATCGAGTTATCGACGTCGCGGGGCGACTTTTCCTTCGATAAGGAAGAATATGAGCCGCTGGGCGTTTGGCTGGAAGCGGATGGTGTGCGCCTGTGCGTGAACCATTGCCCGTTTTGCTTTGTGGATCAGTTGCCGCCACACGTGCGGGAAAGCATGCGCGTGAAGGATGACGACTGGCGGCAATCGTTGATTATGGGCAACTTTGTCACGCTTACCAATGTGTACGGGCGCGAACTCGACCGCATCATCCGGCGCGGCGCTTCGCCCCTGTACATTTCCGTGCACGCTACGCGGCCCGAACTGCGCAGGCAATTGCTGGGCTGCGCGCGGGGAGGCGAAATTTTGGATACGCTTTCGCGCTTGAAGGAGGGTGGCATTTCCTATCATTTGCAGGCCGTGCTCTGCCCAGGGCTGAACGATGGAGCGGCGCTGGAGGAAACGATCGCGGATCTGTGGGCGCTGCGCCCGGCGGCGCTTTCGCTGGCGCTGGTGCCCGTGGGGCTGACGAAGTTCCGCGAAGGGCTAACTCCGTTGCGCCCGTTTGCGCCGGAAGAGGCGCGCGCGGTGCTGGCGATTGCGGACCGCTGGCGCGAGAAATGCCTTCGGGAGGCGGATACGCGCTTTGTCTTTCCATCGGATGAGTTTTATCTGCTTGCGGGCCGGGAACTGCCGGAGGACGAGGCGTATGAGGACTACCCGCAGATCGACAATGGCGTGGGCATGCTGCGCCTGTTCGCGGAAGAATATTGCGCGGCGCACGCGCAACTGCGCCTCAAGGCGCGCAAGAGCGCGCGTGTGATCCTGGCTACGGGGGTTTCCGCCGCGCCGTTTTTTGCGGATCTTTTGCAAAAATATCCGGTGGGCAATGTGCGCGTGGAGGTGAGCGCGATTCGCAACGCGTTCTTTGGCGAAAGCGTGACGGTCGCGGGACTGGTGACGGGCGGCGATCTGATCGCCCAGCTTTCCGGCGCCCGGGCGGACGCGGTGCTCATCACCCGCACGATGCTGCGCGCGGGCGAAGAAGTATTTTTGGACGATACAACCCTGGAGCAAGTCGTGCGCGCGCTCGGCATGCCGGTGATCCCGGTGGACCGGCCGGGCGATGCGCTGGTGGACGCGCTCACGGAGTTTTCGGAGGGATAAGCATATGGCAAAGCCACTGGTTGCGATTGTCGGGCGGCCCAACGTCGGCAAGAGCACGTTTTTCAACAAAATGGCGGGCAGCCGCATTTCCATCGTGGAGGACACGCCGGGCGTAACGCGCGACCGCGTGTACGCGGACTGCGAATGGCAAAATTACAAATTTACCTTGATCGATACCGGCGGCATCGATCCGGATAGCGAAGATCCCCTGCTGCAGCAGATGCGCCGTCAGGCGGAAATCGCCATTGAAACCTGCGATGTGATCCTGTTCTTTGTGGATGGGCGGCAGGGCATGACCGCGGACGACGAGAACGTGGCGGATCTCATTCGCCGCGCGGGCAAGCCCACCATCCTGGTGGTAAACAAGATCGATAACGTTTCGCAGTTAAATGATGTGTACGATTTCTATCAACTGGGCATGGGCGACCCGATTGGCGTGTCTTCTGTGAACCTGTTGAACTTTGGCGATTTGCTGGAGGAAGTGTGCAAATTCTTCCCAGACCCGGAGGAGGGAGAAGAGGAAGACGAGGCCGTGAAGATCGCGGTCGTCGGCAAACCGAACGTGGGCAAATCCTCGCTGGTGAACCGGCTGCTGGGCGAGGAGCGCGTGATGGTTTCGGATATCGCGGGCACCACGCGCGACGCGATTGATACCCATTTTATGGACGAGGGCAAGGAATATGTGCTCATCGATACGGCGGGCATCCGCCGCAAGCGCGCCATTGCCTATCAATCGCTGGAGCGCTTTTCTGTGGTGCGGTCGCT
>ERZ857998.2667-NODE-2667-length-16157-cov-4.659235_pt1 | contig 16157 bp, 9 predicted proteins | sample MGYA00519954_ERZ857998 | MGnify/ENA primary metagenome ERZ857998 (study PRJEB31778, sample SAMEA3449424) | human gut metagenome | biome: human gut; feature: human-associated habitat; material: faeces | place: United Kingdom | collected 2010/2012 ...
GACATCCGCGCCGTATCGATGTTTTCTTTCTCGAAGAAGATAGTCGTTCCGTTGGCACGGAACTGTCGAATGGCTTCCAGACACTCCGACGTGTTGCGGGCGAAGCGAGAGATGGACTTGACCAGAATGCGGTCGATGAGTCCGTGTCCACTGTCAGCCAGCATCCGCTTGAAATCACCCCGCTTCTCCACAGAGGTGCCGGTGATGCCCTCGTCGGCATAGATGTCCACCAGCCGCCAATCATCATGCCCGGTGATGTACTGCGTGTAGTGGATGTTCTGGGCCGCGAAGGAGTTAAGTTGATCCTCCGAGGAGGAACTGACCCGGCAGTAGGCGGCCACCCGCAGTTTCTGGGCATCCCGCTCATGGATGGCGTCGATCCTGATGACCCGTCGCTCCTTGCCGTTTAGGGCAAGATTCCCATTGATCTTTTTCTCCTCCGTGGCTGTTCACCTCCTCCTTGTAGCAACACAACATACCACAGTCATCTCGTTAAAGCCACTGCTTTTTGCAAAGAAATTCAGAAAGAAATAAGGATCGTTGCGCCGGTTTGCGCCGCGATGCGCGCAGCGACCTGCTCCAGCTCTGCCTTGGGAAAACCGGCTCGTTTCAGCGCGGCCAAAAGGTTCAGGATGCCGCAAAAATCAACGTTCTTATCCTGCATAGTTTTCTCCTTATATCCGTTTTCTGATGGCACAAACGCGGGTGCTGCGGTAAGAGGTAATGGGGTATAGGTAGTAGGTATGTGAGGGGGAGGGAAAGTGCAGCAGCCGCATTTCTGCCATCAGGCAAAGGTCATGGCGGGGCCGCCCCGGTTTCCCGGAACGGCCCACGCCGTTTCTGTCGTTTGTCCAGTCCTATTCGACACTACTTCCCGGACTGTTGGGCGGTCAACTGGTCTGCGGCTGGCACCGCACATGGGAATCTCACCCCTCCGAGGATCTCTCCGAGCTGCACCGATTGCTTGTATCTGTCGCTATGCAGAAGTACCATTGTAGGCAGATGAGGTCATGGCGAGACAGCCTGCCGCGGCTGCTTTTGGATGAACGGGTATCGCTGGGCACCTTCCGATTTGGGACCTGCATTGACACGGGAAACTCCCGTGCAGGTGGTCATGGCGCGTTCTCCGTATCGCTGTCCTCTTTCTTACGGAGGCTCATCTGCTGATGTGATCCAGTTGCCGGATATAGCCGTATGGCGTTTTTCAAGGTACAACCACCGCTACCTGCGGCTTTGATGTAATTGTACCTTGGGCAATCTCACTGCAACAGAGACAAGATGGCAGGTTTCTTACCCTCTTTGTCAGGTTTCAAATGCCTGCCTCAAGTTCAGAAAGGAATGCTATCACGGTTTGAAGGAGGCGTTTCTTGTCAGTGCATTCTGTACCCAGCAAGAGATAGTCCAGTGAAATATCAAAACAGCTTGCCAGTTCCACTGCAAACTCAACAGAACCAGTTCTTTGGTTGCTTTCGATTTTCACGATGTACGTACCGGACACATTCAGTTTTTCTGCGAGTTGTTCCTGGGTAAATCCCCTTCTTATTCGCAGATGCCGAATTCTTGCCCCGTATGATTTGTGGTCAAAGTGCATTTTCTTACCTCCGTTTCATCAAAACTCCTAAAGATTTCTCAAATGGTGAAAATGGTGGGGCACGGCAATGAAATTGGTATCCGCATAATGAAAAGCGGACAAAAAGCCAAGGATGGCCGCAAGGGCCATCCTTGGCTTTTTGTCCGCTTTGTTGTGTTGTCTGGTCGCATGGTTAGGCGGCCTCTCAAATATCTCCAGAGGCCAGTGCGCTCTTGGAATCTTGCCGCCTATACCAGCGTTCTCTACATTATTGTATCCTATGAGTATATTGCTCTTTATTAGTTCTCCATGCCTTCGGCAATATCGTTGCCAAAATCACAGGTGTAGTGCCATTCCACTACATCGCCGTCCTCAAGCGGGTGAGATTGTGAGTCCACATCGGGAATCGTTCCATTTACTGTAAAAAGCCACGCGGACAAAGGTCCTGCCGTAAATTCAGAAACGCTGCCAATCTGAGTAATATATGCACTATCTGCGTCCCACTCTCCATCAACTTCGATGTTCTTTTCCCTGCAGACACGTTTAAGCAGCGTGTACGCTGTATCATTTTCATATAGTTCCACGGATACAGCAGGAAGGATCTCTCCGCCTTTTGGTATGGCGTTTGCATCTCCTTCATAAACGTCCAGATGATTCAAAAGTGTGACACAAGAGATAGAAATGGTCACTGTGCCAACAGCAATAGGCTTGATGTCATCCGCAGGATCATATAGGTTCTTCTCTTTATCCTTCGTTTCCTGCTGAATGTTCGTATCATTGTCTTCCTGTAGCCTTCCTTTCTCCCCGCATCCCACATTGACAAACAACAACATCAGTACCATCAGGATAGTTAATAGCCTTTTCATTCTTTCTTTCCTTTCTTTTTTAATGACTCATTTATCCACCCATACCACTGCCGAGATCTTCTCCCAGGTCACAGGTATAACGCCACTCCACCACATCGCCGTCCTTCACCTGGTAACGGGAGCAGCCGTAGTTGGGATACCAGCCGTTGACGTTGTACATCCAGCCGGACAAACTGCCCACGTCGAACTCATAGAGGTTATTGATCCCCTCTACATAGGCACTGTTGTATACCGGAGTCCAGTTGGATTCCATGTGGATGGCATTGTCCCTGCAAACCCGCTGGAGGACATCGAATACGCTTTCGCCCTCGCTGAACTCTACCTTCGTGGCAGGAAAAACAATGCCGTCCGCCGGCACGAGAAACTTCTTGCTCTCCACGCACTTATCCATGTTGTCCAGGATCGTTTCGCAGGAGATGGAGAAGGTGCAGGTATGTGTTGTGGTGGTATCCACCGTCGTGTCCTGTGGCTCTACTGGATTAGGTTTCCCCTCTGGGACAGGCTCAGTCATGTACTGATCCTTATCGCCGGTGTCCTCCGGCTGTTCCACCTGCGTCTGTCCGCAGGCCGCGCAGGACAGCAGCAGGAAAAGTGCCAAGAGCAGAGAAAGGATATGTTTGTACTTCGCTCTCATGTCACTGCTCCCTCTTGATGCGGCGGTAGCGGCGTACCATGGCGAACGCCAGTATGCCGGCCACAATGACCGCCAGCAAAATCGCGCCCAGCGGTGTTTCCGTCAGGGCGGCGCCTACCACCTCGAACACGCTGCTGCCTTTGCCGTCGGGGCCGAATGTGCCGTTCTCGGCGGCTTGGAGGTAGGTCAGGGCGGAGATGGTGGAATAATTCCCCATGACCGGGTTTTCATAGACCGGTAGGCGGCTCAGATCATCCAGCGGTGCCTCCACCTCGAAGCTGGAGAGAAAGCCCACGCCGTCTATATAAAAGGTCTTCATGGCGTCTGCCACGGTATTTCCGTTCTTCACGAAGCGTGGGTCGTCCAGAGAAATATCCAGCGCTTCCATCATCTTCAGCACGGTAAGGGTCGCCCCGCCGTCCGAATCTCCGGTCATGCCCGGAAAGCTGCCGTCCGAGAGCTGCACGGAGGAAAGGTAGTCCACGGCGCGGTCTATCGCCTTGGCAATATACTCCTTGTCGCGATATGGCGCTAACACAGTAATCGTTTTCGCAGTATAGATAGTATCATCACGCCAAGAAGTATTTGTATCTCCCTGCGCTATATTCACGCCATAAGAGTAATCAAAGCCTCCGTCAGGAGTTTGGTCTGCAAGGATACGTACTGCATAGCTGTCTACAAGCGTCCCTACATCAATGCCGCGAGAACGCCATACTTGTGCACTCACGGATTCGATGTCCCTTAAATAGCTGTTGAAATCGTATGTTGAAGTAGCCTCCAACTTGCCGGTATTTGCCAGCACCGCCAAATAATCCAGCCCATTGACATTTGCAGGATCCATGCCAAGATACTGCATGGCGCGTACTGCACCGGCTGAGTAGGTGGAGGAGGTGCGCCCCAAATAGTAGTCCCCACTGGCGCCCACCATGACCGTCATGATCTCCTGCAGCTTTTCCTTTTCCGCTTTTGTCAATTCCGCATTTGCGTTCTGCAAAGCCAGTATCTGTGAGGAATAGCCGGCAATCTCTCTGGCTGTGATCTCGCGTGCTTCTGTCAATAGATACTCGTAGTTGGCAATAACTCGTTCGACCATCCCGTCCGTCTTTTGTTTCAGGAGCTGCTTGTAATCCAGCTTCACATCTGTGTCGCTGCGGGGAGGAACGACGAGATCCTCTGTAGAGGTGTTCCGCGTCTGTGACGCCGTGTAAAACAGGGAAAAGCCTGAAAATGCGGCTTCATTTATGTATTTCCGCTCTATGACACATTTATCCGGATTATCCGGATCGTCAGGGTCATACATACTGCTCCATGACGACTTCACCCAGCCAAGAGGCTTATAGTAGGTGTTGTAGCCCCAATTTGCGTTCTCCCGGTAGAACCCCTGTCCGGGTGCAGGCGCACTGCTGGAATATTTCCCCTGATACCACCCCATCATACCATCCAGCACGGTGTGGCCGTTCTTTACAAATCGCCCGTCGTCAGGGGAGATGCCCAGCGCGGCCAGCATTTCCAGCACTGCCGCGTCCTCCTCTACGTCCTCTGCACCATACTTGAGGAAGCCGCCGCTGGGGAGCTGCTGCTCGGAGAGATAGTTCAGTGCCTTATCTATGGCCGCGGACACATCCTTGCGGCTCCGGTAAGGCGCCAGCGCCTGCGCGGACTTTGCTGTCAGCAGGATGTAGTCAAACCGATCCGGCTCAGCAGCCACGCCCTTCCGCTTCAATTCAGCGGGCCACTTAGAGGTATAGCGGAACTCACCGCTGCTCTGCTGCCGGGCAAGAGTCTCAGTCAAAAGCTGCTCCCGCAGGGCGTTGAACTCGTCGGTCTTGCCTGCGGCACCGGCGGCATCCAGATCCATCAGCATATCCAGCCGGTCCTCGTCTGCCTCCACCAGCTCCGGCTTCCGCAGGGCGTCCATGAGGTCGTGACCGGCGAAGTCGGTCACATCCAGTCCCATAGCTGCTACCGTGCGGATAGCGCCGGGGATGTAGGCCGTCTTGCCCCGCTTGACCGCAAGATCCAGCCAGTCGGCCAGCGCTTGCAGGTATTCGTCGTAAAAGCCGCCGGGGACAGTCGCGCCGGAGGTCCACAGGGCATAGACCGCCTTGGTGTTCTCCTCCTGCGTAGCGGTGGCAAGGTAGTCCTTGCTCTCGGTGACGCGCTGGATGACCAGCTGCGTTACTGTCTGATATGCCTGCTCCGCCTCATCTGTCCAGCCGTCCACGGGGGTGGCCTGTACTACGATGGGCAAAAGCATCACCAGCGCCAGCAGTGTGGTGAGTAATCTTGTGATATGCTTTCTCATTTGCTCTCCCTCCTGCGGCGAACGACCACTGTTGCGGCCACCATGATGACCACCGCGCCGCCGATGATGAGGAACAGGGTTCTCTGTGCCGCGTCCATCTGCGCCTTCACAGCAAGCACGGCGTCCCAGTTTTCTACCAATTCCTTATCATGGTCGGACAGTGCCTTGTACCGCTTTACCAGCCTGTCCACGGTGGGCTTCTCACCCAGTCCCGGGTCGGTCATGGGGACGATCTGGCTTTCTATATCCGCATTGATGCTCTCTATCTCCGCGTACAGCGCGTCTATGTCGCTCTTGGCCTGCGTCAGCTTGGTCATGTAGGTGTCGTAGCCGTCGAAGTCACGGCTCATTTTCAGCTTATTCAGCAGGGCTGTCACCTCGGCATCGTTCTCCGTGGTCAGCTTTTGGGGCAGGGCGTCCGCCTGCTGTTGGTCTGCTTCGGTGAACTCATAGCTCCCCGCAAAGGACACCTCGCTCTCCTCCGGCGTCAGTATCTTGGCGGACACGCTGCCGGGACGGAAGTCGTACAGGATGCTCATGCCCTGTGCCTGCCGCCACACGGCCACCAGCGCCAGCAGCGCCTGATCTGTGGCGATGCTGTTGCTCTCGCCGGGAATGGCGGAGGGGTTGCCGGGGTCGGACTCGTAGGAGTGGGCAAAGCCGCCGTCCTCCTGCTGGTAGTAGAACAGGGCGTCCAGCAGATTGATGCCGTTCTTGATGAACCGCGAATCGTTCTGCGGATCAACGCCGATGGAGCACAGCGACACGATGATCTGCGACACGGACTCGGAGTTCCGCGTGCCCCAGCTGCGGAAGTCGCCTGTGTCCAGCTGCAATTTGGACAGGCAGTCCAGCGCCTTGTCCACAGGGTCTTTCACGTTGAAGGTAGAATTTCGGTAGTACGGCGCAAGTGCCTGTATCGCCATGGCGGTGATGTCCGGATCGGCGGTGCTGCCCTGCGCAAAGCGCAGGTTGAACCCGTCATCAGGAAGCTGGAAGGACAGTATCTTCTTGATCATCTCCGTGCGGGTGTAAGATGAGCCTGCGGGGATGTTGTACTTCATGCTGTCCAGTGTGATAAGCCCCCACAGCCAGCCGTTCAAGCCCTGTGCGCCGATATCTATGGTCTTGCCGCGGTCATATACACCGTCCGCGATGAGGTTGATGTCGCTGCCGTCCGCGTCCTTGCCGAAATGGGTGGGGTCGCCGCCGCAGGCCAGCACAGCGAGAGAGATACGATGCCACTCGGTGGCCTTCACCCGATCCAGCTTGTCCGGCTCACGGTACTTCTGCTCCACATAGGCCTGCAGCGCTGCGAGGTAGGTGTCATAGTCATCCTCCACACCGCAGCGGCTCAAGCCGATGGGCAGCCAGTCCGTGGCGGAGCTGCCGGCATAAGTCAGCTCGTCCCCGGAGAGGAGATAGTCGCCATCTTCCAAGCCCAGCGCAGAGCGCTTCTGCGCCAGAATGCCCTGAATGGCCTCGGAGATCTGCGCCACCGTGTACTTGCCCTGGGGCACGACCTGCCGCTGATTTTGCTTTTGTGCCGCTTCCGCCTGCTGCGCCGTCATGGGCGTAATGGTGATATTCACATCGGCGGTGAACGTGCCGTTTTTGAACTGCACGCAGCCAATGGTGCTGGACTCCTCCAGCGGTGTGACATCCCCCCAAGTGTCCTCAGTCCACTGGGCGTCCTTACCTACCTGTATCTCCACCGTGCCGGTGAAGAAATCGGGATGCTCCAGCGTCACGGACTGCACATAGTACAGCCCGTTGATGGAGATACCGCAGGAGGCTTCATCTTTGCCGTTTTTGCCCACCTTCAAAGCGACCCTCGCTATTTTCCCGTCGGGCAGGTCATGGCTTTCCTTGGCAGTAAGATACTGCACATCTCCGTTAGCTGCTCCCGCCGTTTCAAATACCCAATAGGGCAAGTGATTTCCCTCTGGGGCGTTGACGGTGATGCTGTATCCCGCCGCGTAAGCCGCGGGTATCATGCTGAATACCAGCACCAACGTCAGCAGAAACGCCGTCAGATTTTGCGTTTTTCTTCTCACAGAGGTATTCCTCCTGTTTCCGTTTATATAGCCGTATTCGCGTGGGCGGAAATTCCGCCCACGCGAATCGGCAGACTGCTCCCCTAAGAGCCGTCTATATCACTTATTTCTCGTCATGCTCGTCACGCTTGACCTTGTGGTAGCGGCGTACCGCGCCCACGATGATCAGCGCCGCAATGACGGCCACGATACTCCAGACGAGGATGGGATTCTCACGCACCACTGTGCCGATGATCTCCCACACGGAGTTGCCGCTGGCACCACCCTCGGTATCCTGTCCATCCGGCACATCATCCGGGGCATCGGAGGTCTGGGGATCGTTGGTGTTGTCGGTGTCCGGCTCGTCCGCGTTCTCGGACAGGCTGTCCATGCTCACCTGCTGGGAATCCAGCCACACAGGGAAGGTCATGGACGTACCGCTGGCCTCCCACTTGCTGTACAGACGGTCTGCCAGTGCCGCAAGGCTGCTGGCGTACTGGCCGTAGATACTCTCGTAGGTGCCGCTGGCCATGCCGCCGCCACCGGTCAGCCACGCGCTGAACACCTCCTCGCTGCCGGAGTCGATGTACTTCTGCAGCGCCTTGGCAATGGTGTCGCCGTCCTTGCCGTCCACGCCGGTGTGCTCGTTGAGGCTGGCCAGCAGCAGAGCCGCCAGATCCTTGGCCTCATCGGTCTTCTTACCCACGGCCGCGGTGGCCATGTTGTCCAGACTGTTGGTCAGCAGAGCGCGGACCACGTTGGGATTTTCTTCCAGCCACTTCTGGAAGGACTTGTTCCCGCCGTTGGAGCCCCACTCGGCGTAGGCGCCCAGCACAAGGCCCTTGATGTCGTACTCCACATCCATATTCAGGCCGTCCTGCAGGCCCTCGTCGTCCTTATCGCCGGTGCCGGTACCGTCGCCGCTGCCGCCGTAGTAGTAACCACCACCGCCACTGGGGGTAGCGGAGCCGAAGGTAGCCGTAACGAGGACGTTGCCCTCATTGGGCATGGTAAATGTGGCCGGGTTGGAGATAGACTTCGCCGCGGTGCCCACAGGGAGCTGAACGGTCATGGACTTCAAGGCGTAGGTGTTATCCATGGGCGTAGCCGTAACGGTCACACTCATACCCTTGGGCCCGTACACGGCATTTTCCTGATTCTCGCTACTGTGGCTATTGGCTTCTAGGCTGACCGTGCCGCCAGTGCCGTACTGCACCAGTGCGCGGTAGACGCTGAACTCCGTGTTCGGGTCTTCGATGGGCTTGGGATACGCTCTACCCGGACCTGCAGGCATCTGATTTTGGCCACGCCGGGTATCCTGCGTCCAGTAGTTGGCGTGCGCGGCGGTGCCGCCGTCCACGCCCCAAGCGACCTTGCCGCTGGCGAAGTCAGCCAGCGTAGCGTATTCGCCTGCGCTGCTAACCGCTGTAGCACTGCTGGCGAGGTAGTAGCTGTTGGTCACTTCGTTTTTGTCACCATAAGTTCCGAATTTTATGTTACTTACCAAAGGGACTTGAGTATCCACATTGTAAGTAAAAGAGTTTTTGATATACCACCGCACCGAACCTGCAATTCCGTATGCCGCAGCGTTGCCAGCTGTTGCTGAGATTTTGCCGGTGTTGTAACATTTCTCAATACGCATAGCGTGCCGGGCTATGCCCGCCGCTATACCGCCATTTACAGTACCCGTATTGCCGCACTGCGTTATATCCGCGGCCGCACCGGTAATTCCGTTTGCCTGTCCTCCAGAGCTGTTGACAGTTCCCGCGTTGATACAAGCGATAAAACTGCCACCCATCGCGGCAATACCGTTCGCTCTCTCGCCGCCACTCATACTTCCTACATTAGAGCAATTTGTAAATTTTGCAGATGCGCTCTTATTACAGCCGGTCATACCGCCTGCGTATAGGCGGCCTGTTACGGCTGCGCTGTTGCTGCACTCCAAGAACGTGAAGTCCGACTCTGTAAAGCCTTTACCCGTCAAACCGCCGGCATATCTGCCCGATACAGAACCGCCTGTGTTGCTACAGGCAGTCATACTTGCGTATCCACCGCCAAGGATACCACCAGTTCCGCCTATTCCATCGCCGCTGATCGCCATGTTGACGATATGAACATCGCTCAACAGAAGGGAGCCGTTTCCAGCAAGTCCACCACACCACGAAGTAGCACCGGTGCAAATCACCGATCCATCTTGCAGAGTCAACGATTGGACAGCGATCTCTCCAACAGCGCCAAACAAACCGGCATACTGTGTGGAAGTATTAACGTTCAGGCCACTGATGCTCTTGCCGCCGCCGTCCAGACTGCCGCTGAAGGGATGGCCGGTATCGACACCGATAGGCGTCCACGGCTCGTTGTTCAGATCGATGTTATTGGTCAGCCTGAACCATTTGCCGCTGTAGCTGAATCCATTTTCATTGACCTGCGTTTGCAGGGCGGTCAGCTTGCCAACATCGAGAATCTCATAGGGAGCAGCTTCCGTGCCGCTGCCCGCCCATATCGGAGACCACACGGCATAGAGCGTCAACGTTTCATCTTTCTTTACGCTTACGGAGGCAGGGGTAATGCTGCCGTCGTTTTTCAGCTTGAACGCAACCTCACCGCCGGCCGTCTTGCTCCAGCCGAGGAATGTGCCGTTCTCGTGCTTGAAGCCCAACTCCGTATCGGACTTAATGGTGAAGCTTCCGTCGGTATCGCCTTCGACCCGCTGCTGCTCCGTTACAGCCGCTCCTTCGCCGCCGTTGGGGTCATAGACAAGGGTGATCACGCCCTTCACGCCGGGTTCAAAGCTGCCGTCCCAGCGCGTGATATGCACGGGGTTATTGGGCGCCTCCTGTTTGTTGATCCACTCCAGTGCACCGGAAATATTTTTGCAGGCTCCATTCAGCACATCCACCAGCTCAACATTGCCGACTTTATAGGCCTTTTTCCCATCGACTTCGGTTATTGTGATACTTTGAGACTTGTCGGCGTCAGTGATACCAGCACTGTCCTTGACGTAGATACCGGTTTTCCCGGCAATATCAGCATAGTAGCTGTTGACCACCGTGCCGCCGCTGATGTTGTAGGTCTTCCCCGCTGCGCCGGTCACCGTGCCGAGGTTGTAGCTGTTGGAGACAGCGGTAGTTCCCACACCTCCAATGGATACGCCAGTTTCAGCCCATGTTGGGCCGGAGACTTTGCCAAAGTTGGCAGAATTGAGAACCGGTGCTCCGGTGGCAACACCTGCCACTCTGGAGTTGGCACTTTTGCCTTTCACGGTCTTCAATTCAATATCGCCTTCGTTCCAGCATTGAGTAACAGACTCCGCCTCATTTGCAATACCAGCAGCATGGCCACCAGTCGATTCGTATGTACTGCTGATTTCGCCTGTGTTGCGGCAGTTTTTGATTTTACCATTCTCGCTGCCGCCGACGATACCAGCCGTGTAACAGCACTTGTCAGTGGTCACACTCGCCCTGTTGACGCACATTTTGACCGTGCCGCCGGCAAGATATGCCACGACACCGGCGGCATGACCAATGCCGTTGCTACCAGTACTATCAGCTTTCACGCTGCCATCCACGGTCAGGTTCTTCACCGTACCGGTAACATAGCCGAAGAAACCCACATAGCTTTGGCCTATGGTATCCAGTGTCAGCGTGACCGTGTGGCCTTTACCGTCAAAGGTCCCCGCAAATGCCGTAGGGGTATAGCCATCGGAATAGCCGATGGCTATCCACTCATAGCCGGAAACATCGACGTCATTAGCCAAATAGATGGTCTTGCCACTGAAATTCACAGAATTGACCAGTGTGCCATCCGCCCTCTTTGCCGTGCCGTTCACCAGCGCGGCAAAGCCGAACAACTGCGCCGTGGTTTTAAGTGTATACTCTGAAACGTTTTCTTGTCCTATGTACCAACTGATATCCTCGTTCGTTTTTGCGCTGATAGTATAGTAGAACGTGTTGTTAGGCATCCCCCAAGTATATTTATTGATTCCCGTGCATGGATCCTTGGGCGAATATGTAACAGTATAGTTATCATCTATGCCGCCACTGTCGATCGTGATCTCTTCTGCCTCCGCAACGTACACCCTTTGCGTATCCCCATCAAGCAGTGCATTTGTTCCGTTCGCCTGCATGATAACGGACAGTCCTTCCGATCCGGAACGTTTGACCAGCTCCACCTCATAAAGGTAATAGAGGGATACATACGATTCTATAACAGGCATCCCGTTCTCCTGTGCCCAATGCGGTTTGGGCGCAGTGTTCTTAAACTGCTCGTTTTCGCCGAGCAGTTCCCACGCTACCCGTCCGATGCTGAATTCCTGCTCCGTGCGGGCGCCGTTATCGTTCGCCGCACCTCTGGTGGACTTTGCTGCCAGGTAGAAGCATTTTGTATATGCACCATCGCCTACCGGCTTTACATCTTCCGCACTATAGCAATAGCCGTCAGAAACTGAGTCCGTGGTTTCAGCCTTACCCACAAGGCCGCCGCGTACAGCATTTTCTCCGGCAGCTTCCACGCTTCCAATGAATACGCACGTTTCCACTGTACCGGCTTTCAGCCAGCCTACGATACCTCCGACGTGGGCATCCTTCGCCTCGGAGGAGACCGAACCAGCCACCGTCAAATTCTGCACCTTACCGCCGTCCACTACGCCGAACAAACCGGCATTGGGACCGGCTGCATTGACTTCCGCGCCAGAAACCGCATAATACTTGTAGTTATTATCGCTAATTTCTATGCAGCCATCAAACGTTCCCTTGAATGGATGCTCCGCCGTACCGATGGGTGTCCACTCGCCGGGCAGCACAATATCCGCCCCCAGCATGATCGTCTTCCCCGCGAAGTCGGTCCCCGCATTGACCATACCGGCAAACGTCCGCAGCTGCTTCGCACTCATGATCGTCATCTTGTCTGCGTTTGTATCATACCATGAATCATCCGCATTAAGCTTGTCCGCCGTACCGTAGTACAGCTTGACAAAGCGCTGACCGTCAGGAAGCGTATAAACGCATGTTCTGCTCGCGTTTGTTAGGTGCGGTGTCGCGTTCTCACCATCGAACACGACCTCTTCCGCGGGATCACTGATGATGTAAACAGTCTCTCCTGTGTAGCTGTCTGCCAATTTCAGGGTAACCGTATTATCCGTAACGGCCGCACTTGTCGTGCCACTGTCGCCGATCGTCACTATCGTATCATCCGCGCCGTCATAGCTTGTCACGTTGACCAGTTTTCCCTCGATCAGCATAACAGGGTAGTCACACCCCTCCCGTGTCACCCACGGGAACCAACTGTCAGCCAGCGCATCGTTAAGCTTTTCCGCCACCACAGCGGCGAAGTTCTCGGAAACCAGCTCACCACCTAATTTGGCGCTTTCACCCTTATTGACATAGGAGTTCTTTGGTTTGTTATACTGATTCCCTGCTACATCAACACTGCCTTCTCCGGTATTGCAAAACCAGCAGTTTTCTACTCCGCTGGAAGCATTTGCTACACCACAGAGTGTCTTCCCTTCAATATTCTCAAACTTCCCATAGAAGCCACAGTTTTGAATCGTCTTGCGGCTCGTACCCGCAATGCCTCCGACATTGGGACCTGCCACGCTGGACGCATCCACAATACCAGTCACGATCACATTGCGGATGGTTCCATCGTTATAGCCGAACAAGCCGCAGAATGTCGTACCATCCTTTACACTGACAACATGACCTTCGCCATCAAATGTGCCTTTAAACGATTTAAATTCCGTTCCAATCGGCGCTGTCCATGTCTTGGAAATTTCAATGTCGCTGCCCAGCCTGATCGTTTTCCCCGCAAAGTCTGTTCCCCCATTGACCAACTGTGCCAGGTAGGTCAGTTGTCCTGCGGTGGTAAGGACAAACTCATTCACGTTTGGATCGTACCACTTTATGCTCTGGAGTTCCTCTGCACTGGCATAGTAAATGGTCGCGACTTTATTTGCACCCAAAACAAGTGGTTCATTACTGATTTTTGTCCAGTTTCCATTTTCGCCCACACGGTAGTAAACATCCGTGCCGGTCAATACAACGGACTCATCGCCTGTTACCACTGCACCCTCTTTACTGCCATTGACCTGTACGGCAGCTGTTGTATCGTCAAACAACGGCTGCAATACCACCAGTTTCTCACTTTCCTGCAAAAACTCCGGGTGCTTCTCGCCGGGCTTCCACATATCGGAGCCAGCAGCATTCATCTGCAGGACCGCCTTAAAGCTGTTGAGGTCTTTTATATAGTCGCCTTTAGCCACATCCTCCGACACGTTTTGATAGCAGTTTGCAGCGGAACCACCGCACGCGCCCAGAGGAGAGGCACTCTTTATATCCGTACAGAAATACCAGCACTTAGCAGCTTTACCTTTACCTACTACACCTCCATTGTCTTTGGTGCAGTCCTTCGGGGTTTCTGATACGTTCTGTTTTGCCGAAACTGTGCCGTAAAAGCCGCAGTTCTGCACTTTGCCGCCGTCATTTATGCCTACAATACCGCCAATGTAACTCACATTCACGCTCTTTTCGTTCCCGATCGTTACACTGCCCGTAACAATAAGATTCTGTACCGTGCCATCTTCGACACAACCGAACAGGCCCTGATACAATTTGCCCTTTTTAGCGGAGGAATAACTGTCAGTGATGTTAATATACAGCCCACTGATGGTATGGCCGTTGCCGTCAAACGTGCCAGCGAACACAACACTATCGCTAATACCAATAGGTGTCCAAGCTTTGTTATTAAGGTCAATATTATTTGTCAATGTGATGAATGTGTCTTCGGAGTCTATTTTCTCGCTATTCACCTGCTGCGCCAGATACGCCAGCTCCGCGCCGTTGCTGATTTGGTAGGGATTATCCTTCGAGCCATCGCCACCAGCAAACTTTTTCGCAGTCGTGCCGTCCCACACATCCGTGCCATTCTCATCATTCAGCAGAGCGATCTCGTCATCGCCGTTATTCTCGTCCTCGGTGGGCTGCTCGTCCTTGTTCTCCTCGTCCTTGTTCTCCCCATCGGGGGCCTCGTCCTTCTTATCCTCATCGGGCTTGTTGGCGTCGTCGCCCTCACCCTCGCCGGGGTTCTTGTCCTCATCACCGGGGTTGGTAGGCTGTTCGTCCTTGCCGTCCTCGGTGTTCTTGTCCTCATTGTTCTCGCTGTCCTCGCCGGGGGCGGGATCAGCCGGGTTCGCGTTGCCCTCGATGATGGCCGTACCGCTGCCGCCTGCCACTTCCGTGGCAAAGGCCGCGGGGGTCACCAGCGTCAGCGTGAGCACCATGCTCATCAGCAGGCTCACGATGCGCCGGGACACTCTGCTTGTCCGTTTCTTCATGTGATCTGTCTCCTCTCGTTGTTGAACGTATCTATATAAAAACTATTTAGTTACTGCTTTTCGGCATCACCACATACAATTTGCCTGTCTCCGGGTCTTCGTACACCGTGCCCTTCTGCTCGAAACTGCTGGAGGATTGGATATCCTGCTCCATCTCTTCCGCGTTGTCCAGCTCCTGCATCTGCTCCCGCTGGAGGATCTCCACGCGGGTCTTGCTCAGGTCCACGTTCCAGTTCAGAATGACCGCCGCCATCAGGCCACAGGCGAACACCAGCATCACGTCCGACAGGTTCGCCAGCCCGGACATGGCGTCCACCTCCTCCGTCACCCGGCGGCGGGAGGAAAACTTACCCTTCAACATCGCTCGTGACCTCCTCCAAAACTGCCTCCATCAGCGTTTCCAGCGACACCATGTCGTCGTTGTACCACCGCTTGCGGATGTGGGAGATGACGCTGGCCACCGCCGCGCTGATGACGCCGGCGATGGTGGTGTCGAACGCCACGTTCATGGACTCCGACAGCGTCACCGTGTCGCCCTGTCCCAGCGCCACGATGCCGGGGCCCAGGGGTATCAGCGTGCCCAGCAGGCCGAACATGGGGCCCAGCTTGGCGATCATGTCCGTGATGGAGATGGTGCGGGCGTTCCGCGCCTCCTCCGTGGCCAGCAGGCGCTCCGCCAGCGCCGTCAGGGTGTCCTTGGGCAGTCCCCGGCTCTCCGCCAGCTCCAGCAGGGCCTTCTTCTGCCGCCGCAGCAGGCCGCTGTTTTCAATCAGCTCCGCAAGGCCGTCCGCGCCCGCCGCGTGTACGTCGCGCAGCAGTTGGGGGACGTTACACTTATGCTTGCGGCGCTCCGCGATGTACTCCACCACGATGTCGCCGATCTGCCAGACCGCCCCGGCCATCAGAATTATCAGTATAATGAGGCAGGGGATCATCAGCGCCTGGGCGATGGTATGCAGTATTTCACTCAAAGAGATCATGTGTGTTTGCTCCTATTCCTGTTTCTCGCCCCGCAGATGGGGCGTATTTTTCCCGTTACCTGCCCCGCAGGGGCGGGTAACATATTTGCTTTTGTATGTGTTTTTGGTCTTGCCGTTCAACAAAGAGAGGAGGTGGGAGGGGCGGCTTTTCCCCTCCCACCCTTATGGAAAGCTGATGACCTCCGTTCAGGTCATCTCGGCTTGACAAGGGTAACTCAGCAGGACACCTCCTGCTCTGCGGCCTTTGCCGCTTTCTCAATTTCGCGCTGGCGGGCAGCGGCATCACGAGCCTCTTTCTTTTCCTGCTCCAGCCGCTTTTTCTCTTTCAGCCGTGATTGCTGCGCCGCATGGCTGGCTGCGGCCTTGGCGCGTTTCGCCTTCTTCTTGCGCTCGGATTCCTCGTAGAACAGCGGCTCCTGCACGGCTTTTTCCCGCT
>ERZ857998.2668-NODE-2668-length-16153-cov-6.458753_pt1 | contig 16153 bp, 17 predicted proteins | sample MGYA00519954_ERZ857998 | MGnify/ENA primary metagenome ERZ857998 (study PRJEB31778, sample SAMEA3449424) | human gut metagenome | biome: human gut; feature: human-associated habitat; material: faeces | place: United Kingdom | collected 2010/2012 ...
GTGTGGGCGCTTTTTGTCGTTCCCGGCACTTTTTCGCCGTGGGCTGCCGCTCCCCACCCTTCGTTCTGGAAGGAACATCCACCCGAACAGAACGAAAGGAGCGCAGCATGAGCCGCGAGAAAAATATTTTTGAGAAATTTTCGCAAAAATGGCCAAAAGGGGTGTTTGCAAGACGAGTAGGGGGTGAAAGGGGAAACATCGACCTGCCTTCCGGCGTGAAGGGAGGTGAAAAAATGGACCTCGACCGTCACGACGAACACAAGCAGCACGCCTTTGACAGCTTTTGCAAAAAGGTGATACGGTGCGAAGCCTACAACGCCTACCGCGCAATCGGGCGCCGGCAGGATCTTGAGATCCCGTTCAGCCAGTTGCCGGAGGAGGCGATGGAGACGCTTGCGACCTGGGACGTCTACCCCTGGGAATATACATCCTTCCCTGTGGGCAGCGACGTGATCCTTATTAAGGATGACCGGCTGGCCGCCGCGCTGACCGCCCTGCCTCAGAGATTCCGGGATATCCTTCTGATGTACTGGTTCCTGGAGCTGGCAGACCGGGAGATCGGCGAGAGGCTGAGCCTGTCCCGGAGAACGGTCAACAACCGCAGGCAGCAGGCCTACGATCTGCTGAGAAAGCTGATGGGAGGTGACGCGAATGAGTAAGCGCAGAAACGCGCGAAGCAGTCTGATCCCTTATCCGGTGATCGCCGCCGCCGTGCGGGGCGACCCGGAAGCCGTAAACCGTGTGCTGGACCACTATTCCGGCTACATAGCGGCACTGTCCATGCGTAGGGGCTGCAATCAGAACGGAAACCCCTGCTTTGCTGTGGACGAGGAGATCCGCCGTCGAATTGAGACGAAGCTGATCGTTGCCATCCTGAGTTTCGACCTGAACTGAACCCAGGCGGGATCTGACCGCGCGCACCCCTTTCCGCGCGGCTGAGCCCTTTGCTCCTTGACAAAGAAAGCCCGGCAAATCCCGGCGCAGCATAGAGCAGACGGATACATTCCCGTCTGTGCGGAGCCATACGGCCGGCGCGCCATGACCCTCCAACGAGGCGAGCGATACCCACCGGGCCGCAAAGCGGGCAAGGCTGCCCGCGGGCCACGATGCACAGGCGGGGCGATACTCCCTTGCAGTCACAGTCCGGGCGTGCAGCCGTATTCAGGCGGTGAGGCGTCGCAGGCAATGAGCAGGGCCGCGCGAGAACCGCGCGGGGGTGGGATTCCCGTGGAGCTGAAAAGCCATTCAGCCGTCCGTTTCTGCTGTTCTTTGTAAGCTATCAAAAAATGATTTGTTTTCAGACGATTAGAAAGGGGCTAACTATGCAAACGACCGCTTCATCTGAAAAGAAATACGCCCCGCCGAAGCGGAGCGAAAAACAGATCGGCAACACGACCTTTATCGTCAATTCCTTCTTTCGGGAAAAGAGCGACGAGAGTATTGCCGTGAAGCTGGAACGTCTGATGAAAGCGGACGTTCAGAAAGAAGCGACAACTTAATTCTCCTAAACAGGCAGACAGGGACAAAAAGACGCGGTATAATGAAGGTGACTTCAAAACCGTGTTTGACTGCCGGATGGGAGGTTACTATGTATCATCAGTCAAACACCGCTGCCGCGCTTCAATTCCCTTACAACGCTATGAGCGTCGAAGCTGTTACCGCTTTGTACTGCCGTTTGTCGCGTGACGATGAATTGCAGGGCGACAGCAACAGTATCATCAACCAGAAAAAGATCCTTCAACGCTACGCACTTGACCACGGCTACAAAAACTATCGCTTTTATATTGATGACGGCATTTCGGGTACGACGTTCAACCGACCTGGTTTCCAGCAAATGATTGCGGATATCGAAGCCGGCCTTGTCAAACGGGTCATTATCAAGGATATGTCACGCCTGGGCCGTGATTATCTGCAAGTGGGCATGTATACCGAGATCATGTTCCCGGAGCATGACATTCACTTTATTGCTGTCAACGATGGTGTGGACAGCACCCAGGGTGATAATGAGTTCACTCCTTTTCGGAACATCATCAATGAGTGGTATGCGAAGGACACCAGCAAGAAGATCCGTGCCGTGATGAAGGTCAAGGGCAACGCCGGCGAGCATCTGACGACCCTGCCGCCCTATGGCTACATGAAGGCTCCTGACAACAAAAAGCTGTGGGTCAGGGACGAGGAAGCCGCAGCGGTGGTCTATGAGATCGGCCTATATGTGATGGACGGTTTCGGACCGTCCCAGATTGCAAGGAAGCTGACAGAGCGAAGGATCTTGACCCCGGCCGCCTATTATGCCAGCAAGGGCTGGAAAGCAAGCAATATCAAGCGGGGCTTGCCCTACGCATGGGATGCCTCCACCGTAGCGGATATCATGGACCGCTGGCGGGAGTACCTGGGGCACACAGTCAATTTCAAGACGAGGAAGAAGTCCTACAAGAGCAAAAAGGTCATCCATAATCCGGAAAGTGAGTGGATGATCTTTGAGAACACCCATGACCCGATCTGGACGGAGGCAATCGCAGATGCCGCGAGAGCAGCAAGGCAGACGCGCCGTCGTCCTACAAAAATGGGAGAAATGGGGATGTTCTCCGGCATGATGTTCTGCGCGGACTGCGGATCTGTCATGTACCAATGCAGAGCCACCAGCTTCCGGCGCGAGCAGGAATACTATCTGTGCGCCGGCTACCGAAAGAGCCGTGACTTCTGCGGTCAGACCCATTCAATCCGCACGGTGATCTTGGAGGAATTGATTCTGGAAAACCTGCGGGAGATCGTTTCCTTCGCCTCCCGCAGTAAGGACGAGTTTGTGAGGCTGGTCATGGACAGTGACCTGTGGCAGCGTGACCGGGATCTTGCAAAGCGGAAACGGCAGCTTGTCGATTCCGAGAAGCGGATCACAGAGCTGGATGCTATCTTCAAGCGGCTCTATGAGGACAACATTTCGGGCAAGCTCTCCGATGAACGCTTTCAGAAACTCTCTGCGGACTATGAGAAGGAAGAACAGGAGCTCAAGGTGCTGGCGAGTTCCCTTCGGAAAGAAGTGGAGCTGGAGGAAAGCAAATCGGCGGATGTTGATCGTTTTCTCTCCGTTGTGGAGAGGTACACGGATATCCCGGAGCTCACGCCCTGCATCCTCCATGAGTTCGTGGAGAAAATCATCGTCCATGCGGCCAGTGACCCGAAGGGCAAGAATCGGACGCAGGAGATCGACATTTACTACAAGGGCATCGGAGTCTTGGAAATGTCGAAAGTCACGGCATCAACGGAAAAATGAGAAAACGGTACAGCCGAAGCTATACCGTTCTCTCTTTCCTCACGATGTTTTCTTATCGGGAGCAACCTTCGGACTGTCCGTTTTTCTCATCGTCTTTGTTTCGGCGCGGCGCGAGGCAGGGGGAGCTTTGTCAGGGGTCGATCGTAAAGGTCAGCGCATACTGCGGATAATCCGTGCGAACGCGATCACTCCAAAAGCTATCCGCGCCCCCATCGTCCAGTTCGGCCGCCTCGCCGACCGCCAACTCCACGGTTTTCACGGGCTGAAGTTCTCCATCCGCATCGAATTTCACACTGTACGCCGCAGTCAGGTATTCGATGTAGGGAACCAGCGTGATCTCCCGGATCTCGGAGAGCAGTTCGAGCGGAACCTCCCGCAGCCCGTTGAAATCGTAGAGCAAGCGCCCGTTTTCATCCGTACCGTCGGCGTTGAAACGGATGGCCCCCGGCACCCAGCTGCCCGCTTCGCCATTGATCAACACCTGAAATTTCATGCTGTTCAGAAGCGCGTCCCGATCCTCCTTTGTCCATGTATCGGGGAATTGGATCTCGATCTGCATCTGTCTCACGCCCAGCGCGTTTACCGTGATCCCCGGCAGCGCCCGCATGGTAAGCCCATCGAGTGAGACATGCCGGTTCATGAGCCGCCATATGCTGGCGTCGTTCTCTACGAACCCCTCCTGCTGCGTCAGCGTGGTTTCCCCCGTCCATGTCACCGGCCTGCCCGCAGCGGAGCCCGTTCTGGCCGGCAAATGCTTGTAGCCCTCGACGTCGATCGTGACCTGTCCGAGCTTCGCCGCAAACACCGTGGTGTTCTCGCCTCTGTCTCCGTCGAGCATGAACTCCATGCGCATGCTCAGCTCCGCCGTCACCAGTCCGTTTTCATCGGCCATCGCTTCCAGCGCCGCCGGGTCGCGCACGGCCATGGCTGCACAGCCGGTGATGTCGTTCTCCTCCAGATAGGCCTTGTTGAATTTGTCGAGCGCGAATGTGTTGCCGTTCATCGTCGCCATCTCGTCGAGATGCGAAGCAAGCGGCTCCTCGTTCCGTGCGGATTCGGCGACGCCCCATCCGCCGCTGGCGATGCGGGTGCCGTCCGGAAGCTCTAAAAAGCACCAGCTGTCCACCTCCCATCCGAGCTGATACGTTCCGTTCAGATATTCCTCCGGAACGGGCGCGCCGCCAAAGTAGCCATCCAGCTTTTCCACCGGAATGATCGCGTGCGTCAGCGAGCCGCCGCAGCACTTCTCAAGCAGCCAAATGCCGCTGCCGTTGCAGAACGTCACGGTCTGCGTAATCTCTCTTCCGTCATACAGTGTCTTGCCCAGCACGGTCGCCGGCTCCTCCCGGTCAAATGCCTCGCGCATGAGCGCCGACAGTTTCCCGTATTCCCCGCCGTCGGTGATCGCGCTGTCATTATCCTCCGGTGCGGCGGATGTGATGATCTCATCAAGCGCCTCGTTCGGCCTGCGCCCTTCCGGATTGCCGGAAAGATAGTCGCCGGGCGTGGTGACGTCGATGCCGAACCAGCCGAGCACCTCCGCCCGCGCTTCGGGAATGCAGGCCACCAGCGTAAGCGCCAGCAGCAGCGCCGCCGCGGCCGCCCACCCGGCCCGCATCCGTTTTCCTGTATTTGTACGTTGCATACGTCGTTCTCCTTTCCGAGTCTCTCTCGGTTCCTCCCTGTCCGCTTCTGCAAACACGCGGGCAAGCAGCGCCGCCTCGCGCTCTGCGGGCAGCGCAATCCGTGAAAGGGAGGCTTTGATGCGCTCCTGTTGTTGTGCGTTCTGTTTCCGCATGGTTACCGATCCTCCCCGATTGCAGTTTTGAGCAGCATTCTGCCGTGGCGCAGATACCGCCACACGGTTGCTTCGGATTTTTTCATGTGGCGCGCGATCTCCGCGCATGAGTAGCCCTCATAATAATGCAGATAGATCGCGGCCTTGTACTGTTCCGGCAGGGCGAAAATACTCTCCAGCGTTTCGTCCGTCCATTCCGGCGCCGTGCGCCGCTCGACCGCGTCCATATCCATATCCACACGTCGCCTCCACGCGGTGCGCAGCATGTCGCGGCACACGTTTGACGCAGTGACGATCAGCCACGCTTTCTCGTGCTCTGCCGAACGGAAGGCCGTTCCGTCCCGCATGAGTTTGAGGAACGTCGTTTGTACGGCGTCCTCCGCGTCCTGCGTGCAGCCGCGGAAGAACACCATGCACACGCGGTAGACGGTCTGCACATTCCTGTGATAGATGGCCGCCGTTTCCTCTCTCGTCCTGAAAAGCGCTTCCAAAGCTCCCGTTCCTCCAGTCCTGCTTGTATCCGAATGATCATTCACCCCAAATACGGATGAACCGCCGTATATCTGTCATCGATTGAAAAAATAAGCAGATCTCATAAATCACAAGGGGGGGCGTCCCATTCCGGAGCGCTCCCGCCATTGTTCATCCCCACTCTTTTCCGCAGGCCGGCCGCCCTGCTTCCCCCCGTGCGGCCCGCCGCTTTCCGCATTGCGCGCAAAAAGCGCGACCCGTCCGGCGGTGCAGGCGCAATCGTGCGGCGGTTTTCAGCCGGTACGCCGCGCGGCCCTGCCGCAAACCTCAGCATGGCTTGCGGGGCTCCCCCACGCTTCGCTCCGCGCCGCGCACCAGCAGAATCTTGTTCCGCTCGAGGAGCGCCGCCTTCAGATCGGCCGCCGTTTGCAGCGGCTCCGGTACGGCCAGCCCGTTCTGCAGGCCGTCCACGCCGCGGTGGTTGTCGGAGCCGGCGGACACCGGCAGGCCGTGCGCCGCAGCAAAGCGCCATGCGTCCTCGTTGACCTCGTCCGGATCCCAGTAGTTCTCCGCCTCCACCCCGTCGAGAAGCGCGGCGTCCAGCCGTGCGGACGGGTCGGGGATATAGTCCCGGATGCGGAACGGGTGCGCCCAGAAGATCAGCCCGCCCGCGCGGCGCACCCGTTCGGAGAGCGCCGGCAGCAGCAAGCTGCCCAAGTTCGGATTGTCGAGAAAAAATGCGCGCGGCAGGCCGTAGAGCAGCACCTCCTTGGCCATGGGCAGACCGAACTCCACGCCGAAATGCACCTCCATGCCGAGCGTGCGCGCCGCCGCCTCAGCCCGCTCCGCCGCGGAGAAAAAGCGCTGCATCTGTTCCGCCCAAGGCAGTTCGCGCGGCACGCAGGTGTTGCCGCGGCCGAAGTGATCCGTCAGCACGACGCCCCGATATCCCGCCTTGGCGTAGGATGCGACCAGTTCCTCCGGCGTCTGCCGGCTGCAGGCGCTCCCCACGCTGGTATGGCAATGCAGTTCATAATAGTACATGGTCTCACCCCCCATTTGATACAGTGAGCATACCCCGGGAGCGCAAAAAGCGCAAGCCGTGGGATACTAAAACGCCGGCAATTCCATAAATCCGCAGGAAATCACCGGCGCAGCAGTCCGTTTTATGGTTCTCAGCCGACGAGAATGGCGCGGCAGGGCGCGCCCTCCGCTCCGCCGATCTTGAGCGGCGCGGCAAAGAGCGTATAATCGCCGTCGGGCGCGGCGGACAGGTCGAGGTTTTCGAGCACCGCAATGCCATAGGTCAAAAGCGCCGTGTGCGCGGTGCGCTCGTCATCGGGCAGGCCGATGGTCTGCCGGTCGGTGCCGACGAGCTTGACGCCCCGCGTATACAGATAGCCGATGGCGCTCTTGAGCAGATATCCCGGGCCGCGCAGCAGCACGCGGTCGGAAACATGCACGCGCATGAAAAAAGCGGCGTCCAGAGGGCCGCTCGGCACGGTCAGCACCGTACAGGGGCCGTAAAACGCCTCGAGCGGGAGCGAGGCGATATCGCTGCCGCCGGGCAAAAAATGCAGCGGCGCATCCACATGCGTGGCCGCGTGCAGGCTCATCACGATCGCCTGCAGCTGATACCCGTCCGCTTCGTGCGTAGCCAGCGTGTGCATGCGCGGCGCCGGATCGCCCGCATATGGCGCGGCGGCGGTCAGCTCACGCGAAATATCGATGATCGGCATGAAAACTCCTTTTGTCGGCAATGGGCGAATTCTGTCAAATTTCAGTATACGCCCTTGTCCGTCAACGGTCAACCGATGTTTCGGAACAAATGGGCAAAACGGCGGTTTTGGCCGTTTGAAACCTTGTGTTTTCAAGCGTTTTCCGCTATACTAATACGATAATCGACTGGAAAGGAGCACGATTACCCGCATGTACGAAATCGTCAAAAAGCGTGCGCTGCACGATACCGTTACGCTCATGGAGGTGCACGCGCCTGCCGTCGCCCGCAAGGCAAAGCCGGGCCAGTTCATCATTCTGCGCATCGACGAGAACGGCGAGCGCATCCCGCTGACCATTGCCGGCAGCGACCGGGAGAAGGGCACGATCACCATCATCTTCCAGAAAGTCGGCTATACGACAAAGCGGCTGGACTTTCTCAATGAGGGGGACAGCATCCTCGATTTCGTCGGCCCGCTCGGCGTCGCCTCGGAGTTTGAGGGCATGAAAAAGGTCGCGGTCATCGGCGGCGGTCTGGGCGTGGCCATCGCCTACCCGCAGGCAAAGGCGCTGCATGATCTCGGCGCAGAGGTGGATGTGATCGTCGGCTTCCGCAACACCGGATTGATGATTCTGATGGATGAGCTCAGGGACGCCTCCACGAACCTGTTCGTCATGACAGACGACGGCTCGAACGGCCACAAGGGCTTCGTGACCAACGCGCTCGAGGAGCAGCTCAAGGCGGGCGTGCAGTACGACCATGTCATCGCCATCGGCCCGCTGATGATGATGAAAAACGTGTGCAATCTGACCAAGGAATACAACATCCCCACGATCATTTCCATGAACCCGATCATGATCGACGGAACCGGCATGTGCGGCTGCTGCCGCGTTACGGTCGGCGGCGAGATGAAGTTTGCGTGCGTCGATGGGCCGGATTTCGACGGGCATCAGGTCGATTGGGATGAAGCGATCGCCCGCGGCAGAATGTATAAAAAGGAAGAGCAGGAGAGCATGGAACGCCATGTATGCAATCTGACAGGAGGTGTGCGCTGATGCCGAATATGAACCCGAAAAAGCTGCCCGCGCGCGAACAGGCGCCGGACGTCCGCAATAAGAACTTCGACGAGGTTTCTCAGGGCTACGACGAGGCCATGGCCATGGAAGAGGCTTCGCGCTGCCTGAACTGCAAGCACAAGCCCTGCGTGTCCGGCTGCCCGGTCAACGTGCGCATTCCGGAGTTCGTCCAGCTCGTCGCCGCCGGCAAATTCATGGAGGCGTATGACGTCATCACCTCGACGAACGGTCTGCCCGCCATCTGCGGCCGCGTGTGTCCGCAGGAGACGCAGTGCGAATCGAAGTGCGTGCGCGGCATCAAGGGCGAGCCGGTCGGCATCGGCCGTCTGGAGCGCTTTGTCGCCGACTATGCCATGAGTCATGGCGCAAAGAGCGCCGAGCCCGCCGCACCGAACGGGAAGCGCGTTGCCATCGTCGGTAGCGGCCCTGCCGGCTTGACCTGCGCGGGCGACCTGAGAAAGCTCGGCTATGACGTGACCGTGTTTGAAGCGCTGCATACCCCCGGCGGCGTGCTCGTATACGGCATTCCGGAGTTTCGTCTCCCGAAGAAGCTCGTGCGCCGCGAGATCAGCACGCTCGAGGCGATGGGCGTCAAGATCGAAACCAACATGGTCATCGGCCGCTGCATCTCGCTCGATGAGCTGATGCAGGACGAGGGCTTCGACGCGGTGTTCGTCGGCTCCGGCGCGGGTCTGCCCCGCTTTCAGGGCATTCCGGGTGAAAACCTCAACGGCGTATATTCCGCCAACGAGTTTCTCACCCGCATCAACCTCATGAAAGCCTATTCCTTCCCCGAGACGGATACGCCCGTTCAGGTCGGCAATTCCGTTGCGGTCGTCGGCGGCGGCAACGTCGCGATGGACGCGGCGCGCTGCGCGAAGCGGCTCGGCGCGGAGCATGTTTATATCGTGTATCGCCGCAGCGAAGCGGAAATGCCCGCGCGTGTGGAGGAAGTACACCACGCCAAGGAGGAGGGCATCGTCTTTCAGATGCTCACCAACCCGACGGAAATTCTCGGCGATGAGAATGGCCATGTCTCCGGCATGACCTGCGTGGAGATGGAGCTGGGCGAACCGGATGCTTCCGGCCGCCGCCGCCCGGTTGTCAAGCAGGGCAGCGAGCACAAGCTCGATGTGCAGACGGTCGTGATCGCCATCGGCAACAGCCCGAATCCGCTCATCAAAAACACCACGCCCGGCCTCGACACCCAGAAATGGGGCGGCATCATCGCGGATGAGGAAACCGGCAAAACGAGCAAGCCCTTCGTCTATGCGGGCGGCGACGCCGTCACCGGCGCGGCGACCGTTATCCTCGCCATGGGCGCCGGCAAGAAGGCCGCAGCGGCCATCCACGCAGAGCTTTCTGCAAAGTAAGGTATCGGTTTCAAAAAGCAAAGAAATACCGTTCAAACAACAAATTATGGACGGTCAAACGGGAAGCGGGCCATCGCCCGCTTCCCGTTCGTTTCAGAGATCGTCTGCGTCCTGAACCGGTTCGCCGCCATCCACCGGACAGCCGGTATAGCTTCCCTGTACGTCAGACAGGATGTCGTTGTTCCGGTCACGCCGTCCGGTTTTGGGCAGTTGTGCGGCCGCCTTGGCCGCGCGCTTTCTCTCTCCCATCAGAACTGGTTCTGATTCTGGTTCTGGTTCTGCCGGTTGTTCTGCTGCTTCTGCTGGTTCTGCTTCTGCTGCTGATTCTGGTTCTGCCGGTTGTTCTGCTGCTTCTGCTGGTTCTGGTTCTGTTGGTACTGGTTGTTCTCCTCGTAAAAGCTCACCTGTTTTCGCTCCTTTCCAAAGTATGTTCGCGGCAGGCAGCATGGACCGCCGTCCGCCACGAAATTAGTTTGCCCTTGCGCCGTCGACTTTTGCGTGCCAGTTTTGAACATTTTTTGACGCTATTTTCCGCCGGCGCCGCTCGGCTGCGGTTGCGCATCGCCGGCGCACGGCGTATAATAAATAGAAAACTTTTTTGGAACGGGGGCTTTTTCATGGAAAGCTTGGAAAGCGCGCACCATATTCATCTGATCGGCATCGGCGGCTGCAGCATGAGCGGTCTTGCGCGCATTTTGAAAGCGCACGGGCATATGGTCACCGGCAGCGACCGGGAGCGCACGCAGTTTACAGACAGTTTGGACGCGGCGGGCATTCCCTATTCGGTCGGCCACACGGGCGCATATCTTGACGGCGCGGATCTCGTGATCTACTCCGCCGCGATCAAGCCGGATAACCCGGAGCGCGTCATTGCAGCGCAGCGGGGCATTCCGGAGCTTGAGCGCAGCGTGGCGCTGGGCCAGATCTCCTCCCGATTCCATGAGGTTGTCGCCATCGCCGGCTGTCATGGCAAAACTACCATCACCTCCATGCTCGCCGGCATCACTGAGGCGGCGCACGCGGATGCGACCATCCACGTCGGCGGCTATTTGGATGCGCTCGGCGGCGGCGTTCGGGTCGGCAGCCGCGACCTGTTCATCACAGAGGCCTGCGAATACGTGGAGAGCTTTTTGACGCTTTCCCCAACCATTGCGCTCATCAGCAACATCGATAACGATCATCTGGACTACTTCCAATCCATGGAGAACATCGTCCGTGCTTTTGAAAAATTTTTGGACCGGCTGCCCGCCGACGGCACGTTCATCGGCTGTGCGGACGATCCGTTTGTACGCGCGCTGGTCGAAAAGAGCGCGCACCGCACGTTGACCTACGGGCTGACCGGCGGTGATTACTGCGCCGCCAACGTCGCTTATGACGCGGAGGGCAACCCGTCCTTTACCGCCGTGCGCGGCGATGAAGCGCTCGGCCGCGTGCAGCTCGGCGTTCCCGGCACGCACAATGTTTTGAACGCGCTCGGTGCGCTCGCCGTGTCCGACCGGATCGGCGTCCCCTTCGATCTCTATTGTTCCGCCATCGCCTCGTTCCGCAACACGCGCCGCCGGTTTGAATTCTATGGAGAGCGCGACGGCATTCGCGTGTTTCATGACTATGGACACCATCCGAATGAGATCCGCGCCACGCTGGAAGCCGCCGCGCGCTTGCCGCACAAGCATCTCTACTGCGTGTTCCAGTGCAACAGCTATACGCGCGCGCGAACGCTGTTCACCGAGGGGGTCACCTGCTTTGCCGGCGCAGACGCCGTGCTCGTGCCGGACATCTATCCCGGTCGGGAGAAGGATACGGGCGTCGTCCATGCGCGCGATATGGTAGCGGCCATCCAAGCCGCCGGCACCGCCGCCCACTATCTTCCCACGTTTGAGGAAATCCGCTGCTGGCTCGATGCGCACGGCGAAACCGGCGACGTCGTCGTGACCGTCGGCTCCGGCGACGTCTACCGCCAGACGAGGAAACTGCTTTGAGCTTGTCCGGCTATGCGTTCGACAATCGCATTCTCGATGAACCGGCCGCGTTCGACACGCTGAGCGAGCCGTACTTCCACGCCGGTCACAGCACGGTCGGCTGTCTTTTGCTGCACGGCATCGGCGGCACGCCGGCCAATATGCGTGTCATCGCCGAGGCGCTGCAATCGCGCGGTTTTACCGTGTATGTCCCCCTGCTGCCCGGCCACGGAACGACCGTGCGCGCTCTGCAAGCCTCGACCGGCGAGCAGTGGCTTGCCTGCGCGCGAGATGGCTATGACCGGCTGCGCGCGGTCGGCTGCACGCGCATCGTGCCGATCGGTCTGTCGCTCGGCGGCATCCTTGCCGGCCTGATTGCAGCCGAGCGCGATTGCGCGGCGCTCTGCCTGATCAGCGCGCCCATTCGCATGCGCGCCTATCTGCATGTCGCGCGGGTGCTCAGCCCGCTCCTTCCCGCCATCCGTTTTTCGCAGGCCGATATCGACCGGTGCAGGAGCAAGCTGCCCTACGGGCAGTTGTACGCGGGCTTTTCCACGCGCAAGCTGGCCGATCTGTACCGGCTGATTCGCCGCCTGCGCCGCGCGCTGCCCGGCATCACCTGTCCCACACTGGCGCTCTGGTCACGGTACGACAACAAGGTCGCTCCGTGTGCCGCGAAAACGCTTCAGCGCGGCCTATCCCATGCCGCGCTCACCATGCGTACCATGGAGCATTCCCCGCACGGCAGCACCTATGACCCGCGCGAACGTGATCTCGTTGCGCAGCTCGCGGCGGGTTTTGTCTCCCAAGCTGCCGGCACAGAGTAATGCGCCGCCCGTTCTTGACAAGCCCCGATCATACCCTCTATAATGCATAGGTGGGTTTGATGCGTGCGATGCGCCCCCTGCCCGCTGCCCGTCTGCGCACCGTGCAGCAAGCGTCCGCCCTCATGTTTTGCGGAAAGCGGCAATCTTCGTGATCGTGCGCCCGCAGCGCAGCAGGACAGAGCGTCCGCCTCCTAACCCTGCCGAGGCACACAAAACTTCATACACATGCACCCATAGCTCAGCAGGATAGAGCGATCGCCTCCTAAGCGATAGGCCACAGGTTCGAATCCTGTTAGGTGCGCCAACCCCCCCGAAAATAGGCACTTTTCGGGGGTTCTTTTATTTGATTGTTCTGAGAGTTTTGCTAACGAGTACATCCGCCTTGCCTCATTCCTTAGGTTATTATTTCTTTCGTGCTTGCTAACAAGGAGTCTTTACTTTGACTGCCTTGCTAACAAAAACGGACTTTTTTGCTAACAACTCATTTTTGCCGTTTTTCTTGCTAACAATCTTATGCTGTCGCGGCTTGTCCCGCTTGGTTTGCCGTGAGCATTTGGAGAAGCTGTGCTGCGAGCTCTGGTGAAGCATTCAGTAAGTTGACAAGCTGTTCTGTCGCTGCATTTGAAGGTTTTGCTTCGGGCGCTGCCAAGGATTGTTTTTCTGCCTTCTTGTAGAAGTCACGTTCCATCTTCTCAGCATTGTGACGTCTGTCCTCATCTAAAATATGAGAATAAACATCTGAAACCATTTTTAACTGAGCATGACCCGTATCGCCTTGGACTGCTTTCATATCGCCATTGTTCAACTTCAACTTATAGGTCGTACTCGAATGCCCTTACGGTATAATAAAGACAAACGGAAAAACCCAGTGTTTTCAAGGGTTTCAGCGTTTGTCGTTGCCTATTCAATTCCTTTTCCAACCTTGATAGTCAACGAAAAATCTGTCGAATGATGGGAGGTGTCACTTAAAAGACAAAATTGAATACTGCTGCAGCGGTGCGGTGTTTTACCGGACCGCTGCTTATCAGGGCGTTTCATCTGATCTGATGGGCGCCCTTTTTTTGCGCCCATTTTCAGAAATAGGAGGAAATTTAACATGGAACTGAATGAAGAAGAAAAAAGGCAGTTGTTTCAGGTTGACGGCGACTGCCAGGTCAAAGTGCTGGATGAACTGTATATGACAGCCCGTTTTACCCGTAACCCGGAGCAGCGCGATATGGTGCGGGGACTCATGGCAAAGCTGCGGGTTCTGTCAAATGAACAGTGCATGGATCTGGTGAAGGACATCCAGAAGAACTATCATCTGCCTTACCCCCGCACTATGGGTGAGCGGATCGCATTGGCCCGGCAGCAATCCGGGGCTGAAAAATTAAAAGGCCATGACATTATGGCCCTGGAGCGGTTTGATCCGCAGGTACGCCACATGGTTGTCTTTGATGTGCTTTCTTTTGAATCCCCTGTCGGCTATAAAGGCGATAAGATGCGCCTGTTTCTCACGGATGAAGGGTATCAGAAAGCGTTGGAGAATCAGGAACGCGGCTTTATCAAGCTAAAGAACCATGCCAAGGTACACAATGGCTATTTGAATTACGACCATAAAGACAGAGATTTGTAGCTGCTGCTCAGTATAAAGACTTGCCAGGAAGGAGGATGTCAAATGGCAGTGTTCAGAGTTGAAAAGACAAAAGATTTTACGGTCATGTCCAATCACCATCTTCGGAATGTATCGCTGTCTTTGAAGGCAAAGGGGCTGCTGTCGCTGATGTTGTCCTTGCCTGATAATTGGGACTATACGACTAAGGGGCTGGCCCATATCTGTAAAGATGGGGTGGATTCTATCAGCAGTGCGATCAAGGAGCTGGAAAAGCAAGGGTATCTTACCCGGCGTTGGCTCCGTGACTATCATGGCAGGCTGGGCGACATTGAGTACGTCATCCATGAGAAACCAGTGCTTCCCGATGGGCATGATACTGTTTTGCCACCTAAACGGGAAAATCCAAGACAGGTAAATCCAAGACAGGTAAAACCTGTTTTGGGAAAACCTGAACAGGAAAAACCCGCCCAATTAAATATACAAGAATCAATTACTGAAAAATCAATTACGGATATATCAAATACCCATCAATCAATCTATCCGGCTTCTGGAAGGATGCCTTCTGGCAGTGCGGAGATGGATAGGGATAGGATTGATCGGATAGATACCTACCGGGAGATTATCAAAGAAAATATTGAATTTGAGGCTCTTGTCCACCGGTACGGGTATGAGCGTGTGGACGAGTTGGTTGAGCTGATGCTGCAAACGGTCCTATCCCAGCGGCCATATATCCGCATTGCCGTGGATGACTACCCCCGTGAGGTGGTAAAAAGCCGTTTCCTGAAAGTGAACTTCTCCCATGTGGAGTATGTGTTCGATTGCCTGGATAATAACACGACCAAGGTTCGGAATATTTTGCGATCCCGGTGGTCTTGGCCGTTATCATGATAGAAGCGCTTTTGTTTGCCAAGAAAATCAAAAAATCAATTCTCCATATCAATACCGCCATACATTCTTACCAAAGCAAAGACAAATTCGAGGTGGATCAATCCAAAATTCCGTATGAATTTCTTTCCATTGTCGACAATTTTAACGATTTGCTTGGATGGATGAACGATTTGCAGCACGAGAAAGAAAACATGTACAAGGAAAGCCGGCAGATGATTGCTGATATATCACATGATTTAAAAACACCGCTCACGGTGATTCGCGGTTATGCAAAAGCCCTGTCGGAAGGTAGAATACCGGAAGAAAAAAAGAGAAAGTACCTTGATATCATATACGAAAAGTCAATGTTGTCCGCGGATCTGATCGATTCCTTGTTCGATTGTGTCAAAATGGAACATCCCAATTTTAAACTTGATCTTGAAGAGGTCGATCTTTGTGAATATGTAAAAGAAGTGCTTGCCGAGAGATACAGCGAAATCGAAGAAAATGGCTTTGATATTGATGTACAAATTCCAGAAGAAACAATACCCTTATCTATAGACAAAAACTTATTCAAAAGGCTTTTGGGAAATCTGCTCAACAACAGTTTGCAGTATAATCCCCCGGGAACAACCATCTTTGTTTCTTTAAAGCAGGATAAAAAAGACGTAGTCATTACCATTGCAGATAACGGCACCGGTATTTCTCCAGAACTTGCAGATGATATTTTCAAACCTTTTGTTACCAGCAATAACGCCCGCTCATCCGGTAAGGGTACGGGACTGGGGCTAACGATCACAAAAAAGATTGTCGAATTGCACGGCGGTTCTATCTCTCTGTGCCAGGACCATTCCAATTCTCATCTGAAAACTGTGTTCATAATAAAGCTACTCAAACACAATCCTTGTTAGAGAAAAACGCCATGGAAATCCAAACCAAAAAGCAGGATTTCCATGGCGCTTTTTTTAAAATCCGTAATTTATGAAAATGAATAAATAACAACGATACTTTAGATTCCATCCGCAATAAACAGAGTATCGAAAATGGAACCGTATTTGAAAAAGTGTGCTGCCCAATATGGAAAAAGCAGCTGGCAAAATCGCAATCAGACGGCAAAGTAAGGCATCCTTTACGGGACACCCGTTTTTCTGCATTATGTGGTGTTGTATTGCCACACTTGCTCACACAAATCTTGACAATC
>ERZ857998.2669-NODE-2669-length-16137-cov-12.430792_pt1 | contig 16137 bp, 26 predicted proteins | sample MGYA00519954_ERZ857998 | MGnify/ENA primary metagenome ERZ857998 (study PRJEB31778, sample SAMEA3449424) | human gut metagenome | biome: human gut; feature: human-associated habitat; material: faeces | place: United Kingdom | collected 2010/2012 ...
GTGGAGGCGCGGCTGGAGCGCCACCTGGAGTGGCAGGACACGTGGCTCTCGCGCAAGGGCCCGGCGGCGCTGGTGGTGACCTTCGGGCCCGCCGGAGCCATCGCGCGCCCGTCCACCGTGACGAGCCGCTTCAAGTCGCTCGTGAGGGACCTGGGGCTGCCGGAGGAGACGGTGTTCCATTCCCTGAGGCACACGCACGCCTCGTGGCTGCTCATGAACGGGTTCGACATGAGGACCATCCAGGAGCGCCTGGGGCACGCGAGCGTCAAGACGACGCTCGACATCTACGGCTCGGTCATGCCGGGCCGCGACCAGGCCGCCGCCGCGGCCTTTACCGATTCGATCTGCGGAGGTGATACGGATGACGATACTTGATTCCCTCGTGGAGGGCGCCCTGTGCCTCGGCAACAGGCGCGAGAGCAACGAGCTGCTCGGCATGATGGTTCGCTACCTCGTGACCGGCGAGGTGCCCGAACCGCGCACCGACGCCCAGCGGATGGCCATCACGATGATCATGCCGGTCCTCGAGAACAGCCGCGCCAGGGCGGAGGCCGGAAGGAAGGGCGGGCAGAGCAAGGGCAAACCAGAGAGCAAACGTGCAAGCAAAACGGAAAGCAAAAGCGTAAGCAAAGCAGATAGCAAAAGCGTAAGCAAAGCAGATAGCAAACGCGCAAGCGAAGAGGAAGGGGAAGAGGAGTTAGGAGTCTGGATTAACCCCTCAGATTGTGAAAACGAAGGGGGAGGGGGCGCCGAGTTCGTCCCGCCGACCCTCGAGGAGGTCAAGACATACTTCGCGGTGAACTGCCTGCGCGGCAGCGCCAGCAAGTTCTACGACTACTATGAGTCCAACGGCTGGACCAGGCAGGGCTTCCCCATCGCGAAGTGGGAGCCGGTCGCCCGAATCTGGTCCGACCGCGAGCGCGGCTACGACGCCGAGCGCAAGGCCCGCGGCGGGCAGACCTCACAGGAGGTCGAGCGCGCGTCGGTGTGGAAGCCCGCCGAGACCGAGGACGACGTCATCGCCGCTCTCGAGCGGGAGCTTGGTGAGTCGGCATGATCACCCTCAGGGAGATGCTCGACGGCTTCGACCCCGCAGCCGGCCGGCCGCTCGATGTGACGCGGATCTACATGGCCAACGTCATCAGCGCCGACGAGGGCGCGCGCCTGGCCAAGAAGCAGAAGCTCGACGAGTACCGCGCTCGCAAGCGCGCCAAGGAGGACCTGCGGATGGACATCGCCGCCATCGCAAGGGGCGAGAAGCCGAGCTGGAGGTATGCCAAAAGTGTGCCAACACCGGCGGGGCAGCTGGGCCAGCAGGCGATGGGGTTTCCGCCGCTAGGCAGTGGAAACGGCGCCGGCGGGGAAGCCCCCGGCGCAAAGAACACCTAATTCTTTTGAGATAGGAGAGTGAGAAGGTTTTGACTGAGATCTCAGCGGTGATGAGGGCCTACCGGGACGCCCTCGACAGGCACCGGATTCCCTGGGCCGACGACACGTACGACACGGAGCGGGTGGGCGGCTACAGGTTTCGCGTGGAGCGCACCGGGACCATCCTGGACGAGCACAGGGTGAGCGTGGCCTGGGGCTACCAGCTCCTTCCGGGGCGCGAGCCCACGGGCGTGACGATCGGCTACCCGGGCTACCTCGAGGTGACTTACGACCCGATCAGCCCCGAGCCGTTCGTGGCGTCGCCGGGCGACATCCTGGCCGACATCTTCGGCGTGAGGGGTGAGTCCCGATGAGCTACGCATGCGGCCCCGCTGACTGGATCGACCTCGCCATCGGCAGGCTCGAGGACGCCAAGAGGTCGCTCAGGGAGTGCGACGGGCTGCGACAGGGGTGCGACATCTGCGATGAGCTGCGCCAGGCGAGGCGATGCCTCAACAAGGCGCTGATCATGGTCGCGGAGGAGAAGGAGATCGAGAAGGATTGGAGCGGGAAATGAGCGAGCGCCTTGCGGTCGACAGCCTTATGACGGCGGACGGGGAGGTGGTTCAGCTGCCGACGCTGGGGCCGCTGGGCCCAGTCGACGCGGAGGGCGGCCGTATTCCGCTGGACACCGTAAGGCTTTTCGATGCGGAGGGAAGGCTCCTGAAAGTTGAGTCGTACGAGTTCTCGACCTGGTCTCAGCGGTGGGTCGTGCACCTTGGTTCCGGCAGGGACGCGTACGCCGACGACTGCTATCTCAGCAGGCCCGACAGCTTCGAGAGGCTGCTGAAGGATCTCGGTGAGGCTTTGCAACAGGACGCGCGCGGCGGACATCTGGAGTGCGGCTACAACCTCGCCGTGGGCCTGTGCCGCGGACGTATACCCGAGGACGATGTGTGCAGGCGTTCTCACTGCGCGGGGTACGGTGCGAGTTGGATGGTCAACGATATCAGGGACCGCATCGAGCATCTATGTGCCTGTACTGTCGAGAAGGATAGGGGCGAGAAATGAGTGAGGAGGCAAAGGTGTACACCTGCTCTGTGTGCGGGAAGCCGACGCCGAACTATCACGAGTGGTCGCCTTCGGTGGCGGCGATTTTAGGCGAACAGGGGTCCTCGACATGCGATGAGTGCTTCAGGCGAGCTCGCGTTCGGCGAGAGCTATACATCGCGGCTGATCCACAACGACCTGGGATTCGGCTACGCCGTGTGTCCGAGGTGCTACGAGGCAGAGTTCAGGGAGATGGGAGAGAGCTGTGACCTTTAATGATGTCGAGTTCAAGGCGTGCCCTCGGTGCGGGGTCGAGCCTGTGGTTGAGGATGTGCGCGAGCGCTCCCTGGACCGGCCCAATGTGATGAGCGTGACGTGTCCCTCCTGCGGGATGTCCAACAGTATCGCGTGGGGGAGCTTGATGGCGACGCCGCGAAAAGAGGCTGCCGCCATGCTCGCGGACAGCTGGAACAGCCGGTGATCCGCTCGGCGACCGACTTGTTCCGCGCGACCGCCTGGCGCACGGTGCCCGATCTGGTGTCGGGTCCTGCGCGCCGGGCGCTCGTGCATGGACTGGCCGACGCGCCGCGGGTGACGTCGGCGCAGATCGGGGAGACGGAGCGGAGGGCGCGTGCGCTGGAACGCGACCGGGCCCGTGCGCTCAAGAGGTCGAGGAAGGCTAAGCGATGAGGTTGTTTGAGAGGTTGTGGCGGATAATCATCGAGAACCGCCGAGTGCGCAAGAGTATCGAGGCGCGGCGCGCCCGCAGGTGCAGGAGATCGATGAGATGACCGTGATGTGGGACGTGCAGGAGAGGAACTGCGCAGTCTGCGGGAGGATCTTCATCCCGCAGGCGCCGAAGGCCAAGTACTGCTCGGAGGGCTGCCGGCGCAGGCACGAGCAGGACCGCGCGAAGGAGGCCCGCCGCAAGGGTACCAAGCCGAAGCGGGACAAGGTCGACCGCTACCTGGGCCCACGGGCCCGGCGCACGACGAGATCATGGCCATGCGCCGCGAGGTCGCGATGAGATATTGAGTTACCGCAGGTAGATATATAATTAAGGCCGCTGGCGTTGGAGCGCCGGCGGCCTTTGGCAAAGATGCCTCCTGGCATCCTCTATATGGCGTAGAGCATGGTACCACGCGGGAGGTCACATGGACGCAAGGGAATATCTGGAGACTGTACGGGCCGCCCAGCGCGGCATCGACCGCCGCCTGGCGATCATCGAGTCGATGCAGGCGCGAGAGCAGGTGCGCGCCCAGCGCTACGACGCCGTCGGCAAGGGCGCACACGGCACGGACTTTATGCGCTCGACGGACGATCGCATAGACTACGAGCGCCGCAGCGGCGCCGAGCTGTCCGAGCTTCGGCGCGAGGTGGAGCGGGGCCGTGAGCTCTGTGCGGGCGTACGCTCGGCCAACCCCGGCAAGCGCTGGGGCGACGTGCTGGAGCTGCGCTACTGCGAGGACCGCACACTGCAGGAGATTGCGGGGACGCTGGGCGTGTCGGTGAGGTCCATACAGGCGGACCTGTCTGCGGCTCTTGACTGGGTGAACTTAACCGGCCTCGCCCGTGCGCGACAAGGGCGAGGATCTGCCGAGATATAACTTAATGATAGCTAAGATTTATATAGTAATAACTATTAGGATATGCTAATATATAGCTGTCGATAGAAAGAAGGTGACATGCAGAGACGCGAACTGGTCCGCATCCTCGAGGAAGCCGGTTTTATCTCCAGAGGCGGCACCAACCACGAGAAGTTCGTCAAGGGCGACAAGCTCGTGCTGGTGAAGCGCCACAGAGAGATTGAGGACCAGATAGCCAAGAGGATTTTGAGACAGGCGGGGCTTCGCTAGCCCCGCCCCTTTGGGGCTACGTCTTGCATCACCCACGCAAAGGAGACTTGAATGATTTACGTATGGGAATTCGAATTCTTTGATTCTGGCGGCATGGTAGATGCCGTGCCGTGCGGTTCGCTCGGCGGTGGCGGCACGTTCGGGTCCGACCTGAACGATGCCATCGCCAGTGCGGCGGACTTTCTCGCCTGCATGGTCGACGACCACCTCATGGGCGGGGTCGACCTTCCCGCGCCCGACTTTGGCCATGAGCCGCAGAACGGGGGCAAGATTATCGCCGTCGCAGTCAGCCGCGAGCTCGGTGACATTCCCGCCATCACCGCAGCCGATGCCGCCCGTATGCTCGGTGTCAGCTCTGCGAGGGTGTCGCAGCTGATAGGCGCGGGGTTGCTCGAATCGTGGAGGGACGGCACCAAGCGCATGGTGTCCAAGGCCTCCGTCGAGGCCAGACTCGCCGATTCACCCAAGGCCGGGCGCCCGAAAGAGGCTCCCATCGCCGTATAATACAGGTGCTGGTTCGCGTCAGCATGTCGGCCCCGATCGCCATGTGCGGTCGGGGCCTTTCTCTTGGCACGCCGTTGCGTGTGATTGCCAGCAATTGCATACGATTGCCGACAATTGCGCATGATTGCGTGCGATTGCGTGCCGTTGCGCGTTGCGATTGGGATATAACTAGGGTGTCGATTCGCAGCGCCGCCCGCGCGGTGTGCGGGTCGGATGTGCGTGGAAGCACAGATGAGTGGCCGGGGTTCCCTTCAGCAGTTCAGGGACTCCGGCCTTTCTATTAAGCAACAACCAAATGAGGTGGGTCCGTGGTCACACGCGAGGCTATCGTTCGCGCCGCAAGCCGGTACGACACCGTCATGGCGTGGGCATTCCGCCGCGCCCTGGGCATCGCCCGGCGTGCTGGCAAGCGCAAGGGTTCCGGCGCGGGCAAGGCTGTCGAGCGCCTGCGTTATGCGGGGCTCGAGGAATGCATGGCCAACCGAGGGCGCTCCCCGGTGGAGCGCTAGCCTTGGCCACCAAGACCCGCTACGCCAACGGCCACGCCCGCCGGCAGGTGCGCGCCTGGCTCAAGGCGCAGGGGCTGCCGTGCCACATCTGCGGCATGGCCATCGACTACGACCTGCCGGCAGGCGACCCGATGAGCTTCGAGGTGGACGAGATCGTGCCCGTGTCCAAGGGCGGCTCGCCCATCGACCGCGCGAACGTCGCGCCGGCCCACCGGATCTGCAACGAGCGGCGCGGCAACAAGAGCCTCGTCGCGCTCAACGGCTCTATATCGCCGCGCCCCCGCGACGTCGGCTGTGCGACCTCGCTGCAGTGGTGACCCGACCCTGGGGGATGGCCCCTCCCCGGGGGGCCGAAGGCTCGCCCCACGGCATTGCGCCTTTTTTGCGCAGGCCCCGAAACCGAGTCCATACCGGGAGGTGCATGGAATGTCCACGAAGTCCACGAAGCCGAGGGGCAAGCCCTGGACCGCGGACGAGCGGAAGTTCGTCAGAAACGCGTACCCGGCGCTCGGACCTGCGGCTATCGCGAAGAAACTCAAGAGGTCGCGCTCGGGTGTGTGCGCCCTCATCAAGAGGATGAAGGAGAGCGGCGAGATTGCGACCGGCGAGTCCACGGGGGAGTCCGTGGGCGCGGGCGTCTCGGCGCCTCCCGCGGACGGCCCGGACGGCCGCCAGGACACGCTCGGGAGGCTCCGGTGGGTGCGGCAGATCATCGAGCGCCAACTCTACGACGCCGAGCCCAGCCAGGCGGCCCGGCTCGCCAAGGAGTACCGCGAGACGCTCGAGCAGATTGAACGAATAGAGGGGGCTGGGGAGGACGGTGGCGACGATGTCATCATCAACGCCGTCTCGGTCCTGCGCGACGTCCTCGGCTAAGCCGAGGCTCCGCCTCGTCCAGCCCTACGAGAGGTCCATCGGCTCCCTCGCGGTCGAGCTCGCCCCGACGATGGGATACAAGCTCGTGCCGTGGCAGGAGCAGCTCGCCCACGACATCGGCGCCGTGGACGCGAGCGGCAAGTGGGTCCACCCGCGTGTCGGCATCTCCATCCCGCGACAGCAAGGCAAGTCCGTCGACATCATCGTGTGGGTCGCGGTCATGGCGGCGCTGGCCGGCTACAAGGTGCTCTGGACCGAGCACAACTACTCGACGACCATGGAGATGGTCGGCCGCTTCCGCAAGATCTTCGGCCGCCGCCCCGGCGACACGTCCGAGGGAATCCCGCGCTGGCGCAAGCTCCTGGTCGAGGTCTGCTCCCAGACCGGCCAGGAATGGATGCGGTTCAGCTCCGGCGGCGTCATCCAGTTCTCGACGAGAACCAAGTCCTCGCGCCTGGGCTTCTCCTTTGACATTGTCATATACGACGAGGCCCAGGAGCTCACGGGCATCCACACCCAGGTCATCAACCCGACGACGACGTCCGGCGCCAAGCACAACCTGATGATCGTGTACGCCGGAACGCCGACCCGCGCCGGCAACCCCGCCGAGGTGTTCAAGAACCTCCGGCGGCAGGCATGGGAGGGCGGCGAGAAGGCGTCCGATCTGCTCTGGCTGGAGTACGGCGTCGAGGAGGTCGGCGACATCTGGGACGAGAGCCGCTGGCCGGAGGTCATGCCCTCGCTCGGCTACCACGCCGACATCCGCGCCATCCGAACCGGCATGAAGGACATGGACGAGCTTGGCGCCGCCCAGGAGTACCTGGGCTACTGGCTGCCCCCACAGAACCAGGTGGAGAAGCCCATCATTGGCTCCGACGCATGGGGCGAGTGCCTCGTGGAGAGCGGTCCCGAGCTGACCGTCGGCTGCAGGATCTGCGCCGGCGTGAGATTCAGCGCCGACGGCTCGACCGTCGCCGTGGCGTGCGCCGTGCGGCCGCCCGGCTCGCCGACCGTGCATGTTGAGCTTCCCTTCTGCAAGGACCCGGAGCCCAGCACGGATTGGCTGGCCTACTGGATCGCCGCGAGGGCGGGCAGGTACGCCTGCGTCGCCATCGACGGCAAGGCGGGCGCCGGCGCCCTGTGCGACAGGCTCGAGGGCATGGGCATGCCCAAGGACTACATCCTGCGCCCGAGCACCGACCAGGCCGTGACCGCCGCAAGTCTCATCTCGTCCGGCGCGAAGGCGGGCTCGGTCACGCACATTGCGTGCCCTGCGCTCGACCTTTCCGCCGAGACATCCCCCAAGCGCAAGATCGGCTCCGGCGGCGGCTGGGGCTTCGGCGGCGACAACGCCGCGCCCATCGAGGCCGCGGGGCTGGCGCTGCTCGCGCTTAACACATCGAAGAGAAAACCCGGAATGAAGGCGAGGGTCACTTGATCTCGATACCTTACGCCGTGGCGTCCGCCGACGGCCTGCTCGAGGAGGACCGCGAGACGGTGCGCTGCCTGCTCAACAGCTGGCAGACCCACTACAGGGGCAACCTCCTGCGCTCGGACTACTACGAGGCGCGCAACATGCTCAAGGACCTCGGCATCGCCGTGCCCGACTCGCTGCGCGACCTGGAGGTCGCGTGCGGCTGGGGATACAAGTGCGTGGAGGTCATGCGCGACCACATCGCCTTCGACGGGTTCACGTGCCCCGACGACGAGGACTTCGACGGCCTGCTCACCTCCGTGGCCAAGCGCAACAAGATGGCCACGCGCGTCGGCAAGGCCGTCAACTCCGCACTCAAGTACTGCTTCTCCATGCTCGTGGTGACGGCGGACGAGGACGGGCACGCCCGCATCTCGGCGTACCCGCCGACCCTGTGCACGGGCATCTGGGACGACGTCCACGAGTGCCTGTCCTCCGGCATGTTCGTCGTCTCCTTCGCCAAGGACCGCGGGCGGCCCACGGACCGCCCGGACTGGGTCAACGTGATGCTGCCGGACCGCATGGTGCGCATCCGCGAGGTTCGCCGCAACGAGTGGGCGGCGGAGTACGTGGAGCACGGCCTGGGCGCCGTGCCCATGTTCGTCATGCCGCACAACCCCGACGACGACCGACCGTTCGGCGTGTCCAGGATCAACTCCGAGGTGCGCTGGAACATCGACTGCGCCATGCGCGCCAACGTCAACGAGGAGATCGCCGCCGCGTTCGCCGCGTCCACGCAGAAGTACCTGCTGGGCACCGACGGAGACGCGTTCGCCGACAAGACCAAATGGAGCGCCTTCATCGGCTCCATCTTCGAGGTCACCAAGACCGAGGACGGCACGATTCCGCAGTTCGGCCAGCTCACGCAGCCGAGCATGCAGCCCATGACCGAGCACTTCGGCAACCTGTGCAAGCGCATGAGCGCCGCGACCGGCATCCACGTGGGGCAGTTCGGCATCATGAGCGACAACCCCAGCTCCGCCGAGGCGATCTACGCCGAGAACGAGCCGCTCATCCTCAAGTGCAAGAGCTTCATCCGCGAGGCCAAGGCGGCGCTTGCCAAGGCCGCGACCGCCGCGATCGCGACAGAGCTCGGGTGCTCCTACGAGGAAGCCGAGGACGTCTGCGGCGTGTCCGTTCACTTTTTGAACCCAGCCATGCCGACGCTGGCCCAGCAGACCGACAGCTCCATCAAGCTCGCTTCGGTGGTCGAGGGTTTCGCCGGCACGCCGACCTTCTGGCGCCTCAACGGCCTCGATGACGACGAGGTGCGCAACGTCTCGTCCGAGATCAGGCGCAACGTGACGCGCTCGGCGGCGCTCGACCTGATGGCGGGCGTCACCCAGGCGGCGGAGCCCGCGCCGCCCGCCGATGATTAGCGCAGCTGAGTTCGCGGCCTACAACCGCGCCGTGGCGAAGATAGGCGACAGGGCGGCATCCGACGTGGAGGCCGCCGTGCTCGCCTGGTGCCGCGCCCACGGGGACGCGACCGTCGCCGAGAAGCGCGAGGCCGCGAAGCTCATCATGGAGGGCTTCGTCCAGGGCTACGACGACGTGGCGGCGGAGTTCGCGGCGCAGTGGTACGACGACCTCGCCGAGCGCGATGGCGCCAGGCTGCAGCAGGCCGTCACCGTGACGACCTACAGGCCGAAGTCCGTAGACGAGGTCGCGCGCTACCAAGCGAAGAAGCTCGTGAAAGGCGGCGACGGGGCGTTCGCGAGGGCGTGCGGCGAGTACGCCAGGAATGACGCGTTCCGCAGCCTGAACGAGACGATCATCTCCAACGTGGGCCGCGACAAGGACAGGGGCGTGCGCTTCGCACGCGTGCCGACGGGCTTCGAGACCTGCACCTTCTGCATCATGCTCGCGAGCCGCGGCGCGGTCTACCACACGCGCAAGTCCGCCGGCGAGTTCAAACACTTTCACCGGCACTGCGACTGCAAGGTGGTCCCCGGCTTCGAGGACGACCCGGACGCGGAGCTCGTGGAGGGCGTGAACCCGGAGGAGCTGCGCGAGCGGTGGGCACAGTTCAAGAACATCGACGAGGACGAGAGTCTGACGAGCGCCGAGAAGGACACGGCGAAGCGTGCCGTGCTCGGTTCGCCTGGGCCCTCAGTCGTGTACAAGAAGCCGAAAGAGACCTTCGCGCACGAGCGCGGCGGCTCCTACGACCTCGCGGCGCACGAGGCGCTTCGGGCGGCCGGTCACGAGGTCGTCGTCCGCAAGGAGGACGCGCCGGAGGGCTTTTCCAATATCGACCTGCTGCTCGACGGCAGGCTATGCGAGCTGAAGAGCCCGACAAGCGATGCGTCTGGCGTCAACGGGCTTAGGTTCATCGAGCGCAATATAAGAAAGGCAGTTCGGCAGTTCGAAAAGGCGGAAGGTGGGCCCGTGAGGCCCTCTATCGTCGTGCTTAACTGCGAGGAAGTCCCTGTGACAAGAGAGGACGCGTTGAAGCGCGTGCGGCTCGAGATGTCGAGGCATGACATCGACCGCGTTATCTTGTTGACCAGGGGCGGGGCCATAGACGACATAAAGAAATAAGCCCCAGGTTAGCTATCCAGCACGCCCAGGGCTTTTCAAATCAGATTATACACACCTGGCTAGCACAATGGCAGTGCGGCGGTCTCCAAAACCGCTTACCGGGGTTCGATTCCTCGGCCAGGTGCCATCGGGGCGTGGCGGAATGGCAGACGCGCGTGCCTCAGGAGCACGTGGGCATCGCCCGTGCGGGTTCGAGTCCCGCCGCCCCGACCAAAACGTTGAACCAGGCCATCCGCACGGGTGGCCTTTTTCATGCCGAAAAGCGCCCCGCACGGGGCAGGACGATGCCCCGCACGGGGCGGAAATGGAGGGAGCATGGCCCAGGAGACCACGCCCGCCGAGACCGATCCGATTGACCCTGCACAGGGCGGAGAGACCGATCCGGCGCCCGACTACAAGGCGCTCTACGAGAACGCGCTGAAGGAGTCGCGCAAGTGGGAGAGCCGCTCGAAGGCGAACCTCAAGGAGCTCGACGATCTCAAGGCAGCCGCGACCAAGACCGACCCGACCGTCGAGGAGCGCCTGAGCGCGCTCGAGAGCGAGAACGCCGCCCTCAAGGCGAGCGCCGCCCGCTCCGCGCTCGTCGACTCCGTGGCCAAGGCCACCGGACTCGACCGCTCCATCGTGGCGACGCTCAACGGCGAGGACGAGGACGCCCTCACCGAGCAGGCCAAGGCCGTGGCAGCCATCACGAAACCGGCGGGCGGCGCGCCGAAGGCGCCCGAGGCGGGCGGCAAGCCCAAGCCCGGCAAGCCCTCCAAGAAGGACATCCTCGGAATCGAGGACAAGAAGGAACGCATGGCGGCCATCGCCGCCAACATCGACCTCTTCAAGTAAGGGGAGAAAGGGGCCAGAATGCCCGATATCAAGACCCTCGCAGCCGCGCGCAACGTCGACCTCGTGAACACCTTCACCAAGTCGCTCGAGAAGCTCACGGCGATGCTGTCCACCTGCGCGCCCATCCATGCGGCCGTGGGCGAGACCCTGCACCAGAAGAAGATCACCGGCAAGCTCTCCGAGGCCGATTACACCCCCGGCCAGGACATCCCGCTTTCCAGCTACGCCTACGAGGACGTCACGACCTTCGAGGTGACGCTCAAGCCCTACCGCAAGCAGACCACGCTGCAGGAGGTCAAGAAGCGCGGCTACGACGGCGCCGTCGACAAGACCGACGCGGCGATGATCTCCGACATGCAGCGCGACATCAAGAAGGACTTCGTCGCCGCCCTCGGCGCCGAGGGCTCCACCGCCGCGACCGGCAAGAGCCTCGTGGCCACCGCCGCCAACGCCTGGGCCGCCCTGTCCAACCTTACCGAGGACTACGGCTTCGGCAGCGGCGAGACCGTCTACTTCGCCAACCCGGTCGACTTCGCCAAGCAGATCGGCGAGTCCGAGATCTTCAGCGCCTTCGGCATCTCCTACATCGAGAACTGGGCAGGTCTCGGCACGCTCGTGTCCACCGGCTCCGTGACCGCCGGCACGATCTACGCCACCGTCAAGGACAACATCAAGGTCTACGTCGCCCCGACCGACGGCGACGACCTGTTCGGCTTCTACTCCGACGAGAGCGGCTACATCGCCGTGTCCCACTCGCCCGAGCTCAAGAGCCTGACCTACGACACCGTGGCCTACGTCGGCCTCGTGTTCTTCGCCGAGTATATCGACTTCGTGGTCAAGGGCACCATCGCCCCGACCGCCTAGGCAACCCTAAGGAGCAACCATGATAGCTTTGGTCACCTACCCGTACCGTGACCGCGAGACCCTCGCGGTGCATCTCGTGGGGGAGGAGGTCGAGCTGACCGAGGCGCGCTTCGCGGAACTGTCCGCCCTCGGCCATGTCGACCTCCCGCCCGCCGAGCCCGAGGTTAGCGCGGAGCCCGTCGAGGACGAGGCGGACGAGGGCGAGGACGTCGTGGACGACGAGCCCGAGCAGCCCGTGCACGAGAAGCCCGCGCCGGAGATGACCGTGCAGCAGCTGCGCGATGCCATCGAGGCCGCCAACGGCTTCGCCCCGCGCAAGGCGACCAAGGCGGAGCTCGCCGCCATCCTGGAGACTCTCTAGTGGGCGCCTTCGCCACAGTTGCCGACTACGAGGCGCGCTGCGGTGCCGCCGAGGACGAGGCCAGGGTTGCCGCGCTGCTCGAGGATGCCTCGGCGTACCTGCGCGGGGCATATCGGCGCCGTATGGGTGTCCAGTACCTTGCCGGCTCGAACCCCACGTTCGATGAGAACGTGAAGTCCGTCTGCGTGGCCATGGTCGCCCGGGCGGTCAACGCGCCCGGTGCCATGGCTGGCATCACCCAGCAGTCGCAGACGACCGGGCCGTACTCGGCGAGCGTCACGTTCGCCAACCCGACCGGAGACCTCTACCTGGGGCGCTCCGACCTCAAGCGGCTCGGTCTGGCCGGGTGCCGCGTGCGCAGTATCCAGCCCGTGACCGCCGCTGACCGCTGGGAGGAGGCATGATGCCGATGGCGGGGATACCGACCGAGACGGTCGCGGTCATCTCCCCGATGGCTGGCGATGACCATGTTTAGCCTCATCCCCACGGAGCCGGTCACCGTCATCCGCCCGAGCATCGAGCGCGACGACCTCGGCGAGCCCGTCGAGGTGGGGGCCGAGCGCGAGGAGGTGCGCTGCGTCGTGTGCCCGGGGGCGACCTCTGACATGGACGCGACGCGCCCGGAGGGGGTCACCGTGGCCTTCACGCTCCACTTCCCCAAGACCTACGCCGGGAGCCTGCGCGGCTGCTCGGTCGAGGTGCGCGGCGAGACCTACGACGTGGTGGGCGACCCGCAGCGCACGACCGAGGCGGCGACACCCGGCCCCTTCAACATGGCTGCGGAGGTGACCCGCGCAGATGGCTAGCGTCAAGTTCGGAAAGTTCAAGATGAGCCGCGCGGGATACGCCGCGCTCATGGACTCCCCCGGGGTCCAGACCGTCATCGAGCGCAAGGCACAGGCCGTCAAGTCCTCGGCCGACGCTGGGCTCTCCCACGGCGGCTACGACTACGAGGGCCACGAGGTGAAGGAGTTCCAGGGCAAGCTCGCGCGCGGTAGGGTCGTGCGCACCAAGACCGACCAAGCCCGCTATAGCGAGGCGAAGCGCAAGACACTGTCAAATTCGCTGGGCGCGGCGAGGGGGTAGCGCATGGACATCGAGGCAGTGGTGGCCAGAAGGCTCTCCGAGGCGGCCGGCGTGCCCGGCCGCGTTGAGGCCACCGGGGACGCGCCCGAGAGTTTCATCAGCGTCGAGCGGCTGGGCGGGGGAGGCTCCATGTTCGAGCCCGTCCAGCTCGCCGTCGACTGCTGGGCAGGAAAGAAGCAGCGCAAGGCGGCGCAGGCGCTCTCCGAGAGGGTGGTCGCCGCCGTCTACGACCTCGACGAGGAGCCGAACGTGTTCCACCCCGAGGTCACCAACACCTACCGGCAGAACGACCCGGACACGGGCCGCTCTCGCTACATCGTGCAGATCCAGCTGTGGGTCTGCGAGTAGACAAGAAAGGGGCCTGCGAATGGCAGAAACCAACACCAACAACCAGGCGAACGTCAGCTCCGCAAAGGGCGTGAAGGGCGGCTACATCTTCTCCGCGCCCGTGGGCACGGACCTGCCGACCGACATCGAGACCGAGCTCGACCCCGCGTTCAAGTGCCTCGGCTTCATCTCCGAGGACGGCTACGTGGAGACGGTCGACGAGGACTCCGACGAGATCCCGGACATGAACGGCGACGTGATGGACTCCACCAACTCCAACCGAGTCGAGTCCGCCCAGCTCACGCTCGCCGAGATCAAGGCCGAGACCCTGAAGCGCCAGTACGGCGAGGACAACGTGACCGACGCGGGCGGCCTCATCACCGTCAAGCACAACTCCGACTCCCACCCGACCTTCGCGTACGTGCTCGAGCTGGTGCTCAAGAACGGCCGACGCTGGCGCAAGGTCGTGCCGAAGGGCAAGTCCTCCGAGCTGGACGACCTCACCATCGCGAGCTCCGAGCTGTGCCAGCGCGCGCTGACGATGAAGTACCTGACCGACGAGCAGGGCAACACCTGCTACGACTACTACGAGTCCACGGAGACCACCAAGGCCGCCTAGGGCCGTTGACGGGCGGGCGCGCCGCGCCCGCCCATTTGCCGACGAAGAGACAAGGAGCGGCGAATGCCGACTAAGAAGAAGCACGACACCGTCAAGTTCGATTTCCGCGGGCTGACGTTCGAGGTGGACAAGACGGCGTTCGCGTCGCTTAAGATCCAGACGGCCCTCAACCTCGGCGAGCGCGACCCCAGGTCCGCAAACGAGGCCATGGACATCGTCTGCTGCGGCCACCTGGTCGACTACATCGGGCGCATCCCCGACGCCGATGGCAACGCCCCCGACGAGCTGGGGTGCTCCGCCGATGACTGGTCGGCCTTCACCTCAGCGATGGCGGAGGCCATCTCGGCAAAAAACTGACCGGCTTCGCCCGCGACTGGCTCTGTCACCGCGAGGACACGGTGGCGGACTTCAGGCAGTTCTACGGCATCGACCTCCCCCTGGAGGCCGGGGACGAGGACTGCCGCCGCTGGGCGATGCTGTGGCACGCGCTGCCGCGCGAGTCGAGGACGGCGAGGCGGCAGAGCCCGGCGCTCGAGTGGAGCGAGGGCGAGTACATGCTCAACCAGGCGGTCTACTACCTCAGGCTCCTCGCGTGGAGGCAGTGCACCAAGGACGGCCGGAAGGGGCGGCGCGCCCCCCAGCCGCCGAAGACCCCGGGCGAGAGGGCGGACGCCGAGCGACGCCGCGACAACGCGGAGCGCTCGCGCGGCGAGATAGACAGGATTCTCGGCATCCCGGAAGGGGGTGTGTAGATGGCGGTGAACGTCGGCTCGGCGTCCGTGACGATCATGCCCACCATGTCGGGCTTCGCTGCGAAGATGGACAGGGAGCTGGGCGGCGCGGGCAAGTCTGGCGGCGCGGCCTTCTCCAAGGAGTTCGGCGGCGCAGCGCAGCCTGGCGGCGGGTTCCTCGGGAAGTTCAGGAGCGCGGGCACGCAGGCGGGCTCTTCCATGGGCGAGTCCGTGGGCAAGGGCATCTCCGCCAAGGGGGCGGCCATCGCGGGCGCGCTCGGCGGCCTCGCCTCAACTATCGGCTCGAAGCTCATCGGCGCGGTGCAGGGCCTCATGGGAGAGATCGCCGACGCATCGGACTCCGCGCAGAAGTTCGCGAGCACGCTGAGCTTCGCGGACCTCGACGACTCGACCATCAGGCAGCTCACGGCCTCGACGCAGGCCTACGCGGACGAGACGGTCTACGACCTCTCCGACATCCGCAACACGACGGCGCAGCTCGCCGCGAACGGCGTGGACAACTACGCCCAGCTCGCCGAGGCGGCGGGCAACCTCAACGCCGTGGCCGGAGGCAACGCCGACACGTTCAAGTCCGTGGGCATGGTCATGACCCAGACTGCGGGCGCGGGCAAGCTCACCACCGAGAACTGGAACCAGCTCTCGGACGCCATCCCGGGAGCCTCCGGCAAGCTGCAGGAGGCCCTGAGGGCGAACGGCGCGTACGCGGGCAACTTCCGCGAAGCCATGGAGAAGGGCGAGATCTCCGCCGAGGAGTTCAACCGCGCCATCATGGACCTCGGCATGACCGACGCGGCCAAGGAGGCGGCGACCTCCACCGCCACCATCGAGGGCGCCATGGGCAACCTCGAGGCGGCTGGCGTCAAGGCGGGCATGGTCCTGCTCGACGCCTTCAAGCCGCTCATCACGGGCGGCATCAACGGCGCGACCGACGCCATCACCGCCGTCACGGACGGCGTGTCGGCCTTTATCGACTCGTGTGCGCAGAACGGCGCGGCCCAGACCCTATCGGACACCATCGGGCAGCTGGGCACCGCCGCGGGCAACGTGGGCGGGGCGATCGGCGGCCTCGCGCTGTCCCTGCTCGGCGTGGAGCCGTCCGGGGACGCCGCC
>ERZ857998.2671-NODE-2671-length-16126-cov-11.373717_pt1 | contig 16126 bp, 10 predicted proteins | sample MGYA00519954_ERZ857998 | MGnify/ENA primary metagenome ERZ857998 (study PRJEB31778, sample SAMEA3449424) | human gut metagenome | biome: human gut; feature: human-associated habitat; material: faeces | place: United Kingdom | collected 2010/2012 ...
CACGATTCCATCCCACAGTTGATTTTGGAGAAACCACAAGTAATTTTGGATACCCCGGTTATTTCCGTTTATGCGCCAGCCCCTTTCGGTACTGTTTCTATGATTTGATATGGGTTCAGGTACTATGCAGAGTAGATCTGCCTCGCCTTAGTTTCCGCTGCCGCCGGCATTATTGCCGCCTTCCGCAGAGCCATTCTTTGGAATTGTCGCGGTTTCTGTGTGATTGCAGCGTGTGCAAGTGCGCTTCTGCTCGCCGTCTTCAGTCGCGGTTGCGGCTTTTACGACTTCCCACTCACCAAACTTATGTCCGAGTGGTTGCGAAGATTCTTGTGTCATCTTATCACCACACACTCGGCACTTAGCGCTTATTGTTCCTGCCGTTGTACAAGTTGCAGGATTAGATGCAGAAGGATCCGGTTCCCAATCTTCCGCGTACAGAACATGCGCTTTCGGTATTTTCATTTTCTCTACGGTGGTTTCCTGTGTACAAGCCGCATCGCTAAAAACTTTATGACATGTATTGCAGGTCCAGTACTCCTTAGTTCCATCCGTTGTACACGTTTTTTCAACTCTAGGATGATTTGTCAACTGATGCCCGGTTGCTGCTATGGTCACTGTGTCCTTTGTCGTTTTAGTTGTTCCGGTTTCGTCAGTGAACAAGGTGCCGCAAGCAGTGCATTTCCAATGCTTATGTTGTCCTGCTTCCGTACAGCTCGCCGCTTTCTCTGCCTGTTCTGTGAGCTCATGCGGTAATTTTGGAATTTCTCGCGTGCTAACTGCGGCACCACATCCATGAACACAATAGTTTGTTTCCGTCCCCGTCGTTGTGCAGGTCGCGGCAGTTGTTACTGTCCACGTCTCGCTCGCTTTATGTCCGGTTGCCTTTAGCGCGCGCGTTTCGCTCTTCTGGCATTTTTGGCATGTGCGTGTTTCTACGCCGTCTGCTGTGCAGGTCGCGGCAGTTGTTATTGTCCAGTCGCTCCAGTTATGTCCCGTTGCCGGTATGCTCGCGGTAACACTTTGCTTGCACACGCTGCAGGTTCCGGACTTGCTGCCGGCTTCAGTACAGGTCGGCGCTTTCGTTTCTTTCCAATTCTCTACCTGATGGCTGCAAACGGACGAACCGCCGGAAATCAGCGCCGGTATGGCTTCGGTTTCGAGTACCTCACCGCATACGGTACAAACCTTGCGCCGCTCGCCCTCCTTGCCGTAGGTTGCTGGCTTCGTAATCTCCCAATCGCCCGGTTGGTGGCCTTTCGCTGCGAGAGCTTCCTCTTTGATGATGTGGCCGCAGAGCTTGCAGCTTATCACCTTGGAGCCAGCTTTCACGCAGGTCGGCGCGGTAATCTTCGCTTTGCCCGGCTGATGCGCAAGCGCCGCGGTCTGTCTGCGCTCGATGATCTTGCCGCAAACGCCGCACTTCTTGACTTTCAGTCCCTTGCTCTCGCAAGTTGCCTTGGTTTTGACGGTCCAGCCGGAAAGCTTATGCGCCGCGCGCGGAAGCGTCTTTTGCCCCTTTGTTTCGCCGCAGGCCGCGCAAACAGTCTTTTGCAGCCCTGTCCGCGCGCAGTCCGCTTCGCGAACCGTCACAGTCTGCCAACTGTGTTTATGCTTCTCATCACCGTTCGCCTCAGAAAGCTTCTGTTTGAGCAGAGCCTCCAACTCGTCTCTGTCCGCGTCGATCTCTTCATTGTCATCGATATAGGCGATGATCTGGCGCAGAGTGCCTGCCGGAAAGGCTGCGTAATCGATCGGCGCAGTGTGCTTACCGCCGCTGCCCCCGATAAATTCCGAAAAGGTCTCATCGGCTCGAATCGCCGCAGCTGTTCCTGCCGGTATGGTTTCCGACACGCCGTTGTACTTGCCTTCGGTCGTTTTGAGTTCCACTTTGACGGCGCCGTTGAGCACCGCAAGATAGGTATAAATCTTACCGTCTTTGCCCTCGCGCACCTCTACGCGGAATACCGTCCCGCGCACTGCCATGGTGGAGTTCGGGGTGTCCACCTGATAGACCGCGCCGTTCTCCAAAGGATTGACGATACGGTTCAGCGTCGCGCCCTCGTCAAGATAAATGACGGTCTTGCTCTTTTCCTGGCTTCCCGATGCTTTGCTCAGCCAGAAATGCGTGCTTTCCTCCGCGTACATGTATTTGTCCATGTCAAAAAGCATCGTCAAATCCGAAATTTCCTGTACGGTTACGTCATTGCCCGCTACCAGATGCATGCCCTTGTAAGCGTTGGTACTTGTTTTTTTAGCGTCCAGAACTACCGTAGTTCCGTTGGTTTCTTGCACTACAACGGTTCTCGCGGTTTCGGCCGCGCTGCCTGCGCTTGTTTTTGTGTCATCCGCGCCTTCCTCGCCGACGCTCAGCGGTTCGGCGCCGCAGCCGCTCAAGAGTCCGATGAGCAAAGCCACCGCGCAGCACATCGCGAAAAATCCGCGCTTTGTTTTTTTGGTCGATGGTATCAACCATTTCACCTCCCTTTAGTTTCTCTTTGTATGTCTTTCTTACTCTATCTCCAGAACGCGGTACACTGTGACCGCCTTCGCTTTTCCCTTCAGTTCCATCTGTCCGACCTCTTCCGTCGTAATCCTGCCCTCCAGCGCGTCATGTACGGCCTTGCTGATGAGAATCTCTCCCGCCGCCGCGCGGCTTTCGAGTCTCGCCGCGGTATTCACCGTATCCCCGATGGCGGTATAGTCCATACGGAATTCTGAACCGATATTCCCGACAACTGCTTCGCCGCAGTTCACGCCGATCCCGAACGAGACACTCCTGCCGAACTGTTCCGCGAGCTTGCGCGAAAGCACATCCGCGCCGGCTCTCATATCCGCGGCGGCTTTGACCGCTTTGTAGATATAATCGTCCAAGTCGAAAGGCGCGTTGAATACGGCCATCGTCGCGTCACCGATAAATTTGTCCAGCATGCCGTAATTATTCAGAATACTCGTGGAGGTCAAGTCAAGATATTGGTTCAAAATGCTGACCACCTGTTCCGGCTCAAGGCTCTCCGAAAGCGGCGTGAAGCCTCGAATATCAACAAAAAGCACCGCGACCTTCCTTTTTTCTCCGCCCAGCTTGAGGTCGAAATTTCCCTCTTTTTCAAGTTCATCAACGACCTGCGGCGCTACATATTTTTTGAATGCCGAAAGCATTTTTTTCCTTTTGTACTGCTCGATCAGATATTTTTTGACGATAAAATAGCCGGTCAGCAGCAAAATCAGAAGCGCGAAATAGGCCTGCGTTATCGTGTATCCCTCCGCCGCGAGCCGCCTTCCTACGAGCATGTGAAGCGCGAGAAGTGTCAGGCAGGTCAGCAGGGTTGGCAAGAGTTTTTGTCGCTGCGCTAAGAAGAAAAAGATCAGCAGCAGCGGACAGACAACCGCCAAATACATCCACGCCGGTACCGCCAGCGCAGTCTTGCCATCCATCAGTGCCTGGATGATATTCGCTTGAATTTCAACGCCGTACATCGGATTTCCGCGTTCCGCCGCGGAAGCGTAAGCGTCTTGGAAGCCGGGCGCGTAAGGGCCGAGCAGCACGATGCAGTCTTTGAATTCGCTTGCCGGAACAGTCCCGTCCAATACGCTTTTTAAGGAAACGTGGCTGAATTCGCCTACCTGTCCGGAATAGAAGAAGTGCAGCTGTCCCGCGTCGTTTGTCGGAGGCAGTGCCGGCTGCCGGCCGCACGCGTTTTCATAGATTTCATAGAGGCTCCAGGCGAAGCTCTCGGCGTTCGTGTTATGATCTTCAAAAAGCTTGGTATATCGGATGCGTCCGTCCGCCGCGACAAAGGCGTTGGTATATCCCATTCGTCCCGCTTTACGCAGTGCCGCGTAAGGTTCCTCCACCATGTCCACATGCATCGTGTCGTAATACAGTTCACCTTCGCGGTTCTGCTTGGTGGAACCCCGATAGACTAAATTTGAGGCGAGGACAATCGGGCAGGCCTTCTCTGCCGCTTCCGCCAGCCGCGCATCCGCGCGCGCGTCGGATTCTCCTGTAAACAGGATGTCCACGCCGATTACCGCCGGCTCGTTCTCCTGATCCGCGCAGAGCAGCTGGAGCAGATCCGCCGTTTTTTGTCTGGACCAGTTCGCGAAATTCCCATAAGCCTCCAGCGTTTCCTCATCGATCGCGATGATGCGGATGTCGTTGCTGACACCGCGGAAGTTGGTATACAGCTTATCGCAGATCGCCGCGTCCAGGGAATAAAAAGCCGACGCAAAAACCGTCACGCACAGAATGCAGACAAGGATGATTGCTTCGGCAATTAAAATCAAGTTCTGATAGTTTTTTTCATGTTTCTCTCGGCTCATGTTATCAATGGTACGCGGCTGTTCCGCGTGTTTTTTGGCGCGCTGCCTTATGCCGCGCGTCGAATCAGGTCGAAGATTGTCGAACACTGTTATTTTTGAATTTTCATTCCAACCTATGTATAGTATACTCGATAATAGTATAAATGTACACCAGATAATTCTTACATAACGTGCTATTTCTGTTCTTTTTTTCGTACAACTAGATTTCTGCCTTTACGCGCCGGACGGCCTCCGCGATCAGCTCAGAAGTACTCTTATCAGACGCGCCCACGATGATGTTATTGCACTTGTTGACCGGCAGCAGGATCTTCCGCACCGGACTCGCGCCGACAGCCGCGGCCATCTTCGGGGTAACTTCTCCAAGCAGGGAATCCGCGATCACGATGCCGATCGGTCCAACGATCACATCGGCGCCGCGCGTGCAGACGATGACCGCGTTCTCGCCGGTGGCGCCGTTGTCCGCGCCTGCCTTGAGCATGCTGGCTGTTGCCAGCGTGTTGGTCCCGACGGCGGTAATCTCCGCGTCCGGCATCGTCCCTCGAAGCTCTGTAATCAGCTGGCGGCCGATCATGCCGCCCTGTCCGTCTATCACTAAAATGTTCATACCTTCCGCTCCTTTCTCAGTCTGCGCACCCGCATGCGCGGGCACGTTGCTGCGGACGGTCTGCGCCGCAAGCGTGCGCCCGCCCATGCGCGCAAACCTCAGTTGAACTTTCCGGTGGCGTCCGTCACACGGGCATCTTCCAGTCTTGCCTTTTTTTCCGCGCGCGCGGCCGCGTTTTTCTCCGCGAGCCTGCGATCCTCCTCCGCGTTTTGACGGACGATTTCGAGCTTCTTGCTGTATTTTTGCCGCATGTCCTCCATGCCCAGTTCCTCGTAGAGCCTGATCAGCTCTTCCATCGCGTCTGTATTGCTCGGCGCATACTGCAGGACGCGCTTAAAACAGTCCACCGCTTCTTCTCTGTGCTCCAAAACCTCATGCGCTGTTCCCAGATAGAACCAAAGCGGCCACCACGACGCGTACTCACTCTCGCAATACGGAGAAAGCGCCGCGATGCCTTCCTCATACCTGCCCGAAAGCACCAGATTATAGGCTTCCTCGATTTTGACCGGTTCCGCCAGCTGCGTGAGCCGTCCGCGAATCTCCTTGCGTAAATCCTCCATGCCTGCCTCAGTGCGTTCCTCCGTCAGCTTCAGATATTCCTCCCAGGTCAGCTTTGCCTTGATATAGAGTCCCATATTGACATAGGCGTAGCCCAAAAAATAGTATGCCTCCGCCAGCTGCGGATTCTTGATCGTCGCGATTTCAAAGGCTTCCAAAGCTTCCGCCTTAAAGCGTCCGACGAATTCCTCCTCCTCACCGAGCTCATAAGCGTCCTTGCAGGCGCGGCCGTAGCAATAATAGGCATTGGCGTTCTCCGGATCGATCTGCATCGCCGCGCGGAACTGGATGCAGGCATAGTCAAAATCATTTTTGGAGGCCCACTCCACGCCATCCGCGATCAGCCCCTCCGCGAAACGCTTGTCAAACGCCCGCAGGATATAGGCGATATAGTTATCCCGATATTGAAAAGCCGGGTCCACACCGATCACAAACGCCATGTTGCGCGCGATCGTCAAAGTCGTAATATTGCTTAATTCCGTTTTGCGCAGTGGAATCGGCACATCGGACAGGATGTCCGTCATCCCTGCCCGCTTCAAATAATTCTCGGAAAGCTCATCAAAGATAAACTGTCCCAAGTGCGGGCGCAGATATGGTCCGATTCTGTCCTTCTGTTCTAAATTCATTTTTTTACCTCCCAGCCCTTTCTCAAAAATCGTTTCAGATTCTCCGGATTCATGCTTTGTTCGGCGTCCCGCGTCAGCATTTTCAACGCGGTTTCCTCGATAGCAGGCTCATCCCGTTCCTGCGCGAGCGTTCGCGCGAACTGCAGCAAAATGCGGTACTGATCGTCCTTCTTGCGTTCTCGATGCTGAAATCCGCTCGCGTAATAAAAGTCCGCCAGCTTTTCATACAGACGAAAAGCCCCTTCACCCACCGCTTCGATCAGATAGGCGATCGTATGCGAAAATCCGCCGCGGTTATAATAAGTGTCGAGCATTTCCTCGATCATTTTGAGGCGCGCCAGCTCCCAAGCGCTGATATAAGCAGTTGAGATCACCTCGTACGGTGCGTATTGTCTATATACGATTTTGTGGCGTTCCGTCTCCGCCGCGAGCGGCGTGCCTGCCAGTACTTTCAAAAACCCCAGCTGCAGCGCGTCCGCGCCCAGCGCGTAAACCTTGTCGAAGGAACGGCGAAACAGTTCATAGCTTTCATACGGCAGTCCCGCGATCAAATCGACATGTACATGCACCTTGCTGCGCGCGATCAAGCGTTCCAGATTGTAGAGCACCGGATAGACGTTTTCCTTGCGGTTGATTGCCGCCAGCGTCGGCGGATAGGTTGACTGGATCCCTGCTTCCACCTGAAACAGTCCCGCACGGGCGGTTTCAAACAGCGCCAGCGTCGCGTCATCCAGAAGATCCGCGCAGATTTCAAAGTGAAAATTGGTCACGCCGTTGTCGTTGTCGATGATGTATTTGATAATCTCATAGGCGCGCGCTGCATCGTAATTAAACGTTCTGTCGATAAATTTGACCTGCATGACCCGCTTATAGAGAAAATAGCCCAAATCCGCCTTGACGCGGTTCATGTCCAGTGCCCGTACCGTCTTGTCAATAGAGGACAGGCAGTAGGAGCAGCGGAACGGACAGCCTCGCGTCGATTCATAATAAACGACCTTATCCGGTTCGCAGTCCAGCATCGAATAGGGGAACGGCACCGCGTTAAAGTCAATCGGTTCAATCTCCGCGTTGACGTAGATTTTTCCATCCTGCCGGTAAATCAAACCCGGAATCGTTTCCAGCGCCCGCTGCGGCTCATGCAGCACCTGACACAGCCTGTAAAACGGATACTCGCCTTCTCCGCGCAACACAAAATCGACCCATGGGTTTTCTCGCGCGAATGCGGGACCGCGGCTGCTCGCTTCCGGTCCTCCCGCTGTGAGCAAAAGCTCCGGGCAAGCCATCTTCAGATCTGCCGCCAGTTTTCTGATCTGTTCGATATTCCAGATATAGCAGGAGAAACAGACCATATCGTAGCCGCCTCGCAGAATTTCGCCGTAAACATAATGCGGGTCGTTATTGATGGTGAATTCTCGCGCTTCGACATCGCTGTATTCGCCTGCTACAACGGTATACAGATATTTGAGTGCCAGATTCGCATGCACATATTTTGAATTTAATGTCGTCAGTAATATTTTCATCTTCTTCTATGGAGACGCGGACAACAGGAATTTTCCTGCTGTCCGCGCCGCAAGGATTCTGATAAGACCGGACCGCTACAGCATCCGGAAACGTTCATCCTTGAGCAGTCCTCTGTCTTGCATACATTTTTTGAGAGAAGCGATCATCGCCGCATTATCCATCGGCAGATTGCCGCGCAGCGAAACATAGTTCGACGCGTGATTGCTGCGAAAAACGCAAGGCTTCGACGGCCGCGCGTACTGCAGCAAAAGGCAGGTTTCCGCCAGCACCTCCTCCGGTGTCAGAAACTTGAACTTTCCGGCCTTGTAATCGTCGAGCATCGGACATGGAGGCTGCAGCATCAGGGTCAGCAGACTGACATAGGAAGCGTTCATCTCCGCGATCATCGTACCGGTCTCAATGGCATGCTCCTGCCACAGCTCCGGCCCCGCCAGACCGCTGATAAAGGTAACGGAAGTCTGGATTCCCGCGGCTTCCAGCTTCTGCACGCCCAGGATCAGTTCCTCTCTGGTTTCTCCTTTTTGGACCATATCCAACACTTTCTGACTGCCGGATTCCGCGCCAAGATATACCATCGTCAGCCCATGCGCGCGCAGCTCCCGCAGTTCCTCGTCGGTCTTGCGCAGCGCATCCTTCGCGCGTCCGTAGGTAGTCACGCGCTCACATTCCGGAAATCTTTCCGCGATCGCGTCCAAAATTCGGATCAGCTTGTGATTTGCCAGACAGAGCGCGTCGCCGTCACAGAGAAAAATTCTCTCTACACGCCGATAATGCGCTCTCGCCCAGTCGAGATCCTCCAGAACCTCGTCCACATTCCGGACGCGGAACTGTTTCTCCTTATACATATTGCAGAAGGTGCACTTATTATGCGCACAGCCAATGGTGACCTGTACCAGCAGGCTGTAAGCCTCGCTGGGCGGTCTGTAAATATCGCCTTCGTATCGCATGATTGTATTTCTCCACTTATTGTCATCTTTCCTGCGCGACTGCCGACGCCGCCGTCACGTTCGAGCGCGGCCAAAAAACCGTATCCGGCATCCTTACGTCAGCGGTACCTCGTCAGTGCCTCGCATCTCTCGCCGCGTATAGATCGGCTGATTCGCTACATTCTCTCCGGTGCTTCCATCCCCAAAAGAGCCAGTCCGTTTTTGATTGCCGTCTTAGCCGCGATGACCAGCGCCAGTTTCGCACTTCTTTCCTCTTCATTGTCCACCAAAATGTGTTCATCGTGGTAGAAGCGGTTAAACGCCTGCGCGATATCCACAATATGTCTGGTCACGATGGAGGGTTCATATTTTTCGCCTGCTTCGATGACGACCTCCGGCAGCTTGTAGACCAGCTTCGCGAGCGCGTAAGCGCTTTCTCCGGTGATATAGGACGGATTGATCGTGCCGCGTGCCTTGCTGACCGCTTCTTCTCCGGCGTTCCTGAGAATGCTTGCCGATCTCGCGTAGGTGTACTGTACATAAGGTCCGGTTTCGCCGTTGAAATCCAGCACCTTATCCCAGGAGAACACATAGTCCTTGATCCGGTTGTTGGAAAGCTCATTGAATACTACCGCGCCGACACCGACCTGCTTGGCCGTTTCTTCGATATTGTCCGTCGCGACGCCCTTTTCACGAATGATATCGCGTGTCTCCGCGATGGCTCTGTTGAGTACATCTTCCAGGAATACCACGCGGCCCTCTCTGGTTGACATCGTGCCGTCCTCCAGGCTGACCAGACCGAACGGAACGTGAATGATGTCCTTGGCCCATTCGTAGCCCATGAGTTCCAGAATTTTTTTGAGCTGCTGGAAGTGCAGGTTCTGCTGGGACGCGACGACATAGATGTTCTTATAGAAATTGTAGGTATCCTTTCTGTACTTCGCGCAGGCCAAATCTCTAGTGATATACAGCGTTGAGCCGTCCGACTTGAGGATTGGCGCCGGTGTCAGCCCGTAAGGCTCCAGATCGACGATCATCGCGCCCTTGGACTCGACAAGCAGATTTTTCTTTTTGAGTTCTTCCACGATGGCCGGCATCTTGTCGGAGTAGAAGGATTCGCCCGCGTAGGAATCATAGGAAATGCCGAGCATGTCATACACGCGCGTGAATTCCTTAAGGGATTCATCGCGGAACCACTGCCAGAGCTTGGTTTCCTCCGGTTCTCCATGTTCCAGTCTGGTAAAGGTCGCTCTGGCTTCATCCTCCAGCGTCGGGTCTTTTTCGGCCTCAACATGGAATTTGGTGTAATAGTGCAGCAAAGTCTTGATCGGTTCTCTCTTGACATCCTCTTCATTCCCCCAGCGGCGGTAAGCGACGATCATCTTGCCGAACTGCGTGCCGTAATCTCCGAGATGGTTGATTCTCGTGACCTTGTATCCCATCGCGTCATATATTTTGTAGATAGAGTTGCCGATGACGGTACTCCGGATATGCCCGATATGGAACGGCTTGGCGATGTTCGGGGAAGAAAACTCCACGATGACCGGAATGCCGCCTCCGATGTTGGTCTTACCATACTCGCCTTCCTTTTGCAGGACATCCTCGACAACGTCCTTGACGAATTCTTCTTTAGAAATGAACATGTTCACATACGCGTTGACCTGCTCGACCTTTTCAAACAGCGGCGCGTCCTGCATGCCCTCCGCGATGCCCTTCGCGATCAGCGGCGGTGCTTTTCTCATCACTTTCGCGAGCTTGAAGCAAGGGAAAGCGTAGTCGCCCATCTTCGCGTCCTGCGGCACTTCGATCATGCTCTGAATTTCAGCCGGCTCCAGATCCGTTACCTGCTTCGCGATCAGTTTGGCAATTTCTTGCTTAAAGTTTACCATTCGATTTTCTCCTTTTCTGTAATGACTTCAATCCTGTGTCTATCCAGCAGCTGCGCGAAAACACCGTTTCCCTCCGTCAGCACGCCGCTGAAGCTGCCGTCATAGATCTTGCCGAAGCCGCAGGACGGACTGTTTGCCTTGAGGATCGCGCCCTCAAGCGGCTCTCCCGCGAGCTCCGCTGCTTTTACGCAAATTTGAAAAGACGTCTCCGCGCCCTTCCTGAAGGCTTCGGTCAGGTCGTTTCCCTCCCGATCGAGAATCCTGCCGCCGACCTGCTCGGCCGGTGGGCGGGGTTTCGCCAGGCGCGCCGCGCTTTCCGGACAAACAGTCACATATTTGTGTGTCCGGCAAAACGCGACAACCTCTTCGCAACGGTTATTCCCGCCGTTATATTTGCAGTTATGCCCTAACAGGCATCCGCTGATAATATACATGGCTTCACTCCTTCAGCTTTACAATGGTCACGCCGTCGCCGCCCTCGTTGTACGCGCCTTTCCGGAAGGATTCCACATGTTTGTTCCTGCGGAACGCCTGTCGGAGTCCGTCGCGCAGCACGCCGGTGCCGAGTCCGTGAATGACGGTAACCTCCCGAAAGCCCGCCATATAGGCATCGTCCAGATATTTATCGACATCCATCATCGCTTCGTCGAGAGACTTGCCCTGCACATTGACGGAAGCGGAGATGTTCTGCGCCTTGCTTCGGTACAGACCACTGTACTTACTGCCGCGCGGCGTTTTTTTCTTCGCGGGCTTTCCGTCCCGAATCAGCATCAGGTCCTGCACGTTGGCGTTGATCTTCATGATGCCCACGTTGATCATCAAGTCGCCCTTCGCGTCCGGCAGCGTCAGTACCTCGCCGTTCTGATCCAGGGTTAACAACTTGACACGATCCCCGATTTTGAGTTCCTCCGGATTGACCGGATCGTAGTTCACAAGTTTTTCGGGTGCGACCGCGTATTTCGTTTCGCTTTCACGCAGTCTGCGCTTGCTGTGTTCTAGCCGCTTGGTGCGTTCTCCGAGGCTCGGCTCTTTGGCAAGCTCCCGCAGCTCTTTTTGAACCTCAGCCGCGGTATCCTTCGCCTCGCGCACGATGGCGCGCGCCTCCTCTCTGGCCGCCGCGAGCAGGTCTTTTTCTTTTTTGGCGAGCGCCGCCTCACGCTGCCGAAGTGTTTCCAGCTCCTGCTTCATCGTCAGGCTGATCGCCGCCGCCTCGTCGCGCTCCGCCTCTGCCTTCTGTTTATCCTTCTCGATGGCGCTCAGCACATCTTCAAAGGCGATATCCCCATGCTCCAAAAGCTCTCCCGCGCGATTGATGATCGCGTCCGGCAGTCCTAGCTTGCGGGAAATCTCAAAGGCGTTGGATTTGCCCGGTACGCCGATAAACAGGCGATAGGTCGGGCTGAGTGTTTCGACGTTGAATTCCATGGAAGCGTTCTCCACGCCCGGCGTGGAAAGCGCGTATTTTTTGAGTTCGTTGTAGTGAGTCGTTGCTACCGTCATCGCACCCTGCGACGATAGCCGCTCTAAAATCGCGATGGCCAGTGCAGCGCCTTCGGTCGGGTCGGTGCCCGCGCCCAGCTCATCCAGCAGCACCAGCGTATCCCTGCGCGCTTTCTCCACCAGCTCTACGGTGTTGCGCATGTGCGAGGAGAACGTACTGAGGCTTTGCTCGATGCTCTGTTCATCTCCGATATCCGCGAAGATGTCACGGAAGATCGGCATCAGGCTCGTTCCTGCTGCCGGGACATGCAGACCGCTCTGCGCCATCAGCGCAAGCAGGCCGATGGTCTTGAGTGTGACCGTCTTGCCGCCGGTATTCGGTCCGGTGATGACGAGCGTCCGGTAATCTCTGCCGACCGCGACATTGATCGGTACAGCTTTTTTCCTGTTCAGCAGCGGATGTCTGGCCTGTTTGAGGTCCAGCACACCGTCCGCGTTCATCTGCGGCTCCTCTGCCTGCATCTGACATGAGAGTTTCCCCTTGGCAAACATCACATCCATGGCGATGAGCAGCTTCTGATTATTCATTAGTTCATGGAAATGCTCCGCCACATTGGAGGAAAGCTCTGCCAGAATACGGTCGATCTCCGCGCGCTCTGCCAGCTCCAGCTCCCGCAGCTCGTTGTTCAGATCAACGATCACCTGCGGCTCTACGAAAAGCGTCGCGCCGCTCGAAGACTGATCGTGAACGATGCCCGGCATCCTGGCGCGGTGTTCGGCTTTTAAGGGAACGACATATCTGCCGCCGCGCATCGTCACAAGACTGTCCTGCAGATACGTCTGGTTATCCCGATTGTTCAGGATCTGATTCAGCCGATTGCGGATCGCTTCGTTCTGCCGCACGATGCTTCTGCGGATATCCTTGAGTTCCGACGATGCGCTGTCCGCCATCTCATCTTCCGATAAGATGCAGCGGTCGATGCGGTCCGCGAGCCGCGGGAACGGCACCAGTACCTCACGCATGCCGTCCAGAATCGGCAGCTCCGGCAGATCACTGCGCAGGAAACTGACGATCTCGCCGGTCACTTTCATATTGTACAGAACCTGCAGCAGCTGTTTCATCGTCAGGCTGCCACCCTTGCGGGCCAGATGCAGCGCGTTTTCGATATCATAAAGCTGTCCGACCGGCAGCGCGCCCTTGGCGGTAATCACCGTCACAGCCTCTGTCGTTTCCGCGAGGCGTTCCTGAATCTTGTAAGGGTCGGAGGACGGACGGAACATCCCGATCCTCGTCTTTGCCATCTCCGATCCCGCGCATTCCCGCAGCATGCTGATAATCTTGTCGTATTCTAAAACCGCGAGTGCTTTTTTATTCATCGTTTTTCCTGCTCTTTTCCAGTTCGCTCTTCAAGCGGATGTTCTCCATCTGAATATCGAAGAAGGAACTTTCAAATTCGCTGCATTTTTCTTCCAACTGGCGGTATTTTTCCTCACACCTTTGTTTTTCGGCTGCAGCGGCGGCCGCTTCTTCCTTGTACTGCATGAAGCTCTTTTTTGCTTCATCCCACATTTTGAGATAGTGCTGCGCGTCCTCGCCTGCTTGTTCCCTGGCAGCTGTCAGCGCGGCAATTTTTTCACGGGTCTCAAAGAGTTCATCGGTGATATTGACCGCGGCCAAAACTGCCAGTGAGCCCTGCGCGTTTCCCGAAAAATATTTGCTGACTTCCCGAATGCTGCTGTCCACAAAGGCAGCGATTTCTCGAATGGTTTCTTCGTCACGCTCTCCGGAAATAATATAATCCTGGCCGTATATTCTGACTTTGACTCTGTTGTCTTCCATCTTGACTCTCCTCTTTCCTGCCGCGATATCCGCGCGTATCTGTACTGCCGCGCCGCCGCGCGGGCGGGCGGCGCGCCAAATTTACATTTCTCTCAGATTGATATCGAGTTTATTTTTGAGGGCATCCAGTACCTTGCTGTGCGCGGTCTGTACATCCTCATCGGTCAGTGTTCTGTCGTTGTTTCGATAGGTCAGCGCGAAAGCGACGCTCTTCTTACCTTCGCCGACCTGCTTGCCTCTGTAAATGTCAAAGAGCTTAACGCCTCTGAGGATCTCCGCGCCTGCGTGCTTGATGACATCCTCGATTTCGCCAACGGTCATGTCCTCATCGACAACCAGCGCGATATCTCTGGACATTGCCGGATACTTCGGCAACGGATGGTAAACCTTGGTGGTATCGGAAAGCTCCGTCACAGTCGAGAAGAACAGTTCTGCCGCGCAGGCACGCACACCGATGCCGTATTTTTCGGCAACGTCCGGATGTACCTCTCCCATGATACCAAGCTCCACTTCCTCCTCCTTCGGCCCGTTTTCCAGCTCCGCCGTATGCGTCGCGAGGATTCTCGCGCAGCGACCCGGATGATACACACCGTATTCGGTTTCCGGTACGAAGGTCAGATTGTGAATGCCCAACTTGGCAAGCAGCTCGATGATCATGCCCTTGAGCGTGAAAAAGTCATCACCGCCGCCATAGAGACCGATGCTGAGGTTGTCGCTTTCAAACGGAAGCTGATGCTCGTCGATCATGTTCGCCATGAAGGTGTTGCCGATCTCAAAAGCGCGCATCGCCTCGCGGTTTCTCGCGTAGTTTCTGCCCATGACCTCCAGCATTTCCGGCGTAAGGATCGTTCTCATCACAGAAGTATCCTCACCGAGCGGATTGAGAATCTTCACGAAGCCTCTTTCCCAGGAATCCTCCGCGATTCTCACATTGTCCACACCCTTCGGGCTGACAAAGGAGTAGGTCTGAATTTCATTGGCGCCGAGCGCGCAGAGCGTATCTCTCGCCAAATCCTTAATATCTCTCTCGTGAGACTGGCTTGCCTCGTTGTTTCCTTTCGGGATGGTAACCGGCAGATTGTCATAACCATAAAGTCTCGCGATTTCTTCTACAATGTCCTCTTCAATTTCAATGTCCTGTCTGACGGTCGGTGCGGTCACATACAGATCATCGCCGTCGCCCTTCACGATCATTTCCAGACTTTCAAGATAGTCCACCATCTGGTTTCTCGGCAGGTCGATGCCCAGCACATGGTTGATGCGGGAAACTCTCGCGTGCACCGTCTTTGGCTCAGCGACCTCCGGATAAACATCCACGCTGCCGCCGACGACTGTGCCTGCGCCGATCAGCTCAATCAGCTCGCAGACTCTGTCCGCTGCTCTTTCACAAAGATTCGGGTCGATGCCCTTTTCGTAACGTCCGGAAGCCTCGGTTCTCAGCACCAGTCTCTTTGAGGTCGTTCTGACGCTGTTGGCGGCAAAGTTCGCGGATTCGATGACGATGGTTTTGGTATCCGGCTCGATTTCGGAATTCAGACCGCCCATGACGCCTGCGACCGCAACCGGTTTTTCTGCATCGTTGATCATCAGCATTTCATCATCCAAGGTTCTTTCGGTACCGTCGAGGGTCACGAATTTTTCGCCGTCACGCGCGGTATCGACGATGATCTTCCTGCCCGCAAGACTTTCGATGTCAAACGCGTGCAGCGGCTGTCCGTACTCGAGCATCACGAAATTGGTGATATCGACGATATTATTGATCGGTCTCATGCCTGCGTGAATCAGTCTTCTCTGCAGCCACCAAGGAGAATCCTCTACCTTGACATCTTTTACAATTCTGGCAACGTATCTCTTGCAGCTTTCCGGATTCTTTATATCTACAGAAACGTAATCTTTAGTTTCACCCTTTCCGTTTTCATCCTTTATGTCTGTATCAGGATATGTGAACGGCTTTTTGAAAGTCGCCGAAGCTTCTCTCGCCATGCCTACCATGGCCAGGCAGTCAGGTCTGTTCGGTGTTATCTCAAAGTCTACCACAGCCTGCTTGAGTCCCAGCGCTTCTGCAAAATCCTGTCCCAGCTCATAGTCTCCCTCGAGGATCCAGATCCCGTCCTTGTGTGCGACCGGAACGACTTTGTCCTCAAAGCCGAGTTCTTCTGCAGAGCAGAGCATCCCGAACGATTCCACACCTCTGAGCTTGCCTTTCGTTATTTTCACTCCGCCTTCCTGCTTAGGCTGTCCATGGAGCGGTCCCGGTATCCTGCTCTTGTGGAGAGCTACAGGTACGAGTGCTCCCTCGAACACGTTCGGAGCACCTGTAACGATCTGCACCGGCTCTTCCTTTCCGACGTTCAGCATGCATACCACGAGCTTGTCCGCATCAGGGTGTTTCTCTATCTTTT
>ERZ857998.2672-NODE-2672-length-16117-cov-3.613373_pt1 | contig 16117 bp, 15 predicted proteins | sample MGYA00519954_ERZ857998 | MGnify/ENA primary metagenome ERZ857998 (study PRJEB31778, sample SAMEA3449424) | human gut metagenome | biome: human gut; feature: human-associated habitat; material: faeces | place: United Kingdom | collected 2010/2012 ...
GATGGCTACATCCACCGGATGCCCGGCTTCGGCCTCCGCGCGAATCACATCCGCCGTAGTTTCGCGGGACAGATCGACAATTCTGTCCGCGCCAAGGTGCGCGATGCGCGCGCACAAGTCCGCCGTCAACACGCTGGTGATCACATACGCGCCAAACGCCTTCGCCATGGGAATGCCCACGCTCGCCAGCCCGCTGGCTCCCGCTGGAAAAAAGAGCGTTTCGCCCGGCTGGAATTGCCCCTCGTGAAACAGGTTCAAATAGCATGTGGCGTAGGCTTCCGGCAAGCTCGCCGCCTCCGCAAAGTCCAGGCCAGCAGGAATGGGCATCACCATGGCTTCCGGCACGGCCACATATTGCGCGTATCCACCCCCTCCCAGGAGCGCGCATACCCGATCGCCCATGCGCCAACGCTTTGCCCCTTTGCCCGTGGCCACTACGACGCCGGAAACTTCCAGCCCCATCCAGGGCGGGCATCCCGGCGGGCTGGGATATTTGCCCTGCCGCTGCAGCAGATCCGCGCGGTTGAGCGCCGCGCAGTGGATTTCGATCAATACTTCTCCATCGCCAACTACTGGGTCGGCCACATCGCTCCAAACCAACCTTTGCGCCTCATCCACCAGCATTGCCTTCATATGGTTTCCCTCCCGTCTGATTTGTGCCAATCAAACGCCCGGCCCAGAGGCGCGCAAGCATTTTCGCCCAGTTCCCGAAAGACCTCTGGCGCTTGCTCTGGCGCGAACACGCCGGAAATCATGGGCCGAACGCGCATTTTGCCCATGCGCATCATGCGCAGCATGGCCGCGAAATCGTCGTGCCGCGTCCAATATCCCCAATAGGAATCCGCGGCAGGCCGCACATGGTTGTGCGCGCCGATGAGCTGCACGCCGGGCTTGTGTACCAGGGTATAAAAGTCGATGGGCACATCTGAAACGCGCGTGCACCCCGCCAAAGCGATGCGCCCGCCCCGAGCGGCGACCTGCAAACTCTGTAAAAGCGCCGCCGAAGAGCCCGTAACCTCCACATTGGCCTGAATCATGCGGCCCTCGGTGAGTTCCCGCACCGCTTCCACAAAATGCGCGTCCGGCGCAAGCGCGTAGTCCGCGCCCAGCTCCAGCGCAACGCGACGGCGGTCCTCCGCAAAGTCCACGGCGATCAAAGGCGTCGCACCCATGCGGACCATGCTCTGCACGGCAAACAGGCCCAAAATGCCCAGCCCCGTGACCATAGCCGCCTCTCCCATCTGCAGCCGCGTCTTGCGCGCGCCCTGCACGCCCATGCTGCCAACGACCACAAACGCCGCTTCCAGCGGATCCACATCCTCGGGGACGGGATAAAACCCATCGCCATTGACTTGGAACCGCGCTTTCGCGTAAGCGCAATGGCCGAGATGATCCATCAACACGCGTTGCCCCACGCGGAAATTCTTCACAGTTGTCCCCACTTCCACGATGCGGCCGCTGCCGCTGTAGCCCAGGTGTTTGGGCCACTGATGCGTCACATTGGGCATATCCAGCAGATTGGCCCGCTCCGTGCCCGCGCTGATGGCCGTATAATCCGTTTCGATGAGGACTTCATCCGGCGCAATCCGGGGCATTTCGCAGGAAACCAGCTCCGCCCTTCCCGGAGCGGTAAACAATATCTTGCGGTTTTCCATGCTTCCTCGCTTTCAAGCGCGCCGCGCATCGCCGCTTGCTGGGCTATATCCATCCACCTGTCCGGCAGACACACGATCTCCGGCCACCATTTCGCACAACACTTTTTGCACCAGAAAATCGTGCGCATAGGAAAACGGATTTTGCTTCGCGCCCGTGATATAATCATAAAAATCCAGTACCATATCGTCATAGCGGCAATCCTTGGGCACATCCGGGATGGAAATGCTTTCTTTTACGTCCTCATAGGGACGATCCGTCAGCGCGCAATCCGCATAGGTCATCACAATGGGATTTTCCATGGGCATAATGCTCACCGTGCCCCGGCTGCCGGAAACGACGAATTGCCGCCTGCCCCAGCCGTTGACCTCGACGGAGCTCACGAAAATCCGTGCCAGCGCCTTTTCGTATTCCAGTACGGAAAGGTTGTTGTCCGCCACGTCCACACCCTCGAAATGCGTATGTTTCAAAAAGCTGGTGATACGTTGCGGCTCGCCCAGCAGATACACGATCAAATCCACGAGATGGCTCCCCAAAATATACTGGATGCCGCCGCGAAATGTGGATAGCCAGCGCTTGTATTCCACGCTGTGATACGTGCTCATTTCCGCGTTGATGGAATAGATTTCCCCCAATTTGCCCTCTTGAATCCAGGCCAAGAGTTGCCGTACGGCAGGGTTATAGCGGTACATATAGCCCATCTGCACCACCAGCCGTTTTGCCTGCGCGCTCTCCAGCATGGCGCCAAATTCCTCCAGCGTGCCGCTGCCGGGCTTATCCAGGTGGATATGCTTGCCTGCGTCCACGCAGAGGCAGGCGCAGCGGGTAAGATCCGGCACCGCGCACTCCACCGCCACCGCGTCGCATTTTTCCAGAAGCTCACCGGGGCTCATGCGCGGCAAATCGCTGTAGCAAGGCCAACCGCCCCGCAAATCCCGCCAGGTTGCGTCCTCTTCCGCGTAGCCTACTACCTCGAAGCGTTCCGGAAACTTGCGAAACGCCTGCATTTTGCCCGCTCCATGGTTGTGACCGATGCCCAGTTGTCCAATTCGAATCTTGCGCATGGCGTTAGTCCTCCAAAATATAGGGTTTTTCCCGGCTCAGGCCCTGATAGAGGGTGAGGAAATCCTCCTGCTTCAGGCCCGTGGCGCGCAACATCTTGCTGTTGTCGTAAGCGCGGTTGAACATGCGGGCATAGCGCAGTTGCCATATCAGGCCGACGCTGTTTTCCGGGTCGAACGCCGGGTCGCGAAAGCGCTGATACGCCAATTCATCCACCCACTCGTACCGCAAGCCAAAGATTTCACGATAGATTTCCGCGATTTCTCCCCAGGTGTGGCTGGCCGAAGAGGTCACATTGTAGTCCTCGCCCAGCGCTTGGGATTGGAACAACAGCCGGCGGATCATCTCCGCCACGTCGCCGCCCCAAGTGAGCGAAGCGGGGATATCCTTCGCCGCCTCATACAGCTTCACCGGCTCGCCCGAACGCATGCAGGGCAACAGTTGCGCCCGACCCAGGGTGAGTAGCTGGCAAGTTTTGCGCCCATACGTAGTGGAGGGGCGCACAATGGTCCAATTGCGGGTTCTGCTGGCGCGAAGCGCGTTTTCCCCGCGCGCCTTGTGCAGGCTGTAATCATCCGAAAAGAGGTAGCGCCGGTCAGTAGAAACGTCCAGCAGGCGGGGCGAAGTTTCCCGGATGGGATTTTCTTCGTTGGCAAACACGCGGCAGGAGGACAGGTACACATATTGTCCCGTGCACTTGAGATAGTGGGGGAACGTTTCCCGGAAAGAAATGGTATCGTAGATCAAAAAATCCACGATGGCATCGTAGGAATTTTGCGTGATTTCCGCCACAAAAGCGGGGTCTTTGGCGTTTTTCACCTGGATATAGCGCAGGTTGGGCTGGGTAGAGACTATGCTATCCAGCGAAACCGCGTCCACCTGGCAACCGTCCGCCGCCAATTTTTCGGTGAGATAATGCCCCATGGTTCCTGTCGCGCCCAAAATGAGCACTTTTTCGTTCATAAAATTCTCTCCTTCCGCTTGCCCTATCCTTTAATCGCGCCGATCATAACGCCCTTCACGAAATACTTTTGCAAAAATGGATACAACACCAAAATGGGCACGGTGGAAACCATAATCAGCGCGTATTTAATCAGTTCCACATAGCGCGCCTGGTCCTCGCCGCCCACATCGCCCAACATTTCCGAAACGTCGGCGGAATTGAGGATATTGCGCATCACCAGTTGCAAAGGATGCAGGGTGGAATCCTGCAAATAGATCGAGGCGCTAAACCAGGCGTTCCAATGCCCCACAGCATAATACAGCACCAGTACGGCGATGGTGGGCGCGGAAAGCGGCACCATGATGCGTGCCAGAATGGTCAAATGGCGCGCGCCATCGATCTGTGCGGATTCCGGCAGCGCGTCTGGCACCGAGGCGAAGGCCGTCTTCATGATGATCAGGTTGTATGTGCTGATGGCGCCCGGAAGGATCAGCGACCAAAGCGAATTGATCAGCCCCAAATCTTTCACGTTCAGATAGCCGGGGATCAGTCCGCCGGAAAAATACATGGTGAACACGATATAGAACGTGATGGGCATGATCAGCATCGCTCCCTTGCGCGAAAGCGCGTAGCCGGTGAGGATGGTGAGGGCCATGTTCAGCAAAGTGCCCACGCACAGCACGAACAGCGTGTTGCGCACGCCGCTCAAAAACAGCGAATGCTCCAGCACCTTTTGATAAGCGCTCAGCGTAAAGGGTTTCAGGGGCAAAAACAGCGCCCCCGGATTCAGTGCCAACTGAATCGGATCCGAAAAAGAAGCAATCAAACAATAATACAGAGGATATGCCGTGATAAAGATCATCAGCAGCATAAACAGGACATTGCAGCCGGAAAAAATCCTGCCCGATAGAGAACGCCCCCTCATGCGGCACCTCCTTACCAAAGGCTGACATCGGTAATCGCGCGGCTAAACCGATTCATCAGCACGATAATGACAAAATTGACCACGGAATTGAAGAGCCCCACCGCGGCGCTATAGCTCCACTGCGCCTGTTCCAGGCCCTTGCGGTACACAAACGTGGAGATGACATCCGCGGTTTCATAAATGCCCTCGTTATACAGCAGGATGATTTTTTCATAGCCCACGTTCATCACGCTGCCCATGCGCAAAAGCAGCATGATGATGATGGTCGGCGCGATGCCGGGCAAGGTCACGTGCAGCGTTTGCCGCCAGCGGTTGGCGCCATCGATGGTCGCCGCCTCGTACAGTTCCGGGTCGATGCCCGTGAGCGCGGAAAGATAGATGATTGATCCCCAGCCAATCCCCTGCCACACGCCGGAAAGCACGTATACCGGCACAAAGTATTCCGCGCGCGAAAGCAGCGAGACCGGCTCAAAGCCAAACAGCGATAGCGCTTGCACCACAACTCCGGTATCCTGCGTGAACAGCCGGATCAGGCCGCACATGACCACCATGGAGATGAAATGCGGTAGATAGGTCACGGTCTGTACGATTTTTTTGAAGCGCTCATTGCGCAGTTCATTGAGCAGCAGCGCGAAAATGATGGGCGCCGGAAAGCCAATCACCAGCGACGACAGGCTGATGGTGAGCGTGTTGCGCAATAGCCGCCAAAAATAATACGAGCCAAAAAACGCCTCAAAATGGGTTAAGCCCACCCAGGGGCTTGCGACAATGCCTTTCGTGGGCACATAGCGCTTGAAGGCGATGATCGCGCCATAGAGGGGTTTGTAACAAAACAAGGTGTAAAACAGGAGCGCGGGCACGAGCAGCAAATACAGCCCATAATTTTTCACCAAATCCCGCGCCAGGCGGCTGCCAAACGAGTCCATGCGGCGATAGTCCCTTACCATTTCGGCACATCCTTTCCCGCGAAATTTGCGGGCGGCTCCGGATGCCCGGAGCCGCGCCGCTACGCGCCTTGGTGGTTTATGCGTTGAAGGTATCAAACGCCGCCTGATAGATTTCCAGCATCCGGGAAATGCCCATGGATTCGAGCGTGGCTAGGTAATCGTCAAATTCCTCCAGGGAACGTGCGCCCGTCACAAAGAGAGCAAAGTTCTCGTTCACATAGGTATCCACTTCGCTCTTGATAAAGGCGTATTCGTCCGTATCCTCGGGCGCTATTGTAATAGTACTAGAAATATAGTGGTCTTCCACATCCGTATCTCCCCATACCTGCAGCGCTTCCAATTGAGCGTCATTATACGTCTGGAGAGAGAAATCCCCATTGGCAAGATACGGACCAGGCTGTGGAGAATAGTCATATTGTGACAGTGCTTGTGCAAAGGAGAGTCCGTCAGGATTGTTTTTCACAAAATCCGTGAAGTAGGGATAGCCGTCGACCATTTCATAGCTGATGCCTTCGATGCCATAATACATCAGCAAATTGCCCGCTTCCGTGTAGCCATAGTTCAAGAACTTCACAGCCGCTTCTACATTTTCGCAAGCCGAAGTAATGGCCGCCAAATTGGAAGTCCGATCCGTACGGTCGCCAAACATAGCGCGTTCACCTTCGTTGCGCACCAATGAGCCCATGCCTGCCAAGGCAAATTCGGGATCCACATCCTTCATCGTGGTGAGCCAGTTGCCCATTCCGCCGCCTGCATTTCCTGCTGCCACACCAGAAACGCCATTCATAATGTTGGAAGCCAGCGTCGCAGAGTCCAGCGTCAAGATATTGGCGTCCAGCAATCCTTCATTGAATAGCTGGTTTAGCCAGGCCAGCACATCCTTGTATTCCGCTTCCGCTGCGCCATAGTGTACAGTCCCGTCTACATGATAGTATCCTGAGCTGACCAAATCAAAAGGAGATGTGAGGAATCCTTTTACACATAGGCTGCGCAGCGTGCCAACATCCACGCTCAGTGGCGCAGTAGCGCCCATTTCATCGCGGAAGGCCACCAACATGTTGTAGAATTCATCCAACGTAGTAGGCACTTCCATTCCCAGCGTGTCCAACCAGTCCTTGCGCACAATCATTCCCCACGATTGTAGTGCGGGGTCGGAGCGAAGCTGATAAAATCCCGGGATATAGCCCTGCGCAGTGCGCGCATTTTTCATGTAATCTGGATTACTCTCTAAGATTGCCAGATAATCTGGCGCATATTCCTCGATATAATCGTTGATAGGGATAATCACACCGTCTTCTATGGCGCGATCAATTCCCCCGGAATAAGCCGTATTCCACGCTCCTACAAGAATGTCCGGATACTCTCCCGAAGCTACCAACAGAGAAAAATCTGTATAAAATGAAACCTCCACATTTACACCCGTTTGTTCCTTCCATGCCTGCACAAAGGGCGTATCGGCCCAATCCGCAGTAACCGCAAGAACGTGCGGATGCTCCATGTCAGCATAAGTTAGCGTAATCCCTTCTTCCATGGGATAGACGATCTCCTCCGCGCAGGCCGACACTACGCCAGAAAACAACACCAGCAAACATACCAGCAACGAGGCAATCTTTTTCATATTCATTCTCCCTTCCGTGATAAAAAAGCGCGGCCGCCGCTTTTCTTGCTTTCAGAATAGCAGGTGGCCGCCCTTTCTGTAAAGAGCCAAAATATGAGATTGCCGGTCAAAAGTCCTGTTTTGTCCCGCGAAGGGGACAAAATTCTCCCTAGGGGACAAATTCCTGCCCCAGAGCGTGCCGCTGCCGGTAGGCGTTGGGCTGCATGCCCATGACCTGCGCGAACGCCCGGCGGAACGTGCGCACGCTGCCAAAGCCCGTTTTTTCCGAAATCTGCTCGATGGTCAGGTTGGTGCTGGCCAATAGATCCATCGCGCGCGCCACGCGCACCCCGCGGATGTAGTCCATCAAGCTTTCGCCCGCGCTCTTGCTGAAGGCCTGCGACAGATAGTTGGCATTTTTGCCCAGCGCTTCGGCAATGGCGCTGATGTTCAGGTTGGGATCGTCATAGCGCTGCTGCACCAGTTTCCGCACGCGTTCCGTTAAGGGGTCCCGCTCCGGCGGAGCGCTTAAGCCGCCGATATTTTGGCAGGCAAAGTGCAAAAGTCGCAGGAAGCTTTCCTGCAATTCCTCTCTCTTTTGCGCCTCCAGGCAGGCCTCCATCCATTGCGTAAAGCGATAGCGCAGTTGCGCGTCCTGCACGCGCTGGAAAAATGCGCGCATCACGAGTTTCACGCCGTTCATCATGGAAAGGCGGAAAACTGCGAATTGCAACGCGTCGCCTTCCGGGCAGCCTAGCCGTCCCATCAATTCTTCGCAACGCCTTATGTCGCCTTCGCACACCGCGCGCTCCATTTCGTGAAACGTTTCATCGTTCTGAAAGCCCATGCTTCCGCCAACCAATTCCGCGCATTCCTCCGCGAACACCACGCCCTGTTCCTGCCCGCCCGCAATCGAGCGGTATTCCAACGCGTCCATCACGCTGTTATACAAAATGTGGATATCGCCAAAGCTGCTCGCCACGCCGCTGGCCGCCACCGTCACCTTGGAAGAAATTCTCTTTTGGATGAAAGCGTCCACCTGCGTGAGCAACGCCCGCCCTTCTTCCCGCCACTTTGCCACCTGTCCGCCCGTCAACCGCAGCAAATACAAGAGCATATAGCCATCTTCCATTTGCTCGTAGGAATACCCCTGCATCCTGCCCGCAAAGCTGCTGCCAATGGCGTGGAACAGCGCTTCGCCATATTCCAAGCTATCGCGATAGCGCGAAAGTTCCTCTTCCGAAACGCGCGCCAGCGCAAATACGACCAACACATAGCTCTCTCCCGCCTCGCCGAGCGCATAGTGCGCGTCCACATCTTTATCGGAAAGCAGCATTTGCCGGCCCTTTAAGCGATTGAGCAACGCCCGTTCCCGCAATTGCGCGGCATAAGCGTCAATTTCCCGGTGCATATTTTGGTTTTCCACGCTCACGTTGTGGCAATACTCTGCGATCGCCTGGAATTCATTCTGCTTGCGGTTGATCCGGCCCCCCAGTTGCAGGGTTAACGCGCCCAAAGGGCGGTAATTGCGCTTAACCAATTGCGCGGCCAACACCAACCCGATGGCGAGCGAAATCGCGCAGGTAACGGCCATGGCGGTGGTCACGCGCTGGATGCTCTGCCAATAATCTCCCTCCGGCGTGAGCGTTACGTAATACCAATCCGCGTACTGTGAAGGAATGGCGCTTTGCACGCAGCGATCTTGCCCCACGCGCAGGCTCGCGTCCGGCGCGAGCGCCAGATTGACGCTTTGCAAATCATAGGGGCCGTTCAGCCGCTGCACGACATTGCCCGCGGCATCCACGATAAACAGCCCGCGCGTTTCCTCATTTTGCAGCAAGTTGCGGTATAGCCCATCCGGCAGGGAAATAAAGATGTTCACCTTGCCCGGCTGCCGCTGCACCGTGTGACAAAACGTCATGCTGTTTTCCACTTCGCCGATCACCATGCCGGAAAGAAACGCATAATCGTTTGCGTAGCTACCTGCCAACCGCGCCCGCCACGCCTCCACGTCTTCCTGCAGCCCCGCCATCTTCTGCACATAGTACAGGGTTTGCACGTCGTTGGCCGTGCTGGTGGAAACCAAAAAATCCGTGTCCTCAAAATACAGCGTGAACTTCACATTGCCATTGGCCTTGGAATATTTGTCCAGCGCCTTCACCAAATCATACACCACATAATTGCGCGACGCGTCTTTGCTTTCCGCCAAATTCAGAGAAACCGTCGGCAAATTGGCGAAAGCGAATTGAAACGCGCTCTCGATGGTTTGCAAATCCGAATCGATCGCTTCACGCACATTTTCCAGCATCACCGCATTGGCGCGGGAAATCTCCTGCCGCACCGTGGAAGTCGCCAGCCGCATGCCCACGACAAACGTCGCCAGCGGAATCAGCAAAACGAGCAAGTAAGAGCACGCCCATTTCAAGAGCACGCTTCCCATCCCAAATACAGATTTTTCTTTTGGCATTGTGCATTCCCCATTTGCTTCGCCGTTGTATACAATTTCCCCATCACATAGTATATAATAAATTGTTTTTATTGTCAATATAGCAACTAAAATTGCATGCTTCACCGTCATAACCACGGTGTTTTCCGCACTTTGGCTGCATATCATTTTCCACTGCTCCACCGCACAAAAGGGCTTGACAACCGCTCGCGCGCATGGTATAATGGCCTCGCTATTTAGTATTGCTAATTAGCGACGCTATATTGGAGAGAACGCCCATGAACAACCGCTATGTGCAGCAATTCAAAAAAGGCGCGCTGGAAATGATCCTGCTCGCCCTGATTGCGGAAAAAGAAACTTATGGCTATGAAATCATTGCCAAGCTCAACCAGGGTGGCGCCGCTGTTTTGGGATACGCCAGGGAAGGTACGGTCTACCCCATCTTATACCGCTTGGAAGAATCCGGGCTGATCCAAAGTCGCCTCGCGCCTTCCGCCGCCAACGGCGGGAGCAAAAAATACTATTCGATTACACAAAGCGGACGCGAAACCCTGTGCGATCTCACCAATTTTTGGCAAAAATATGCAGCGTGCGTTGAAGGATTTTTGCAAAATGCCCTTTGAGGGAGGAACCAAACAAAATGAAAGAAACCTATATCCGGCAAGTAAAACAAGCGCTTTTCCTGCCCAAAAAGAAAAAAGAGGCCATTGCGCGCGATTTGCGCGAGGCATTCGCCTGCGCCTTAGAACACGGGGAAACAGAGCAACAGGTCATCGAGCGTCTGGGCAGCCCCGCGGAATTCGCGCGCGGCGTTCAGGAACAGCTCGGTACCAACCCTGCGCGTGGACAAAAATGGCGCAATTGGCTATCCGTCGCCTTGCCCCTTGTCGCTGGCATCGTGCTGCTGCTGCTGGGAATCGCGCCGCGCCTGAACCCCGTGCCGCCAAACGCCATTGGCCAGGCGAACGCGCAAACGCTAATCCAGGTGCGCGGGCCCGCCATCGATCCGCACGCGCTCTTCCTGACGCTGGCCTGCCTCTGCTTCCTCGCGACGGGGCTTGTTCTGGCACGCCGTCTCCATCGCAAGCATAAGGGGGTATAGCAATGAACGTGCGCAAATGGCGTGCCCTGGCGATGCTGCTCGCCGTACTGGCCATTCTATCTGCTTGTTCGCCGCGCGAAACGGCCTGGCAAGCAACCGACGCGGAGCCCATCGCCGTTTCCCAATGGCCGGAAAACGATTTTACCGCGCAAATTTTCCCGCCGCAAAACGGAGAAATCGACTTCGTCTACGACTATTCCGCCTCAAACCGCTATGCTCTGTCCTTCCGCAACCTATCCATAGAGGATGCTGCGGAATATGTGGCCGCGCTCAAAGCCGCCGGTTTTGCGGAAATCACCTCGGAAGCCAACGATGCCTCCGCCGGTGCGATGCTCCAAAAAGGCAATACAACGCTAAGCATCGCCTATTCTCAGGACGCCATGATCGTGCTGATCGCTTTGAATGGCTAAAAACGGACGCAAAACGCCGGGCGCTTCTCCTTTCCGAGCCGCGTCCGGCAAATTCTATGGATCTAAAGATTCTTCGTGAACAGCGCGCGGACGGCGTTGAGCACTGCCAGGATCATCACGCCCACATCGGCAAACACCGCGAGCCACATATTGGCGAAGCCTACGGCCACCAGTGCCAGGCAGAGCAATTTCACGCCAATCGCCACCGTGATATTTTGGTATACGATGCGCAGGCACTTGCGCGAAATGCGGATGGCCTTGGCAATCTTTAACGGGTCATCGTCCATCAAAACCACGTCGGCCGCTTCGATGGCCGCGTCGGAACCCATAGCGCCCATGGCGATGCCAATGTCCGCACGGCGCAGCACTGGCGCGTCGTTGATGCCATCTCCCACAAAGGCCAGCTTGGCCTTTTCCGGCTTGAGCCTGAGCAAATCCTCCACCTTTTCCACTTTGTCCGCGGGCAAAAGCTCGCTGTACACATCGTCCAATTCCAGTGCCGCGGCAACCTGATCGGCGACCTTTTTGGCATCGCCAGTGAGCATCACGGTCTTGTGCACGCCCGCGGCCTTTAGCGCCGCGATGGCTTCCTGGGAATGGGGTTTGATGACATCGGAGATGACGATGTGTCCCATGTATTTGCCCTCTATGGCAATGTGAATGATGGTGCCCGTACTGTGGCAGGGAATGTATGGCACGCCCAAATGGTCCATGAGCTTTCCGTTGCCCGCAGCCACCTGCCGCCCATCCACGGTGGCGATCACGCCATTGCCGCTGATTTCCTGAATGTCTTTCACCCGGCCGCGGTCGATGGGTTTGCCGTAGGCCTTTTGCAGGCTCTTGCTGATGGGATGGGAAGAAGCGCTCTCGGCCAGCGCCGCATACTCCACCAGCTTGGCGTTTTCTATCTCGCTGTGATGGATGCCGTTCACTTCAAACACGCCCCGCGTCAGCGTACCCGTTTTGTCGAACACCACGATTTTGGTCTGGGACAAGGTTTCCAGATAATTGGAACCCTTCACCAACACACCCGCCTTGCTGGCCCCGCCGATGCCGGCAAAAAAGCTGAGCGGAATGCTAATCACCAACGCGCACGGGCAACTGGCCACTAGGAAAGTGAGCGCCCGATAAATCCAAGTTTCCCACGCGGGATCTTGCCCCATGCCCAACATGAGCACCAGCGGAGGCAAGATTGCCAGCGCCAGGGCGGCATAGCATACCGCTGGTGTGTAGATTCTGGCAAAGCGTGAAATAAAGTTCTCGGATTGGGCCTTGCGGGAAGAGGCATTTTCCACCAGATCCAAAATTTTCGAAACGGTGGATTCCCCGAATTCCTTGGTGGTCTGGAGCTTCAGCACACCCGTCATATTGATGCAGCCGCTGATGATCTCGTTTCCCACCCGCACTTCCCTGGGCAGGGATTCGCCGGTGAATGCGGCGGTGTTCAATGTGGATGCCCCTTCTACCACAATGGCGTCAATCGGCACCTTTTCGCCGGGTTGCACCACAATCACAGAACCAATGCCCACTTCTTCCGGATCGACCTTTACCAAATTCCCTTCGCGCTCGACATTGGCATAGTCCGGGCGAATATCCATTAGGTCGCTGATGTTGCGGCGGCTCTTGCCCACGGCATAGCTTTGAAACCACTCACCCACTTGGTAAAACAACATCACGGCAATGGCTTCCAAATAGTCTCCGTTTTCATACACCGCCAGAGCCAGCGCGCCCAGCGTAGCCACCGCCATCAAAAAGTTTTCATCAAAAACCTGCCCATTGCGAATGCCCTTATAGGCCTTTCGCAGAATGTCGTATCCAATGATGGCATAATCCGCCAAATAGCAGATGAGCCGCACCCAGCGGCCAGCGCTCCCCAGCCGTTCAAAAGCCGCCGCACCCAAAATCTGCAACCCCAGCAGCAGCACCGTCGCTGCCAGAATGCGCCACAGCATCGTTTTTTGCTTTTTCGTCATCCCGCTGTTGGCGCGTTGCCCCACGGCACGCAAAACCGCAGCAAGAACGGCCACCACAACGAGCAGCGCATTGATGATCCCTGCTTGCATCGTCCCTTCTCCTCTCGCATTTGCTCCCTAGGATCCATTCTCGTAACGCCGAAAGGCTTATAGAAAGATCTCGCAATCCGGTTCCACCCGCTTGCAAGCTTTGGCCACATCGTTCATCACGCTGGCAGCGTCCTCGCCCTCGGCGAATTCTACGATCATCTTTTGCGTCATAAAGTTCACGGTAGCGCTCTGTACACCAGCAGTCTTGCGGGCAGCGTCTTCCATCAAATTGGCGCAATTGGCGCAGTCCACCTCAATCCTGTACGTCTTCTTCATGGGAAAACTCCTTCCTACTATTTCCACATCATTTGAACAATTAAACAATCGTTTAATCATGATGCTATTATACGCGCCCTGCCCTGCGCCGTCAACCCCTTTGAAGCGCATCCTGCCATTTGGGCAAAAACTTCTTCCATTTGGGAAAAATCGCGCCACGCGGCCCAAATGGCAAAGAAATTTCCAGAGTATTGACAAAGTCTCGGAAGAACGAGGCTCTAATCAGAAATGACGGCGTGTACGTCATTTCTGGCATTTTTTGCAGAGCAAACGCTTGCGTTTGCGGAAAAAATGCATTCCCGCCCCGACCGCTGGCCGTTGGAGGCCGCGAAGCGGCTGGAGGCGCGAGCACACGCAGTGCGCAGCGCCGGAACACTGGGCCGCCGTAGGCGACACAGTGCGAAGACAAGCGGTCGGGCAGATTCGTTGGCAAACCAGAGGTTTGCCAACGAGCAGAAATTTCCACTCCCTCTTTCCAATTCGCGCGAAGTATGATAAGATAAACAATGAGGAGGGAACGATTATGGAAACCCAGCGTCTGCCTCACGATCATGGCCAAAAAATCGAACGCAAGCTGGAGAACATGCCTAGCGCGGAAGATTTTCAAGCCATAGCGGTTCTTTTGAAGCAATTGGGCGATGGGAGCCGCCTGCGCCTTTTTTGGCTCCTCTGCCATGGCGAGGAGTGCGTCATCAACCTTTCCGCCATGGTCGGCATGAGCAGCCCGGCGGTATCGCATCATCTTAGGCAATTGGCGAGCGCCAAGCTGATTGTCAGCCGCCGCGAGGGAAAAGAAGTGTATTATACGGCGGCCCAAACGGAACAAGCGCAATTGTTTCACCATATGGTCGAGCGCCTAATTGAAATTCATTGTCCTTCTGAAGGCGCATAGAAAGGCGGAACAAGCATGAAGTCCGACGAATGTTCCCGCATCGAAGCTCTGCTGCACAACGTGCCTGACGGCGAAATTGCTGTAGCCTACCATAGCGCTACACGAGACTTTGTGCTGCAAACCGAGCAATTTTTTCCCCAAGGTGCCGGAAAAGGCCAGATAGATGCTTATTCTGTTTTTCCCGGCGTAGACGCGGCTTATCACGTTTTTAGCGCCCCCAAAGTAGCTTTTCGCCACGCGCCCGCCCCCGGCGTGCTGGAACTGTTTCATTGCCATAGCGGACGGGTCGGCTGGAATATGCGGGGCGGCATGGCCATTTACTTGGGTGCGGAGGACATGACCATGCATAGCGCCACCTGTTGCGCGGATTCCGCCATGATGTTCCCACTGGGCTATGTGGAAGGGCTCTCCATTTCCATCGATCCGCAACGCCTCGCGGCAAATCTGCCCGAAGCGCTACAAGAAGCAAATTTCCAGCCGCAGAAATTGTTCGCCGCTTTTTGCCAGGAAAAGCCCGTTGCGCTTCCTGCTTGTCCACCATTGGAAGGGCTATTCGCACCCCTATACGCCGCGCGTCCTGCCCTGCGCAAACCCTACCTCCAGCTCAAAATCCAGGAACTGCTCTTATACTTGATGGAACTAAAGCCAGAGCAATTGGCAACCAGCCGCTATTCTTCCCAACAGGCAGAATGGATCAAGGAGATTCACCAGCAGCTAACGGAACACCTAGACCAGCGTTTCACCATCGAAGCGCTGGCAAAGCAATATTTGATCAACGCTTCCACCCTCAAAGAAGTCTTCAAAGCCGTATATGGTTTGCCAATCGCCACTTATATGAAAGAGTATCGCATGCGGCGGGCCATGAAGCTCCTGCGGGAAACCGATGCCAGCATCGCAGATATCGCCGCGCAAGTGGGTTACGAAACGCAGGGAAAGTTCGCCCAGGCATTTAAAGATGTCGTACATGCGCTGCCCACAGAATACCGCAAACAATATGTCCAGCGCTAAGCCGGGCCGAAAGCCCAGTGCACGCCATGGACGTTTCCCTTCCACCGCCAAAAAGCACAAAAAAGAGCAGAACGCACTGCCACATGCTTTCTGCTCTTTTCTGTTGTTTTTTTACACCAGCTCGAGAATGACCATCTCGGCCGCGTCGCCACGGCGCGGGCCCTTCTTGATGATGCGGGTGTAGCCGCCACCGATGCCCTTTTCCTGCTGGCGGGCGCGATATTTGGGCGCATGCTCGCGGAAGAGCTTTTCCACCACAGGATGCTTCACGGCCTTCTGACGGGCGAGGAAATCGTCCTTGTCCTCATCCGCGCCGCGGGTAGCGGGGATTTCATACAGCGTGCGCATGATCTGGCGGCGTGCGGCGAGCTTCTCGGGCGCGTCGTTCACCACGTCCAGCACCACGATCTGCTGCTTATCGTTCTTGGTTTCCTTTTTCAGCTCGATGGTCTTATCATAGGTACGCACGGCAAGCGCGATCAGGTGCTCCGCAACAGAGCTGACTTCCTTCGCGCGCGCGAGCGTCGTTTCGATTTTTCCATACCAGAGCAGGTTGGTCACCTGGTTGCGCAGAAGCGCCTTTCTCTGGTTGGACGGCCTGCCCAGCTTGCGTTTGGCCATTTTCGGTTCCTCCCTTGATTCAAAACGTTATCGTAATGCTAGTCCTCTGACACTTTCAAAGAGAGGCCCAGCGCTTCGAGCTTCTGCTCCACTTCCTCAAGCGACTTTTTGCCGAGGTTGCGAACCTTCATCATGTCTTCCTGATTGCGCTGCACAAGCTCGGCGACGGTGT
>ERZ857998.2678-NODE-2678-length-16091-cov-8.366675_pt1 | contig 16091 bp, 10 predicted proteins | sample MGYA00519954_ERZ857998 | MGnify/ENA primary metagenome ERZ857998 (study PRJEB31778, sample SAMEA3449424) | human gut metagenome | biome: human gut; feature: human-associated habitat; material: faeces | place: United Kingdom | collected 2010/2012 ...
AAGGGAAAGTCTGCTGGTTAACTCAAATTGAAGGAATTAAATGACTATCCCTAGAGTAATTTTTATGAAAAAAAAATGAAAATTCCGAGTATTATTCTTCGTCTTTGTCAACTTTGGCTTCCGCGATGATTTCTTCGGGAACTTTTTCACAGCGGATGTATTTGTTTACATCGCTTTCATCATCTTTTGATGTCCAAGTCATTGAACCGCTTTCCAATAAATCAGTTACGATATATTTATTGTTCCAGTCACCGTTACCATAGTCATAAACTCCGCTGATGATATAACCCAAATAAGGATTGTTTTCAATGCTGAAACTACCGGTAATGTAACGGGCATACATACTGTCGAACTTCTGGTACATTTCGAAAGTTTGTTCCTTGCGGTTGAAAATCACATAACAGTATGTACCTTCATCCAAAGAAGCTCCGTTCCATTCGGCAAGTTTCCATGTACCCTCCAGATTGGCGGGAGTAACTTCTAAGGTCGAGATTACCGGTTCGTCATCTTCACAGGAAGAGAAACAGAACAGGAAGGCGAACAAAGCCATTAATTTGAAAATATTCTTCATATCGAATTTCTTGTTTTTATCGTTACTTAATACAGTTTACTTTTATATTTAATGTCCGGTCCGAAGGGCGTGCATCCACTCCTTCAAGAATAATCGGGAAGGTGAATGATTTCCCTTTTTCCGCGGGAATGAGCGATGCGTTGACCGTTACTACGATATCGGCTTCACTGCCCGGCTGAATAACTTCCGGCTCTGTGCGGAAAGTTGCGAATTTAGGAATGATGAGTGCTGACAAACGCATCGGCTTGTCTCCGCTGTTACCGCATAGAATTCGTTCCGAAGGCTGCTTTCCGGCAGCTACTTCCCGAAATTCCAGTTGGTTTTGTTTCAGTCTCAGTTTTCCCATTGCATATGGGTAGCGTGCCCATTCGTCGGCTCCAGGAATGACGTTTCCTATCAGTGTCAGGCGTGCCACCGGGGTTTTATCCGAAGAAGATAGATAGACGAAAGTGTTCGTATCTATCGTTCCGGGATGATTTTTCGGGTGGTAAGTCAGCGTGATGGTTCGCGTTTCGCCCGGAAGTACTTTTCCTGTATAGGCATCTGCCGCCGTACAGCCGCAAGTTGTCCTTACGCGGGTGATGACAACCGGCGCTTTGCTTACATTGGTGTATGTGAAGCTGCAAGCCCGCGGAGCGTCATCTTCGGTCAGTGTTCCAATATTCTGTACAGTTTTCTCGAAACGCAGTATCTCATCCCCCTGTTTCATCAACGGCGGATTTATGAGCGAGTCGATTTTCTCTTGTGAGAGAAAGCGGACGTCTTGGGCTTTAACCGCCCAAGCCTGTCCGATTCCTGCACAGAGTATAAATAGCTGTATCCAAGTAATGGGTTTCATTGATAATTTTAATTACATCCAACCGTTGTCGTTAGCTTTCTTGCGAACGGTAACGGTGATGGTCTGTTCCGTACCGTTACTTACCTTCACTGTGATGTGAGCCGAACCGGTTTTTACTCCGGTTACCTTCATCAGCGTACCGTTGACGGTTACTTTCGCAACGGCTTCGTCGCTTGACGTACAAGTATAAGTCAGTTTCTCGCCGTCTATGAAGAAGTCGGCCAGATTGATGGTAGATTCGGCGTTTTCCGCCACATATACATTGGGCACTTTCATGTCCGAACCGCTTCCTTCGATGTTGTTCAGCAATATGCCGGCATTAGCTGCTCCGGTACCCATTTTGTCGATATAGGCAGACAAGTTCATCTGGGTGAGCGAAGCACCATGAGAAGCGCTGTTTCTATAGAACTTTTTAGTTCCCGTATAGAAAGAGTTGACAGGTTTCACCGATTCTTTCAATAGCTTCACAAATTCGTCCGCCTTGAAATGGCGGCGTTGTTTTACGGCGTATGACAATCCTAAAGCTGCTACGCCCGATACGTGCGGGCACGCCATTGAGGTGCCGTCCATATAGCCGTAGGCAGGTTTTCCGTTTTGTATCATGGTGGAAAGAATGGAGCCCGATGCTTCCGGATTTTCTTCCAGCCAATATTCCGGTTCTCCTCTTCCTGCTTGGCTATAATACTGTACGTCACCGCCCGGAGCGCAGATGTCCACTTCAGTGCCGAAGTTGGTATAGGACGCCGGTGTGAAGTCGGCGGCTATTGAACTTACGGATACGCATTTGGAATAGGCGCTGGGGAAAGCCGGTATTTTGGCATATTCATTACCCGATGCAAAGATGGCGATACCGCCGTCTATCACTCCATTGGGAGAACCTGCATTGTTGATGAAGTAATCCAGGGCTTCTTTTTCCAGCGGATAGAGCTTGATCCATTCTGCCTCGGTTGCCGGGCCCGGTACAAATCCATCTATTGCATTGGCGTCTGCCGAGTTATATCCCCAGCTGCATTGCAGGATTACTGCTCCGTTGTCGGCGGCATATTTAATGGCTTGGGCTTCCGCGCTCAGCGTAACGCCGCCTTGTCCTGCAAATACCTGGCACGACATAATCTTCACGCCTGAGTTTGCAGTGCCGTCTCCGCCGGCGATGCCGCAAACACCTTTGCCATTGCCGTTGACAGCCGCAATGCTTCCGGCAACGTGTGTTCCATGTCCGGTGTCGTAGGTATCTGTCCACGAGATAATGGCGCTGTTCGTTACAAAGTTATAACCGTATCTGTCGTCTTTATATCCGTTTCCGTCATTATCTTCATCGCTATACAGATTTTCCTGTTCGTTCACCCAGATGTTGTCTTTCAGGTCGGGGTGGGTGTACATTACGCCTTCATCCAGTACGGCAACGATGATAGAGGGGTCTCCTTTGCACTTTGCCCATGCCTCTACACAGCCTACGTCGCATCCGGCTATTGATTCTGCTCCATTCTCCGGATTATCAAACGGGTTTGTTCCCTTATTGTCATAGTGCCATTGGAATTTCAATCCCGGATCAGAAAAAGTGCTGTTGGTAGCCGCGCGTGTAGCCGCTTTCTGTTGCAGGGCTGCTTCGCTGATGTAAGTACGGTAGTTTCCGGTGTTATAAGCACGTTTGATGCGGCTGTTTCCCTGTACCTTCGAGATCTCTCCCAAACGGCTGAGACGGTTGGCAGCCTGCTGCAAATCCGTATTTTCATCGAATTTCACCAAGTACCACAGGTGCAGTCCGGCGGTGCGGGTACGTTCTTCGTTTCTGGAGTCTACGGGAAATATACGCTCAAAGTGGTATCCTCCTAAAATGTCAAGCACCTCATCGGTAGACGGAATGCCCGAACGGGTCATGGCACTACCGCTTCTTGTGGCGCGTGTCATCGTCCGGTCGAGGATGGCAGTCATTTCAGGCTTGAACTTTATCAGCAGTTCGCCCGAAGTGACGTCTGCCGGAAGTTGAACTTCCGTCTCCTCGGGTGAGGTAGACGGTTGTTCAATGATTTCTTGTTCCGAGCATGCAGCCAGTGTAAGAGCGAACAGTGCTATGTATAAGAATTTTTTCTTCATTGTTTCGTTTTAAAATTATTCTTGTTGATGATTCTTCTTTTCAGAATATCCCGGTCTGTTATCAGTTGTTATTGAGCTACGTATCTGCGGTAGTAAAGCGGATAGGCGGTACCTTGAATTGTTACCTCTGTTCCGGGATCCTTATCGCCGTAATAATACTTATAGTCGTACTTCTGATTGTCTATATTATCAAACAATACGGGAGCTCCTTCAGAGTTTTTACCTCTTTCCTGCTGATTGAAAACCAAGACTTCCGGATTCCATTCCACAAAGTAGGGGTGGAAAAGTATCCATTTGGGCATATCGCCCGTCATGAAGTTCAGGTTGATGGAAAGACTGCGTGCATTGGGCAATACGCGCGGAACATCCTGTCCATGTACTACTTCCTTATATTGTCCGTTCACTCCCGGATAAGTTACCGGATTATCGTTTGTTTTCAGCCAGATACAAGTGTCGCCTACCAGCTTGTCCAAATAATCCTTTTTATCGGTGGAGAAATCATCTTTCGTATAGCGTGTAGGCTTTCCTGCGGCTTGCAGCGCAGCGGTTATTTCGCTATCCGTAGGCAACTGTCCTTCGATGAAGTTATAAGACAGGGACAGGGTAACCAGATTGTCCCAAGTCAGCAGTTTAAAGAATGCTGCCCGTTCTCTGGCTTCTTCGGTGATGTTGACATGCAGTCCGATAGGTCGTCCATTGTATTCGCTGCCTCCTCTGTTGTCCATCTGGCTCAAATCGTTGAAGGAGTCCGTACGGCGACATCCGCTTAATAATAATGCTCTTACATGCGGGAAGTTTTCTTGGTTCACCACATCCGTAATGGTAGAGAGTTTAGGGAAGTTATTGGAAGATAAATCCAGTACTTCCAGACCTTTTTCTTTACCCTTGCCGCCCAGTTTTATAAAGTTATCGGGCAACTTGATAAGACCATACGCATATACACTTAGATATTTCAGGTGTTCCAGTTCACAAATTTCTTCGCCTAAAAGAACCTCTCGCAACTGGAAGTTGGCATTACTCTGAATACCGAATGATTCCAAATATTTGAGGTGTTTCACTTCCTTAGGAAGGGTTTCGCCTTCTTTCAAGTTCACCATTATGAATTTCACGCTGCGTACGCGACCGATGGCTTCCTGTGAAGGTAAGTCGTCGTCGGTTGCTTCCCAAAGGGTTACATAGTTCCAGTTCTGCATATTCTCGCTGGTGTCGAATGACATTGTAGCCTGTACCTTTTTGTTGATAGTGATGATGGCAAGCGAGTCGCCCGAACGGTTGTCTTCTATTTTCAGAGCCGGTTTCTGGCGGACGGTGAGAATAACCGCATCTATCTCTTTGCCGTCGGCATCTTTCAGCTTGTCTTCCTCAGGATTCTGCGGAATCAGGCGGATTTTGGCAACGCGGGTAAAAGGTGCCGTATTCATTTCCCAGCGGAAGCGCACTTTGATGGTACGCGGACGCGCTTTTCTGTCGAGGTTTACTTCCAGGTCGTCGCTTTTGGGCAACGTAAGCCAGTTGGCGCGTTCGGGCTCCATTTCTACTTTTTCCGTATCGTTCATCGGTTCGGCAAACGAGTACTCTATATTCTCCTCATCAATTTTGAAGTGAATGTTGGTAGAGATGGTGGTTTCGAAAAAGCGCTTGTCATACTCGGCTGAGTTCTCAATTTCCACTTCCGGTTCTTTCAGCAATATCTGCTTGTTGAAGCCGAACTGGGTAATCGTAATCAACTTAGGTTCTTGTCCTTCCGCTGCAAACCGTATCTGGGTGGTACGTGCGTTGTTCTCCAATGTAGAATCGATGGCCAGTCTGCAATCTGCCGAACCCATTCCGTTTGCGGGGGAAATGCTGATCCAGGGTTTGGCTGAACCGGCCACCCAATCGGCGTTGGTAGAGACGGCGATTTGCTCTGTACCTCCCTCCGGGCCGATTGTGATTTCGTCCTTGTCGGTGGAGATGTTGTTCGATACTCCTGCTTCATCTTCCTTGCACGAGGTTACGATGCCCGCGCAAAGAGCCAGTCCTATTATTATTTTCTTTGAATATTTCATTTCTTGTGAGTTTATCGTTTAATATCCAGCGCATCGCAACCGCGAATATCCTGCGTCTTATCGTAGAACAGCATGTACATGCCTGCTTCGATGTAGGGGCATACGTAGCTCAAGTCGATGGAAATGTTCGGATTGTCCTTGATGTCCAGTACCGAAATGTTCGGGGTTATCTTCTCGTTTACTTTACGAATGTCGTTCGAGCCGATTTGGAGTTGCGTCAGGCTGGGACACAGGGTGATGCCTTCCGGCCATTCGCGCAGGGTGCGGTTACCTTGTGCGTCGCGTTGGTTACGGATACCGAAGCCTTTCAGCGTGCTGCTGTTCAGCGGTTGTGTAGGGAACTTGGAGAAACTGTTGTAGCTCAAGTCTATACCAACCAAATAGGGCAGCGTGGTAGCCCGGAAATCGTCGGACAACTTTGTAAGCTTGTTGAAACGCAAGTCTATCGAAGTAAGCAAATAAGTGTTCTTGAAGTTTTCGTCTTCGTCTTTCAACGAGTTTTTGGGTATTTCTGTCAGCATATTACCCATCAGGTTGATGGAAGAAAGCGGTGAACCGGTTGAGAACAGCTCTTTGGGGAACTTGCTTATCTGGTTGTTTGACAAGTTGATGGAAGAAACGTTGATACCTTTGAAAGGAGTGGCGTCAAGAGGATCAAAATTCTTTCCGTCCACCGAGCCTATCTCATTGTTGGAAAAGTCTATCGCGCTCATCACCGAAATGGATTTGGCATCGAAGATATTAGGTATATACTTCAATTTGTTATGCGCAAAGCTCAGATTTTCCACCTGTTCGGTAAATCCGCAGAAGTTTGCGGGGATTTCTGTGATTTGGTTATATGCCAAATTGAGTGATGCCAATTTTATTTCCGAGCCGAATGCCGGTAACTTGCCTTCAAGTTGGTTGTAGAGACATTCCAGCATGCCCAGTTTTTTCATCTTCTGCAAAGATGTTTCCACCGGGAATGTTTTCAGGTTGTTGTAGCCTATGTAGATAATCTGGATTTTCTCTCCTACCGGTGCGTCTGCGAGGGCTTGCCAGTCGTCTTTCAACTGCTCTCCGGAGATACCTCTGTTGCAGGCAACGTTAATCAGCTGCATTTCGGGCAGTGCTTTTAAGAATGTGGGCAACTTTGTGAGGTTCGGGCAGTTATATACCTCTACGTCTGTCAGATCTTTCAAATTATCCCACTTCAAATCTTCCGTCTTATATTGTTGGGCGTATTCGGAGTTTTCATTCTCCCATGCTTCGCAAATGTTTTCGGCGACGAAAGGAGAGTTACCCATATAGAACTGGCGCAGTTTGGTTAAGCGCATCACTGCTTTGGAAACGAATGTGATATTATTACTCAACTGTCCGATTTGCGTATCTTTCAATGTGATACGGCTGCTTTTTTTGATACTTTCCTGCTGCGGATCGCTGTTGATGCAATCTTTGATAAGGTCGGAGAAGTCTTCGCGCGGGTCGTAGTCAACGAATGTTTTTTGGTAGTGCATACGCATTTTTTGCTTCTGCTCGTCACTCATATTCGCTGAAATGCCTTTGGGGCCGAACAGTCTCTCGTTTACTTTCTCCCCATGCGAGCCTAATGCCAGAACTTCCAGTTCCGTGAGTTGTCCGATAGCGTCCGGCACTCTTCCGCTGGCGCCAAAGCCTTCTAAGGAAAGCCCTGTTACACGACCATTGCTGTTGAGCGATACACCGGGTTGGGCTCCCCACATATCCAGTTCCTTATTGAAATTCCAGTTGGCGCCCGGTTGAGTACCAAAGCCTTGTTGGCTCCAGTTTTTGCCGTTCAGCGCATCCCAGATTTCTTTCAGTGCAAGGTAATCCTTGATGTATTCGGCGGTGCGGGATAGTTTAATGGGGACAATGGCGTCGTCAGTGAGTGCATTGTCTTTTACGGTGAACTGTTCGCCTTTTACGGCTTGCGTTTCCAGTGTCTTTACCAGATTTCCGTTTTTGGAATATGTAGTGTAAGAAGTCACCTGATAGTTTCCGGCGGGCAACCATACGGCAGAGTCGCACTTTGCAGTGGCGATGTCCATATACTTGTCATTATCGTTGTCGGGGTTTTGGTGCTCTTTGGACTCTTCCTTGTAAGTCACTTTGAAGCCTTTAATCGTTGTCGGCTTTTTGGTGAACAAATTGGTTACGGTTATGTCTGCCAGCTTTATTTGGCTGAACAGGTATTCTCCTGGTGCGCGGGTGCTAAGTCCGTCTTTAATCAGTTTAAACTTAACCATACCGCGTGTTACAGTATTTACGGTCAATGCTTTTTCTTGCAGACCGTCTTGAACTACGGTAAATTCATCATCTTCTTCTACCGAACCTGCCAGCAACTCTTCATCGAGTTTGTCGTACAGGTAGTATCCTACTATTTTGTAAGTACCGGTCAGTAGTTGCAGTTTATCACTGCGCAGGCCGAACTCTGCATTTTCTGCGTTATATGAATTGAGAACCAATGTTTGCGACAGTGTTACACCGTCGCGCAGCATCACTACGTTTATCTTTTTTGCATCCGACAGCAGTTCCAGTTTATCGGTGGCGCGGGTGGCTACACCTTCTCCTGTGCTTTTGTAGAGTTTGAACTGCACATAGCCGTATTGACCTGTTTGCAGCGCATCCTCCTCATCGGAACATCCCGTTACCGCCACCATCGCCAGCAAGCTGACGATGAGGGGTAAAAAGAATATAGAGCGTATCTTTAATTTATGTAGATTCATTTAATCTATTGTTCGTTATTTAATTTTCTTTTGAGTATCCAATTAAATTAATTTATTGATTTAATTAATTGCTGCTGACTACAATTCCGTATTTACTGTTGTCCTCACAAGTAACTACAATCAATAATGTTCTGGTTGCTATATTTCCGTAAGAGCCAAAATAGGCATTGACTGTATCTGTGATGGAATTTCCTGTCATAGGGTCAGTAGCCCATAAGATATCTTCCTCTACAGTAGTTGCTATGCTTGTAGTACTTCCGTCTGTTTCAAAAACATCGAATGATTTAATTGAGGAAGGGGTCATTTTAATCTTCATATTTTCACCTGCCGCTTTATGGATACCGGTTAAACCATGTGCTGTTTTAAGGGTTTCCGCATTTGCTTCAGTGTAGTCTGATAATGTACCTCCGGTTACTGTAAATCTTTGCGTTTGGTCATTTCCATCTGCTATTGGGTTTATTACCAAGGCTTTGTAATTAATATATTGTTCAGAGTTTCTGAAGATGATTATCATTTTTTCTGTGAATGAAGCAGGCATTTCAGTCATTATATAAAATCTGGTTTCGTCTCCAGTCATGCTAAATTCATAATCAAAAGTTATGGAGTTATCTTGTGCATCAACAGCGATTGCACTACCTTGCCACTTTTCTGCACTTAGCATCGGGTCAATTATTAATCTATCACCTGCATTAGCTGATATTGAGTAAACTTCTGTGATGCCATACTCTGTGAGCATATTTAAAATTGACTGATCTTCTTCTTTCGTATAATCAATAGGTTCGTATGCTCCATTTTTTATATCGAATGCTTCCTCTTCTGCTGCTTTCTCTTCTTTTTGAACGAAATTAATCAAGAGATTATTTTGCCCATAAGCATAAACCAAATCTTGGTCACCTTCTTCATTTACAGTTACAAGATTGCCTACTATATCCTCTTTGATTTGTTCATATTGAGCTTTTGGAATAACAAGGGCATAACATTCTCTACTTTCATTATAACCAGGATAATAATCACTGAATTCGGTCACTGTAAGAGTTACTTTACCTTTTTCGTAAGTATATTTTACCCATTGTTCACTCATTTCTTCAATTTGCTTTTTGCCACTTACACCTTTATAGGCATCCAGTAGCACCACTTCATATTCATCTTTGAGTGATACCACAGTAAATTCCATTTTATCATTAAAGGTAATAACGTTTTCACCTCCGTCCATACTTCCTGCTAATTTGAAAGTTTTTCCGTCCAGAGATACGTTCCAACCATAGCGAGAGGAGATTACAGGTTCTGTTATATTAATATCTTCAGCTCCCATTCCTTTGAAGAAAACAGGGAAAGAGAAAGATGCGTTTCCTGCTTCGTCAGCGAAAGTGATTACATTCTTGCTGTCTTTGCCAGCTTCAACCGGCCATTTCTCATATTCACCGTTCTCTTTAACTGTTAAACCGTTGGTTGCCTGAATTTTCAGTTCACCTTCTTCTTTATCATTTACTTCACCTGCCATTGAACCACCGTCCAGAATGACCCATTCAGGGAAACTGGTTGCAGCAAAACGGAAGTTGGCTTTTACTGTAAACGATATCTGTTTTTTGTATCCTACTTCAAGACCTTGTTCTGTGGTAATTTCATTTCCCTCAGCATCGTATATTTTCAGTGAATATCCTTTGGCAGAACGTGTTACGGTGGCAATCACTTTCGTTTCGCCGCCCATATCCAATTTCAGTTGCGCTTCACTGGTTTTGCCTATCTCTTGTGCGGCATCCGTAACCTTAATCGTTATACTTTGTTTGCCTGCTTCGCCTTTAACAACTTCTTTATCTTCGCCGTTCACCTCGAACTTACACCAAATGGCTGCCGTAGAACTCAGTTGCCAAGTCATATTGGCGTCAAAGGTAAGTACCTTTGTTTCGCCGGCATTACAGGAAATGGCTTGTTCTTCCGGAAATACCGGGGTAGTGGCTCCTTCTTCTTTATCGTCTGAACAACTTGTGAATGAGACAATAAACATCATAGCCAATGCCATGATCCAACTCATACCTTTTAAATTTAATGTTCTCATAATTGTATGGTTTTAAATGTTAATATCCTTGTTCTTTTAATTTTTCCCATTCGGCTTCGCTGATCCATTCGATGATGTTGGCGAAAGTACCTACAACCCCGTAGAGCGAGCCGTCTTTGTTGTCTACGCTCAAAGTGGTGTACTGGAAGATGAATTTTTCGCAGGTGCTGTAATAAGATACGTACTGCGTGGGCTGGCTCATCAGCAGTTTGCCGTTGCCATGAATGGTTCCAAACGCTTCACCTGTGCTGGCGCACAACTGCTGTTTCATTTCAATGAGTGGATCGAGTACCTTGTTGCGGGTGAACTTTATCTTGATGTCATAGCCGTCATAGTAGTATCCGCGAAGTACAATGGTGTTCTCTTCACCCTCTACAACTTCCGAGGTTATCAGGCGCATGTCCACATCCTGCATAAACTCGCCGAAATAGGAGGAAGTCACCTTGCAGTGTCCGGTGAAGTCGTTGATGTCGAACGGGCAAATCTTGCGCAACACCACTTTGGTCTCTGTACCGTACATATCCCAGCGGTCGTTTTCCGGAATGATGAGGCGCAGGGCAAAGCCCAGTGAATCGTTGATGCCGATATTCTCGTAAAGGCCTTCTACCTCTACGTTGGCGGCTCTTTCGCCTGCCTTGATGGTTACTGTGTTCGAAAGGATTTTATAATGTTTTCCTTCTACGGCATTACTTTTTTTATCTATTACCTCTACGGCAAAAGTACGGTCGCGGTCGGCAGTCTCGGTGGCTGATACGGGGACATTGAATATCTCATTCGTTTCTTGCACGGGACAATAATAGATCGTGTCGGAAAACATAAGATAATTGGGCCCGCCGTATACCACCCTGTCCTGTTCGCACCCGACAAGGCTTATCAAAGCAGCCAAGGCTGCCATACATCCCATTAATAGTTTCTTCATTATCGTATGTGTTTAATCTTATTTGTTACTTTCATTAGGTTCTACCTGCGAACCCGGAGAGTCGAGTTCGTGTTGGGGAATAGGCCATACGAACAGAGGGTCGTCTTTCTCCACTTTCAGGCTGCTGCCGTTGGTCAGCGACTGGTCTTGCGGTTTGCGCTTGAATCCCTTGTGCCAACGCTTCAGGTCTTGCAAGCGGAAGCCCTCCATATAAAGTTCTTTCACACGCTCTGCTTCGATGATGTCCATGGCATTCTCCTTGTTCATGGCAGTAGAACCGCCGTACGAAGAATAACGGGCTGTACGGATGGCGCTGATGTCACTGCCCGCTTTGGCATAGTCGGGCTGGTCTTTCTGCACGTAGGCTTCCGCACGAATCAGGTACTGCTCGGACAGGCGAAACACTTTGGGCATGGTGACGTGGAGTATGTTGTACTGCTTCATGAAGTCTTGGTTGCCGAAGTACTTCATCAGCAATGGCCAGGTGAGCCCATGGCTGTATCCGGTGGTGTAGGCCTTGAAGAAAGAAGAAACGCGCAGGTCATTGCTGTCATACAAGTCGATGACCCATTCTGCCGGCACATAGTCCGGACGGAAGTTGCGGAAGTCGTAGTTGGCAAAGATGGTGCCCAGTCTGCCACCGTAAGAGTTTACGGTGAAGCCCACTTTCCAGATGCCTTCTATGGAGTGATCGTTGGTCCACATATATTGATAGTAGCTTACGCCCTGTGATACCTGTCTTGTACAGCTTGCCAGCGTATAATAATTGCTTTCTATCACTTTGTCGGAGTACTTGATGGCGTCGTCCCACTTCTTCATGTACAGGGCAATGCGTGCGCGCAGGGCATAGACGGTATATTCGTTGAAGTAGGTGGTGTCGTAAAGCGTGCCTTTGAAGTCGTCTTCCAGTTTCAGGAGGTCGGCGGCGCGGTTCAGGTCGTCCAGTACGAATTGGTAAGAGTCTTTCAGCGAAGCGCGCTTCATCTCTTCGTTGCCGTTGTAGTGCTCGGTCAGTATCACGCCCAGTTCGTTGGCGGCTTCTTCATCGCTTTCGTAGGCTTTGCAGAAGAGCTTTATCAGTTCCGAGTAGGCGAGTGCGCGGGCAAAGTAGGCTTCGCCGCAATATTGATCCAGTTTGTCGAGGTCGGCATCGACGGTGGTGTTCTTTCTTACGTAGTCCACGCGATCCAGCATGAAGTTACAGCGATTGATCACTGCGTACAGGGCTTGGTATACCGCTTCGATGTCTGTGTTCGTAGCAAGGATATCTTTCCAGCGCCAGATGTTGCCGTATGTATTGGTGTAACCGTTTACGGCGTACACGAAGTCGGCTTGGAGGTCGGGCAGCAAAGTGAGGTTGCCGGAATACAGGGCGCTGCTTTTGAAGGCATCGTAGATGCCGATGACTGCCTGGTTTACGTCGGACACCGACCGGATGGCATTGTCAAAAGGAACTTCGTCTTCGGGCAGTTTGTCCAGACACGAAGCGGCAGACAGTGCTACGGCAGCCAACAGGATATAATTTCTAATTTTCTTTATCATTTTTCTTTCTGCTTATACTGTGTTAGAATGAAACTTCAATACCCAACGTGTATTGGCGTGAAGCCGGGTATTGTGCTCTGTAAATATTGCTTGCCACTTCCGGGTCAAGTCCGTTGAATCCGGTAAAGGTCAGCAGGTTCTGTCCTTGCAGATAGATACGGGCTGAGGTAAAGAAGTTGGTCTTCTTCAATATCGGCTGCGGAAGTACGTAAGCCAGCGTCAGGTTCTTCAGACGGAGGAATGAAGCGTTCTCCAGAAAACGGTCGTCGAGTTGCGCCACTACGCCGTAGCGGGGAATATCGGTAAGGTCACCCGGCTTTTTCCAGCGGTCATACAGCAGTCGTTTGGACTGGTTGTAGGCGCTGTACAGCCCATTGCTCTCTTCAAAGAAACGGTCGTTGTTCATCACGTAGCGGTCGGCCATCCAGCTGAATTGTGCGGACAACGAAAGACCTTTCCATGCAAAAGTGGTTCCGAAACCGCCCGCCCATGGAGAGTCAAACGTTTTTCCGGTCATCACTTTGTCTTCCTCGCGGAATTCGGTAGTCAGCTCGCCGTCTTTGGTGTACCACAGGGCGTCACCGTTGGCAGGATTCACACCGGCATAGCGGTTCATGAAAAATTCGTGTACGGGGCGGCCTACCACGAACTTCAGTCCGGTAGTGGAGTTTACGTATTCCTGTACGCCGTTGTAGAGTTCCACCAACTTGTTCTTGTTGTAAGAAACATTGGCGTTCACGTTCCACGTAAAGTCTTTGGTGCGGACGATGTCACCGTCTATGCTGATTTCGACACCGCGGTTTACCATTGCACCGATATTTTCCCAACTGTAACCGTCGCCGGTCACCGCGTAAGATTGGGGAACAAGCATCAGCATGTTGCTGGTTTTCTTATGATAGAAGTCGATATTCACGTTGGCGCGGTTGAAAAGTCCCATGCGGACGCCCACATTGTTTGCCCACGTCTGCTCCCAGCCTAAATCTTCATTTCCGGGCTGTTTGGGATAGATTCCGGCTTCGTCGTTGTAGTTGGGACCGCCTGCCACCAATGCCAGGTGGTCATAGTTTGGTATTTCAGAGTTGCCCGATGTACCTGTACTCAACGCAATTTGAGCGCTGGTCAGCCACTCGACGTCTTTCAGGAATGATTCGTTCTTGATGTTCCACATAAAGCCCAGCGACCAGAAAACACCCCAGCGGTGGTCTTTACCGAAACGTGAGGAGGCATCCGTACGGGCAGCCATTTCCGCGTAGTACAAATCCTTATAGTTGTATTCGCCGCGGAAGAAGAACGACAGGTAAGAATAAGAACTGTTTGAATCGCCCCATGCGGAAGCTCGTGTTCCCGACGTTACATTCGTCAGCTTGTCGTTGGCTTGTCCTCTGGAAACTACCTGGAAGCCGGTCGATTCGAAGTTCACCGCTTCCTGTCCCAGCAGGAAGTTGAGCGAATGGCTTTCATTCAGTTCCCAGCGATAATTGGCGGTGGTCGTTTCGCTCAGCGTCAGTACATCCGACGAGTTACGTCCTGCAGAACCCATGCCGTTGTTGATGACATAACTTGGGTATGACTGCATGAAAGCCGTAGAGTGAGAGTAGTCTGCACCGAACTGTGTACGGATAGTCAGGTTCTTGATCGGAGTGATGTTGGCAAATACGGTGGACAACACCTTATATTTTTTATAATGTACAGGATTGTTGGCCATCCATTCAATGGGGTTCTGGCCGATTCCTGCCCATGTGCCGTTGTTTTCGGAGGCAAGTGAGCCGTCTTTGTTGTAAGGGTTCCAGTAGGGAAGCATGAAGCGTGAACCTGAAATCGGTGTATAGAGCGCCATGGAACCTTCCTCGGTTTGCTGGATTTCTTCGTAAGCAGCCATCGTGCTTGTTCCTATCTTCAACCAGTTGCTTGCCTTTACTTCTGCATTGGCGCGCATGTTGTAGCGACGGAAAGAAGAGCTTTGGGCGATACCTTCCTGATCGTAGAAACCGCCGGAAACGTAATAGTTCAAGCGGTCGGTGGCGCGGTTCACAGACAGTTCGTAGTTCTGCAGCGGAGCGCGGTCGTTGAATATTTCATCTATCCAGTTGACGTTGGTGCGCGAAAGCAGTTCGTAGTCTTGCCCGGCGTCTAGGCCGATTTCTTTTTCAAACTGGATACGCTCAGGCGTGTTCATCATCATCCACTTGCCGTTGGATGCCAACTGTGAGATACCATACTGGGCACGCAGGGTCACTTTGGCCTTATCCATAGCCAGACCGCGCTTGGTAGTGATTACTACCACGCCGTTTGCCGCACGTGCACCGTAGATAGAGGTTGAAGAAGCATCTTTCAATACTGAGATCGATTCAATATCTCCCGGACTGATTGTATTGAAATCAGAACTGGAAATAGGCACACCGTCGAGAATAAACAGCGGGGATGTACCCGAATTGATTGAGTTGGTACCGCGAATCTGGAAAACAGCAGCTTTACTGGGTTCTCCCGAATTGGAGATTACTGACAAACCCGGAGTCTGTCCTTGCAGCGCCTGGTCGAAACCGGCTGCCGGAACATTTTCCAATTTTTCCGATTTTACGGCAGATACAGCGCCGGCAATTGTCCCTTTTTTACGGGTTCCGTACGCCACTACCACTACTTCGTCTATTAATGCGGCGTCTGAGGCGAGCCGAACGTTCAGCGTACCAGTTTTTGCGCTGACTTCATGCTTCTGCGATTGCATACCGATGTACGAAAAGACTAAAGTCGTTTTTGTCGTACCTTTAACTTCAAGGCTGTAGTTTCCGTCAATATCGGTTACTACGCCATTTCCACTTCCCTCTTGCAAAATTGACACGCCAATCAACGGTTCATTATCCTCTTGGGATATAACCTTGCCTTTTACATAAAAACTTTGTGCAAAAGCCGATTGAATAGTCAATAATGTAAGAAAGACAAACCAAAGAATTGATTTTCTCATCCTTGTCTTTAATTTATTATTGATTAAAATTTGAATTGATAAATGTCTGTTATTGTAGAATTATGGAAACAGCTTCCTTAGCGTGATATCTCATCACGTTTTTTAACGTTTCTCCAAACAAAAGACAGGCTATGTTTCGTATTGTGTTTCATTTTTTTTAGCTGAAAATAAAATCTGTTATGTAAATCCTTGCAAAGATATTAAATAATTAATATAGACGTGAAAAAAGAGATAAATAATTGCATAACGGATTGCAAATTTATTAAATTCCGGATTATTAAAAATCCTTAATTCCGCAACACTATAGTTTAACATTATTTATAAGTGCCTGAGCAACA
>ERZ857998.2681-NODE-2681-length-16085-cov-2.879226_pt1 | contig 16085 bp, 9 predicted proteins | sample MGYA00519954_ERZ857998 | MGnify/ENA primary metagenome ERZ857998 (study PRJEB31778, sample SAMEA3449424) | human gut metagenome | biome: human gut; feature: human-associated habitat; material: faeces | place: United Kingdom | collected 2010/2012 ...
TTCCCGAGGTGATTCGAACACCCGACCTACCGCTTAGGAGGCGGTCGCTCTATCCGGCTGAGCTACGGAAACATATTGCAATTGTGTGGTTTCTTAAAAAAGATTCTTATAATCTGCGAACAGCGATAATAAAAATTAAGGCAACTGTTTCCCGCAAGCGGGAAACAGTTTTTTATGTTAAAATAAAATATGAGGCGGGAAAACGGTGCAGATTCAAACCGTCCTCCCCGTCAATGCGTAATCAAACGGGCTGACAGCGTCAATCGTAAAAGCCGTCATTGCTCTCACAAAACCGCGAAAGGCTCGTTTTCCGTGAAAAAAGCTGCCGTTTTCTTCGGGCGCTTCGCCGTCAGACCGCTTTTTCCTTGCTCTCTCTGACATCGACGCGCCTGATATCCGCGCCGACCGCATTGAGCTTTTCGACCATACGTTCATACCCGCGCTCGATGTGATAAACATCGTCGATCGTCGTTTCGCCTTCTGCGGCAAGCCCCGCAATGACCATGGCGGCTCCTGCGCGGAGATCGACCGCCTTGACGCCCGCCGCCCTGAGCTTTCCGCCCACAACGGTTGCGGTCTTGCCTTCGACGGTGATGTTCGCGCCCATGCGCGCAAGCTCGCCCGTATAGCGGAAGCGGTTGTCCCAGACGCTGTCGGTAATCGTGCTGACCCCGTTTGCAAGGCAGAGGAGCACACACATCTGAGGTTGCATATCCGTCGGAAAGCCGGGGTACGGCAACGCCTTCAGGCGTATGCGGGAAAGACTGCATCTGCCGTCAACGACGACGGATTCATCGTCTTCAACGACCGAAACACCCATTTCCTCAAGCTTTGCGGTTATGGATTCGAGATGCTTGGGTATAATATTCGCAACGGTAAGAACGCTGTGTGTAGCGGCGGCAGCGATCATATAAGTCCCCGCTTCGATCATGTCGGGAATTATCGCATAGCTCACACCGTGCAGGCTCTTCACGCCGCGTATCTTTATGACGTCTGTGCCGGCGCCCGAAATGTTTGCGCCGCAGCTGTTCAGGAAGTTTGCAAGGTCAACGATATGAGGCTCACGCGCCGCATTGTCGATGATCGTAAGTCCTTCCGCCTTGACGGCGGCAAGGATTATATTGATGGTCGCACCGACCGATTCAATGTCAAGATAAATGGAATTTGCTTTGAGACCGTCCTTTGCAAAGGCATGAATCGAGCCTTCGTCAATGCTGACGGTCGCACCGAGCGCCTCAAAACCCTTGATATGCAGGTCGATCGGGCGCGTTATGAAGTTACAGCCGCCCGGGAATGCGCTTGTCGTCATGCCGAAACGACCCAGCTCCGCGCCGAGGATATAATAAGATGCGCGGATCGAACGGGCAAGCTCGTAGGGCGCGGAGCCGCATACAATGCCCGTCGTATCGATCTCGACAGTCGTTCTGTCCAGCATACGGACGCGTGCGCCCATGGCTGTGATGATCTCAAGCGCCGTGGTGACGTCACGAATCTCGGGGATATTTTCAATTATGCATCTGTCTTCGACAAGTATTGTGGAAAAAATTATGGGAAGCGCGGCGTTTTTCATTCCGCTGACTTCGATTTTTCCGCTCAGGCGCTTGCCGCCGTTGATGATAAACCGTTCCATGTATCAGTTACCCTTTCAGCGAGTACAAAAAAGCGAACAGAATCCGTATTATTACGGAAAAGTGCAGTATTATCAAGGTAAATCGGAAGTTGCGTTCTCCCTCCGGGCATACGCTGACGGAGAGGAGAATACGACTGCAACATACCATTAGCCTACATATAATACCACCAAATCGCTCCGCTGTCAATACCCGAATTGCATTTTGTGCCTCAACAACATAATATGTTGCAATTTCACTATTGACAATTACGGGAAAATGGTTCATAATATAATATAGAGTGAACATGACCGCGGATATGCTTTTTATAATACAGAGTATCTCCTTCCGGACGCGGTTGTGAAGGTGGCATTACAAATCGCAGCGTCATTCCCCCGATGAGCTACGGCGGGCTTTCGTTGCACAGGCAACGTGAATTTGCATGCGTTTTCGCGGTAAAATCACGTAAAACAACAGTTTTTATCGTTAAACCGGTGCTTTTTTGCTCCTTTTTCAAAGGGGCTTTTTGCGCCGCAATCAACCAACATTATTTTTTTATTTTATTGAATATGGCAAAAAAGAAAAACACAACTACAATCAAGGAAATCGACGAGCAGATACGCCTGCTCAGAAAATCAAAGACAAATTCCGCCCGCAAAACGAAAAAGGCTGCGGGTGAAAAAAATCAGACAAAAAAAGACGCGGGTTCTCCGCTCCGCATCATACCGCTTGGCGGCGTTGACGGGATCGGAAAGAACATGACCGTTTTCGAATACGATGACGACATCATCATCATCGACTGCGGACTGGCTTTTCCCGAAGACAGTATGCCGGGCGTTGACCTTGTCATACCCGACACGACATATCTTGAAGAGAACGCCGGAAAAATACGCGGTCTGTTTCTGACTCACGGTCATGAGGACCACATCGGCGCAGTGCCGTATCTGCTGAAGAAGCTGAACGTACCCGTATACGGCACAAGACTGACGCTTGGAATACTTGAAGGAAAGCTCAGCGAGCACGACCTGCTTTCGACGGCTCAGCTTATCGAAAAAAAGGCGGGAGACGTTGTGAAAGCCGGCATTTTCTCGGTCGAATTCATCCGCGTCACCCATTCGATACCCGATTCGTGCGCGTTCTGCATCGAAACTCCGGTGGGGCGCGTCATTGTGACCGGTGACTTCAAGATCGATCTGACTCCCGCGCGCGGAGAATCGATCAACCTCGGAAGGCTTGCGGAGCTGGGGAATTCAGGTGTGAGGCTGCTCATGTGCGACAGCACGAACGTTGAACGCCCGGGCTACACGCCTTCGGAGCGCGTCATTTATCCCAGCTTTGACCGTTTCTTTGCCGTCAAGGACAAAAGGATTGTCATCGCAACCTTCTCATCAAACGTACACCGCATACAGCAGATCATAAACGCCTCAGCCAAGCACGGCAGAAAAGTGGCTGTCACCGGCAGAAGCATGCTCAATATACTCTCCGCTGCCGTCCGTCTGGGATACATCGACATTCCGGAGGGCATCCTCATCGACATGAACGAAATGAAGAGATATTCGCCGGGCGAGCTTACCCTCATCACGACGGGCAGTCAGGGCGAGCCGATGTCGGCTCTCCACCGCATGGCATTCGGCGAGCATGCGCAGGTCACAGTCGGTCACGAGGACATTGTAGTGCTTTCGTCGTCGCCGATACCGGGCAACGAAAAAATGATATCATGCATTGTGAACGAGCTTCTGAAGCGCGGCACGGAGGTCATCAACGACAGCACCGCAGAGGTTCACGTTTCGGGACACGCCTGCATGGAGGAGCTGAAGATCATGCACGCGCTGACAAGACCGCAGTGCTTTGTGCCGCTCCACGGCGAATACAGACATCTCAAGAAACACGCCGACCTTGCAAAGCAGATGGGCATGGAGCCGAGAAAGATCATAATTCCGCAGACGGGCAAGGTCATCGAGCTGACCAAAAGAACCATCAAGGCAAGAGGCGAGGTGCCGTCCGGCGCGATTATGGTAGACGGCTATTCGGTCGGCGACGTCGGCGTTACGATACTGCGCGACCGCAGACATCTTGCCGAGGACGGCATTCTCATTGTCGTGACCGCCATCGACCGCTATACGAGAAACATCGTGACGGGGCCGGACATTTCGACAAAGGGATTTGTTTACGCAAAGGAATCGGAAGCGCTGCTTGACGAGCTTGCAAAGCTGGCTCAGCGGTCGATCGAACGCTGTCTGCATCGCGGTGTGACCGATTTCGAAACAATGCAGACACGCGTCAGGGACGAGCTGAATTCGGTCATATACCAGCGCACAAAGCGTCGTCCCATGATCGTACCCATCTTCATGGATTTTTCATTATGAAAAATGTGCTGATAACAGGAGTGACCCGCGGCATCGGCAGAGCCTGCGCCGTCACATTTGCAAAAGCCGGATACAGAGTATACGGCGTTTATAAAAACAGCGAGGCGGAGGCGGAAAGGCTGGAGCGCGACCTCGGGATCACGTGCTACAAATGCGACGTATCAGACGAATTTCAGGTCATGGCGCTGCACGACACGGTCATCGGCGAATGCGGCGGCATCGATGTGCTGATAAACAACGCCGGTGTGTCGCTTTTCGGCATATTCCAGACAATCTCAAACGACGACCGCCGGAAAATGTACGCGACGAACCTGTTCGGGACGCTTTATGTGACGCGGGAATTCGTCGGAGACATGATAAACGCGAAAAGCGGAGTCATCATCAACATTTCGTCGGTACTGGGCGAAACGGGCGGCTCCTGCGAAGCGGACTATGCCGCGTCAAAGGGCGCTCTGATTGCGCTGACAAAATCGCTGGCAAAGGAATGCGGTCCGAGCGGGGTGCGCGTCAACTGCGTATGCCCCGGGATTATTGACACGGACATGAACGCAAATCTTACAGCCGACGAGGTTGAAGAGCTTGTCGGCGAAATTCCGCTTGAAACGCTGGGCAGACCGTCCGACGTTGCCAAGGCGGTGCTTTTCCTCGCGTCCGACGGTGCCGAATATATTACGGGCGCCGTGGTGGATGTGAACGGAGGCAGGTCGGAGTTCTGACTGCATAATTATTCAATATATTCTTATACGTCATGTCGTTTTTGCGGCATGACGTATTTTTATTCATTTTGTAAACAACAGAAAGCAAAAAGCGACGAAGTTAGGATTGCTTTTTGCTCCCGCTCCCCGATTTGTGCATAAGTGCAAATGTTCGCGGCACATTTCAATTATTTTTGTCCGTATGAGCAAAAGCCTTGACTTTGCGGTTTTTGTATGTTATGATGGTATCAGAGGAGTGTATCTGACAATATTTCTCATGTGCAGTGGTGTCGAAAAAGAAAGGGTATGCACGGTGAGTGAAGGTACTTCTGCAGAAAAATGCGGCAATGGTGCCGCATTGAGATCCCTATCAAAGCAAGAAAATATCGGAGGTATTAATTGTGTCACAAAAAGTATTGTCCTTTTTCCTCGCCTTCGCCCTCGTTCTCTCGCTCACAAGGATCGTTTTCCTCACGGATGTACGTGCGGAAGAAATCGCAGAAGCGAGAAACGATGTCGTCCCTTCACAAGCCGAAAACAGCCTGCCTCCCATTGAGCCTGCGGCGGAATCGCCCGATGAGCTTCATCCGGTCGACGATCTCACGGAATCCGATTCCATCGACAGAGATAAATGGCTCGAAATCATGAGAGAGCAGGAAGAGCTCATGACCCCCGAAATACGCGCAAGCATCCGGGAAAATGTCAAAGCCGGGCTGAAAAAGCAGCTTGAAGAGCGTTTCGGCAGTGTCGAAGCCGCACTGAACACAACTGTTTCCGCTTCCGAACTCGGTTTTGCAAGCGAAGACGAATTGCAGATGTGGCAGGATACTGTCCGTGATGTTTTTCAGCCAAATGCTTCAAGCAATAATTTCACGTTGAACCATACTGAATACGCAGTAAGGCAAGGTTCCTTCTTCGAATTGGTTGTCAGCGGATACAACAATGTAAATAACATCAACTGGACAACCATGAACGGCACCAAATACGTAACACACAGACCATCACCCCATGGCAATCATGTTCGTTTTGTTGATGGCAATGCAATCGGAACCGAATACGTAATTGCAAACGAAACGAATTGGAACAGCGGCGTTGCATGTTGTACGGAAATAATTTCATTCACGACAAACTACACGTCAAAAACCATCGCAGTCGGTGAATCGTTCACCGTAACCGCAACCACGTCATACAGTAATTCCAATGTTGCGATAAGAGCACTCAACAATATAGGCGGCATGGTTTCGTTCAGCGGTGCAACAGTATCCGGCGTCACTCCCGGAACGGCAGAACTAATCGTGTATCTTGTTGACCGTCCGACCGTCTGCAAAGCGCTGACTGTAACTGTCACGGAAGCAGCACCCACAATTGATTTCACGATTCCGAGCGGCGACCATTATGCATATGAAAACATAACCCTCACTCCCATCACTACCCCTGCAAATGCAGAGGTCGAGTGGAGTGTCGCACCCGATGGCGGCGGCGTTTTCAACGGCAATGTTTTCACACCCTACCGTGCAGGCGCAGGCGTGATAATATACGCGAAAATAAAGGGCACAAACATTAAAAAATCGCGTCTGATGTACGTCAATAAGAGAATTATCTCTGTTGAGCCGATAAATGATACATATACTACCGGAAATGGCTTCTATGTCAATGCGACAATTAGTCATGGTAACGTTGGAGACATTACTTATTCCTCGAGTAACCCGTCTGTTGTACACCATTCCGCAATAATCAGCTATTATTTATGCGAAGCTCCGGGAGACGCCACATTGATTTTGTCTGCTCCCGGTGCAGACGACGTAAGCATAGACGTTCATGTGACGCCGCAGTGCTTGTTTTCTTCCCCTCCTGCCACCTTATACGAGGGAAGTACATACCAGTTCACGGTATACAGCGATACGCCTGCTTCCGTTGAAGCGGACGCTACGTTCCGCGCCCCTGAAGGATACGAGGATTCAATTGAGCTAACCGTCGAGAGAAACGGCAATTACCATACATTCACTTATGTTGCGGGAGCTGCCGGTTTGCAAGTCACCATATCCGCGCTTGAGCTTTATGATTACAACATATGTTCACGCACTTACACAATCGCCGCACCTGTTGTGAACAGGGAAATCCGGCGTGTCACTTCGCAGGAAACCGTTGTATATAATGAAGATACAACCGGAAACAATGAAATCGTCGTCAATCTTCAGTCGCAAATGCTGATAAACGGCACACCGCAAAGCATTAACTCCGGAATAAGCTATTCGGTTTATTCATCTGATGAAGGGTTAAACTATACCCTTAACGGAGGTACGCTCATCATCACACCGACGAAAATGCCGGCGATGAGTAATCGAAACGGTTACGACTATGCCGCGCACTATGTTGGCGAAATTATTATCAGGGCATACCTGACAAGCCAGCCGAGTGTGTATACGACTTACAATGTTGAAGTGAAATGCCACAACATAAGTCCTTCAGGCGTCAATAATATCGGGAAATATATTTCGATACCGTTTTCCGATATAAGCGGCTCTGCCAAATCCGGACTTTTTGCAGAAGCACTTTCTACTGTTCAAATGAGCGCTTCGACGAGCGGTGGAAACATAACCGGAGCATCGGGATGTTCGCCGCAAATGGAGTTTTTTGAGCTGGTTCGCGGTGCCAACGTTGTTGCCATACATTCACATGGTGAACCCGGCTTTCTGCCGATAAATACCACCAATACAGCGCATGCAAACAATATTACCGTTGCTGATATCGAACAGCTGCACGATGGATATTTCCTCTCTACCAATCTGATACTTATGCTCTCCTGCCACGCCGGTGAGGGAATCGGTTCTTCGGTACTGTCGCCGAGTCTTTTGTCAGCTTTTTGCAGCAAAGGAGCTCAGTCGGGCATAGGATATTCAAATTCTGTCAGAACGGCAGCGGCTGCAGCGTTTGAAACCGAGTTTTACAATCAGATAAAGCTGAATGGTAACCAAAAAACCATTTCAGAGCTATATTCAGATGCACACAATAACTGCACTGAAGATGCATGTTATGGGCTTTCTTTTACAGGTAGCCCAACAAGCAGACTTAACGATTAGGAGGATGGCATAATGAAAAAAACTATTAGCGTTTTCTTAACCTTTTTACTTCTTTTCTCGCTGTTTTCATGCAATGAGAATACCGAAAACGGTGAACACAGTGTTGATGCCGTAAGCGGTGAATACAATGGCAGCTCCGAAGACAGCAAATCCGTCTTTTTCGGTGATATAGAAGTTCCGGTCGATGCAGAATATCAGATACTTGTTTCCGATACGCTCAACAACGACTCATATTTTTCTTTGCCGGTTCAGAAAGCGGATCTGACAGGCGATGAGCTTGACAAAATCCAAAAAATCCGCCGTGAACGAAGAACGGAATATGCGAAATCGTTGTATCCGCCAACGTCATCCGTTTCGTGTTCACCTATCGACGGTCAGTCCGATTCTCTGCAATATTCCCGCGCTTTCATGATCGGTTCCGATACCCTGTATCGATATAATTCAAATGATGATAATATATCGGCTTCCCGCTATGCAGACAGCGAAGAGCTGCGGTCATATTCAAATTATTTGCTTAAGAGGCAAAAGGGCGGAGACTCTCTCATCGTTTCAAACATCGACGAAGCCATCAAATATGCTTTTGATTTTGCAAAAAACGAGCTTGGGCTCTACAAGGCAGATGAATATGAAATTTACCGCGTTCAGTTTTTCCCGTATGAAGACGGGCATTCGATTTACGACGTGCAGTTCATACGCATGCACAAAGGGATACTCACCGATATTGCCGTATTCTATGTCAACGATACTTGCGGCGTAGTGGGCTGGGTGAACAATGGCGGTCAGAAACGCCTTGACTTCAAGGATGCCTGCATTGATTATGCAACGGCAAGGATGACGGACGACGCAGTCCTTGCGGCTCTGCGGAACGCCTCAAACAACACTGACGTGGCAGAAATCCGCAATATTCAGCGCTATTACATGGGTACCGATGCCGAGGGTTTCTATGAGCTTGTCAGAGGGCAGACCATGACAACTTATAATCACCGTATGTGCGGTGCGACGAGCTATTCGGATGCTCTCGACAAGACAGAAGTATACTTCTACTATTCCTATACCGCCGTGATGAAGGACGGCAGTGAAAAACAGGGCTGTAATGTCGTATCCGTATTCCTCCCCATCGACTGGGCGGAGGTTTACGGAGAAAAAGACACAATTTCTCACACGAACGAGTAAAAAACAGTAAAGAATGCGTTACACCGAAACTGCGGTGTAACGCATTCTCTCTTTTTTATATATTGACAGTCCGAAATACGCCGCACGAACGAAGTGCGAACATCACTGTATGACGGCTCCGTTTTGCTCAAGCGTGCGGCGGAGCTTTCCGACATCGACGTTTCGTGTCGTTGTGCCGTCCTTCACGGCGACAGACACCGCCGTTCCGGCAGCTTCTCCGAGGGTACAGACGATGCACATTATGCGTATCGACGCCTGCGCTTCATGTGTCGCGGAGATACAGCGCCCGGCGACAAGCAGGTTTTCCGCATTCTTCGGGATCAGCGAGCGGTAGGGGATCGTGTAATACTGTCCGGCGGGGAAGAAATAATGCGAGGTGCCGGAGCCTTCGGGGTTATGGATATCGATATCGTAGTTGCCGCAGGCGATCGCGTCCTCAAACACCGTGCAGGCGACAAGCTCCTCAGCCGTCAGCAGGTATTCGCCCACTATCATACGGCTTTCGCGCACGCCCGTCTGCACCGCAGACGACAGTATCATGCTGTTTTCAAAGCCGGGTACGCGGTTTTTCAGGAAATCGTGCAGCTCGACCATCTGTTCGCGCGCTTCGATATCAGCCGCAGTCACGTCATATGCGTCAACGGGGTTACGCTTCACGATACGCGTCGCATTCAGGTTCACGATGCCCGGGAAGGTGCTGTGAAACACCATTATGCCGTCCATCGGATTTCTGATCGTCCCTTTTTTCTTTTCCTCCTGCCAGAGAGGAACGATTCTGCCCTGATTTTCGTCGAACTTTGCGGGATCAACGCCGCCGATCGAAAAGCAGAGCGTCATCGGCTGGCAGAGATTATCCTCCGGTCTGCCGAGGCGGGTCGGAAAGCCGGCGGAATATGCCACCTCGGCGTCGCCCGTCGCGTCCACGAAAAAGTCGGCTTCAAGCTCCGTAAGCCCCGATTTGTTTGCCACGGTGACGGAAACGACTCTGTTTCCCTCCCGCTTTGCGGAAACGAACAGGCTGTTGAAAAGCAGGTCGACGCCCGCTTCCTTCATTTTGCGGTTGAGAATTATCTTCAGGTATTCGGGGTTGAAAATGTTGTCGCGCGTTGCGCCTTCCGCCTTCAATGCGTCGTATATTTCGGCGAAAATGCCCTGCGAGAGCTGTTTTCTTTCGTTTGTGTCGGGCAGGGTGGTGGCATTACGCATGAACGGGTTGACCGCCATTGTGCAGGGCGCGCCGCCAAGCGCGTTGATACGCTCGACAAGCAGCACCTTCGCGCCGCCGCGGGCTGCCGCAAGCGCTGCCGCACAGCCCGAAAAGCCGCCGCCGATCACTGCAAGGTCATAGTGTTTTTCCATATTTTCCTCCGTTTTTCTGCCATTTGGCTTTGCTTTGCTCCATTATAATACGCGGCGCAGAGTTTGTAAAGACAAAAGATAAAAAAACAGTTGCAATTCTCACTGTGTTGTGATATAATTTACGCAGTGTAATTATGCCTAGGATTTTCTGATATGAACGGACAAAACAACAACAATAATACGGTTACGGACGCAATATGCGGCAGAAATGCGGTACGGGAGCTTATCCGCTCCGGCAAGCCCGTTGACAAGATTCTTGTTCAGCGCGGCGAACGCGAGGGCAGCATCCGGCTTGTGGTCGCGGAGGCGGTCGCGGCGGGTATTCCCGTCGTGGAAGTCGACAGGCACAAGATTGCGTCCTATTCCCCGAACGCTCAGGGGGTCTGCGCGCTCGTTCCCGAACGCGAATATGCGTCAATCGACGATATTTTCAAAAGAGCGGAAGAAAAGGGTCAGCCTCCCTTCATTATTATACTTGACCACATCGCCGACCCGCATAATCTCGGCGCGGTCATACGTTCAGCCTGCTGTGCGGGCGCACACGGAGTCATCATACCCCGCCGCAACGCCGCAACACTCAACACCACCGCGGTGAAGGCGTCCGCAGGCGCGTCGGAATATATGCCGGTCTGCCGCGTTTCGAACATCGCGCAGACGGTCGACGAACTGAAAAAGAAGAACATCTGGGTCTATGCCGCAGAGGCGGACGGAACGGACTTCCGCAAAACCGACCTCACCGGCGGCATCGCGCTCATATTCGGCAGTGAAGGCGACGGCGTTTCACGGCTCGTCCGCGAAAAATGCGACGGCGTCGTTTCGATACCCATGTACGGCGAGATAAATTCGCTCAACATATCGGCTGCCGCCGCAGTCATCATGTTCGGGGCATCAAGCCAGAGATTTCAGTAAACAGGCGCACTTCGGTGCGGTAATTATAATTCAATTCCGGAGTTTTATATATGGAGGAACAAAAGCCGACTCTCAGCGAGCTGCTTGAAAAAGCAAACGTAGAAAACCAACGTCTTATAAATGAAAAGTCCGGCTTTACGCCTGCCGAGCCCGAAACCGTGAAGGACGCGGAAATCTCTCCCGCGGCGCCCGAAACGGTCTCCGACAGCAATACGGCTGTTTCGGAGGAGGACGAAATCATCGGAAAATATTCCCAGCGTGTGAAGCCCGATACGGACCCGCGCACAAGCACGGACAGTCTGCGCGAATCGCTTGCCGCGCTGATGGAAAAGGACAAGGACCTTGTCGGATATTACAACAACGGCGAACGCAAGAACAAGAAGTTCGACGAGCTTTATACACTTATAAACACAGCGTCGGTAAACAACGTCAGACACCGCTCCGTTGAGTTCCCGAAGGAGGCGGACAGCCACTTCGTGAACGAAGAACAGCTTGAAAAGCCTGTTGAATACAAGCAGCAGAAGCTTTTCGGCGGCGACGAAACGACGACATTCAAGGTCGCGGGGGACACGGGCGACGTTGTCAGATACGACGAAGAATACGAAAACCTCGGCAAGAAGATCGAAAACGGCGAGATCAGCTTCACCGAAGAGGAAAACGGCGATCAGCTTGCGCTGACCGACGATACGCCCGCTATCGTACGTCCCGACGACGGCGAGCAGGAAAAAAAGGACGCCGAGGACAAGGAAAAACGGGATAAAAAGGACTACGACCTTATGTACGCCCTCCAGATGATGGACGAGGACGAGGCAAAGGAACACGAAAAAAGAGAAGATATTCCCGAGATACTCTCCCGCAAGGAGAGAAAAAAGAAAAACAAGGAAGCGGCAAAGCAGTTTGAGTATACCGAGCGCTCGCAGAACGGCGAGATCGACGATATGCTCCGCCGCAGGATCAAATCCGCAAGACTGCGCACGGTGCTGACGGGCATTATCATGCTTGTCATCCTCTATCTGGAGCTTTCCGGAAAAGGCTCGGCACTGTATCCGCCATTCCTGCAGCCCGGCAGAAACGGTCTTCTTTATATTCTCATCGATCTGCAGTTTCTGTGCTTCGACGGCATAATCATGCGCGAAGGGCTGCTGCGCGGCTTTGTTTCGCTCGCAAAGCGCAAGCCGACGCCGGAAAGCGTCATGTCGGTCTCGCTGCTGCTTTCCGCCGCATACGCGGTCGTCACGGCGTTTGCCGACCCGACCGCAGTGACATACGGTCTTATCAGTCTGCCTGCCGCCGCCGCGGTGTTCTGCTGCGCGCTGACCGACTTCCTGACCGCCGTAAAGGACGCGGGCTGCTTCAGGGTCATCGCAAGTCAGCGACCGAAGTACGTTGCCGAAAAGCTGCGGGGCACTGCCCGCGAGGGTACGGAGTTTTACAAATATCTGCTTGACGACAGTGAGCTTTACACCGTTAAGCGCGCCGATTTCGTCGACGGCTTTTTCGACAGGACAAACCGCCGTCCGGAAGGCGAGGACCTTTTCGGCTTCCTCATCGCAATAATTCTGGTCGCGGGAATCGCGCTGTCCGGTCTTCAGCTCTATCTCGGCAAGACGGTGTATGAAGCGTTCACCGCATTTTCAAAGCTGGCAGCGTTCGCAATGCCTCTTTCCGCATTTTTCATCATCAATCTGCCCGTTATCACGGCAAATATCGTGGCGCGCAAGAGCGGTTCCGCGCTCATCGGACGCGCCGTCGGTGAGGAATATGCCGACGCATCGGTAATTTCATTTGCCGATACCGAAGTTTATCCCGCAAACCGCGTCAAGATCACAAGCATCAAGACCTACGGTGATTACAGAATCGACCTCATCATAAACGACCTTGCAAAAGTGTTCTCCTTTGTGGGCGGTCCGCTCAAGCAGGTCACCTCGAACATGCTCGAAGGCGGCGCCGACAGCAGCTACACATCGGCGCGGCTCATCGAATCGGCGTCCGACGGCATATGCGTCGTCATCGACGGCAAGGAAATGTTCCTCGGCAAAAAATCGTATCTGCGCAGATATCGCTTCGAAACACCTGCCGACGCCAAGGACGACCGCTTTGAAGAAGCCGGCGGCAGCGTCATGTTCGTCACGATGAACGATATGCTCATCGCAAAGGTCTATGTCAGATACCGCATCAGCGAGCAGTTCAACTCACTGCTGCGTGATATGTACCGCGCCGGAATGTGCGTGGGCATAAAGACGGTTGATCCCAATATCACCACTGCCCTGCTTGAAAGGACGGTACGATATAAAAAATGCCCGATTTCGATTCTGAAAGCGGGCGAAGTCGGAGATGTCGAAGGGCATACCGACCGCATTGACTCGGGCATCGTGTCCACCGCATCGCTCCACACCTTCCTCAGAATGTTCATCGTCTGCGACAAGGTGCGCCATGTGACGCGCTCCAACGGCTTTATCAACATCCTGTCGATAGTTCTGGCGTTTTTCGTCGCGTTCTTCCTCGCTTTCACGGGCGAGCTTGCGACGGTAAGCTCGTTCTACCCGGTGCTGTTCCAGCTGCTCTGGCTGCTGCCGATCGGGGTGATATCGTTTATACTTTGATGACGGGAAGACAACAGAATTCGCTTCGCTTATTCTGTTTTCTCCCCGTAAACCTCGTTTTCGTCGTCGCTGCGCTCCTCTCAAGGTGTCGCTGTGGCGGCGCATGTCCGCCGTCGCGGCATGATATATTTTTTTCGTGCGGGTGGGAAAACCTCTCTTTTCGCTTTTACTTATACTTTCCGCACGGCTTTCTCTTGACTTTGTAACATTTATGGTTTACAATAATATTAATATAATATCGCATCGGAGGAAAATTTATGCGCATAATAACCGACATGGATCTTCCGCTGAAGGGTGGCTGTGTGCTTTCGCTCGGCAACTTCGACGGCGTGCACATAGGGCATACGGCGCTGCTTGAAGCCGCCTGCAAAAAAGCGAAAGAGCTCGGACTTCCTTCCGTCGTATGGACGTTCGGAGAAGCACCGCTCAACGTATTGCGCGGAAAAAGCTCACTAAAATATATAACCGGCTCGTCGGACAAGATCCGCCTGCTTTCAGCCGTCGGCTGTGACGCGGTATATTTCGCCGATTTTCAGCAATACCGCGACTGTTCGCCCGAGGATTTTGTGAGGCGTGTGCTTGTGCGCGATTTCGGTGCGGCTGTCGCCGTATGCGGCTACGATTTCCATTTTGCGAAAAACCGCAGCGGAAACAGCGAAACCCTTGCAAACCTCATGCGTTCCTCCGGAAAGGAATCGCTCATAATCCCGCCGGTCATCAAGAATTCCGTCATCATCAGTTCAACTCTCATACGTGAATACATCACCAAGGGTGATATTGCTGCCGCAAGCGAGCTTCTCGGTCGGCGTTATTCCTTTGTTCTCCCCGTCCAGCACGGCCGCCATCTCGGCACAAAAATCGGCTTCCCGACCATAAATCAGCGTTTCCCGGACTATCAGCTCGTGCCTGCCTACGGTGTTTACGCCTGCCTTTGCGAGATCGACGGCGTATATCACCCCGGGGTCAGCAATATCGGTGTGAAACCCACAGTTACCGACGAGGGCATCATACTCTGTGAGACGCATATTCTCCGTTTTTCCGAGAATATGTACGACAAGGAAGTGCGTGTCCTCCTGTTCGAAAAACTCAGGGATGAAAAGAAATTTTCGTCGCTTGACGAGCTGAAAGCAGCCGTCGCCGAGGATGTAAGGCACACGGTCAACTATTTCCAGATGAAATGTTAGGTAGGTGTTCGTTATAAAACGTATTTTCAATTCAACCGCCGCTCTTATTATGGCGTTTTTATTGGTTTTTATTCCTGTTTTTGCATTTGCGGACGATGTTTCGAATGCGTCCTCTGTGTCTGATGTATCGGACGTATCCTCGCAGGCAGTCGTTTCCGACACTTCGGAACCGGAAACCGAGCCGGTCATAACAAGCGGCAACGCCATTGTCGTCATGTCCGTTGAAACCGGTCAGATTCTTCTGAACACCGCAAACGGCAGAGAGGTCGACCCGACCTGCGCGACAAAGCTAATGACCGCGATGCTCGCCTTTGATATGGCAAACGGACTTGACAATCAGGTCACCGTCGATGCCGAGGCGCTGAAGAACATAGGCAAAAAGGGCGATATCAGTGCACCGATGCTCGGTCTGCGCGCGGGCAATACCGCAACAGTGCGCCAGCTTCTCCAGGCAACGCTCATTTCCGCCGCAAACGACGCCTGCAACGCGCTTGCATATTCCGTTTCGGGCGGAGATATCGCTGGTTTTGTCGAAAAAATGAATGCACGCGCCACCGAGATCGGCTGTGAGCACACATATTTCACCAACACGACGGGTCTTTACGACGGCGAGGCATACACGACCGTCGAGGATGTCGCAAAGATCGCCGCGGCGTTTTACCGCTACAATACCCTGCTTGACATATCATCACAGCCCACATACGTGATCGGCGGTTCCACGATACATACGAAAAACTATCTCCGCTCCGAAACTCTCATGCGCGGCTGTACGATACGGGAATCAAAGGGCATGATTGCCGGACAACGAACCGACAAGAGCGACTATTGCCTCATCACCGCCGGCGAATCGGACGGGATAGGGTATGTCTATGTCATAATGGAAGCTGCCGGTGAGATAAGAAACACAGACGGCACACGTGAATTCCCGAAAGAAAACGCGTATGCCGACATGAAAAAGATCTTCAATTGGTATAAAAATGCCTATGGCTACGTTACACTCGCAAAAAAAGGCGAGGTGATCGGAGAACTGCCCGTTGATATTGCAGCCGACAGCGTTGACCATGTCAACTACGTCGCCGCCGATACGGTCGAACGGCTGGTGCTCAAAA
>ERZ857998.2682-NODE-2682-length-16080-cov-4.429828_pt1 | contig 16080 bp, 9 predicted proteins | sample MGYA00519954_ERZ857998 | MGnify/ENA primary metagenome ERZ857998 (study PRJEB31778, sample SAMEA3449424) | human gut metagenome | biome: human gut; feature: human-associated habitat; material: faeces | place: United Kingdom | collected 2010/2012 ...
CTCCCAAGCCCGAGCCTGCACCTGAGCCTGAGCCTGAGCCCAAACCCAAGCCTGAGCCCGCACCTGCGCCCGCGCCTGAGCCCAAGCCCGCTCCCAAGCCCGAGCCGGCCCCCGCGCCCGCAGCTCCCGAGCGCCACCTGCGCTTCTACCTCACGCGCATTGCCACCGGCGAGCGCTTTGAGGTTCGCGGCCGTCGCTTTGTGGTTGGTAAGTCCAAGCACAGCTCGTTTATGGTCAAGGGCTCCACGACGGTTTCGCGCAGCCACGCGATCTTCGTTACCGACGGTGCTACCTGCACCATCGAGGACGACAACTCGCGCAACGGCACCTTCGTCAACAACGAGCGCATCGATCCGGGCTTCCCGGTTGCACTCGTCGACGGCGACACCGTGCGCATGAGTGACGAGAACTTTGCATTCGAGGTCCAGCCCGCCTAAGGGCGCGCGACCCACGTTGAGATATTCGAGAAAGGAGCGCAGATGCTTTTCGAAGGGGCCGGTTACTCCAATGTCGGCCGAACGCGCGAATCCAACCAGGATAGCTACCTGATTAAGGTCGCCTCCACCCCCGTGGGCGATGTCGCCCTGGTCGCCGTCGCCGATGGTATGGGTGGCCTTGAGTGCGGCGAGCTCGCCTCTGCCGCGGTCATTAACATGCTGTCCGATTGGTTCGACAACAAGCTGCCCGTGGCCCTGGAGGCCATGGAGAGCTCCGTCGGCGGTTTCGAGAACTTCGTCGACGGTCAGTGGGGCGGCCTGGTTCAGGACATGAACATGGCGCTGATTCGCTACGGCATGGCCGAGCATATGAACCTGGGCACCACGCTTACCGCCATGCTCGCCATCGGCGGCCGCTATTCCATCGTGCACGTGGGCGACACGCGCGCCTACGAGCTCACCGAGTCGGCAACCAATCAGCTCACGGTCGACCAGACCTTTGTGCGCCGCGAGGTCGAGGTCGGTCGCATCACCCCCGAGGAAGCCCTCACGCACCCGCGCCGCAACGTGCTGCTGCAGTGCCTGGGCTCCACCAAGGAGGTCGTGCCCGATCTGATTCACGGCAACCTGGATCGCGATGCTATCTACCTGCTGTGCTCCGACGGCTTCCGCCATGTGCTCACCGATACCGAGCTTCGTCGTCGCCTAGGCCCCGACGCCCTGGACGCCAACGCCTGGGACGCCGAGCGTCGTCGCGGCGCCTATGCCACCTGCACCGCCGCCGACCTGGACCGCGAGGAGCGCGAGGGCTTTGAGCCCGGTTGCGTCACGCAGCGCATCGCCGAGACGGCCCGGCTCGTCATGGATCGCAAAGAGGCCGATAACGTTACCGCGCTGGTGCTGCGCGTCCAGCCTCAGGGAGGTCGATAGCCCATGCCGTCTACCAGAAGCAGGCGAGAGGTCGACGCGCGCCGTAAGCGCGTGGGCGACGTCATCAAGGGCCGCTACAAGATTCTGTCGGTGATCGGCAAGGGCGGCATGAGCCGTGTCTACCTGGCCGCCGACCTGCAGCTCACCAACAAGCAGTGGGCTGTCAAAGAGGTCGACCGCAACGCGACCGACCCCACCGGCCGCCCCATCGAGCAGTCGCTGGCAAGCGAGGCCGAGCTGCTGTCCAAGCTCGACCACCCCAATATCGTCGATATCGTCGACATCGAGAAGACCGAGGACTTCATCTACGTCATCATGGACCACGTCGAGGGTACGTCCCTGGCCGACGTGGTGCGCCGCGAGGGCCCGCAGTCCGAGGAGGACGTGCAAAAGTGGATGCTGCAGGTGTGCGACGCCCTGGGCTACCTGCACCGTCAGGACCCGCCCATCGTCTACCGCGACATGAAGCCCTCCAACATCATGCTGCACCCCGATGGCTACATTAAGCTGATCGACCTGGGTGTTGCGCGCGAGTACAAGGACGAGGCCCGCAAGGACACCATCGCCTTTGGTACTACGGGCTACGCCGCGCCAGAGCAGTACGGCAAGGCCCAGACCGACGCCCGTACCGATATCTACGGCATCGGCGCCACCATGTGGCACCTGCTGGTGGGCGAGGCGCCTCCGGTCGAGTTCCCGCTGCCCAACGTTCACACCAAGAACGAGAACGTGGGCGAGGGCTTTGCCGACGTCATCATCCCCAAGTGCTGCGAGCTCGAGCGTGCCCGCCGCTACCAGGACTGCGACGAGCTGGCTGCCGACCTGGAGATCTACAAGGAACTCACCCGCGAGTTCCGCGATAAGCAGGCCCGCAAGGTCAAGACCTTCTTTGGCTGCGTCATCGCGTGCGTGGTGTGCCTGGTCGTGGGCATTGGCAGCATGGCGCTGCGCGAGTCCACGATTACCGAGAAGTTCGACTACCAGATGAAGCTCGGCCGCGACCAGACCCAGTCGGCTCCCGAGAAGGCCGAGCAAGCCTACCTCGCCGCCATCGGCTATCGTCCGGGCGACGTCGAGGGCTACGAGGGCCTCATCGATGCTTACAAGGCCGACGGCACCTTCACCACCAAGGAGAAGGCGCAGCTCGACGACGTGTACCAGCAGAACCTGACCGAGCTCGAGAACTCGAGCAGGTTCTCGGAGCTGTCTTACGAGATGGGACGTCTGTACTGGTACTTCTACTCCTATGGCGGCAGCAAGGACGACGAGGACGCCAACCGCACCACGCGCATCAAGGCGTCTGCCGAGTACTTTAAGAACGCCGCGGAGGACCCGTCGTTCGAGAACCGCGACAAGGCCAAGATCTACAACGGCATTGCGCAGTTCACGACCAAGATCGCCATCGCGGTCAAGACCGACGACGACTCCGACTCCATGTACAAGGAGTACTGGGGCAATCTGGAGGACCTGGCCGACGAGATCGCCAGCGAGTCCAACGAGACGGTGCGCCTGGACAGCTACGCGCTGATTTCCAACGCCATGGAGACCTACATGGATAAGTTCAAGGCCGCCGGTATTAAGAAGTCGCAGGCCGAGAAGCTCTACAAGAAGGTCGATTCGGGTCTTAAGTCCGTCTCGCCCAAGGATGACGATGCCGAGCAGCGTCGCGACGAGACCATCCAGCGCCTGGAGAACGAGGTCCAGCGCAAGATCACCACGGTGTATTCCAACGCCGTCGTCGCCGAGGATTAAGGAGGGGCGAACATGGAAAACGTTTACTTTTACGTAGCGATCGCCGCGTTTGTTCTCGCGGCCGTGCTCGCCGTCGCCGCGGTGGTTGTGTTTGTGAAGATGGATGTCATCAACGCCATCCGCTTCCTCCAGGGCAAGCGCGTGCCTACGTCTGGCGAGGGCGCACGCCGTCGTACGACGCGCGGCTCGCGCGGTGCCGGTGCTAAAAAGTCCGGCAACCCCGCCCGCTCCGTGCTGGGTGGCCCCGAGGGCGACGACCGCGTGACCGACATTGCGCATGAGGGCCCCGAGGGCGACGACAACATGACTACGGTGGTCGCGCCCATCAGCGACGAGCCCGCATCGGCCCGTCATACCAAGGCACACGCCGCCACGGCGGAGAAGCCCGTCCGCGACGAGAACGACGACGAGGGCTTCGCTGGCAGCGAGACCCCGACCGAGGTGCTGACCGAGGACGATCTTGACACCGAGCGTCCGACTGGCGTGCTCGTGGAGGACGAGGAAGGTTCCGAGCGCCCGACCGGCGTTTTGGTTGAGGACGAAGAGGATTCCGAGCGACCGACGGGTGTCCTTACCGAGGACGAAGAGGATTCTGAGCGTCCGACGGGCGTCCTGGTCGAGGACGACGAAGAGTCCGAGCGTTCTACGGGCCTGCTCGTGGAGGAGGACGAGGAGTCCGAGCGCGAGACGGGCCTGCTCGACGAGACCGACGAGGACTCCGAGCAGGAGACCGGTCTGCTCGACGAGGGCGCCGAGGCGTCCGAATCCGAGACTGACGTACTCAGCAGCGGCGATGTTTATGAAAACATCGGTGCCGATGGTGTTGCTCAACACGAGGATGACGGATTCCGCTTCATACTCAAACAGAATGTGATCGTAGTTCATACCGACGAGTCTCTCGATCGGGTCTGCAACTAGGGAAGGAAAATCGAACGATGTCTGTGTTTGATAAACTCAAGGCGTACTCACGCAAGCCTGCTGCCGTGATCCTCGCCACCGTGATGGCTACCTCGACCATCCCCACCACCCCGATCGCCCAGGCCGTGACCGCCGCGTATGCGAAGAGCGCGACGGCCGAGCCGGCGAAGGGTGCCGAGACGTCGAATAAGGGTGAGGTGTACGGTAGGTTCGATAAGGTGAACACCGTATCGCTTGGTTTTGACGCTCATCCCGCCAAGGGAACTGACGGAACGGCTTCCTGCTCCATCTCCAAAAAGGATCTTACCGAGTGGCTCGTTGGCAAGCTTAAGACTGAGGTACTGCACGATAAGACGGGCAGCTACGATGCCATCCTCAACGATGCAAAAGCAAAAGCAGAGGCAGCACATCCTGGCGCTTCGATCACCGATATCATGATTACGGACATTTCTGATGCGGTTGCGGGAAATCCGACTTCTGACAACGCGGGTGTTGCCGTTGAGATGAAGGACGGAAATCTCACCATCACCTCTAAAACCGCATGCAGTGCAAAGGTTAACGTCCCTGTTGCTTCGGTGAAGTATAAGTTTACCTACTTCTATACCGATCAACCTTCCGAGGGCTCTAAAGAGGATAGCGGTACCGGCGAGTCGACTGGGGCTGAAGATGCCGGCTCGACGACCAAAGAGGAGAACAAGAAGGCTCAGCAGAAGGTGCCCACTCCTGTTCCCAACCAAGAGGGGGAGTATGTTCCCGTTGACGCAAAGAGCTACATTCTTGATGTAAATTCATCTGATATCTGGGCGAATGTTGTAGACAACCTGTCTGACAAGGCCATTGAGGGGCTTGTCTACAAGGGCGAGGATAAGTCTGTTTCCTTTGCTACCGGCGCTGTGACTTCTGGCCTGGTGCCCGAGCCTTTGAAAAATTATCAGGATTCGGATAAGTGCTTTACCGCCAAGGTCGATGCAGATACCTATACGGTAACCGTTAGCCCCGTCAAGGCCTCGAAGCATACCGACCCCGTGAGTTTTGATGTTAATTGGCTCTATCCTGACAACACTGTCGCTAAGACCACGAAGGTTACCGTGCAACCCGTCGCCAAAGCGCCGGTCGATCTTGAGCTGAAGGGTAGCTTTGACGCGCGCATCCAAGAGAAACAGCAGGAGGCTGTCAAAAACAGCGCCAACGAAGCTGTGAAAAAACAAATCAAAGAGAAGTACGGCGATGATATCAATGTTGATTACTTTAGCGGTGTCACCTTTAAAGATTTGACGGTTGCGGGTGGTAGCACTGAGGTCACCTTCCAGGATGCGGAAGGCGTCAAGGATGATGCTTACTCGAATTACCAGATTAAGGTTCCCGGAGCGGTGACAATCTCCCCTGTCGCAGATAAGAAATGGGCTGAGACAGGCATTATTGCGTATGCCGATAACGGTGGCAATAATAAAGAGATGACTTCCAAGCAGTACGAGGGGAATGCGACTTACTGGTTAAATGGTACCGGCAAGGATGGAAAGATTGCTCCGGTTACATTCGGCTGGGAAGATCACATGCTTACGACGGCTGATGATCCTACTGCAATTACCTCCGAAGAGCTAAGTAAAAACAAGAACAAAAAGGTCGATCCGGGCAACACGGCTATCGATGGCGATCACGGCGGTATCCATCTTTACTCAATTGATGCGGATGGCGTGATTACCCAGACGAGCAACCTTGCTTATCGTCGAGACACTGTTGCTCCCGTGCTGAAGACCTCCGCCTTGATTTCTGACTTCAATACTCGCAACCCGAAAACCCATGACAATCTGACAAACGATTCCAAGTTTGTTACTAAAAAACTGGGGCTTACGGTTGACGTGTTCGATCCGAATGGAGATAACGGTTCAGGCCTTTCGGGCACTCCGGAAATCTCATATGTGTACGGCAAAAATGCCAAATCAAGTGGAAGCGAGAACTCGGGCTCTGGTAATCCTGTCGGTAAGCCGAATGGCAACCTCTTTACCTACGATCTTTCGAGCAACGCTTCCGATCAAAAGGTGTATGCCAAGAACATTAAGGTGAAGACATCCGATGTTGCTGGCAACAAAATGGAGAAGGCTGTTACTCAGGCCGATTCTGATGCCAAGATTGCTGATATCGAATTAATCCAGAACGCTTCGGCGCCAACGATTACTTCTGGTTTTGATAATAACAACGTCCAGCGCGAGGCCAATGGCCGAGGCTATTACAACGCTAACCGTACTTTTACTATTACTGTGACGGATCCCTTCGGTGACTACGTGCAGAAATACGATCGCGATCAGGTTATTACCACGATTACCGACGGCAACGACACCTTTAATGTCACCGCAGGTGATCTCAGGGATGCGGGTAACGACACTTGGACGTTCTCCTACACCTTCGGTGCTAAGGGCGATGCGGACTGCAAGGTTTCTGCGGTCAGCTACGCAAATCTCGCTGGCACCCCGGCAGCCTCTACGTTCTCTGGCGATACCTTCACCATCGATAAGACTGCTCCTAAGCTGAACGTGTCCTGGAACACTGAGGCTGCTCAGAACGGTAAGTATTACAACGCTGCTCGTACGGCTACCATTACGGTTGAGGAGCACAACTTCGATCCGAACCTGTTCAAGATCGAGGCTCCGGTCTCTGCCGGCAACGGTGACGAGGCGACTCCTGCCCAGATCGGTGGCTGGTCCAGCAACGGCGATACCCACACCGCTACGGTGACCTTCCCGGGCCAGGGCGTCTACACGCTCTCCGTCTCCGGTGAGGACCTGGCTTCCAACAAGTCCGAGTCCTATACCTCACCTGAGTTCGTGATCGACACCATCAAGCCCAAGATCGACATCCAGAATGTCGTCAACCGTACGGCCTACGCCGGTGAGGTCGCCCCGACCGCTGCCGTTCACGACACCAACCTTGCCGATGGCACCTCCATCGAGGTTTCCAAGATCAGCTACCCGCTGTCCAAGGATGATCCGAACCCCTATGCGGGCGCCGCGATCAACACCTCGGCTACCGACAAGTCCGTGAGCTACCTCAACCCGGCCAAGACCAAGGGCAACGACGGCGTCTATACGCTGACCGTTCAGGCTATCGACCTGGCCGGCAACACTGAGTCCGAGGCTGTCACCTGGTCGGTCAACCGCTTTGGTTCGACCTACGTCATCTCCGATAACACCGGCAAGATGCTCGACCAGTACCTCAAGAGCTCCAAGACCACCGATGTTAAGGTGACCGAGATCAACCCGTCCGGCCTTGATGACAACAAGACCTCTGTCGAGCTGACCCGCGACACCAAGAACACGACGCTCAAGAGCGGTGACAACTACACCACCGATGCCAACACCGCGAGCGGCTGGAGCGAGTACAACTACACCGTCAGCAAGTCCAACTACGACAAGGACGGCGCGTACCGCGTGCTGTTCCACAGCGAGGACGCCGCTGGCAACTCCTCCGAGAACACCATGGAGGGCAAGAACGCCAAGAAGTCCGGCGCTGCGGCCGAGATCAACTTCGCCGTTGACGACACCGCGCCCATCGCTTCCTTCGTCGACCTTGCCTCCAACGGTAAGTACGAGGAGTCCTCGCACAAGGCCAAGGTGAGCTTCGAGGACAACCTGAAGCTCTCGAAGGCTCAGATCAAGGTGAACGGCAAGACCGTGGCTACCTTCACGGCCGACCAGCTCGAGAAGAGCCCGATTCGCGAGTTCACGCTCGACGGCAGCTCCTCCAAGCAGGACGTCACCGTTGTCGCTTGGGATGCCGCGGGCAACAAGTCCAAGGAGCTTAAGGCTACGGGCGTGCTCGTCACCAACGACTCCTTCGTTCTGTGGATGAACAACCTGCCGCTCATGGTTGGCACCATCGTCGCGATCGTTGTCGTCGCTGGCGGTATCTACATGGTCGTCGCCAAGAAGCGCAAGGAGAACGAGGAGAAGTAAGCTCTTCGCAAGACGCTTGTGCATCTGTGAGCTTTACGGCGCCTTGCCCCACTGCCGGGCGGGGCGCCATTTTTGTTAGGAAAGGATTGATCGATGAGTTCCAAACAGGCACTGTGCCCGTTTTGCGGACAGCCGGTCGATGAGGGAATGCGTTGCTGCCCGTTTTGCGGGGCGCCGCTGAGTGCGGGCGAGGATGCTGCGATGGATATTGGGTCGCACGCTGCCGGCACTGACAGGGCTGCCGATGTTACCATGCCTACTGCTGAGCCGGCCGCCGAGCCGGCCGCGAAGAAGCCTGGCCGTCGGTTTGCGAAGACTGCCGCGCCGGCCGCAAGCCCTGCCGCACAGGCTCCGACGGGGGAGGACGCGCTGTTCTCGCTCGATAACCTGGATGGCGATGCGGGGGTCAACCCCAATGCCTCTGCTGGTAAGGGCGCTGCGGCCCCGCGCATGACGCCCCATCTGGATAACGCACGCGCCGCGGTCCGCAAGCCGCTGGCGAAAAAGATCGCGATTGCCGTGGCTGCCGTGCTGGTTGTTGCGGTGGTCGTGGGCGTTGGCGTGGCTTGGAAGGGCGATCAGGATCTTAAGCGCGAGGCGCAGCAGGTCTCGGCCCAAAAGAAGAAGTCCGAAAGCAAGCTCGACCTTATGGGCGGCGACCGCAAGATTAAGGCGCAAGCCAAGGCGGGTCTGGGCGGCGATGCGATGGTGTGCGACGGCTCGTATCTGTATTGGGCGGATGGCTCGCATATCCTGGCGCGCAAGGCTTCGGGCACCAAAGCCGTGGATGCGACCGTGCTTACCAAAGCCACCGCGAAGCACCTGAACGTTTGCGACGGCGATCTGTATTATGCGGATGGTGCCAGCGTCATGAAGATTGAGGACGTTGCCGAGTGCGCCAAGCAGGCGGGCGGCAAGGACAAGTCCAAGGTCAAGGTCAAGACGGTGGCGACACTCGAGGGCGATGTTGAGGGGCTTGTCGTGCGCGATGGCACCGCCGTTGCCATGACGCTCAAGGACGGCAAGGCCTGTGTGTGGCGTCTCGACAAGGACGCGGCGCACCTGGTGGCCGCCCAGCCGGCATCGAGCGCTTGGCTGTTTGCCGATGACGCCCATTGCGATGTGGTGGTTGCCACCGATACGGGTTGGACCGTGTGCGAGGCGACGCTTGCCGACGTTTCGTCTGCTGCGGAGATTACGCTTGAGCAGGAGAATGCCGAGGCTGAGGCAGAGCATCCGCAAGAGACGCACGGTCCCTTTGGTTCGTACGTTGCTGGCTCCGAGCAGCTCAAGAATGCCTTCTTTGGCGAGGGCACGCTCTATGCCGTGCTGACGGGCACCGATGGGCACACCACGCTTTCGCGCTGCACCCAGGGCGGTACGTTTAGCTCGTTTGACGCCTATGCCGATGCGGGCCGCCTGTGGGCCAATAGCCACGGTTGCGCGCTCGTGCTCTCGGGAGGCGAACTCGGTTGGATTGACGCGAGTTCGGGCCTTTCGAGTGACTACGACAAGGTTGCCGAGAAGGCCGGACTCGACCTCGATCCTTCAACCTCGGCGTTGTGGCTCAACGGCACGACGCTCTTTGTGGCAGATAATAGTGGCAAGTCTTCTACGCTTTGGGCGCTCGACACCTCGGCCGAGAACCCCAAGCTCGTCAAGATCGCACAATAAGGCGCCCGGCGCCGGAAAGGACCCATCATGTTTTGTGGTCACTGCGGATACAACAACCCCAATACCAGCAAGTTTTGCTTAAAGTGCGGCTCTGAGCTTGCCAAGTACATGCCCGGTGGCGCCTCTGCCGCCGCCGCGGCCACGCTTCGTACTCCTGCTCAGCAGCAGCGCCCCGTGCAGGCGCCTGGTGCGCAGGCGGGCATGGGCGCTCAGCGCCCCGCTGCGGCTCCGATGCCGCAGGCGGCTCGTCCTGGCGTGGCGCCTATGGCGCAGCCCCAGATGCCGCAGGCTGGCCGTCCTGCTGCCGGTATGGCTCCTCAGCAGCCGGTGCAGCGTCCCGCCCGTACTTCGCACAACCGTCCGTCAAACATCCCGGACGCCGGCCCTGCCGTGCGTCCCGGCTCGCATCCTGCTGCCCCTACGGCCGCTCCTGCCGGCGCCAACGGTAACGTGGTAATCCCTCGTGGCCCCGTGGCTGGCGCTAACCAGCCGGCTGCCGGCTACAACCAGCCCAATGCGGTCTACAACCGTCCCAGCACGGGCGTGACGGTGCTCGACGATCTTATGGCATCCTCGGATCATCCGTCGTCCTCGGAGCTGCCCCGCATCGCCTCCGATGTGCCGCGTTCTGCCTATGGTCCGCGTATGGCGCTGATCCGCGAGCGCGGAACCCGCTATGACATTACCGAGTTCCCCGCCACGGTGGGTAAGGGCTCGGCGGCAAATGTCCGCATCGAGGGCAATACGGCCATTTCGCGCGTGCACTTGCTGGTGCGCTACACGGGCCAATGCTTCGCCGTGGAGGACAAGAACTCTACCAACGGCACGTGCATCAACGGTAACCGTCTGGAGCCCGGCGAGCTCGTCAAGCTCAAGAATGGCGATAAGCTCAAGATGGGCAATGAGGTCTTTACGGTCGAGATTCGTTAAAAGATAACGGTCTGTACCAGGCAAAACGTTGTAGACGAGCGACGGCAGGTAAAAAACTTGCCGTCGCTTTCCATGTTGCGCAACAACTTTCGTATTTTTGGACGGATGATTCTAACTGTCAAAGGTGAACGAGCGGACGCGGTATCGAGCCCGGCCGCTACCTTAAGAAAGGGGAATGAAATGTTTTGTCCTCATTGTGGAGCCCAACAACCCGATGGCGCCGTCTTCTGCGGTAACTGCGGTCAGTCTATGGTTGGTGCTCCCTCTGCACCGCAGCCGGCTCCTGTCCGCCAAGCCCCGGCTCCGCAGCAGCCCGTTGCCGCGCCCGCACCTGCACCCGCCGCGCATCATGGGTTCGGCAGCTCCGGTTCCAACTTCCAGGGTACACTGTCGGCGGCGACGGGCTTTGGCAAGCGCTCCCTCGCCATGCTTGGCGGCGCCGTGGCATCGTTCGTCTGCATGTTCCAGCCGTGGGTCTCGCTGCCGTTTGCCGACAAGGGCCTCGACTATGCCCTGCAGCAGGCTGCGAGCGGCTCGAGCACCGCTATGATCGAGCAGCAGCTGGGCGGCGCCTTCAAGGCATTCATCAACACCTCGTTCGATATGCCGCACGTCTTTAGCCTTTCCGGTAGCCTGCGTGGTATCGCATCGGCGGCCAATACCTATATTACGCAGATGTCGAGCTATGCCGATCTTCCGGCACTGCAGCAGGCTCAGAGCGCTGTGGGCTCCATTAACCTGGCGGCCAACGTCCTCACCATCTTCTTTGTGCTGTGGATTGCCTGCCTGGCTGCACTGATTGCCGGCGTCGTCCTCAAGTTTGTCAAGAAGAACGACGTCGTTCTGATTGCCGCTTTTGGCGCCACTGCCGCCATTTTGCTGGTCTGCGTGATCGCGTCCTTTGTCGTTAACGGTCAGATTGAGAGCAACCTGGTTTCGGCTTTTACCTCGATGGGTAGCAGCACGGCCGGAATCATCGCGTCCATCAAGCCGTTTATCCAGCCTGCATTCGGCGCCATCCTCACGCTTATCTTCTCAGCTGCCGGCCTGGTGTGCTCCTTTGTCCTCAAGGAGGACTAATTTCGTCGATACGCCTGCTGGCGGGCTAGACTCGGCCCCGTTTACAGGAGACTATCGTAGGCCCTGCGGATCTTCCGCGGGGCCTTTTGCTATGAGGTGGCAATTGTTGCGCAACGTTGTGGACGGAGCGCGGGTTACACTCTGGGTAACGGAATTGTTGTAAGGGAGAACCTTATGTTTTGCACTAAATGCGGTTCGTACGTGCCCGATGGCCAGCACTTCTGCACCAGCTGCGGCGCCCCTATGGAGGAGTTTGGGCCTACCGGTGACGTCCCGGCACAGCCGACGTACCAGCAGCCCGGTCAGACGCAGCAGGGCTATGGGCAGACGGCTTCTGTAACGGGCGCCAGCGACTTGCCGCCCTATATGCCGCCGGTCGACGTGCCGGGTGTCTACGACATGGGTACAGGCGGTCCTGGTCCGCAGCAGCCCAAGAAGAACGGCAAGAAGGCTGCGCTGATCACCGTTGGCGTGCTGGCGGCTATCCTTGCGGGTGGCGGCGCCGGCTATTACTTTGGCGTGTATCGCCCGCAACAGGCCGAGATTGAGCGTATCGAAAAGAAGAAGGAAGAAGAGGCCGTCAAGCACTCCAAGCACTCGGTGCGCATCACGGCGACCGGCATGCAGTGGGATACCGATACCGGCGCTACCAAGTTGCCGGTGCACGTGACGGGAACCGACGTTGACGGCAAGGACGTGGATACGGTCTTTTATGTCGACAGCGAGGGCAACGGTATCAAGCTCATGCAGGGCAGCTACAGCCTTGCAGTGGCCGCGTCGCCCTTGGGCGCCGATGGCGAGATTTGGGACGTACCCAACGTTTCGGTGAGCATTAAGCTGGGTGACGCGCTCAAGAAGGGCGAGAAGCTCGACCTGCGCGAGAATGCCAAGTTTGAGCTCGGCGATCCGATCAATGCCGTGGATGTTGAGCCCGGCGAAATCACCATGGCGCAGAATTACGCGCGCCAGGGTGGCTGCGACGACAAGGACGAGGCCGATCGTCTGGCGGGCTTGGCTTCTTCGGCGCGCAACGGCGCGGTTGCGAGCTATAACGCGGCCGTCTCGGAGGCGAGCCGCAAGAGCCGCACCTACGACGGCGACGTGTTTACGTTCGAAGTTCCCGAGGACTGGGGGAGCGACTGGGACGTAAAGACCTCACAGGGCACGTACAGCGGCGTCAAGAACGGTTTGTGGGTCGATTACACGATTGTCCACGATGGCAACACGGTGGGAACGCTGATGATCTCCAATCACTTCAACTCGGGGTTTAACACGATCGGGAAGACGAACAACGTGGGTAAATCGACCGACCTGTGGCTGGGGTCGTACGATTCGCTTTCGGGTGATTCGGATTGGGAGTACATCATCGATTCGATTTACATTAAATAGTTTCGCTTACAAGAAAGTGCCCCGTTTCCCTGGTGGAAACGGGGCACTTCTTTGTGCAATGAGACTGTGGCGCTCGGCGTTACTCGTCGACGTCGGTGAACTCGGTGGGCGGGACGGAGTCCGTGGAGTCGTCGTAGCTATCGTCGTAGTCGCTGGAATCGTCGTAGCTGTCGTCGTAGTCGGAGTCGTAGTCATCGTCAGAGTCGTCGTAGCTGGACGACTTGCTGGAGCTCGACTTGCTGCTGGACGAGTCAGTCGACTTGCTGTTGTTCGCGTCAGCATCGGTATCGGTGCCGCTGATCTTGGTGGTGAGCGCCATGAGCGTTTGCTCGACGGTATCGACCGTGTTATTGAGGTTGAGCTTGGAGGTGTCGATGGCGCCCTCTGGGGCAGAGGCGTCCTGGTCCTCCAGGTTGTCGCTGTAGCCCTTGATGAGGAAGGCGCTCTGGTAGTTAAAGTTGTCGCCGTGGAGCTCGCCCTCGGCGGCCTTAAACTCAGTGCCGTCGTAGGTGAAATACTTGTACTCGGCATCGTCGTCAACGAGCACGGCCGTGTCGTCGGACATGAGCTGGGTCAGATAGACGTGATTGCTCGAGTCGCCGATCATGGTCTTAAATGTTACAAAGACGTAGCCGCCGTTGGACGCCTCCGGTGAGCCGCTGTAGAGATTGACGACCTTCTTGCCGTTGTAGCCCCACACGTCGAGGACGTAATCGCCATTCGAAAGGCGCGTCTTCTTGTTGAAGGACTTTGCCTTGGTCTTGGAGTGAACGGTCACGAGTTCCTCGAGTCCGTCGCCGTTAAAGTCGACAAGCTGGGCAAACTGGACGCCGCTAATCTGGTAGTCGCTCGTGCCGGTCGAGACAAGCTCGGGCTCGCCGTACTTTTTGATCAGGCTGTTGAGTTTGCTCTTGTAAGCCGTGCAGGCCGCCTTGTACGTCGCGTCGTCAATCGTGGCGGGCGCGGTGGTGTTCGTGGTGTCCTTGGACGTGTCGGTCTTCTTGTCGGACTTGCTGGGCTTGGAGCTGCTCGTGCTGTCGTTCGACGTGCTGGAATCGTCCTCGGTCGTGGAGTCGTCCTTGCTGGCGTCGTCCTTGGAGGTCGTGTCCGAGGAACTGCCGTTGTCCGTGCTGGTAGAGGTGTCGTCGTCCTTCTTGGGAGTGTTGACGGTCACGCTCTCGGCAGGCTTCTCGGCGCTGGTGTCGTCCTTCTTAACCACGGTGGTGTTGAAGTTTTGGACCGTATTGCCCTTGGTGTCCTCGATCTTGCAGCTGTAGTCGCCGGGCTTGACCTTGCCAAAGTCGCCGATCGTAAAGCCGTCGTCGCCCTTGACCTTGATCTTGTAGCTCTTGCCGCCGTTCTTGGGCGTGAGGGTCGCGGTGTAGCTGTGGATCACGCGGTCCTTCTTTTTGGGCAGGACCTTGGTGTCGACGGTGCACACGACGGCGTCCTGGCTGCCCGAGGTGATCTCGACGGCGTTGGCGTTGGGCGTGAGCAGCAGGATTGCTGCCACGGCGGCGCCGGCGGCGACCAGACCGAGGCCCGCGAAGACCGGCCAGCGGCGCTTCTTTTGTTGCGGCTGCTGGGACATGGGCATCTGCGGTTGGGGCTGCGGCTGCGGAATAGGCGCCGCCTGCATGGTGGTGTCGGTCATCTGCTGCTGGGGCAGGTCGACGACGGTGGCGCCGGCCGTAGGTTGTGCCACGCCGAGCGACTCCATGGCCTCGGCGGTCGCCTGGGCATCCTCGTCGAACTCGGCGATGGTGGTGGGGTCATCGTTGACGTTGACGAGCGTGGTGGGGTCGTCGGCGGCGGCCGCGGGCTCGGCTGCATCGTCGCCGGGGAAAGAGACGGCGACGGCTGCGTTGTCGTCGGTCTCGAAGATCTCGTTGGCTTCGGCGGCGTCAACGGGCGCGGCGTCGTCGATGACGACGGGCTCGGCGGCCGGCTCGGGGTCGGTTGCGGACTCGGCATTGGCAGTCTGCTCGGCCGCGGGCTCAACGGCATCGAGCGTGACGACCGTCTCACCGGGGTCGGTCTGATCAGCTTGAGGCTCGGCGGTGTCTGTCGGGGCGTCCGCCTCCGGGTCTGCGGCGTCGAGGGTCACCACGGTCTCACCGGGATCTGCATCGACAGCGTCCAGCGTGACGACCGTCTCGCCGGGGTCGGTGACGGTCTCGGGTGCGGGTGCGGGTGCGGGCTCGGACTCCGGCTCAACGGCATCGAGCGTAACGACGGTCTCGCTCGGATCAGCGGCGGGCGCCGGAGCCTGGGTTGCCGCCTTGGGCGCTACGGACGCTCCGCAATTGGTGCAAAAGCGCGCGTCGTCAGGCAGCTTCGTTCCGCATTGCGTGCAAAACATAAGGTGAGCTCCCTTCTTTTGATGGTTCTTGCGTTCGAATCTATGGTACCTGCGGTATAGGACAAAGTTGTTGCGCAACACTGCGAAAAACCTTGCGATGGCGCCAATAGTGATGTTCGTGTGTACGGATTCCGTCTCGATCTGTAACACCTGGTCGGGATTTCAACCTCTACCTGTTACAGAACGAGACAGTTCCCCACCCAACACCTCAAACATCTCAATCTGTAACAGTAAGGATCCGTTTTGCCCCGTAGATGTTACAGATTGAGATGTTGCTCGGCGGGGGATTCTTCGGTCTCGATCTGTAACATCTAGGCCGGGAATCGACCTCTACCTGTTACAGATTTAGATGTTTTGGATGAGACCGACAGTATGTCTTGATCTGTAACATCTGGACGAAGATTCAGCCTGCAGATGTTACAGATCGAGATGTTAGCCAAGGGGGCTGACTAAATGTCTCGATCTGTAACAGTAAGGATCGATTTCGACGAGTAGCTGTTACAGATTGAGACATTGTCTGACGGGGGAGTCTTCTGTCTCGGTCTGTAACATCTTAGACCCGATTTGTCCCGTAGATGTTACAGATTGAGATGTTTCCGAACGGCTCAGATTGTTTATCTCGATCTGTAACAGTAAGGATCGATTTCGACGAGTAACT
>ERZ857998.2685-NODE-2685-length-16071-cov-8.851586_pt1 | contig 16071 bp, 12 predicted proteins | sample MGYA00519954_ERZ857998 | MGnify/ENA primary metagenome ERZ857998 (study PRJEB31778, sample SAMEA3449424) | human gut metagenome | biome: human gut; feature: human-associated habitat; material: faeces | place: United Kingdom | collected 2010/2012 ...
CCCGAGCCAGGGCAGCAGGCGCGCCGCCGTCAGCCGCGTTTCCCGCCGATTAGGCAGCAAAAGGCGCAGGCGGCCCCCGACTTCTTCAGTGACCATGGCGATCTGGACGGCATTGCCCTCCATATATTCCACAATGCAGCCCGGCGCGGGATAGCGCACACAACCCGGCATAAACGCTCCTTTAGTCCGAACATCCTCATGGCAGCCCGACGCAGAGAATCCAGCATTTTTGCCGTTCTGGCAAGTCTTGGGCCTCTGCCAAGGTCATTCCGTTTCCCGCTCGTTGTTTTATTCTGCCCTGCGGGTACGGGGCTTTACGCCTCCCGGCATTTGGGCCGCCTAGCGCGGCGGTGGGCCGCGGGGTCTTCGACCCCAATGAAGAGGAAATCCGGGCCTATGCCGGCGAATACGGCGCGCAGCAGGAGGTGCATACCGGCTGGCTGAGCATGAAGTTTGAGTTTTAGGGCAGCGTTGCGGTGAAAATGCGTCCATGCTCAGGCGGCGGCTTCACTGTCCAGGACTTCTGCGTCGTCAACAGCCATGCCCGCTAGGAGCTGTTTCTAAATAAGGATTTTCGCCCCCTGCCGGAACAATTTCAAGATGAAACCGCTTTGACGCCGCCGTCTGAAAAATCCGTGCCCTTCCCCACAGAAAGGGCACGGATTTTTCAGACGGCGCGATGACACGGCCCGGCGGCCCCAAGCCGCCGGGTCCTAGGCTTTGTCCCGGTAATCCGGGAACAGATCGCCGTGGTACAGGCGCAGGCCCGTCCGCGCGTATCCGGCGGCCACCCGGAAGGCGGCCAGATCGTCAAAGGTATTGCCCACCACCTGCATACCCATGGGGATATTATTGGGGGCCACGCCCACGGGCACGTCCACCACCGGATAACGGCTCAGCAGGTTCCAGATATATGTCAGTATATATCCGGGTCCCTTCACGGGCCTGCCGTTGATCGTCAGGGCATCCTTCGTCGGATCGTTGTCCGCCGGGAAATAGGGCGTGGCAAGGGTCGGCATGAGCAAGGCCCGGCAGCCCTTGCCGAAAACCTCCTGTTGCAGGTGCCGGTGGAGCCTGGCCGCAAGCTCATCGGCCTCCGCCATGGCCTCGGGCCCGCCGTTGCGCGCCGATTTGAGCGCCTGCCGGGCGTAGCTCGTCATCAGCTCCTGCTGAGGCTCGGCGGCCAGCAACATGGCGCCGATGCCGGTGGAGAGCAGGCCGTTCATATAGATGGGGAATATCTGAGCGTTGGTCCAGCCCAGCCTGACCTCCTCCACCACGGCTCCCTGTCCGCGCAGCACTTCTGCCGCATTGCGCAGCGAATCCCGCACGGAAGCGTCGACGCCCTCCGGCAGCCAGTCCTCAAAATAGTCCAGCGCGATCTTCACGCCCTTGAGATTCTCATACTTAATCAGTGTTACCGTAATCGAATACTTTTTCAATCCGGAACAAATGCGGCGGGTCTGTGGCGCGGGGCCGGATGCGGGTCAGCGCTTCGGCCGGGAATTCCGACGCGCCGGAGGAGCGGAAGAAGGACCGCGCACTGGACGAGCGGGCGGGAAGCGGCTATACAAAATTTTTATAGCCTCAATTCCTACCGTGCCCCAAGGGCGCGCACGAGCGAGACACAGCCCATGAGCATCATTCACCAGCCGGGCGGCAACCGCGTCTTGAATCTGCACGAGCCTGAAAAGCCCCAGCTCTACCGTGAACTTTTTCCCTATACGAGCATTTGCCGCACGTCTTTCGACGAAGTGCTGCTGGCCCCGCGTCCGGCGGAGCAGATGCGCATCACCGACACCACCTTCCGCGACGGCCAGCAGGCCAGGCCGCCCTACACGGTCAAGCAGGTGGCCAAAATGTTCGACTTCCTGCACCGCCTGGGCGGCAAAACCGGGCTGATCACGGCGTCGGAATTCTTTCTCTACTCGGCCAAGGACCGCAAGTGCATTGATGTCTGCCGGGCGCGCGGCTACCGCTTCCCCAGGGTCACGGCCTGGATCCGCGCCACCAAGGAAGACCTCAAGCTGGTGCGGGACATGGAATTCGACGAGACCGGCATGCTCACCAGCGTGTCCGACTACCATATCTTTCTCAAACTTGGCAAAACCCGCCAACAGGCCATGGACATGTATGTGGACCTGGCCAGCCAGGCACTAGAATGGGGCATCATTCCGCGCTGCCACTTCGAGGACGTGACCAGGGCCGACATTTACGGTTTCTGCCTGCCCCTTGCCCAGCGGCTCATGGAGCTTTCGCGCCAGAGCGGCATGCCGGTGAAGATCCGCCTCTGCGACACCATGGGCTACGGCGTGCCCTGGCCCGGCGCGGCCCTGCCCCGCTCGGTGCAGCGCATCGTGCGGGCCTTCACCGACGAGGCCGGAGTGCCCGGCCAGTGGCTGGAATGGCACGGCCACAACGACTTCCACAAGGTGCTGGTCAACGGCGTCACGGCTTGGCTGTACGGCTGCGGCGCGGTCAACGGCACCCTGTTCGGCTTCGGCGAACGCACGGGCAACACGCCCCTGGAAGCCCTGCTGGTGGAATATATCTCCCTCACCGGCGACGACGCTGCGGCGGACACCACGGTTCTGAGCGAAGTGGCCCAATTCTTCGAAAAAGAACTGCACTACCGCATCCCGCACAATTATCCCTTTGTGGGGCGCGACTTCAACGCCACCAGCGCGGGCGTGCATGCCGACGGCCTGGCCAAAAACGAGGAAATCTACAATATCTTCGACACCAAGCATCTTTTGGGGCGCCCGGTGCCGATCATCATCACCGACAAGACCGGCCGCGCGGGCGTGGCTTACTGGATCAACAACAACCTGAATCTGGCGGAAGACAAGCAGGTTTCCAAAAAGCATCCCGCCGTGGGCCAGATCTACGATGCCATCATGGCCGTGTACGAGGAAACCGGGCGCACCACCAGCTTCTCTCATGACGAAATGGAAGCACTGGTCCAGCGCTTCATGCCCGAACTCTTCGCCACCGAATTCGACCAGATGAAACAACTGGCCGGGGATCTGGCCGCGCATCTCATCGTGCGCCTGTCCCGCAGTCCCGGCCTGACCGACCTCAGCGAGCAGGCCTGCGCCCGGCTGGATGAATTCGTGCACGAGTATCCCTTCATCCAGTTCTGTTGCCTCACGGACGCCCGGGGCAAGATGCGTTGCTCGGCTGTCACGGACCCGGAATACAAGGAAGTCTACGAAGCCCTGCCCGTGGGTTATGACTTCTCGCAGCGCGAATGGTTCAAGATGCCCATGAAGACCGGCGACCTGCACATCATGGACGTCTATCAGTCGCACTTCACCGGCAAACTGGTCATTACGGTGTCCTGCGCGGTGACCGACGAGAAAGACCGCATCGTGGGCGTGGTCAGCGGCGACATCCAGCTGGAGCAGCTGCTCAAGCGCGCCCGTGCCCTGCAACAGGAAGTCGGCTCGCAGGACGAGGTGGACAGCGACAGCGAATAGCACCACGCAAGGCCGCTTGCCCGTAGCGGCAAGGCGGAACAGAATACTGATGCGCCCCCCGCCCGGCGGGGGGCGCGCCGCCAACGACGGCGTTGCCGTCGGGCGGAAAGGCACAAAAATCAGTCGCTTCACGGCGCGGCGATGCCGCGACCTGCTTCTGATTTTTGGTCGCGTCGACGATGTCGGCGCTTTCAAGGCCGCTTGCCCGTAGCGGCAAGGCGGCCTTTTTACGCGGAACACGCTAACTCGGGAAAGGAACATGCGCAAAAAAATCTACTGGATCGAAGGCGACGGCATCGGCCCGGAAATCTGGCGGGCCGCGCGCCCGGTCATTGACGCGGCCCTGGCCAAGGAATCGGATCTCCGCCTGGACTGGCAGGAACTGCTGGCCGGGGAAAAGGCCGTGGCCGAAACCGGCTCCCCCCTGCCCGAAACCACCATGGACGCCCTGCGCGGCGCGGACATCGCCATGAAAGGCCCCCTAGGCACGCCCGTGGGCACGGGCATCCGCAGCCTGAACGTGGCCCTGCGCCAGGGTCTGGATCTTTATGCCTGCATCCGGCCCGTGCGCCATTTCGACGGCCTGGAAACCCCGGTCAAGCATCCCGAGCGGGTGGATATGGTCATCTTCCGCGAGAATACGGAAGACGTGTACGCGGGCGTGGAATTCGCCGCTAATACGCCCGAGGCCCGCAAGCTCATCGCCTTTTTGCGCGACGAGCTGGGCGTGAGCAAGGTGGGCGAGGCCGCCGCCGTGGGCATCAAGCCCATGACCGAGGCGGGCTCCAAGCGGCTGGTGCGCCGGGCCCTGCGCTATGCCCTGGACAACGGCCGCGACAGTCTGACCCTGGTGCACAAGGGCAATATCATGAAGTTCACCGAGGGCGCGTTCCGCCAGTGGGGTTACGATGTGGCCGCGCAGGAATTCGGCGGCCAAACCTGCACGGAAAAAGAGCCCATGCCCGGCCGTCTGGTGGTCAAGGACCGCATTGCCGACGCCATGTTCCAGGAAGCCCTGCTGCGGCCCGAGCAATACCAGGTGCTGGCCACGCCCAACCTCAACGGCGACTACATTTCCGACGCCCTGGCCGCCCAAGTGGGCGGGCTGGGCCTCGCGCCGGGCGTGAACATGTCCGACAGTTTGGCCTTTTTCGAGGCCACCCACGGCACCGCGCCCACCATCGCCGGGCAGGACAAGGCCAATCCCGGCAGCGTGATCCTCTGCGGCGCGCTGCTCATGGAGCATTTGGGCCTGCCCAAGGCCGCGGAGCGCATCCGCTCCGCCGTGGGCAAGGCCATTGCCGCCAAGGCCGTCACCGTGGACCTGGCCGCCCAGGTCAGCGGCGCGCGCGTGGTCGGTTGTCGGGAGTTCGGCGAGATCATAGGAGAAAATTTGTAGGGATCGCCTTTCCGGGGGAGGGGAACTTTTGTAAAAGTTCCCCTCCCCCGGTCCCCCACCCGTCAAAACTTTTATTCTTTAGCGTGATTATGGAGAGAGTCACCCGGAAACACCGGCTGACATAGCCGCGCCGCTTCTTAATAAATGGGGTTCTCAAAGGGCCGCGCCCCTTGAGCCGCCGGAGTCGCTGTTATCCTCTCCATGAAGGCCCTGCCATGATTTCGCTGGAAAACCTGCTGCTCTACGTGCCCCTGGCCGCCATTCTGGTCATCCTGCCGGGGCCGGACTTTGCCCTGATCGCCAAGATTTCCCTTCTGGACGGCAGGCGGCAGGGCCAGGCCGCGGCCTGCGGCGTGGCTCTGGGCATCGTGATCCACACCAGCGCGGCCATGCTGGGCATTTCCGCCATCATCGCGCAATCCGTGTTTCTGTTCAGCATCCTGAAATACGTTGGCGCGGCCTATCTGCTCTGGCTGGGCATCCACGCCCTGCGCCAGGGCCGGGCCGTCAGCCGGGCCGTGGTCCGCACCGCGCCCCTGCCCGGCCGGGAGACGGAAAGCATGACGGACAGAACGGCGCGGCCCGCGCCCCGCGTCCTGTGGCGCGCCTTCAAGCAGGGTTTTCTGACCAACCTGCTCAATCCCAAGGCCGTATTGATTTTTCTGACCTTCCTGCCGCAGTTCATGAACCCGCACATGCCCCTTGTCCCCCAGTTTCTGGAACTGGGCGGCATCATGTCGCTGCTCTGTCTGCTCTGGTACGTGTCCCTGGCCTATATTCTGGGCCAGGTGCGCAGGGCCTTTGAAAATCCCCGTTTCCAGCAATGGCTGCACCGCTGCACCAGCGTCGTGTTCATCGCCTTCGGCCTCAAACTGGCCGCGGCGCATGCCGACTGACCGGGCGGCTTCAACGTCAACACTACTGAAGAAGGTTTCCCATGATCCAGCTTTTTGACCAGACCACCGTTATTGACGGCGCGCAGGTCCTTGCCGTCGACGAGGCGCGCGCACGGGGCGTGGACCCGGACGCCGCCCGCGCCCATACCCTGACCCACCGCATTCTGGCGGCCCACAATGCCGCCCCGGCCGGAGACGCGGGCCTGCGCCTGCGCTTTGACGCTCTGGCCTCCCACGACATCACCTACGTGGGCATCATCCAGACCGCCAGGGCCAGCGGCCTGACGGAATTCCCCGTGCCCTACGCCCTGACCAACTGCCACAACAGCCTTTGCGCCGTGGGCGGCACCATCAACGAGGACGACCATCTCTTCGGCCTTTCCGCCGCGAAGAAATACGGCGGCATTTTCGTGCCCCCGCATCTGGCGGTCATCCATCAGTACGTGCGCGAAATGATGACCAAATGCGGCGGCATGATTCTGGGTTCGGACAGCCACACCCGCTATGGGGCCCTGGGCGTCATGGGCGTGGGCGAGGGCGGCCCGGAACTGGTCAAGCAGCTCCTAGGCAAGACCTACGACGTGCCCGCGCCCAAGGTCGTGGCCGTATGGCTGGAAGGAACGCCCGCGCCCGGCGTGGGGCCGCAGGACGTGGCCTTGGCGATCATCGGCGCGGTGTTCAAGAACGGTTTTGTGAAAAACAAGGTCATGGAATTCATGGGCCCCGGCATTGACGGTCTTTCGGTGGAGTACCGCTGCGGCATCGACGTGATGACCACGGAAACCACCTGCCTGTCCTCCATCTGGCGCACGGACGACAAAGTGCGTCAGTACCTGGCCCTGCACAAGCGGGAACAGGATTTCGCCGAACTGGCCCTTCAGGGACCGGCCTGCTACGACGGGCTGATCCGGGTGGATCTGGGCAAGATCGAACCCATGATCGCCCTGCCTTTCCACCCCAGCAACGTCTGGCCCGTGGCCGAAGTGGTTCGCCGCGCGGACGAAATTCTGGCCGCCGTGGACGAAGAGGCCGTGAAACAGTTCGGCGAAGCGGGCAAGAGCCTGAACCTGCGCGGCAAGATCCGCGAGGGCGGCGTATGGGTGGACCAGGGCATCATCGCGGGTTGCGCGGGCGGCTCCTTTGAAAACATCAGCCTGGCCGCCGCCATTCTGGACGACAAGAGCACGGGCAACCAAGCCTTCAGCCTCTCTGTCTACCCGGCCAGCGAGCCGCAGGCCCTGGCCCTGGTGCGCAACGGCTCCACGACCAAACTGATGGCCGCCGGTGCCGTGCTCAAAAACGCCTTTTGCGGCCCCTGTTTCGGCGCGGGCGACACCCCGGCCAACGGAGCTTTGTCCATTCGCCACTCCACCCGCAACTTCCCCAACCGCGAGGGCTCCAAGCCCTCGAACGGCCAGCTTTCCGCCGTGGCGCTCATGGACGCCCGCTCCATTGCCGCCACCGCGGCCAACGGCGGCCGCCTGACCCCGGCCACGGATCTGGACTGGAACGACCCCGGCCTGAACGTGGACCTCAACTACCATTTCGAGCCCATCATCTATCAGCGCCGCGTCTACAACGGCTTCGGCGCGCCCAAACCGGAAACCCCGCTGATCTTCGGCCCGAACATCGCGGACTGGCCGGAAATGAGCCCCCTGCCCCAGCATCTGATTCTCCAGGTGGTCAGCGTGATCACCGACCCGGTGACCACCACGGACGAGCTGATTCCCTCGGGCGAGACCTCCTCCCTGCGCTCCAATCCGCTCAAGCTGGCGGAGTATACCCTGTCGCGCAAGGATCCCGGCTACGTGGAGCGGGCCAAGGCCTTCCAGGCCCTGGAAAAAGCCCGCCTGAAAAACCCGACGGACCCGGCGCTGCTGGCCCGCGTGCGCGAAATCTGCACGCCTTGCGGCGTGGGGGATTTCGTTGACGAACTCACGTCGCTGGCAAACATCGGCCTGGGCAGCACCATTTTCGCGGTCAAGCCGGGCGACGGCTCGGCACGCGAGCAGGCGGCCTCCTGCCAGAAGGTGCTGGGCGGTTGGGCCAACCTGGCCGTGGAATACGCCACCAAGCGCTACCGCTCCAACCTGATCAACTGGGGCATGCTGCCCTTTGTGGTTGACGCTGATCTGGCCAAGGATCTGCGTGTGGGCGACTATCTGGTGATTCCGCGCATCCGCGAGGCCGTGGAAAAGGCCCATCCCAATATCCTGGCCTGCCTGGTGCATGAAAGCGAGGCGGACGGCGAGCATAAAATCTGGGCCGAACAGATCGCCCTGACTCTCAAGGAACTTACGGACGACGAACGCCAAATCATCCTGGACGGCTGTCTGATCAACTTTTACAACAGCAAACAGCCGCAATAGAGCAAAGCAACTTTTTAAAGTTACTTTGCTCCGGCGGCTGCGAAAGCGGAGGCTCGCGCCTGAAGCCCGAGTCAACGTTGAGAATATCAATTCTCAACGTTAATCCGCTCCAGAACACGGCTGCCGCAATACAGAACAAACGGCGCGCGGATCATATCCGCGCGCCGTTTTTCATCAACCAAGCCGAGTGATTACGGCGCAAGGCTGAAGGTAGAGAAAATTGCTTGTTATCTACTTGTCAAATGCGGCCGTATGCTCAACGGGTACAGCATTTACAGATTCATGGGCCTCAGCCGGTTCCAGCTCTGCCCTGGCTCTTATGCGCTCGATGGTATTCGCCAGATGAGCGGACAACACTATTAATTGATGCACGCGGGCATGCAGACTTTGCAATTCACCCGTCGTGACGCGTCCACCATGCCGTGGGAACGTCCGCTGCCGGCCTGCGAGCTGTGACACCAGGGTGACAATGGGAGGAGTTGAAGGAGACATAAGGCACCTCTTGCATTTTCTTATTGGCTTTGTCGAAGCAACAACAGCCGGGAGCTAAGAACCGTGCAAGCGCGGCGGGCATATTTCCGGTTAACCGGTCTTGTATTAGCCCACTCCCGGCTGTACAAGCCAAGAGACACGCTTTTCCAGTAACGAAAAAGCGTTGATCGCCAACATAAAAGTCGGCCTTTGCTTGCAGGAGTTCTTAAGCTCCGTGTATCACAAATAGCGGACGGGATCGGAGCATGTCAATGAAGATATTAATTTTCGTCAGGGCAGGCGCGTATAACAACGTATTGGCCCTGCCGGTCAGCCTCCGCCCTCGACTCCGCATGGATATTCCGTCATACTGATGATAAATAATCCTAGGCGGAGAAAACCATGCTCAGCGTGTTCGATCTGTTCAAAATCGGCATCGGCCCGTCCAGTTCCCACACAGTAGGTCCCATGCTGGCGGGCAAAGCCTTTGCCGACGAGCTGCGCGGCAAAGGCCTGCTGGACACGACGGCCCGCGTCCAGCTTGATCTTTACGGTTCCCTGGCGCTCACCGGCGACGGGCACGGCACCATGGGCGCGGTGCTCAGCGGCCTGGAGGGGGAGCAGCCGCACAGCGTGGAACCGGTTCATCTGGCCGGGCGGGTCAGCGCGCTGAAAAACGACGCGGACCTGCTGCTGGCTGGAAAACGGGCCGTGCCCTTTGTCTATGCGCGGGACATGCTGGTGCACAAGGGGCTCTTTCTGCCCCGCCATTCCAACGCCCTGACGCTTACGGCCTTTGCCGACGACGGCGCGCCCCTGCTGTCCAAAACCTATTATTCCGTCGGCGGCGGCTTCATCCGCACCGAAGAGGATTTCGACGCCCCGCAAGAGGAATATCCCACACCGCCCTATCCTTACGCCACGGCCGGTGAACTGTTCGCCATCTGCGAGCGGGAGGGCAAGAGCATTGCCGACATCGTGCTGGCCAACGAAATTTTCTGGCGCTCCGAAGCGGAAGTGGCCGCGCGCATGGCGACCATCATCAGCACCATGCGCGAATCCGTGGAGCGGGGCTGCTGCACGGACGGCGTTCTGCCCGGCGGCTACAAGGTACGACGCCGGGCCCCCAACCTGCTGCGCAAGGTCAGCGCGCTCCAGGCCACGGGCCGCCGCGACCTGAGCCTCTGGCCCATGCTCTATGCTTTTGCCGTGGCCGAGGAAAACGCCTCGGGCGGACGCATCGTCACCGCGCCCACCAACGGCGCGGCGGGCATCATACCGGCGGTGCTGATGTACTATACCAACTTCTATCCCCACGCCACGGAGCGGGGCGAGCGGGACTTTCTGCTCACGGCCGGGGCCATCGGCCTGTTTTACAAGCTGAACGCCTCCATTTCCGGCGCGGAAGTGGGCTGCCAGGGCGAAGTGGGCGTGGCCTGCTCCATGGCCGCCGGGGCCTATTGCGCGGTCACCGGCGGCAGCGTGAAGCAGGTGGAGGTGGCCGCCGAAATCGGCATGGAACACAATCTGGGCCTGACCTGCGACCCCGTGGGCGGCCTGGTGCAGATCCCCTGTATCGAACGCAACGGGGTGGCCGCCGAACGCGCCGTGAACTGCGCCCAGCTCTCCCGCCTGGAAGACGGCCGCCAGCGCGTGGTTTCTCTGGATAAGATCATTGAGGTCATGTACCGTACCGGAATAGACCTCCAGGCCCGCTACAAGGAAACCTCCCTGGGCGGACTGGCCCAGGCCATCGGCGAGGCCTACCGGAACTGACCCGGACTACGAAGCCCACGGCCGACAAGCGCGCCGAAATTCTTCATACTGCCCTTATTACCTTAACAAAAGTTCGGTTATGGCGTAGGGTAGCATGAAAATCTTTCCGGGGTCCGCGCAACTATGCAGAACATGCTGAAATTTGGTCTTAAGACCCTCTTCCTGCTGGTGGTTCTGCTTGGCGTGGGCGCGATCTATTCCATCGACCAATCCCAGACCTACGGCCGGCTGATCAACTATGTGGGCATCGTGCGGGGCGCGACCCAGCGCCTTGTGAAACTGGAGTTGGCGCAAGAGCCGCACGACGATCTGATCGCCTATCTTGACGGCATCCAGGATGAACTGCGTACCGGCGAAGGGCCGTACGGCCTGATCAGGCCCGACGACCTGGAATACAACAATAATTTATCCCAGCTCCAGCGGCTCTGGGGAACGCTGAAAGAGGACATCCTGGCCGCCAGGCAGGACAAGACCGCGTCCGCCGCCCTGCTGCGCGCCAGCGAAGACTATTTTGACCTGGCGAACAAGACGGTCTTTGCCGCGGAGTCCTTCGCCCACAAAGAAACCTCCATGCTCTTGCGCCTGATCGTGCTCATGGCGGCTTTTCTGCTGCTGACCTGGCTGTTCATTCTCTGGGCCTACGGCAAAAAAATGCTCCTGCTGGAGAATCTGAACAAAAATCTGAACGACATGGCGGACCGGGACCCCCTGACGGGCGCGTATAACCTGGAACGCTTCAAGCGCGAGGCCAAGGAGCTGATCAGTACCGGCGAAACCACGCGCTATGCCGTGGCCTATGCTGATTTCGCCGACTTTAAATACATTAACGATGTGTTCGGCTATGAATACGGCAGCACGGTCCTCAGGGAATACGCCCGCATTATCGGCAAGGAACTCAAGGAAAATGAGATTTTCAGCCGTGTCTCGGCGGACAATTTCGTAATCCTGCGCCGCTATGAGGACAAAGAAGGGCTTCTTGCGCGCCAGCAGTCCGTTGACGCCGACATCACGGATTTCATGCACAAATCCCGGCACAAGCAGACCCTGCCGGTATGCTGCGGCATCTGCTGCCTGGAGGACGCCCCCGGCGACCTGGTCATAGACAACATTCTGGACCGGGCCAATTTCGCGCGCAAGACGGTCAAAAACGGCGCCCATGCCAAATATGCCTTCTACGACGAAAGCATCCGCGACAACCTGCTGGAGGAGAAAGGCCTTGTCAGCCAGATGCAGGAAGCCCTGAACGACGGGGAATTCATCGTCTATTATCAGCCCAAGGTGGATCTGCGCACCGGCGCCATCGCCTGTGCGGAAGCTCTGGTGCGCTGGAAAAAACCCGACGGCCGGATCATTCCGCCCGACAGGTTTATCCCTGTTTTTGAAAAAAACCATCTTATCGCCGAGCTGGACCAGTACGTCTTTGAAAGCGTCTGCCGTTCCCTGCGCCGCAGGCTGGACGAAGAGCGGCCCGTCCTGCCGGTCTCGGTGAATATTTCCCGGCTCCAGTTTTACGAAGCGGACTTTGTGGCCGCCTATGTGGCCGTCAAAAATCGTTACCGGATCCCGAACGGTCTGCTGGACCTTGAATTTACGGAATCCATCGCCTGCGACAACTTCGAGCTGATGACCGAAATCGTGAAAAAGCTGAAGCAGGAAGGCTTTTCCTGTTCCATTGACGATTTCGGGAAGGGCTATTCCTCGCTCAGCCTGCTGAAAAGCCTGCCCATCGACACACTCAAGATCGACAGGTTGTTCTTTATTGACGGCGAGAATAAGGAAAAGGACGCCATCCTGGTTGAGAGCATCATCGGGCTGGTTCGCAAGCTCCATATCCAGACCGTGGCCGAAGGCGTGGAATCGCCGGATCAGGTCGCCTTTCTGAAGAGCGTCCACTGTGATCTGGTGCAGGGCTACGTTTTTTTCAAGCCCATGCCTGAACAGGAATACGAAACGGCCATAGAGAGAGAGAGAGAGAGAGAGAGAGAGAGAGAGAGAGAGAGCCGCGCCGTTGCCCGAACCTGAACCGTGTAATGGCAGCCCGCAAAACCAACGGCATTTCCCCGCTCTCCAAAATGCCCCGGCGGCCTGTCTGCCGCGCCGCGCTTCCCCCGGCCGCGCGCAATGATGCCGACTGACGACGCTGAAGGAACAACCATGAACGAAATCCGCATTGTGGCCGAACTTGAGGTCATGCCCGAACACAGGGAAGCCATGCTGCCCGCATTCCGCGCCATGGTGGAAGCCAGCCGGGCCGAATCCGGCAATCTGGCTTACGACCTGACAGAGGACCTGGAAAATCCCTGCCGTTTTTTCATCCTTGAAGCCTGGGCTTCAGCCGAGGCCATTGCCGAACACAACGTCAGCGCGCACTTCAAGGCCTTCGGGGAACTCCAGAAGGACAAGCTGCGCCGCAAGGCCGTGGTCAAACTGAAACAGGTCTTCTGAGCGTCAGAAACAGAGAGGGCTCCGTTAACGGAACCCCCTCTGTTTGAAAAAGATACACGTCGCCGCTCGCCCTAGGGTCTGTTAACACTATAGAATTTTTGTTCGCCTGCAAGGAAGATAAACCTGCTTTGAGGGAGTGTACTCTTCTGGTACTCGACCGAAAAAGCAGGTGAAATCTGACGCGGCAGGAGGGCAAAAAGGCATAGCGTTAACAGGCCCTAAGGCTCAATGGCCTCCACCCCATCCATGTACGGCACAAGCGCTTTCGGCAGACGCACGCTGCCGTCTCTCTGCTGGCCGTTTTCCAGAATGGCGGCGATGGCGCGGCCCGTGGGCAGGCCCGAGCCGTTGAGCGTGTGAACAAAGGCCGCCTTGCCGCCCGTGGGCTTGAAGCGGATGTCCGCGCGCCGGGCCTGGAAGTCCCCGCAGTTGGAACAGGAGGAAATCTCGCGATAGGTGTTCTGCGCGGGCAGCCAGACTTCCACGTCATAGGTCTTGGCCGAACCGAAGCCCATGTCGCCGGTGCAGAGCGTGATCACCCGATAGGGCAGCTCCAGCAGTTCCAGCAGATGCCGGGCATGGCCGCACATCAGCTCCAACTGGTTGAAGCTGTCATCCGGATGGGCGAAACGGACCATCTCCACCTTGGTGAACTGGTGCATGCGGATGATCCCGCGCGTGTCCTTGCCCGCGCTGCCCGCCTCGGAGCGGAAGCAGGGCGTGGCCGCGCAATAGGCGCGCGGCAGGTCGGCTTCGTCCAGAACTTCCCCGGCATGCAGATTGGTCAGCGGCACCTCGGCGGTGGGAATCAGGTAATAGTCCCACTCGCGCAGCTTGAAGAGATCTTCCTCGAACTTGGGCAGCTGGCCCGTGCCGGTCATGGTGGCGCGGTTGACCATATAGGGCGGGCAGACTTCGATATAGTTCTCATGCCGGGTGTGCTGGTCCAGAAAAAAGTTGACCAGGGCCCGGTCCAGGCGCGCGGCCCAGCCCAGGGAAACCACAAAGCGGCTGCCCGTGAGGCGCGCGGCGCGCTCGAAATCCAGGCCGCCCAGGGCCACGCCCAGATCGCCGTGCTCCCGCACCGGAAAGTCGAATCGGCGCGGCGTGCCCCAGCGGGTCACTTCCACATTTTCCGTCTCGTCCCGGCCCACGGGCACGGAAGCGTCCGGAATGTTGGGCACGCGCATGAGCCAGGCTTCCACATCGGCCTTGGCCTGAGCGGTCTGGCCGTCCAGCTCCTTGATGCGGTCCGACAGGCCGCCCAGCTTGGCCAGCAGGGAACCGGCGTCCTTGCCCTCGCGCTTGAGGGCCGCCACCTGGCCGGAGGCGGTGTTGCGCTGACTCTTCAGGGCCTCCACTTCCGCGAGCAGGGCCCGGCGGCGGGCGTCCAGGCCCAAAAATTCATTGACGTCCAGTTCCGAATGCCGGTCGGCCAAGGCTTTGGCCAGCACTTCCGGCTGCTTTTGCACCAGTTTGAGATCAATCATAATCGCTCCCGCAGGGCAGACATATTCGAGAATTCCCCACGCATGTCAGCCTGTTAGCATGAATTTCCGAGAGAGGCGCCAGCGCCGCGTCTTCAGGCCGCGTCCCGGCCGGGAGTCCGGCGGAACACGCGCGCCGCGCGAGAAATCAGACAGCAGCCCTGTAGCATGGGGAGCATTGCCTTGCAAGACGGCTGTTTTCCGGATATATCTAAAAAATATCATAAAAATTTCGAAACATTTTTCGAACTCCGCGAGGCCGTCATGAAACATACCCGCCGTGTCTTTCCCGCCGCCCTGCTGCCGGCGCTGCTGGCAGTCCTGCTGCTCTCGGCCTGCGGACCGAGCAACAACGTGCGCCTGCTTCCCCCGCCGCCGCTGGACGCCTCCGTGTTGCCCGCCCCCAACGCCCCGCGCGTCAGCGTGGTGACCTTTGCCGACAAACGCACGGACCAGTCCGCTCTGGGCGTGCGCCGCGACAACAGCGCCTTTGTGACCAGCGACGACGTGGCCCAGTGGATCAGCCGCGCTCTGGCCGACGAGCTGGCCCGCAACGGCATGCAGGTCACCTTTGCTCTCAATGTGGGCCAGGCCCGCAGCGGCAATCCCGACTATCTGGTCACCGGCCAGGTGGACGAGGCCTGGCTGCGCGAAACCTCGGCCACGGATCTCGCCACCAATCTGCGGGTCAATTACGTGCTGGCCAACCGCCAGGGCCGCCTGCTGCGCGAGTCGCTCTCTTCCAGTCAGAGCCGCACCGGCCTGCCCTCGGGCGCGGCGGCGGAAAACCTGATGCTGGAAACGCTGCGGGATCTCGTGAAGCCCATGGCCCAGAAGATTGTCCAGACCATCCAGGCCAAAAAATAACCGGCCATGGCGGTCCCGCGTTTCGGGCTTGCGGGCCTTGCGTTGCTGCTGTTTCTGGCGTGGGCCGGGCCCGCGCGGGCTGAATCCGGGCGTGTTCCCACCGCTCCGGCGGATGCCGGGGATATGCCTTCCGCGTCGGCACAAGCACCCGCGCTGGAGTTGAGGCCGATTACCGAGGTGGAAATGCGCGCCGTCACCCCGCCGGTGACGCGCGAAGCGGCTTGGGCGCACGCCCGGGCCTCGGCTTGGCTTGCGGCCCTGCACCGGGCCGTAATCGCCTTTCCCCAGCGGCGGGAAATCCGCATGGGCGCGGTAGCTCCAGCGGAGCGCCTGGCTCTGGCCGCGCAATTGTACCGGGCCGCCGCGCCGCCCCTTGCCGACACTCCCAATGCCGCAAAGGCCCCTGACACCGCTGAAGATTCCCCTCTGCACGTGGCGCTCAGCCTGACGTCCCGGCCCCAGGCCGGAACGGAACTGATCCTGGCCCTGCGCAATCCCGAACTGCTGGCCCTGCGCCACACGCTCATCAGCGAAACCAGGGACACGCTGGAAATCATGGACCGTCACTGGCCCGGCGGTACGGCGGCGTTGCAGCCCGCAACCCCCGGCGTGAAAACGCCGGAAGTGGAACGGGGTTTCTGGCAGGCCCGCGACTGGCAACGCATGGGCGCGCGCCTGAACGGCCTCTGGCTGGCCCAGGCCGCCCTGGACCTCACGCCCGAAGGCTGGCTGACCGGGGCCGATGCCCTGAACACACTGGAGCGGGCGGCCAGAGAGGCCCCGCGCAGCCCCACGGTGCGGCTGCTGCTGGCCGAGGATGGAAGGGAGCTTTCCAATGCCCTTTGCGTCCTGCTGAAATACAACAATTATTCCGTGGATGCC
>ERZ857998.2693-NODE-2693-length-16037-cov-12.089100_pt1 | contig 16037 bp, 24 predicted proteins | sample MGYA00519954_ERZ857998 | MGnify/ENA primary metagenome ERZ857998 (study PRJEB31778, sample SAMEA3449424) | human gut metagenome | biome: human gut; feature: human-associated habitat; material: faeces | place: United Kingdom | collected 2010/2012 ...
CCGCCCACACCAAGACGATGAAGACGGCCCTGATCCAGCCCCGCCAGTTGCGGCGCGGGCTTATCTCATGCCACATCACGGGCCTCTTCGGCCTCGCGGAGCTTGGCGAGGAACTCTTCAGATGCCTCGAATGCCGCCGCGTGCTGCTGGCAGTGTCCTTCCGGACCCAGCAGTACGAGGGCACCGTGCCCGGCGTCCGGCTCGATCGCGTAACAGCTGCAGATGCCGAATTGGCGTAGCGGGAGAATGCCCATGTCTGCCGTGGTGGCGGTATCCCAATACTTGCAGTTGCCGCAGGTCATTTCCGCATTATCCAATCCCCAAGGCGGGATAGGATTGGTATCGCGGTGGAGAGTTGATTGCATCAGCATGATGGCCTCCCTACTTGGCGAAAAAATCTGCAAACTCTTTAGCTCCATACTCACCCTTGGTAATCTCGCAAATTTCGCGGATGGTATATTTTTGTTTGACTTTGGAGAGAGACTTAACAAAGTAGCGCGTCCCGGCAGCACATGCGCCAGTAATTACGCGGTAGGCCTCAATAGCTTTTTCGATGGTCAGTACACTATCCAGAGTTAGGTCGGCATACAGACTTTTGTCGCGGTTGCCGATCTTGTAGATCAGATCATCTTTAGCGGCTCGTAACGTTTCCCCATGCGACCATTTGCCGCAGCCGTCCGTCACCAAATACGCGACCTTTTTTCCTCCGATGCAGCGCACTTTCCAGATGTTACCTTTGCGGGATATGACCTCGGTGAACACGCCATCGACGCTGATATACTGACCACCGCGCCACGATAAAACGTAGTCAACGGGGAAAGTTTTATCTTTAATTTTTTGGGCGTCTTCGGCCGTGATCTGTGTGCCCCTGAGGTCAAGGAAGCCGCCAACCGTGAGGTTGTCCGGCAGGGCCGTGATCTGTGTGCCCATGAGGTTAAGGGAGCCGCCAATATTCAAACCGTATTTTTCTTCAAACTCTTTCGCGTCCATTTTTCCTCCATAGATTAAATTTTCATCAATCCCGCCCCGGACCGGAGTCCGGAACGGTATGATGAAGGCAGCATGGGCTGCCGGGGTGTATTAGCCGTCGCCGTAGCCGTCGCCGGAGCCGGTAAAGTTATTCAGCCTGGACAATGGGAGCCTCCATGATGCTTTTAGCGGGATCGCCGTCAATTGGCATGATCTCGATTGCTTCAAGCCAAACATGATCTACCGGAGCGGCGATTTTACTTCAGCTTTTGCAGGAATCAAGGACGTACCCGATAATTTCGCGTTCCAGGTTTAGCCATTTAACACTCCATCGCTTAACGTCGAGCAACTTCGCGGCAACATCCCTCGCCATTTCCATAGATATCTTGGCGCAGCAGTAGGAAAATTCAGAATCGTCTTTGTTTTTGTCTCGGCCCCCTATCGCGGCCTTCAAAAATATTCCAGATTTTCCGATGAGTTCATCGAATTCACTGTCTTGGCGTAACATTTCTATATCCATCATATTTCTCCAAAACGGCATGTTTCACGGGCTGCTCGTTCATGGCGTCTACCCGTGGTTCTGTTGGCAGCCCGGAGCCTTCAACTCCTTTGATCCACCTCGCCCCTTCTGCCGGGCCAGCCTGATTCTTTTGATCTCCCCGCCTTCCTGAACTTCTCTCGCGGTTTCCTACTGATCCACCGTGCCGCATGGGCCGTGTGTCGTTCGGGCCTCCGGAATCCTGCTCCTGGCGGGTGCCGCTGGGTGAAAGGCTTTGTGGCTACTTTCCGGCTGGCCGGGTGTGTTCGCCGCCTTTCCCCCGTTGGCAAAACCAATATGTTATTTATTAATAACAAAGTCAAGGTTATGTTTTATAAAAATAACAATTAGGGTTATAAAAAATCACGCCGCAAGTTTCGGCGTGATGGCGATCTGGCCAGCGGGCACAAAAAAGCCCCTCGGTGAGGGGCAACCTTATCCTAATAATTATCTATGTTTATTTAGCTATTATTAGGGCAAGTGATAGTCGCCGCTGGCGGCGATTCTTCCATTGGTCCTCATCCACTTGGCAAAGTGTGTAATCAAACAACCTTTAACGTCTTTTCTCTATCATCTTGGCTGCATGGCAACGAAGATTGTTGAGATGGGAGCGTGCTGGACTGCTCTTGAATTTGTTTTAGGGTTTTTTCAAAAAGACGTTCAAGAGCCGAGACTTCGCCTTGTAGACGAACTTTTTCTTCCTTTTCAGCTGCAAGAGCTTTCTCTAAATAATCCACACGCTTTTCGAATTGTCCTAATGCAGTATCTTTAGTTTGTGGAGAGAGATGGTCTGGAAGATAGTCATATATATTCAATCCTAATGCATCTAAATATCTTAACATAGTTGGAAAAGAAAGATTGGTTTTTGGTGTGGCAGACTCATCTAGCCAATTTGTGACTGCCGAGCGACCGGCATGACCAAGGCGACGAGCTATTTCAGCGCGCTTGAGTCCGGTTGCTTCAAGCGTTTTTACTTTGGCAACTATAGCTTCCCACGCTTTTTGAGCAGATTCTTCATAAATATTTGTTGACATAAGTAGATTTTAGCTGCCTTGTTTGTTTTGTGCAAAAAACATAAATCTTTTTTTCTTGCTTTTATGTTTTTTTTGAATAACATATTGAACATGAAAAACGCACTCGAAGCCTTCAGAAGAGATAGAAAAATGACTTACCGGGATCTGGCCCACGCTTGCGGCGGAGAGCGTAGTCTCTACGCTGTCTATCGCCATTGCAAAAGTGCGCGCATCCCCGCGGAGTCAGCTATGGTGTATGCAAAAAAGCTCGGCATTCCGCGCTCCGAGTTGCGCCCTGACCTTTGGCCGCCTACAGCCACCCCCACCACGCCGCCCGAACCCGAACCGGGGGAAGGGGGCGGGGATGCTGCATAGCTTCGTCGCCTTCTACGGCTGGGAGCCAGCGCTGTGGTTCGGCGTGTCCGTGGTGGCTTTCTTTAGCGCGCTGGTCTGTCTGTGGCTGTATGCCGCCGGGAAGGGATAACCCCGCCAAACACCGCCGCACCGCATCGTCCGGCGTCGGGTACTCCTCTCGGCTGTATGTGCGCCAAAGGATGCGCCCCGGCAGGATGACGGCAATACGCCAGTAAGTGAGGCGAGAAGTGAGGCGGAGCAGGACGGAGGTCATGACACAATATGGCATGGACACGGGAGTGCGTCAGCGTCCCAAGCAATCGAGGAGAAGACAGTGCCCGACTATGAAACCATGAGCGCACAAGATGCTCTGGGCCTGGCCAAGGAAGCATCCGGCCTGACCACAGAAGAGATAGCGGCTCGTACCGACATCAGCGTACATGTGCTGCGCCGCTACTTCAAACCCACAGAAGAGTCCTATCTGCCTAGCCTGGAGCGTATCCCGCCCTTGTCGCGGGCGCTGGGCAACACGATCCTTTTGCGCTGGCTGCAAGCCCAGGCCGAAACCGAACCGTGTGTTGTCCCACCTGCCGCCAGCATGGCGCAGGTGTTGGCCGCCCTCGCCCGTGTGGCCGCAAGTGTAGGTGATGTGCAACGTCGCCTTGCAGACAGTGAAGAGCGCGGTATTGATCCGGCCTGCGCGCGGGATGTGCGCGGGCTGCTGGGTGACGTGGTGATCGAAGCGCAGCGTGCCCAGGGGATGCTTTACCAGCAAGCCCTGGCGCGGGATGTGACTGAGGCCGCCCCGTTGTGCTGCTTGATGAAACGAAAGCGCCCTTGGTGGCGGCGATTGTTTTGCAAACAATGAACCGCGCCACCTTTCTTGTCCGCTATTATCCTGACCTGCGTCTTACGGCGTTGCCGGGCGGAAAGGTGGAGATACGCGATCCCCAGCGGCGCGAAGGGCTGGAAGTATATGTGCGGGCCTATGAGCAAGAGATTTGGGAAGACCTGCTGCCGGTAAAATCAAAAACAACTGATGAGAAATAGCTGTGGAACGCGGATATGTCAAATTATGGCGCAAGACGCTGGACAGCGGGTTGCTTGAAAACGGCCCGGCTTGGCAGCTCTTCGGCTATCTCCTGCTCAATGCGGCGCACAGACCGCATCGCAAGATTGTAGGCGGTGTAGTCTTCGACCTGCAACCGGGACAGGTTGTCTTCAGCCGCGCGAAAGCCGCCGCAAAACTGGACCTCAGTGAGCGCCAAATTCGTACCGCGTTTTTGCTGCTCGAAAAACTCGAAATTTTGACCAGCAGAGCGACCAACAAATGCACCATTGTTTCTCTTGTAAATTGGCATAGATACAACGGCGAGCGACCAGCAGGCGACCAGCAGAATGACCAGCCGATAGACCAGCCGATAGACCAGCAGGTGACCAGCACCCGACCAGCAGGCGACCAGCAGACTCCGCCGGTCAGCTTAGATACAAGAATTAAAGAATTTAAGAATAAGAATATATATACCGCATCCGAACTGCAGCAGCCTCAACCCGCACCGCCTGACGGCGGCGCGGAGCACACGCCTTCAACGGCTTCGCGGTCACGGCAAAAAGAAAACGCCAAACATGAACCCGATGAGCAGTGCATCCTGACTCGCAAAGGGCTTCGCCTGACTGGCAAGCGCCTTTTGGCGTTCAGTGGCTTTTGGGAGGCCTTTGCCTACAAGCGCGGCAAGGCCGAAGCCGCGGATGCATGGCTGGGAATCCCACAGCTCACGGATTCGCTTGTGGCCCGTATTTGCGACGCTGCACGGCAGGAGGCCGCAAATCGCCCGCAGATCGAGGCACGCGGCGGGACGCCTAAGTGGGCGCAAGGCTGGCTTACAGCCAGGCGATGGGAAGACTACGCCCCGGAAGAGCCGCCACCTAAGGCCATGGCCCGGCATGATCCGGTACCGGCGGACCTGACGCCGGAAGAGCAGGATAGGGCGAGGGATACACGGCGAAGGCTTGAGACGGACAGGAGGCGGCGAGAGGAAGCCGCTTTGACAGGAGGTGTGGGCACATGAGCGTCCTGGTCTTCATCTTGCGTTGTCTGCCCACAGCCCAGCAGCGCGCCCGGCATATGACCACGCCCGGCGGTTTTCATCGGGCCTACAAGTCCGATGTGCAGGAGGACAACGAGCGGACCCTGGAAGCTCTGCTGCGGCCCCTTGAAGGCGGCCTGGAACTGTCGTTCAGGGCGGTTTTTCCCACGCCAAAATCCGGCAGCAAGAAAGAGCACGCAGGCATGTTGCGAGGAACCGTCTGTCACACGGTCAAGCCGGATCTGGACAACCTCGCCAAGCAACTCAAGGACGCCATGACCCGGCTCCAGTTCTGGCGCGACGACAAGCAGGTGGTCCGGCTGATCTGCGAAAAGCGGTACGGCGAATATCCGGCGTGGGAAGTGTCGGTGCGCTGGGTTGGGGAAGCACGACGATGACCAAAAAGCGCGGCAGGCCAAAGCTGTTTCCATGCTGCCCGGAGTGCGGGGAAGATGCGTTGGTTGTGACAAGCACGACGTTGCAAGGACATATCCTTAACAGGTGGACTGTATGTAAGTGCTGCGCAGCTCATATCCGTTGGGTAAAGTCCGGCGATCATTGTCGCTGGGTCCGCGTGTTGTCAGCGTCCTTGTCTTGATCTGTTGGGGGCAAACACAGCCACGCCATGGACATGGCCTCAAATGCCGCTGTCCGCGTCAGACCTAGAGTTTCTTGGGCTGCGTCAATCCTGGCCCATAGGTCGGAGGAGAGCGTCACCCGTCGGGATTCTTTTTTTCTGGACGAATGAGGATGGGGTTTGCGCCCGGACCCTGGACGGCGGCCTCCCCTTTTAGATTCGGCGGTATCCATCGACAACCCTTGCTTTTTTATTTGAATTCGCGGAATGCGAGGGCATACCTTATGCCGTTATCTCCGAGTCCGTTGCCAGGAACCTTACCGCAGGTACAGCTACTCATACCGCAAAGAGCTTTGCTTGCGCGCATATAGTCGTCATAGGATAACACTGCGCACGGCTGACCACTTTCTAATTTATATATTTCGACTGGGGTGAGCTGGATTGAAGTTCCGTGAAAATTATTTTCGATGGTGATTTGCATATCATCCTCAATTTTGTGGGTGTCACAGGCTTCTGCGGTCTTGGTCTGCACAGCGTGCTCTGGCAGAGTGATGGTCACGCGGTCGCCACGGCGCATGCTGTTATAGTCGATACCATAGGCTGCGCAAAATTCACGCAGTTCATCCAGAAATTCGCTGTTTATGCCGCCGTTTTGTGAAAGATTAAGAGTCAGCTCGCGGGTTTCGGCATTGTAGCGCGCCCAGGTATGCTTGTTGCCTCTCCAGCCCATGTCGCGATGCTCGAAGCGGACAAATCCCTGCTCATTGATATCTTGGATAGTAGCTGCCATGAGATGCTCCTTGTGTTTTTCTGAATAAGAAGATGACACTATTTTGATTTAGTGTCAACAATTTTTCAAAAAATTATCAAAATAAACCAGCCAGAAAATACCTCTACCCCTTGCATGTAGCCCCGATGGCCGTGCTACGCTCCCTCCAAACTGGAGCGAAGCATGGCTGATATCGAGTACATTTCCGATTTTTTGAATAAGCCCGGTGTCGAAGGGAAGCGGCAGACGCGGGGTTACATCCCGGCTCGGCCCCGCAACTTCACCGGCGATTACGGGCAGCACCCGGACGCATACACAGCCATCGGCGCTTCCGGCGTGACCATCGCCACGGGCTGCGACCTGGGGCAAACCGACGTGGCCACATTGTGCGCCTATGGCCTGTCTCATGCCATAATCAACTCGCTGATCCCCTACATCGGCCTTAAAACCTTCCGTGCTATCGCCAAGTTGGCACAGTTACCGCTGTGCATCTCTCCCGACGCCGCTGCCGAGATCGACTATTGCGTGCATCGCGGCTACCTCGACCGATACGTGCGCCCGGCCTACAAGAAGGCTGCAAGCGTAAGTTTTGACGATCTGCCCAAGCAGGCCCAGGCCGTCATTTTTTCGTGCTGCTACCAAAAGGGCTGCGGTGGAGTACGCCGCGGCTGGCCCAAGCTCTGGGGCTATCTCACGCGTCAAGACTGGAGCAACGCCACGCATGAGCTGAAATATGGCTTCACGCAATACAAAGCGCGCCGCCAGATCGAAGGCGAGCTGCTCGCGGAGATTGCGTGATACGGTGGGCCGCTATCGCCTTGGCGGCTCTGATCTGCGTGTCGTTGGCCGTCAATGCGGCTTTGTGGACGGCGTATCGGGGAGCGACCGAGAAGCAGGCTAAATTGCAGATCCAGCTTGCGGCCCATGAAATCAACCAGGAGGCGGTCAATGCCGCAATCAAAGTGCAGAGTGAAGCGCAAAAGCTGGCCCACCAGCGCGCAGCAGAGAGAAAAGATAGCGCCGCACGAGTTGCGGCGGATAATCCTGATTGGGCTACTGGCCTGCTCCCTGATGATGTGCTGCGCCTGCTCCCCGGCGGTGAAGATCGTTAAGTTCATGCCTCCCGACTCCCTGCTGGATGACTGCGAACCGGTTGTACCGCGCCAGATCAAAACCAATGCGGACTTAGTCAATCTTGTCATCGATCAGTATGCCGCGTTGGACGACTGTAATGCGGACAAGCAGGCCCTCCGCGCCTATCGGCGTAGCTTGGATATGGATCATGGTCAGGAATAGCAACGAAACCAATAGCGCCACACCGGGGCGGGGAATGATTGAAAAGACTTTTTTCGATGTGGCGAAGGAATCTCTTCCCTATGTCGGCGTAGCGCTGCTGGGCGGCCTTGTGCACATGCTCCGGACCGGCGCGCGGTCTGTCTGGTATATTTTTGCGAGCATGGCGTGTTCGGCTTTCGCTGGGTTCCTGGCTGCACTTTTACTTTCCGAGGTCAGCGGCATCGGCCCCGGCACAATGGGGGCCATTGTAGGGTCTGTGGGCTATTGCGGCGGCCAACTGTTGTCCGCCGGGCAGGATGCCATGGTCAATTACATCCGCAATCGTGGCCGCATGGGCTGCAAGTAGTTGGTGTTGTATGGCACGCGGTAACCCGGGAAAACTCCAGCCGGTACGAAGCAAGCAGGAAGCACGCGAGCGCGGTGCCAAAGGCGGCGTCGCCTCCGGCCGCGCCAGGCGTGAAAAAGCCAGCCTGCGCGCCGCACTCGAAGTGCTGTTGGAGCGCAAGGGTGAAGACGGCAAGACCGGGCGTGAGGCCTTGGCCGTGGCCCTCTATGAGCAGGCGCTTAAGGGCGACGTGCGGGCTTTTGCGGAGCTGCGCGACACTGTGGGCGAGAAGCCGGTGCAGAAGGCAGAAAATGAAGTTTCCGGGGGGCTGGTGATCACATGGCAGGAATGAAAATCGTCATCCCATACAAGCCCCGCTATCCGGAGGTCCATGCCACGCTGGGGATGCGTCGTTTCTGCGTGCTGGTGGCCCACCGCCGTTTCGGCAAGACCGTGCTGGCGGTCAATCATGTACTTAAAAGGGCACTGTGCTGCCCGCTTGCACATGGCTCTTACGCCTATGTTGCGCCGTTCCGCAATCAGGCCAAGGCCGTGGCCTGGGATTACCTTAAGCACTATTCCGCTCCTGTCCCGGGCCGCGCGGTCAATGAGTCGGAGCTGTCCGTCAGCCTGCCCAACGAGGCCAAGGTACGCATTTTCGGCGCGGACAATCCCGACGCCCTGCGCGGCCTGTATTTTGACGGCGTGGTGCTGGACGAGGTGGCCCAGATGAAGCCCGAGGTATGGGAAGAGATCATTCAGCCCGCCCTGGCCGACCGGCGCGGCTGGACACTCTTCATCGGCACGCCCAAGGGCGTCAACCTTTTTTCGGAGCTGTATGAGCGGGCACGTAGGGAAGAGGCGGCGGGAAACCAGGACTGGGCGGCGTTGTGTTTCCGGGTGGATGAAACCGGCGCGCTGCCCGCCGAGGAGGTGGAGCGTCTGCGCCGGGAGCTTTCGGACAACGCCTGGCGGCAGGAAATGCTTTGCGACTTCACGGCGGCAAGTGACGATGTGCTGATTCCGATTGACTTGGTCAGTGAGTCCGTTGGGCGCAAATCTTACAAGGAAGGCGACATTCGCCATGCTCCCGTAGTGCTGGGCGTTGACGTGGCCCGTTTTGGTTCTGACTCCACGGTCATCTTCCGACGCCAAGGGCTTGTGGCATTTCCACCGTTGGTGCTTCGCGGTGTGGACAATATGACCGCCGCCGACCGGCTAGCGCAGGAGATCGCCGCCCATAGCCCGTCCGGGGTGTTCATCGACGCAGGCCAGGGGCAGGGCGTTATCGACCGGGCGCGCCAGCTTGGACATGACGTAAGCGAAGTCCATTTCGGGGGCAGAGCGCTACGCCATGACATTTATGCTAACCGCCGTATGGAGATGTGGGCAGGGCTGCGTGACTGGCTGCGTGCCGGTGGAAGCATCCCGGATGATCCGGCGCTGAAAAGCGATCTTTCCACGCCGGTGTACGGCTTTGACGCCGCCGGGCGCATGGTCCTGGAAAGTAAGGACAAGATCAAGGAACGGCTGGGGCGTTCGCCTGACCTGGCAGATGCCTTGGCCCTGACTTTTGCCGCGCCCGTCTCCGTGGCCCTACCGGGCAATGTCCGGCGCAAGGCCCATATTGAATATGACCTTTTCGGGGAGGGACGCTGATGGGTTTCGGGGGAAGCAATCTGTCTCTTTTGCCGCCTGCAAAGACTGCTTTCAGCGCCACTGATCCCAATGATTTCAGTGAGCGCTACAATACGAAATTATCCCCTGAAGAGGAGCCCCGTTTCCAGGAATGGGCACGGAAAGAAAACAGAGCAGGCGATGTATATGACTACGATTTGCGCGGAGCCTGGAAGGAATTGCAAAGCGGAGACATGGAAGAGGATGCGCGCGGGCATCTTGGAGATAAATACAAGAAGCCGAACCATCCCACATTCAGCGACCAGAGCCAATATAACGGGGTGGATGGCTATGTGGGCGGTGCGTGGTCAGAAGAAGGTGGCAAGACAGTGTACAGGGTCGCAAAAGGAAATCTGCTCAGCAAGACGCAACTCGCGCGTTATTTTGCGCGTGCTGAGCCTGACGTTGTGTTGGTAGATGAGAGGTAGGTGATGAAGCTGCGTTACCGGCAATGCGTGGGAAGGTCCACCCGCACCGCCCTTTTCCAGCTCATGCAAGGGGAAGGTCTGCTGGCCTGCGCCATGAGCGCCTGGAAAAAGCCCACGCTCAAGGACTGGCTGGCGCTGACCTCCCGACGCGACGGCGTGGTGCTGCTGCGCTGCGAGGACGAGGCCGGGCAAATTATGGGCTGCGGCCTGTTCACCCGCCAGCCCTACCGCGTCTGGCAGTTTGATTTCACGGCCTTCCGGGCCGGATTCGCCGTGGCGGCGGAGCAGGCGCGCGGCGGGTTTCAATGGGCCTTTGACCATCTGGACTGCACGTCCATCATGGGTGTCTGCCCGCTGCCGAACCGCCATGCCTGGCGGCTGGCCGAGGCCTGCGGCTTCCGCGTTCTGGCGCGCCTGCCCAAGGCCTGCTTTTACGCCCGCAAGGGCAACTATGTGGACGGCGTGCTGGTGCTCTGCACGGCCGAAACGCTTAAGGAGGTTAATATGGGATTCGCAGGAGGAGGTACGCCGGACTACTCTGCGCCTACGCCCAAAGCTGAAGTAACCAAGCCGGTTACGGAAGCGGCCACGGCGGCGCGAGACGCGCAAAAGAAGCGGGCCAGCAAGGCGGCGGGGCTGCAAAGCACTATACTCACCGGCAGCCCGTTGGATAATGGCGGCACGTCCGGCGGCAAAACACTGCTGGGGCAGTAGGCGCACATGGCTGCCGACGTTAATGATCTCAACCAGCGCTGGGAGGCGTTGCGTACCAAGCGTTCCTCATGGGACGTGGCTTGGGACGATCTCTCGCGGCATTTCCTGCCGTTCAAGTTCCGGTCTGACATGGACTCGGACGCGGGGCGCAAACCGGAAATACTCAATAAAAAGATCGTGGACACCACGGGCATTCTGGACATGCGTACTCTGGCCGCCGGGATGCAGGGCGGCATGACCAGTCCCGTGCGGCCTTGGTTCAAAATAACCCTGGAGGATGAGGAGGCGGCCAAGCAGCATGAGGCCGGGGAATGGCTGGATGAAGTGTCGCGGCGCATGCTGACCTTGCTGCATAACTCCAATTTCTACAACTCCATTCACGGCCTGTATGCGGACCTTGGCACCTTCGGCACGGCGCTGATGCTTGAGACGGCGGACTGGACCGGGCTTAATTTCCAGTTGGTCCGCGCCGGGGAATACGTCCTGGATGTGAACGACAAAAATGAGGTGGACACTTTTTTCCGGCGCATGCTGATGAGCGCCCGCCAGATTTTGCTGAAATTCGGAGAACAGAACGTTCCGGAAGCTGTGAAAAATGCGGCGAAGAACAGGAACGCGACGGCATTTGATCAACGCTTTGAAGTGATCCACGGCGTGTTCCCACGCAGAGATCCGGTCTACGGCAAGCTGGGCGGCGGCAATATGCCCTTCGCTTCCGTTTACTGGATGCGGTTCTCTGATGGCGGAGGCAAGCCGCACCTCTTGCGCGAGTCCGGATTTGAGGAATTCCCGGCGTTTGCTCCGCGTTGGGATGTCAACGGCGCTGATGTTTATGGCCGTTCTCCGGCGATGGATGTGCTGCCTGACTGCCGCATGCTCCAGGCCATGAATACTACTGTGGTCAAGATGCTGCACAAAAATGCCGATCCGCCCGTGGCCGCTGCCGCCGAGCTTAAATCTGTCGGCGTGGACCTCACGCCTGGCGGCATCAACTATATCAGCTCAGCCGATGGCCGTATGAACGGTGTGGTCCCTATCCAGCAGATATCTCCGCAGTCCATCCAATACACCATGCAGGCCATTGAAGGAGTACAAAGCAAGGTCCACGAGGGACTTTTCTCAGACCTTTTCAAAATGCTGATCCAGAATGACCGTCGCCAGATAACGGCCACTGAAATTGAGGCCCGTGAGCAGGAAAAGCTGATTCTGGTGGGCCCGGTGGTGGAGCGCCTGCACAAGGAACTGCTCTCGCCGGTCATTGAACGCACTTACGAGCTTATGCGGCGTTTTGACTATCTGCCGCCGGTGCCGGACTCCTTGGCCGAAGTGCCCCTACGCGTCGAGTTTGTAAGTGTGCTGGCACAGGCCCAGCGCATGGTGAGCACATCCGGCATTGATCAACTTGTGGCTTTCGTGGCCAATGTCGCACAGCTCGACCCGCTAGCGTTGGATAATCTCAATACCGACAAGGTTGTGCGGACTTATGCGGATAGTCTGGCCTCGCCAGCGAGTGCCATGCGCCCGGAGGATGCTGTGCAAGCCCTTCGCGAGCAGCGTGCACAGGCACAGGCACAGGCGCAACAGCAGGCAGAGGCAGAGGCAGCCGTCCAGAGCGTGCAGGACCTGTCCGGGGCGGCCAAAAATCTGGGGCAGACACCCGTGGGCGCTGACGGACAGACGGCTATGGAAGCCATTATCGGTGGCCTGGGAGGGCTTTAAATGGACGAGCTGTACGACGACGAAAAAGCCAAAGTTAAAGAGCAACGGGAAGCGGCGGCTGCCTATAAGGAACGGCTGTGCGGCGTTGTGCTGAGACTGGCCGAGACCAATGACGGCAAGGAATTTTTGCGATGGCTGATAACAGTCTGTGGCGTTTTGCGGGTGGAATACCCTGCGGACCATGCCAGAGCAGCCTGGGACGCCGGAAAGCGCGAAGTGGGCCTGAATGTCGTGTCCTTGGCCCATAAGTCTGGCGTGCTGGAACAAATTATTCGGGAGGAGGCAGAATATGAGTGAGGATCTGGAACAGGCAACCGGCAACGAAACCGCAGAAACCGGCGGCGGGGAAACCCTGCTGACCGCCGAAACGCCGAAAAATGAAGGCCAGGGCGGACAGACGGCCAAGGAAGACGGGGGTGACACTGCCGCATCTTCGCCCAAAGGGGAGGTTGCCAACGAGAAGAGCGGAAAGGCTGGAGGATCGGAACCCTACGAACTGACCGCGCCCGAAGGCTACCCCATGGACGCGGAGGCGCTGAAAGCCTTTACCGAACATTGCCGTGCGGCGGGATTCAGCAAAGAACAAGCCGAGGCTCAGCTTGCTTGGATGCAGGGCAACTATCAGCGCTGGCAAGAACAGCAGGCGGCGCAGCGCAAGTCCTGGCGGGAGGAACTGCGGGCTGACAAGGAGTTTGGCGGCGACAAATACGGAATCTCTGTGACTGAAGCCCAGCAGGGATTAGCGGAGTTTGACAAGGACGACAAGATCAAAACAATGCTGCGGGAAACCGGCTATGGCGATCATCCGGACGTGATCCGCATTTTCGCGCGCGTGGGTCGCGCATTGGCCGAAGACAGAATTCACGGCCAAGGCGGCGGTCAAAGCATGAAGCCGTTGGAAGACCGCATGTATCCCGATATGTAAGTAACATCAGGAGGATGTGATAATGGCATATAATAAGGGGCTGGTGATGACGCTGGCCGAACTGGAAGATCATTACAAAGGTACTGCCGCCGGGAATATCATTGAGCTGATGAATCAGACCAATGATATTCTTTCGGATGTATCCTGGATGGAGTCCAACCAGAGCGACGGGCATCTGACCCGCATCCGCACCGGCCTGCCCGAGGTCTACTGGCGGCGGCTCTATCAGGGCACGCCGCCCTCCAAGTCGCAGTGGAGCCAGGTCAAGGAAGGCTGCGGCATTCTGGAGGCCCTCATGGAACTGGACGTGGAGGAGATCAACCTCTACGGCGACAAAGCCAGAGCTTTTCGCTTGAGCGAAGGCAAGGCTTTTGCCGAAGCCATGCGTCAGAAGGTGGCTAAAACGCTTTTCTATGGTGACAGTAATGCCAAGCCGGACGAGTTCAACGGCCTGGCCATGCGCTATCCTTCCAAAGACAGCCCCGGCGTCATTGACGGCGGCGGCACGGCCAAGGGCAAATGCACTTCCATGTATCTGGCTGCCTGGGGCGCGGAAACTGCGCATGGCATTTATCCCAAGGGCAGTACCGGCGGCATGAGCAATGAGGACCTGGGCAAGTACATGACCCAGGACCATGACGGTCGCAAATTCCAGGTGGTGGGCGACAAATACAACTGGCGCTGCGGCCTGACCGTGCGCGACTGGCGGGCTGTGGTGCGGCTGGCAAATATCCCTGTGGACAAGCTGACTCTGCGCAAAGGCGAAACAGGCTTTATCGATCTGCAAAAGCTGACCATCATCGCCAAGAATACCATGCCGGAAAACATGCGCAACAAGGCCATCTGGTATTGCAACTCGGATGTGCTCACCGCGCTGGAGTTGCAGTCCACGGACGCGGGCAATGTGCATCTGGTCTACGGCGAATACTTCGCCTCCAAGGCCGTGCCCAATTTGCACGGGCGGCCCATCCGCCAGTGTGACGCCATTCTGTCCACGGAAGACCCGGTTTAGGACAAACGCAAGGAGAAACCATGATCATTGATTCCAATACAGTGTTGCTGGACAGCGCGCCCATTCTCGGGGCCGTGGTCACGGGCGACGCCGTGGGCCTGACCTCTTTTTTCAACCCTGGCCGGGAAGAACCCATTCCGGTGTCGGCAAAGGTGGTGGAGGATTTCAAGGGCGGCACGTCAGTGGCCTTCAAACTGCAACAGGCCGAGGCCAAAGACGGGAGTTATGAGGACGTGCCCGGCTCCTCCGTCAGCGTGGCCTTGGCCGATCTTGTCAAGGGGCAGCGCATCGGCTGGCGTTTTCTGCCGTTCGGGGCGAGCAAACCGTGGCTCAAGATCGTGGCCACGCCCACGGGCACATTCACCGCAGGCAAAGTCTTTGCGGCCATCGTGCGCGAAGATGCTCTGCCTTATGAGAAGGGCATGTACATCGACGGCGGCGTGGTCAAGGGCTGAGATCACGGGCGAGGGGAAGGGCGCGGATAAGGCGTCCTTCCCCACTTGCCGCAAAAAAGGAAAGAGCATGGCGAATCCCGGCAAAATACAAATCTGGAATATGGCCCTGGGCTTTATCGGCACGCGGACGGTAGCCTCTGAAAACGAACGCTGCCAAGAGGCCATCCAGTGCGCGTTGTATTGGGACAGTGCCCGGCGTCAGGCGTTGAGGGATTTTCCGTATAACTTCGCTCAGGTCCGCGTGCTTTTGGCGGCCAAGCTGGTGCCTGAAGTATGGGAACAGGAATGGCGCTATGCCTATGGTATGCCGGATGGATGCCTCAAGTTCCACAGCGTGCGTGCGCCAGGCGGCAGGGCGCGGCCATTCCGTATTGTGCATGACGCGGATGGATCGTCCCTGATCACTACGGATGTGGAAAAGGCACAAGGCGACTATACGATGGACGTGGAAAGCCCGTCCCTTTGGGATGATCTTTTTGTGGGCATGCTTTCCCGCAAACTGGCGGCCATCATCGCTGTACCCCTGCTCAAGAACAACCCCAACAAAGTTTCCGAACTGGAGCAGTTGTACCGCGCGGCCTTGGCTGGAGCATATCAGGCCGGGGCGTCGGAACAAAAAGATAAGCCGCAGCCGGATTCATGGCTTGAGGCCAGATGAGGAGTAAGCAATGACGCTGGATACCGCACTGAGCAAGGCGTTGTACCAGGGCAATGGTTCGGCTACACAATTTCCTTTTGCCTTTAAGGTTTGGAAACCTGACCAGATACGCGTGACTGTAACCGGCCCCGGAAGGGAAAGCAGGGACGTCACGTCACAAAGCCGAATTGAATTGACGGAAGACGGCGGTGTGGTGACGTATCCCCTGGCTGGCGAAGCCTTGAGCGACAAGTATTTCTTGAGTGTGACGCGCAACATGCCCTTTGTGCAGGACATTGATCTGGTCAGCGGATCGAAGTTTGACGTCAAAGTGATGGAAACCGGCATGGACCAGTCCGCCGCCGAACGCCAGCAACTGCGGGAAGAGCTTGACCGCGCTGTGATTCTGCCGCCCACCAGCGAGCAGAGCCCGGAAGAGGTGGTGGAGGATATTTACGCCGCCCGCGACGAAGCACAGGCGTCTGCCGAAGCCGCCGCCCAGAGCGCGACAGCAGCCGAAAAAAGTGCCGTAGATGCGGCGG
>ERZ857998.2694-NODE-2694-length-16037-cov-3.785446_pt1 | contig 16037 bp, 15 predicted proteins | sample MGYA00519954_ERZ857998 | MGnify/ENA primary metagenome ERZ857998 (study PRJEB31778, sample SAMEA3449424) | human gut metagenome | biome: human gut; feature: human-associated habitat; material: faeces | place: United Kingdom | collected 2010/2012 ...
CTTGCCGCTGCGGCGGCCGGCGGCGTAGTCGCGCGGGCGGTTTTCCATTTCCTGCCTTCTCTGCTCCCGCTCGCGCGCGTCGCGGCGCCGCTTTCCAATCCAAACGCCCAGAAAAAGTGCCGCGGCCAGCATGGGCAGGTACCACCACATCGACACGCTCTCCCATCCCTTGCTTGCCCCCGGCAGCAGAAACGTCAGGGCAAAAAGCGCCAGCAGCACCCCGTATTTGACCAAAGCCAGTCCCTCCATTCCCGGTATTTTGTCTCAGAATACCACAACTGCGCTCAAAAGCAAGAGACTTTTGCATAAATCCCCCCTTGTTTTTTGACAGGGGATTCGATAATATTAAAAGGGAAAACATCAGACTTGCTGCCGGCCCCATATGCAGGGCATGGTGCAGCGCACCGGGAGGGACAAACATCCATGAGAGTTGACAAGGAGAATTACTACCTTGACATTGCCGAAACCGTGCTTGAGCGCGGCACCTGCCTGCGCCGAAACTACGGGGCCATCATTGTCAAAAACGACGAAATTGTGTCGACCGGTTACTCGGGCGCCCCGCGCGGACGCAAAAACTGCATCAACCTGGGCTACTGCATGAGGGAGTCGCTCAACATCCCGCAGGGGGAGCGCTACGAGCTCTGCCGCTCGGTGCATGCCGAGGCCAACGCCATCATCTCGGCCTCCCGCCGTGACATGCTGGGCGCCACGCTCTATCTGGCCGGGCGCGACATGAAGACGGGTGCGCTCATTGAAAACCCTCAAAGCTGTGCCATGTGCAAGCGCCTCATCATCAACGCAGGCATCAGCACCGTTATCACCCGCAGCAGTGGCGGGCGCTACAACGTGACCGACGTGCGCGACTGGGTCTTTAACGACGATTCCCTGTCTGAGCTGTCCGAGCTCTTCTAAGCCGGCCGGCTCACTCTTTTTTGAGGGGATGCTGTTTGGCGGGCCTGTCGGAAAAAGGCCTTTCCCCCGGTTTGCTTTTCCCCTCCCCCCGGCGCGGCACATTCTTTTTCCAGGGCAAGGCTGTCCGCCGGCCTCAAGCCGCCCCGCACGTTTGGGGGGCGGCGCGCCTCGTTTTGCAATTTCATCTACAAAAAGAGCCGCCGAACCTGTCGACGGCTCTTGTAGGATATTTTGTAAAAATCCCCATTGCTTGCCCCATTCATCATGTTTGAGGTGATTGTTTTTATGAAAGTCGTCATTGTCGGCAACGGCAAGGTGGGCAACTCCCTTGCCGAACGCCTGTCCTCCGAAGGGCACGACGTTGTCGTGATTGACAACGACCCTGACAATCTCAAAAATTCCGACACCCGCATGGACATCATCACGGTGCTGGGCAACGGCGTCAGCTACACCGTACAGCTTGAGGCCGGCGTGCCCAAGGCCGACCTGCTGGTGGCGGCCACGCCTTCCGACGAATGCAACATGCTGTGCTGCCTTGTTGCGCACAAGCTTGGCGCGCAGCACACCATTGCGCGCGTGCGCAATCCCGAATATGCGCAGCAGCTCGTGCTCATGCGGGAAGACCTCGGCCTGACCATGGCGGTCAATCCCGAGCTGGCGGCCTCCAAGGAAATTGCACGCATTCTGGCCTTTCCCTCGGCCACCAAAATTGAGACCTTCTGCAAGGGGCGCGTGGAGCTGTGCGAATTTACCGTGCCGCAGGGCAGCCCTCTGCACGACCTGCCGCTCTCCTCGCTTTACAGCAAATACCGCCTCAAGGTGCTGGTGTGCACCGTGCAGCGCGGCGACAAGGTCATCATCCCGCAGGGCGACTTCACGCTGCAGGCGGGCGACCACATCGGCATCACGGCATCTCCCGCCGAAATTGCCGCCTTTTTCAAGGCCATCGACCTGACGCGCGAAAAAATCCGCAGCGTGCTGGTGGTGGGCGGCAGCCGCATTGCCTATTACCTCACCCGGCAGCTGCTCGACATGGGTATGGACGTCACGGTGGTGGAGCGCGACCACAAGCGCTGCCTGGAGCTGTGCGAATACTTCCCCAAGGCCATCGTCATCGAGGGCGACGGCAGCGACCACGAGCTGTTGATGGAAGAAGGGCTCGACAAGGCCGACGCCTTCGTGGCGCTGACCGGGAACGACGAGGAAAACATCCTGCTGAGCCTGTTTGCCTCTGCGTCACAGGTGTCCAAAACCATCACCAAGGTCAACCGTTCGGCGCTGCTCAAAATTGCCCAGCAGCTGCCGCTCGACAGCGTGGTCTCCCCCAAGGCGGTGGTGACAAACCAGATTCTGCAGTATGCCCGCGCGCTGGACAACTCCAAGGGCAGCAACGTGGAAACGCTCTACCGCATGGTGGGCGACCGGGTGGAGGCCCTGGAGTTCTTCATTGCCGAAGGCTTTGACAAGCATTCGGTGCCTTTGCGCGACCTGCCCCTCGGAAAGGATTTGCTCATCGCCTGCATCATCCGCAAGGGCAAGGTCATCATCCCCGGCGGGCGCGACACCATTGAGATTGGCGACAGCGTGGTGGTCGTCACCACAAAGCCCTTCATGAAGGACATCGGCGACATTTTTGCATAGCATCCCAATTTCTTCCTTTGCAAAGGGGAGTGTGAGAGTCAGCTTATGAATTACGCCATGGTTTTATACATTCTGGGATATATCTGCAACGTGGAGGCGCTGCTCATGCTGCTTCCGCTCGGCGTGGGCCTTCTCTACGGCGAGAGCGTGGGCGACACATTCGGCCTGACCATCGTGCTGCTTTTCGCCGTTGGCGCTGTGCTGACCAGAAAGCGCCCCAAAAAGCAGACGTTTTATGCCAAGGAGGGCTTTGTCACCGTCTCGCTGTGCTGGATTGTGATGTCGCTGTTCGGGGCGCTTCCCCTGTCGCTGAGCGGCGAGGTGGGCTCTTATGTCGACTGCTTTTTTGAGATTGTCTCGGGCTTTACCACCACGGGCGCCTCGGTTGTGGCAAACGTGGAGATTCTCAGCCAGAACATCCTGTTTTGGCGCTCCTTCACCCACTGGATTGGCGGAATGGGTGTGCTGGTGTTTGTGCTCATGGTGCTGCCCATGGCGGGGCAGAGCTCCATCCACCTCATGCGGGCGGAATCTCCCGGCCCGATTGTGGGGAAATTCGTCCCCAAGCTGCGCTCCACCGCCATCTTGCTCTACGGCATCTACATGCTGCTGACCGTCATTTTAATCATTTTGCTCATGCTGGGCGGCATGTCTCTTTTTGACAGCCTCATTTTTTCCTTCGGCACGGCGGGCACCGGCGGCTTTGCCAACTACGCGGCAAGCGTCGGCTACTTCGGCAGCGCCTACATCGACTGGGTCATCACCATTTTCATGATTTTGTTCGGCGTGAATTTCAATGTCTATTACATGCTCTTTTTCGGGCATTTCCTTCAGGGCCTGAAAAACGAAGAAATGCGCTGGTACCTGGGCATCATCGCCGTCTCCACCGCCATCGTCACGCTCAACATTTCCCATCTTTACGACAGCCCTCTGACGGCGCTGCGCTACGCCGCTTTTCAGGTTTCCACCATCATCACCACGACAGGCTACGCCACGACAGACTTTGCCCTGTGGCCGGTTCTCTCCCATGTGGTGCTGCTGCTGCTCATGATTGCCGGCGCCTGTGCCGGCTCCACGGGCGGCGGAATCAAGACCTCCCGCATTATCATCTCGGTGAAATCCGCGTGGCAGGAGCTGCGGCATCTCATCCATCCGCGCACCGTCACCCGGGTGCGGCTTGACGGACGCCCTGTGGAGGAGGAGACGCGTTCGACCGTCGGCTCCTTTCTCACCCTTTATGCCCTTATTGTGGCCTTTTCGGTGCTGCTGCTGAGCGTGGAGGGCTACGATTTCAACACCACCCTCTCGGCGGTGCTGGCCTGCTTCAACAACGTGGGCCCCGGCATCGGGCTGGTTGGCCCCATGGGCAACTACGGGTTTTTCACCCCCTTCTCCAAGCTGCTGCTCTCGTTTGACATGCTGCTCGGACGCCTTGAAATTTTCCCCATGCTGGTTCTTTTCTCACCCTCGGTGTGGCGCAAGTCCCGATGACTTTTTCCTCTTCGGAGGTGCCGAAGAGGGGGATTGCCGGAGAAACGTGGTTAAAAATCACTGTTTTTTTGCGGCAGTCCCCCTCTTTTTTTGTGGAAGGTTGACACAAATTCATAAATTCTTCAAAAAGTGCTGGACAAATGCAAGGGCCTCTGCTATACTCAGCTCACAAGTTGATAGAGGTTGCAGTGAGATGAGTAGCCGGGGGAGCAGACATGCAATGAAGCCGGTGAAAGGGGTAACTGCCGAAGGGGAGCACAGGTATGTGCTTCTGCTGGGCTTAATGTGAAAATCATTAAGACTCCTGCGGGATGAGCGTCCATTCTTCCCGCAGAGGCGCTATCGATGAGAACTTCCAAGAGGCGGTTTTCCGTCTTGCATCATGTGCGATGCCGTGCTTTTGTGCGGCTTCCTGTGTGTTGTGAAGGGTTGCATCGAGGGCGATGCGGCCCTTTTTTTGTTGGGTTGCATCGCGGTGGCCATATTAACTCAAAACAAAATTTGGAGGAGTTTATTATGGACAGAGTATTTTTCAACGGCAAAATCTATGTGGAGCGCGAGCATTTTGAGCAGGCCATGCTGGTTCAAGACGATCGCATCGTGCGCGTCGGCAGCGACGGCGAAGTGCTGGCGGCAGCTCCCAACGGCTGCGAGAGGGTTGACCTCGAGGGCCGCACCGTGGTTCCCGGCTTTAACGACAGCCACCTTCACATCCTGATGCTGGGCGACAATCTCAACCAGGTTGCGCTGCACGGCTGCACCTCCATGGCAGAGGTCATCTCCCGTGGACGTGAATTTCTTGCCACCCACAACCTGCCGGCCGGCCAGACGCTGCAGGGCTTTGGCTGGAATCAGGACTATTTTACCGATGAAGTCCGTATGCCCAACCGCTACGACCTTGACCAGATTTCCACCGAGCACCCCATCATTTTCTCGCGTGCCTGCGGCCATGCCATTTCCATCAACAGCCGCGCCATCGAGATGCTGGGCCTGACGGCGCAGACGCCGCAGCCCATGGGCGGCGAGTTCAGCATCGGGGAAAACGGCGAGCCCGACGGTCTGCTGTTTGAGCGTGCTTCCGACCTGCTGGCTCCCCTGCGCCCCGAACAGACGCCGGAGGTCATGGCCTCCTATCTCAAGGCTGCCATGGACTATGCCGCGTCGATGGGCGTGACCACCGCGCAGAGCAACGACCTCAGCGAGAACAACTATCCCGATTTCCTGGCCGCCATTGACCTGCTGCGCCAGAGGGACGCCATCACCTGCCGCTACTTTGCACAGTGCAGCTTCACCGACCCGCGCAAGCTGGAGACCTTCTTTGCAGAGGGCCATGTCCGTGGCGACGGCGATTCCCTGGCCCAAATCGGCTCCATCAAAATGTTTATCGACGGCTCGCTGGGCGCCCGCACCGCGCTGCTGCGCGGCCCCTATGCCGACGACCCCAACGCGGTCGGCATCAAGACGCTGCCCGACGACCTGTTTGACGAAATCGTGCGCGTGACCGACGCTCACAACTGCACCGTTGTGACCCACTGCATCGGCGACGGCGCCGTGGAAAACTGCCTGACCAGCTACTCCCGCGTGATTGGCGACGGCCCCAACAAGAACCGTCACGGCATCATCCACTGCCAGATTACCGACGCCGACCAGCTTGCCCGCATCCGCGACCTCGACGTCTGCGCGATGGTGCAGCCCATCTTCATCCACTACGATATGCACGTCGTGCGTGAGCGTGTGGGCGACGCCCTGGCGGAGACCTCCTACAACTTCGGCACCATGGGCCGCATGGGCATCCACGTCTCCTACGGCACCGACTGCCCCGTTGAAGACCTCAATCCCTTTGAGAATCTCTACTGTGCCGTCACCCGCCGCGATTTGAACGGCGGAGAGGCTTACCTGCCCGGCGAGTGTGTTGACATCTACACCGCCATCGACAACTATACCTACGAGAGCGCCTACACCTGCTTCGACGAGAACCAGCGCGGCCGTCTGCAGCCCGGATACCTGGCCGACTTTGTGGTTCTGGATGCGGACATCTTCACCATTCCCGCAGAGCAAATCAAGGCCGTTCGTCCCGTTGCCACCTATCTTGGCGGACGCGCCGTCTATCAGAGATAACGTTTTCCCTTTTCTCTCCTGCTTTTTGTCACACGCCGCCTGAGGGCGGATTGCGAGGGGCATTTGGCTTTTCTGTCTTTTCGCAAAGCAAGGCGTGGCTGCAAGGGCCACATTGAAAACCAAAAACTTGCTGCAAAAGCGGCATAGCGCGCAGGCTATGCCGCTTTTGTCGTTTTTTCTCTGCGAGCTGCTCTTTGCCCATTCAGGCATTTTGGGCAATGGGCTTTGCCGGCACCGGCCATCAAAAAGGGGAAGAAGGTTTTTTTAACCTTCTTCCCCTTCTTCCCCTTTTTCCACTCTTTTGCCAGCCCGGACTTTTGTGCAAGGGAAGGCTTCTTTTGTGCCCTGACGCAGTGGCGTTTGACCCGGGCAAGCACGTTTCTTCCTATTTACTATAGGAAGCCGCCCTTTCCGCCCTTTGCAGGGGGCTTTTCCGGCACCTTTCTGCCCTCCAGAGGGTCAGGGCCTTGGCCTCTGTGCATTTTCCGGCTGTCCTGCAGGTGTCTTAGCGAACAAAGTTGGTGAACACTCGCTGCTCGGGGCACTGCGGCTCAATCCCCTTTTCACGCCCCGCCTCAATACAGCGCAGCAGCCAGGCCATATTGTCGCCCAGCCTGCGCATGACCTGCATGCCCTCAGCGTCCTGACGCACCTCTTCGGGGCTGCCGCCGTGCACCATCGGCCAGTAGTGTGCACTGACAAGCGGCATCTGCGAAATGGTCAGATATTTGGAGAGCACGTCAAGGCTTGCCGTGGTTCCCGCCCGGCGGGCCGACGTCACGCAGGCGCCCGGCTTGTGGGCAAAATTCTTCGAACCGGCAAAAAACATGCGGTCGAGGAAGGAGAGCATGGCGCCGGCGGGAGAGGCGTAATGCACCGGAGCACCAATCACCAGCCCGTCAGCCTGAGACAGCTTGTCAATGGCTTCGTTGACCCTGTCGTCGTTAAACACGCAGTGCCCGCTCTGCGCGCAGCCGCCGCAGGCCGCGCAGCCGCGCACGTCGCCGCTGCCGATGTGCAGCAGCTCCGTTTCAATCCCCTGCTTTTGCAGTTGACCCGCCACCTCGCACAGCGCCGTATAAGTACATCCCTTTTCGTGAGGGCTTCCGTTTATCAGCAACACTTTCATGGTTTTCTCTCCTTTGCAAAACCTCCCACCGTATGGGCGGCCATTTTTAGGGCATTCCGGCACAAAGCCTCTCCTGCGTGCCGCGTCCTGCCTCAAGAGGGCCCTTCGGCCTGCCCATGCAGTTGCCGGGGCCTCCCTGCTGCGCCATGGCTTTTGCACGGCGCTTCCCCTTGTCACAAGGGGAAGAAAAGGCGGGGGAGCTCGATGCTCTCCCGCCTTTTCCCATGTTCTCCTGCATCGGCCTTACCCTGCCGCGCAAAAGACGCGACCGGCGGAGCCTGGCCGCTTTCCCCTCATCTGCCAGTACACCGTCCGTCAGTTGAGGTCCATGCACTTCGCCTGGATTCCGTCAAGGGCATTGAGCTGTGCAACCAGCTCCTCCATCTGCTCCTTTTCTCCGCAGGTCTGCAGCAAAATCACACCGTCGTCGGAGCAATAGCCCTCTCCGGCATCATGCAGTCCCACACGCAGCTTAATCTGACACCCGTTTTTGGTCAAAACTTCCTGCAGTTTGGGCGCATTCGCGTTGCGGTGGCTCACACGGATTCCAATGACATAAAAACAGCCCATTGGTAACACCCCCTTTGTTCTTTGTCTATAGTATACCCCATCTTTTCCCTTTTTTTCAAGTCGGACAGCACATTTTCCCTTATTTTGTGCCTTTCGCACACCTGCCAAGCCCCCCACGCCTCCCCCTGCCCCTCAAATGCGATTGCCGTTTTTTCTTTTTCTGCTGCCTTTTCCCCGGGGTTGTCTTGGCACGGGAGGCGGTCTCGTGCCATACCGGAAAAAGCTTCCACCAGTACTCTCGCGCCAGGTGTGCTATACTTTTTCAAAAAGGTTGTAAGATTTTTGGCTCCCGGCAGTCTTACTTGTGAAAGGAGGTGGGCGTGTGATGGAGTTTGAAGCGATTTACCAGGCCTATTTCAAGTCGGTATCGAGAGCCTTCAGCCTGTCATCGGGCGGAGTTTTGACGTGGACGACTTGATGCTAAACTTCATTGGTATTCTGGTTGGGTATTGGGCCGCTGTGGGTATAAAAACGTTCAGCTGTGAAAGGGGCTGAAAAGGAAGCCGCCACTGCGGGCAAAGACATATGGTGCTATGCCCAGGCTGCATCGGCACAACAGGGGCAGCAATTTTCAATCATGAAAATTGCTGCCCTTTTTCTTTGCCCCCTAAGCGGCGGCCATTTGGATTCTTTTCTCCCGGACTTTTAGGCAGTCTTGAAGCCTTGACCGTGCAGGCCCTTTTCATGAGCAAAACACATTGCGACCGGCCGGTTTACCGTATATGATATGATTGTGGAAAATGGCAGAAAACCAGGGCCTGCTGTTGGCAGGCGGCGCAAGAGGCCGCCTTAGGAAATTCTTAATCATTTCGTATTTCAAAAGAAGGAAATAAAATGGTTGCTTTGATAAAATATAAAAGCACACCCTTGGAAAGGAGCGCCGCCTCATGGCTGATCGAATACTGATTGTCGATGATGAAGTGGAGATTGCCGATTTGATAGAAGTCTATTTAAGGAACGAAGACTATGAGGTTTTGAAGTTCTATACGGCAAAAGAAGCCCTTGCGTGTATGAAGAACACCCCCGTTGACCTTGCCATTTTGGATGTCATGCTGCCGGATATGAGCGGGTTTACACTGTGTCAGAAAATCAGGGAAACCGCCGTTTATCCCGTCATTATGCTGACGGCAAAAGATGCTGAAACGGATAAAATCACCGGGCTTACGCTTGGCGCGGATGATTATATCACAAAGCCGTTCCAGCCGCTCGAACTGATTGCACGGGTAAAATCGCAGTTGCGGCGTTACAAAAAATACAATCCGTCTCAAATGCCGCAAACAAAACACATCTTATCCTGTTCCGATTTAATCTTGGATACGAAAAAGCATGAATGCCTTTTAGGTGATAAGCCCATATCGTTGACACCCACTGAATTTTCCGTTTTGCAAATCCTGTTGGAAAACAAAGGACATGTTGTCAGTGGGGAAGAGCTGTTTTGCAAAATATGGAAGGACGAGTACTACACCAAGGCCAACAATACAATCACTGTCCATATCCGGCGGCTGCGTGAAAAACTAAACGACACGTTAGAGAACCCCAAATATATCCGGACCATTTGGGGGGTGGGGTATAGAATTGATGAAAAATAAGCAAGATGACTTCTCCATATTCCAGAAAAAAATGGCTGTGCGCTTTTTCGGCAGCGCGCTTCTGTCGGTAGGGATTGTTATTGCGCTGTATCTTTTCTTTTGGAAAGGACGGTTTGGCGACTGGATTGTATCCCTTTTAGAGTTTGTCGGGAAAATGGACCACGAGCAGGCCTTCATGATTTACCATTACGGTTTCAGACGGTATCGGGAAATATTTTTTGCGGTGGCCATTGTGGCTATCTTCCTGATTTTGCTGCTCTTTTTGTTCCGGTGGCTGACAAACTATTTCCGGGAAATCAACTCGGGCATTGACAGCCTTTTTTCAGAAGAGGACCGAAAAATCCGCTTGTCGCCGGAAATGCTCCCATTCGAATACAAGTTAAACACCGTAAAACAAAGCCTCAGGCAGCAAAAAGAAGCGACCGCCCTTGCGGAACGGAGAAAAGACGAGTTGGTGATGTATCTCGCCCATGACATTCGCACTCCTCTGACATCCGTAATTGGCTATTTGAGCCTGTTAGAGGAAACCCCCCACATGGCAAAGGAAGCGCAGGCAAAGAATATTCATATCGCATTGAATAAGGCCTGCCGATTGAATCGTATGGTGGACGAGTTTTTTGAAATTACCCGCTACCACTCAAAACAAATCAGGCTGGAGAAGCAAAAGGTGGATCTCTGCTATATGATGATCCAATTACGAGATGAATTTTTGCCCCTCTTTTCTCTGCGCGACAACACCGTTTCGCTGGAGCTCAATGAAAACATGACAATCTATGCTGACCCGGAGAAAATAGCCCGTGTGTTTGGCAACATCCTGAAAAATGCCTCAGCATACAGTTATCCGAACACAACCATTCTCGTTTCGGCAGTGCAGTCGGAACAGCATATTGCCATCTCATTTCAAAACAAGGGGAAAACCATTCCTTCCGAAAAACTGGCTGCCCTTTTTGACAAGTTCTCCCGTTTGGATGAAGCGCGCATTTCCGACACCGGCGGCACGGGCCTTGGATTGGCGATTGCAAAGGAAATTGTGCTCTTGCACGGCGGGACGATTGAAGCCCACAGCGAAAACGAGACCGTTACTTTTACCGTACAATTGCCAATATCTTAGGCTTTCCTTAAGGATTCGGAAATTCCATGGCAAAATTCAAAGTGCCCATTTACAGTACAATCATTGCTGTAAATGGGCATTTTTGTTTGTCCTAAAGAAAGGAGCGACGACAGTTTGAAAAACGAGGGCCATGTGCATCACGGTGAACGAAAAAGGCGCAAGCGGAAAAGACGGGCGGGGAGCCTCATTGTTGTCTGCGTTCTTTTATGCGTGGTTTTTATTTCGACACCCCGGCTTTTCCCCCGCCGGGATGAGCCCGGGAATTCCACAATTACAAATCCCGCAGAACATCGACATGATTCGACAAGCGACGGGCAGCCAACGGAAAAAGGCAACGGGCGTGAGCCACTGCCCTCCTCGGCAACGGATTCTGATTGGCGCTTGACCCTGGTAAACAAGTGGAACCCCCTCCCGGAAAACGATGCCGTAACACTTGTCGAAGTTCCCGGAGGGGAACGGGTTGATGAGCGCATCTACGACCCGCTAATGGAGCTGCTGGAAGCGGCAAAGGAAGAAAACTGGAATCAGCTTCCAACCGTTGTGTCCGGTTACCGCACCCGGGAAAAACAGCAAAAATTATATGACGAGAAGATTGCTCAATACAAGCGGCAGGGATATTCGGAAAAGGAGGCGGTTGAGCAGGCAGGGCAATGGGTTGCCGCGCCCGGATATAGCGAACACCAGTTGGGGCTTGCGGTAGACATCAATGGGGCCACATATGACCTTTACTTTTGGCTGCAAGAAAACAGCTATAAGTACGGATTTATTTTCCGCTACCCGGCTGGAAAAACTGACATCACAGGCACAGCCGAAGAAGTGTGGCACTACCGCTACGTTGGGACAGAGGCGGCAACCGAAATGTACGAACAAGGGCTCTGCCTGGAAGAATACCTTGAGAAAACAAACCCCTAGCGGAACATTTGCCGCAGCCGGGCAACAGCCCCGGCCGCGCATTGCCGGCGTCGGCCCCACCCGAAAAACGGAGGGGCAAAAACCGTGTTGGCAAACGGTCGCTTTCCCTCAAGCAAAACCGGGGGGAGGAAGTGTTCGAAACCCGGGAAACACCCGTCCACAAAAAGAGGAGACAAGCAAAACACCGCTTCAAGCCATCAGAGACGGCTTGAAGCGGTGTTTTTGGCACCCCCTGGGGGAATCGAACCCTCAACTAGCCCTTAGGAGGGGCTTGTTATATCCATTTAACTAAGGAGGCGAGTGGCATACCGGCTTGGCGTCGAAAGAATGCCCCCGCCCGAAACCATCCGGCTTTAAGAGGCCCTCTCCCCTGCATCGGTATCGGATTTATTGTATCGTGCCCGACAGAAAAAGTCAAGGCAAACCGTCTCCTCTGCCGCACCGTCCAACATGCTGCACGCCGCCCGGCACAGGCTGCTTACACCCCCTGCCGTGGCGTCCTGCTTCAAAAAGGCCCCGCACCGGCAGTTGCCGGTGCGGGGCAGATGTTTTTTCTCAGCGCCTTTCAAACAGGCTGCAACACGCGTGATTTCCCGTCTTTAACTTCAACCAAGGTTAGTTGGCCGAATCACGGTAGGCGGTCAGCTCTTCCTGCGACATACCCATCGCGGAATCAACCGTCACCTCGCCCGCAGCAATGGCCTCGGCAGCCGCAGTCACGGCCTCCTTGGCTTCGGCAGGCACAAGCTCCTCATAGTACTTGTTTTCCACAAGGCCCACGCAGTTGTCTTCCAGGCCGACATACACCGTCTTGCCCAGCTCCAGTGTTCCGTCCATATAGGCCTTCACGGCGTCATAGAGCGAAATGTCCACTCTCTTGAGCATGGAGGTGGGGGTGATTTCGGCACGGTCGAGCTGCTCGTTGGCCTCAAAGGCCAGCGCCTGGTCGGAGTCCACACCAATGACGGAGAGGCCGGCATCCTTTCCGCCCGCATTGACGGCAGCCTCAAACACGCCAAGTCCCGCCTGGCCGGCGATGTTGAAGTTGACATCGGCGCCCGAAGAGAACTGGACGGCAGCCAAATCGGCAGCCTTGGCCGAATCGTTAAAGTTGCCCACAAAGGCGTGCATGACCGAAATGTCGGGATTGACCGACTTGGCGCCCTGGATATACCCCACGATGAAGTCGTTGATGACGGGGTTGTCCTGGCCGCCCACACAGGCAATCTTGCCGGTCTTGCTCAGAGAGGCAGCCAGCACACCGGCCAGGTAGGAGCCCTCGTTTTGCTTGTACTCGATGCAGTAGACATTCTTGAATTCCCCGTTGTCCCACACCACCGAGCTGTCATACAGGAAGAAGGTCTTTTCGGGATACTGGTCGGCATACTTTTCCAGAATCTCCTGCATCTGCCAGGTTCCGACAATGATGATATCGTAGTCGGACTCGGCCGCGTCGATGAGGGCGGGCTCCCACTTGGTGTTGTCGTAGGACATCTCAATCACGCTGATGTCCACGGCGTCGCCCAGCTCATCCTTGAGCATGACCATGCCGTTGTTGGCAGAGTCAAAGAAAGACAAATCTCCCAGGTTTCCGTTGATCAGGCAGGCAATCTTCAAAACGTCAGAAGTCTCGCCGTTCCCTTCTCCTTCTCCTTCTCCTTCTCCTTCTCCTTCGGTCTCATTACAGGACACCAGAGCAAATACCATGCACAAACAGAGAAGCAGCGCAAATAGTTTTTTCATGATCGTACTCCTTTTCCTTTTTTTCAGTTTTGTCGTTGATTGCGGGCCGTCCATTTTTTAAGAAAATGTGATATGGGCAGCCCCCTACTCCCCCTCATTCTACAATGTTTCCTCGCAGATTTCAAGGGATTTTAGGGGAAAAGGCGTCGACAAAGTTGTGATAATTTTGTGATAAAACACATTGATGTTTTTCAAATTGTTCTGATGAGCAGGTCGTTTGTCCCCCGTGCTGTCCGATTTGTCAAAAATCAGGCAAGTTTTTTGGCCATTTTTTTGGTCCACTCGGCCAGCCCCGAAATGCTCATCTGCTTCATGCCGCGCACATAGGTGTCCAGCCGGTCGCCGATGGGGTCCAGCCAGCGCGCCGGGATGCCTTTGACGCCCAGCATGACGCCAAGGGCGTTCATGACCTGCGCGGCGTTGCAGTCCACATCCTGTCCGCACATGCCGATGATAAAGATGGTCTCGTCGAAATCGCCCTGCCCAAACCACATGGCCACAATCTGGGCCGCCACATTGGGGTAGGCATGAATCCAGTTGTAGCGTTCAAAGCGCGCCTCGCACAGCGCCCAGGCCTCGCGCCAGCCACGGCTGCGGCGGCAGGCCTGCATGGCAAAGTCGGCCGCGGCGTAATACTCGCTGTCGGCCGGGATGTGGGCCAGCGTGCGCTCGAGCAGGCGCCTGACGTCGCGCTCCACATAGGCTAAGCTGACCAGCACGGCGTTGTAGACCTCCCCGAGCACGCCGTTGTTGTGGTGCGAAATGCTGCCGTCCAGAAAGGCCAGCCGCGCCGCACTGCGCGCATCCCCCGGATACAGCATGCCCGCCACGCCGCCGCGCATTTGCGCTCCAATCCACTCGCAGTAGGGGTTGTGGAAGCGGCCGCTCTCGGGCGGGAGGATGCCACGGCGCATGTTTTGCAGCGCAATGTCTTCGGCCGACCAGCCCGAGGGGATGAGCGCCACCCAAAGGCGGCCGATGTCCTGCGCCGTCAGGTCGCGGCCATGGCGCTCCACGGCCTTGAGCAGCGCCAGCTCATAGGTGATGTCGTCGTTGTAGGTGTTGGGCTTGCGGGGGTAGTCGCGCACCTCCCCGAGCGCGCTGAAAATACTGTCGGTGGTATAGCCCTCCATGGCCGTGCCAAAGGCGCCGCCCACAATCTGCCCCAGCCAGCCCGCGTGGGTGCGCGACAGGTATTCCTCCCCGTCGAGGTCAACCGGCTGCGCCCGCTCGCCCGAAACGGCCGCGTCATACTGCTCAAAGCTCTCATACTGCGTATACGTCCAGTAGGGGCTGTCCTCGTCGCGCGGGGCGCAAAAGCAGGCCTCCCACAGCTCCTGCGTGACAAGCGAGAGCTCCGTCATGTCGCCGGCCTGCAGCGCCGCAAGGCCCCGCTCAATGAGACGCTCTGACCCCGGCACCACATAGCCCCTGTTTTCCATGGCCTGCACCGCCCCCACGATGACCCGCTCCTTTGCATAGGAGCCCGGCACGGTGGAGTCCCACACCAGACGAATGGCCGCATCCTGCGCCGTCTCCTGCGCCCCCATGCCGGCCTGCCACACGGCCTCGTTGTTCTCGTCCGGGTCGCGTCTGGGACGCTGCGACATCATGTATTCATGCTCGCGCTGCCACGCTTTCATGGAAAATCCCCCTTTATTTTGAAATATTCCGTCGAAATAATACTATTTGTTATATATCGGGGCCGGCACAACCTCCCCTGCCGGCCTAAAATATAACACGCAGGATTGTTTGAAGCCTTTTTCATGCCAAAGGGCACACCTGTCCCATAAGCTTGATCCGGCCCTGCGGGCGGACGCCGGGGAGGCGCTTTGCCGTGTCCCTTTGCGCGTCCTTCATCCTTTTGGGCTATCTGCTCTTGCAGTAGGCCACGGCGATGTCGGCCGCCACGGCGCAGTTGTGGTAGACCAGTTTTTTGTTGGCAAACAGGCTTTTGTTGCCGGTCTTTTCGTGCAGACGGGCCAGCAGGAAGGGGGTGATGTGCTTTCCCCTGACGCCCCGGCGCTGGCACTCGGCAAGCGCCTGCTCAATCACGTCCTCTATGTAGGCAGCGTCCATCTCATACTCCTGCGGGATGGGGTTTGCGATGACCACGCCGCCCTCCAGGCCTGCCTCCCACTTGACGCGCAGCACCCGCGCCGCCTGCTGCGCGTCGTCGACGCGGCAGTCCACGGGGTATCCGCTGTCCCGGGTGTAAAAGGCGGGGAATCTGTCGGTCCCAAAGCCCAGCACGGGGACGCCGAAGGTCTCAAGGTATTCCAGCGTCAGCCCGATATCGAGAATGGATTTTGCGCCGGCGCACACCACGGCCACCGGCGTTTTTGCCAGCTCCTGCAGGTCGGCCGAGATGTCAAAGCTTTGCGGCGCGCCCCGGTGGACGCCGCCGATGCCGCCGGTTGCAAACAGCGAGATGCCGGCCATGGCGGCACCAATCATGGTGGTTGCCACGGTAGTGGCCCCGTTGCCCCCCATGGCCAGCAGCACGGGCAGGTCCCGGCGCGAGGCCTTGGGGATGTCCTTTGCCTGCCCCAGGAACACCAGCTCCTCCTCCGAAAGGCCCACCTTGATTTTTCCGTTGAGCACGGCAACGGTGGCGGGCAGGGCTCCGTGGGCGCGGATGGTGGCCTCACTGGTGCGCGCCGACTCCACATTTTCAGGGTAGGGCATGCCGTGGGAGATGATGGTCGACTCCAGCGCCACAACCGGCTCCCCGTTTTTGAGGGCGGCCGACACCTCCGCCGACACGTCCAGACAGCTTGAAAGGCTCATGGCTTTTTTCTCCTTTTCTCAGGCGGCACAA
>ERZ857998.2695-NODE-2695-length-16034-cov-6.096064_pt1 | contig 16034 bp, 8 predicted proteins | sample MGYA00519954_ERZ857998 | MGnify/ENA primary metagenome ERZ857998 (study PRJEB31778, sample SAMEA3449424) | human gut metagenome | biome: human gut; feature: human-associated habitat; material: faeces | place: United Kingdom | collected 2010/2012 ...
GGGTGTTGTAAATGGGGTATATCATGAACGGCAGGAAGTTGTAGACCATACCGAACACAAGGGCACCTTCGCCCAGCGGCAGGTTCAGGAAGTCGAACAGCGCTACTGTGGCAAGCGTACGTATCAAGATATTCACCCACATGGGGAGGATGAACAGCACCACCATGGTGCGTGAGGTGTTGAATTGTTTTTGGCTCAGGATATACGCCGCCGGATAGCCCAGCAGCAGGCAGACCAGCGTGGTGATGACGGCTATTCCGATGGAGTAGACAAACGTGTTCATCGCTTCGGGGTGCATCATGAACTTGCGGAAGTTGGCCAGCGTAAACGCTCCTCCGTCGTCCGTAAAGGCGTAGAGCACGATGAGCAGCAGCGGTACTATGACAAATACAAGCAGAAACAGCGCGTAGGGTACCGTCCAGTTGCGCCGGCGCATGAAGAAATGGGATAACTTATTGAGCACTTCCTTCCTTATTAAGAGATTGAACAATCCGTATATTTTGAGGGGCGATGGTGATACCTACACGGTCGCCGTCGTCCCACACGTCGTTGGTGTCGACAAAGATATCTTCGTCCCAGTCCGTAAACACGGTCAGGTGGTAATGGTTTCCTTTGTAGAGGATGAATTTCACTTCACCCGTCAGACGGCCGTCCTCTTCGTTGTCCTCGAGGATGACGTACTGGAAGTCCACTTCCACTTGTACGCTACTGCCCGGTTCGATGCCTTGCACGGGCAGGCACTCGAAGTTGCAGCCTAGGAACTCTACATGTGTCTCGTCCACCAGCTTTCCTTCGAAGGTGTTGCAGGTGCGTTCCTTCTTCATCACATGGATGTCGAAGGGCTTCACCAGCAGACCGACTTCGCGTCCTGCCTCGAAGGCATGGTAGTCCTGCACCATCAGCTCGTAGCCTTCGCGCGTCTGCACCAGCATTTCGTAGTGCACACCCTTGAAGATGCAGCTGGTTACGGTCCCCGTCAGCTGTGCGGCGTCGGATACATCGAAGATGTAGATGTCTTCGGGGCGAATCACTACGTCTACCTGCATCTGCTCGCCAAATCCCGTGTCCACGCATTCAAATTCGTGTCCGCAGAAGGTGACGGCTTTATCCTTTATCATAACTCCGTTCAAGATGTTGCTTTCACCAATGAAGTCTGCTACGAAGGAGTTGATGGGTTCGTTGTAGATGTCCGTCGGCACGCCTATTTGCTGGATGCGTCCTTCGCTCATCACGACGATGGTATCGCTCAAGGTCAGTGCCTCTTCCTGGTCGTGGGTCACATATACGAAGGTGATGCCCAGCTTCTGGTGCATCTCCTTTAGCTCCATCTGCATGTCCTTGCGCATTTTTAGGTCCAGGGCGGCAAGGGGTTCGTCCAGCAGCAGCACTTCGGGTTCGTTGACGATAGCTCGGGCAATGGCTACGCGCTGTTGCTGCCCGCCGGAGAGGGAGTCTACATCGCGGTCCTCATAGTCCGTCATGCCCACCATGCGCAGGGCCTGCTTTACCTTCTTCTCGATGGTGGCACCGGGCAGCTTCTTCAGCTTCAGCCCGAAGGCAATGTTGTTGAACACGTTGAGGTGGGGGAAGAGGGCGTACTTCTGGAACACGGTGTTCACCGGACGCTTGTGCGGCGGTGTCTGCGTGATGTCCTTTCCGGCAATGGTTATCACTCCTTCCGAGGCTGTCTGAAAGCCTGCAATGAGGCGTAACAGTGTTGTCTTTCCGCAGCCGGACGGTCCCAGTATTGTTACAAACTCGCCCTTACGGACAGACAAATTCACATCATTCAGCACGGCCTTATCTCCGAAAAATTTCGATACGTGCTCCACACCGATGATGCAATCGGACTTTTGCATAAGCGTCTTTTACTTTATCCAAACGAATTAAACAAATCTCAGAAGAAAGCTGAAATAAAATCAAAACAGTTTCTCGGGCTTTCAAAAAGCGGGTGCAAAGTTACATAATTTATCGGGATTTTTCGCCTTACTCTAAAATTCATTATTCCTATGAAGTTAAAATAATAAGTAATACCTTTGTTGGCAGTATTGATATTAAAACTTAATAACATGATGGAAAAGAAGATTGTACTCATCACCGGAGCCTCCTCGGGAATAGGGGAAGGCTGCGCGCGTAAATTTGCCATGAACGGTTACCGGCTTATACTCAATGGCCGTAATGTGGAGAAACTGAATGCTGTAAAGAAAGAATTGTTGGAGAAATATGGAGCCGATGTGTATCTGCTTCCTTTCGATGTCCGCGACCGGCAGGCTGCCCATGCCGCCCTCGAATCCCTTCCGGAGGAATGGAAGGCGGTAGACATACTGGTGAACAATGCCGGACTCGTCATTGGGGTGGACAAGGAACATGAAGGTAACCTGGATGAATGGGACATTGTCATCGACACTAACGTGAAAGCCTTGCTTGCCATGACCCGCCTCGTGGTTCCCGGTATGGTGGAGCGTGGCCGTGGTCATGTTATCAATATGGGGTCCATTGCCGGAGATTACGCTTATCCGGGAGGCAGTGTGTACTGTGCCTGCAAGGCTGCCGTCAAGGCCCTTTCCGACGGACTCCGCATCGACCTGGTGGATACCCCGATACGCGTAACGAATATCAAGCCGGGGTTGGTGGAAACCAATTTCTCCGTCGTCCGTTTCCGTGGTAACCGGGAGGCGGCCGATAATGTATATAAAGGTATACGCCCGCTGACCGGCGACGATATAGCCGAAGTGGTCTATTTCGCCGCTGCCGTCCCCGAGCATATCCAGATTGCGGAAGTGCTGGTGATGCCTGCCAACCAAGCCACGGGGACAATTGTCAGCCGGAAATAGAATTTGTATAAGGATATGATAAAATGATACTATTTTATCTTCGGGGAAACGCCTACATTTGCGCACAGCTAAATGAATATAGAATCTAAACAAGAAAAGCATGAATTTCAAGAAACGAACAAATTTCCTCTTTGGAGTACTGCTGCTGACCGGCAGTTTGTTGGCTCAAAACGTATGTGTATCCACTCCGAAAACCTCTTTGGTGCTTTCGGCTCCTGAAGGCGGTACACTGAGACACTTGTATTATGGTAACAGACTTTCTGAAGCCGACTTGCAGAATATCTCTGCGGCAGAAGCGAACCATGCAGCCTATCCCGAATATGGATTGAATGCTCCCGTGGAGACGGCCCTCGCTGTGAAGCATGCCGACGGTAACATGACCCTCCAGCTCGAAGTATTGAACGTGACTACCGAAAAGGAAGGGAATGCCGTGACGACTGTCGTGGCACTGAAGGATAAGGTGTATCCCTTCTTCGTCAACGTCTGTTACCGTGCCTGGCAGGATGCCGACGTGATAGAATCCTGGACTGAAATCTCCCATCAGGAGAAGAAGCCGGTGGTGCTCAATCAGTTTGCTTCCGGCTATCTGCCCATCCGCCGTGGCGATGTATGGCTATCCCATCTCTCCGGCTCCTGGGCCAATGAAGGGGTTTTGACGCAGGAACCTCTCACTCCGGGCATGAAGGTTATCAAGAATAAGGACGGTGTGCGCAATTCCCATACTGACCATGCCGAAGTGATGTTCTCCCTTGACGGCCGTCCGCAGGAGAACACGGGCAACGTGATTGGTGCAGCCCTCTGTTACAGCGGCAACTACAAACTCCGCATTGAGACACACGATGATGAATACCACCATTTCTTTGCCGGAATCAACGAAGAGAACTCTACTTATTCCTTGAAGAAGGACGAGCTTTTCCGCACTCCCGAACTTGCCCTGACTTATAGTAATGAAGGCTTGAGTGGCGGCAGCCGTAACTTCCATCGCTGGGCACGCCTGCACAAACTGGCGCACGGCACTACCCCCCGCAAGATTCTTTTGAATAGTTGGGAAGGCGTGTACTTTGACATCAACCAGCAAGGTATGGATCAAATGATGGCGGACATTGCCTCCATGGGTGGCGAGTTGTTCGTGATGGACGATGGCTGGTTTGGCGACAAGTATCCCCGTAAGAACGACAGCTCATCACTCGGCGACTGGGTGGTGGACAAGAACAAGCTTCCGAACGGCATTGAAGGCTTGCTGAGTGATGCCAAGAAACATGGCGTCAAGTTTGGCATCTGGATTGAGCCGGAGATGGCGAACACTACCAGCGAACTCTACGAGAAGCATCCCGACTGGGTACTTAAGGCTTCCGAACGTGACGTTGTGTTGGGACGCGGCGGCACGCAGGTAGTGCTTGACCTTGCCAATCCTGCCGTGCAGGACTTCGTTTTCGGTGTGGTAGACAACCTGATGACCTCTTATCCTGAAATAGATTACATCAAGTGGGACGCCAATATGTCTGTCCAGAACCACGGTTCGCAATATCTGACGAAGGATAATCAGAGCCACATGTACATCGAATTCCACCGCGGCTTCGAGAAAATCTGCCAGCGCATCCGTGCCAAATATCCCGACCTTACCATCCAGGCATGTGCCAGTGGCGGCGGTCGTGCCAACTACGGAGTGCTGCCTTACTTCGACGAGTTCTGGGTAAGCGACAATACCGATGCCCTGCAACGTGTCTATATGCAGTGGGGAACTTCCTATTTCTTCCCCGCCATCGCTATGGCATCGCATATCAGTGCTGCCCCCAATCATCAGACGTTCCGCACCATCCCTCTGAAATATCGGATAGACGTTGCCATGAGTGGTCGTTTGGGTATGGAAATCCAGCCCAAAAATATGACGGAAGAAGAAAAGGCTCTTTGCAAGAATGCCATTGCCGAGTACAAGACCATTCGTCCCGTAGTACAGTTGGGAGACATTTACCGCCTGCTCTCTCCTTATGACAAGCAAGGTGTGGCTTCTCTGATGTACGTGGCTCCGGAGAAGGACAAGGCAGTCTTCTATTGGTGGAAGACGGAACATTTCTGTAACCAGCACCTGCCGCGTGTGAAGATGGCAGGGCTCTGTGCCGACAAGCAATACCGGGTGCATGAACTGAACCGTATAGATAATGTTCCCTTGAACTACGAAGGAAAGAGTTTCAGTGGTGCCTACCTCATGGCAAACGGGCTGGAGATTCCCTACAACCATAAGGTGGACTATCACAAGCAGAACGACTATTCGAGCCGTGTGCTTTATCTGGAAGAGGTGAAGTGACATAAGCAAAGGTGAGGTTGGGCCGTGTAAAGGTGAACTTGAGCGGCGTAAAGGTGAGGTTTATGGGTACAGTTGGTACAGTGGGTACAGCGTCTCTTCTATCTCACACACGCATGTATATAAATAATGTACGCGTTATGAAGTAATGTACATAAGCGCATGTGTGTGAAGCAGAAGAGGCGCTGTACCCACTGTACCAATTGTACCACTGTTTGGATGTCCAACTTTTCTTTTCGTACCCTTTTGGGACTTTCAGGTAAGATGGAAACATAAAAAAAGTCCCACAATACATTGATATTGTAGGACTTTTTTCTTTTTGTCGCCTTCTGGCTTTGTTTCTATGTGAACCGCTTGGGGCTCGAACCCAAGACCCCAACATTAAAAGTGTTGTGCTCTACCTGCTGAGCTAGCGATTCAATCCTTCATTGCTGTTAAGCGGGTGCAAAGATAGATACTTTTTTGAAATTTGCAAAATAATATCATCTTTTTTCTTATCTTTGTCCCCATCAATCCTTGATATTAATCATTATCACTGAACATTAATCATTAAATACATGGCAACAGTAGACGATAAAAAGATTATCTTTTCTATGGTTGGGCTGAATAAAACCATTCAGCAGAACAACAAGCAGGTACTGAAGAACATTTACCTCTCGTTCTTCTACGGGGCAAAAATCGGTATCATCGGTCTGAACGGTTCGGGTAAATCGACCCTGCTGAAGATTATCGCCGGATTGGATAAGTCCTATCAGGGCGAAGTGGTGTTCTCGCCGGGATATTCTGTGGGGTATCTGGCCCAGGAACCGTACCTCGACCCCACCAAGACCGTAAAGGAAATTGTAATGGAAGGCGTGCAGCCCATTGTGGACGCGCTGGCAGAATACGAGGAAATCAATCAGAAGTTTGGCTTGCCCGAATATTATGAGGACCAGGACAAGATGGACAAGCTCTTCTCCCGCCAGGCCGAGTTGCAGGACATCATTGACGCGACCGATGCCTGGAACCTTGACAGCAAGCTGGAACGCGCCATGGACGCCCTCCGTTGTCCGCCCGAAGACCAGTCCGTAGAACATCTTTCCGGTGGTGAGCGCCGCCGTGTGGCCCTTTGCCGCCTATTGTTGCAGAAGCCCGACGTGCTTCTTCTTGACGAGCCCACCAACCACCTTGATGCCGAATCCATCGACTGGCTGGAACAACACTTGCAGCAGTACGAGGGTACGGTGATTGCCGTAACGCACGACCGTTACTTCCTCGACCACGTTGCCGGCTGGATTCTTGAGCTGGACCGTGGCGAAGGTATTCCCTGGAAAGGTAACTACTCCAGTTGGCTGGAACAGAAGACCAAGCGCATGGAGCAAGAGGAAAAGACCGCCAGCAAGCGCCGCAAGACGCTGGAACGCGAGCTGGAGTGGGTGCGCATGGCTCCCAAGGCCCGTCAGGCAAAGGGAAAGGCGCGTCTGAACTCCTACGACAAATTGCTGAACGAGGATGTGAAGGAGAAGGAAGAGAAGCTGGAAATCTTTATCCCGAACGGTCCCCGTCTGGGTAATAAGGTGATTGAAGCCAAGCATGTGGCAAAGGCGTTCGGTGACAAACTGTTGTTCGATGACCTCAACTTCATGCTTCCACCCAACGGTATCGTGGGTATCATCGGCCCTAACGGTGCCGGTAAGACTACGCTTTTCCGTCTTATCATGGGACTGGAAAAGGCAGACAAAGGCGAATTCGAGGTGGGGGAGACCGTAAAGGTTGCCTACGTGGACCAGCAGCACAAGGATATCGACCCCAACAAGAGCGTATATCAAGTCATCTCCGGTGGAAACGACCTAATTCGCATGGGTGGACGCGACATCAATGCACGCGCCTATCTGTCCCGTTTCAACTTCTCCGGCGCCGACCAAGAAAAGCTCTGCGGGGTGCTTTCCGGTGGTGAGCGCAACCGTCTGCACCTGGCGCTCTGCCTAAAGGGAGAAGGGAATGTACTGTTGCTGGACGAGCCCACCAACGACATCGACGTGAATACGCTCCGTGCTCTCGAAGAAGGTTTGGAGGACTTTGCCGGATGTGCTGTGGTCATCAGTCACGACCGTTGGTTCCTTGACCGTATCTGTACGCATATCCTCGCTTTCGAAGGAGACTCCAATGTGTTCTTCTTTGAAGGTTCTTATTCAGAATATGAGGAAAATAAACAGAAACGTCTTGGGAAAGAAGAACCCACCCGTGTACGTTATAGAAAGCTCATGAATGATTGATTTCGGTGCGAATTTGAAAGTATATTCTTTTACTTGTTGACAATACGAAAGCCCTGCTGTAGAATGCAGGGCTTTTTTTGTTTAAAAATATCTCAAAAAAGCCTTTCTACCTTCAAAAAATGTAACATAAATATAACATTAATCTCGTTTTTATTAGTTATATTTGCGACTTAAAACATAAATTAATGTTTAATTAACACTATCTATTAACAAAAAACAGAATTATGAGAAAACATCTAATTCAATTCCTGTTGGTTGCAGTGTTGTCGGTATTTAGCGCCGCTGCATTTGCTCAGACTACAGTGAGAGGTCAGCTTGTTGATTCAGAAACAGGTGAACCGTTAGTGGGTGCCGCCGTCATGGTGGAAGGTACTACACAAGGATCGGTGACCGACATTGATGGGTATTTCAAGCAAAGCGTTGCTTCGAATGCGACATTACTATTCAAGTACGTGGGTTATAAAGACCAGAAGAAGAAGATCACGCAGAAGGGCGCTTCTGTGGATTTGGGTGCTATCCCAATGGAACCGGATGCTGTGATGCTGAAGGACGTAGTGATTACATCGTCTATTGCTGTGGCACGCAAGACTCCGGTTGCTGTATCTACTGTCGACCCCGTATTTATTGAAGATAAGATAGGTTCTCAGGAGTTACCGCAAATCTTGAAATCTACTCCGGGTGTTTATGCTTCTAATGAGGGAGGTGGCTTTGGTGATTCCAACATAAAGATTCGTGGTTTTAAGTCAGAATATGTGGCTATGATGATTAACGGTGTACCCATGAACGGAATGGAAAACCAGAAAGTATACATGAGTAACTGGGGTGGTTTGATTGATGTGGCCAGCAGTATTCAGGTACAACGTGGACTTGGTGCCAGCAAGGTGTCAACTCCTTCAGTAGGTGGCTCACAAAACATTATAACCAAGACTACTGATGCCAAGAAAGGCGGCTTCATCTCTTACGGCATGGGTAATGACGGCTACAGTAAAGTGATGTTCAGTGTCTCTTCCGGTCTGACAAAAGATGGTTGGGCCTTTACTTTATTGGGTGCCAGAGATAAACGCGACGGTTATATTCAAGGTACGGAATCCGAGGCCTACACTTGGTTCATGAGTATTGCAAAACGTATCAATGACAACCATCAACTTTCATTTACAGCTTTTGGAGCACCTCAGTGGCATAATCAGCGTAATATGGCAAATGGTTTGAATATCAAGGAGTATCAGCGTGTAAAACAATGGATGGGTGAGGAAAGTCCCTATCGTTACAATTCTACTTTCGGTTATCGCAATGGACAAGTGATGAACTCTTCACGTAACGAATACCATAAGCCCCAGATGTCTCTTAATCATTTGTGGCAAATCAACCATAAGTCAAGCCTCAGTACAGCAGCTTATATGTCTATCGGTACTGGTGCAGGCTATAGTGGTACGGGGGTAACGGGGTACACCAGCTCTTGGTACGGTACGGCCAGTGATGGTACGGTGAACACTCAGTTCCGTTGTCCTGATGGTACTTTTGATTATGATGCTGTGGATAAGCTCAATGCAGATAACTATACTAATCCGGTGAATGTGAGTGGAATGCCCGGTTATAAAGGTTCGCTGATGATTATGAACAAAGCCTCGAACGACCATTTCTGGACAGGATTGATTTCTACTTATACCACTAAGTTTGGTGATTACTTTGATTTCTATGGTGGTATTGACTTCCGCTATTATAAAGGTTTGCACAAGAATGTCATTACCGATCTTTTTGGAGGGCAGTATTATGTAGACTCTTATAACCGTAAGAGTGTATTGGCTGAGAATAGTGTGAATGGTGGAGTCACCTCCTGGGTAAACCAGAAGTTGGGAGTAGGAGATGTGATTCGTCGTGACTACGACGGTTTTGTGATGTACGAAGGTGGTTTTGCCCAATTGGAGTATAATAAAGATAAAGTGAGTGCATTTGTTTCAGGTGGTCTTACAAATACCAGTTATTGGCGCAAAGACCGTTTCTATTATAGTGGTGACAAACAGCTGTCTTCGAAGAAGCATTATTTGGGAGGCAATGTGAAAGCTGGTTTGAATTACAACCTTGATGATTACAATAACGTATTCTTCAATACCGGATTTATCAGCCGTGCTCCTATTTTTGATAATACCTTCATCAATTCTCAGAGTTCACATGAGCGTAATCCTGATGCTAAGAATGAGAAAGTTTACTCTTTCGAATTAGGTTATGGATATCGTAGCCAGTATTTCTCAGCCAATGTAAACGCCTATTATACTATGTGGAAAGACAAGGCTTTATATGATACCGGATCCTATGAAGACGTAAACGGGGCTTCTCAGCGTTGGACAATGAACATGACCGGTGCGCAGGCTAACCACATGGGTATAGAGCTTGACTTTATTGCCAAGCCTTTCCGCTGGATGGAAGTTAACGGTATGTTCTCTTGGGGAGACTGGCGCTGGAATGGGACAGCGAAAGGCTTCATGATGAATACTGAAGGCCAGATTATGGCGAATAGCCGTGGTGAAGTGGTGACAGATATGAGTAATGTAGATCAGTACAAGTATACCATTGAAATGGATAATGTACAGGTGGGCGGTTCTGCTCAGACTACAGCTGCTTTGGGAGTGACATTCCGCCCAATGAAAGGCTTGCGTCTTAATGCAGACTGGAACTTCTTTGCACGCAATTATGCCGATTATGACATTGATGCGAGCCAAGCCACTCAAAAAGAGGCTTACGTGGTGGAAAAACCTTGGGAGATTCCTTCATGGAGCACATTTGATGTAAGTGCAGGATATACCTTTGACTTCGGTAAGATTCGTGCTACACTGAGCGGCAATGTGAACAACTTGTTCAACCAAGAGTACATAGCCGATGCACGCGATGGAAGTAACCATGACTGGGAGACGGCCACACGTGTTATCTATGGTTGGGGACGTACTTATACTGTAAGATTGAAGTTGAATTTCTAAGCGAACATATTTATGAAAAAACATATATTATTAGGAACCGCATTGGCTTCGCTGTTTGCACTCGGGGCCTGCGATTATAACGAGGATAATTTCCCCGGATTTGATGAAAAAGAAACCATCACGGATGTCAGTACCGATACCCTCGTATTGGCTGATGCCCATTATGGCAAAATAGCTTCTATGCCGAAGAACCAAGGGATAGCTCTCGCCAAGGATCCCGAGGGGCAGACTTATCTTACGGCATTGAACCAGCTGGGTAAAACCAAGATGTTTACTGATATGGTAGCTCCTGAAGATTATCTGCCTGCATTTGTCGATTCGCTCTACGCATATCTGTCAGATGGTTCCAAGGTGCTGGTGCAGTACAATATCGGCAAGGAGCAACCTGAATATCTCTCGAAGATAAACGAAGCTCAGACTTTCGATCTTACTTCTGATAATTACGCTACAGTATGGGGGGAAAGCATGGTAGTGAAATATCTCACCCCTTCTACGTTGAAGAAGCTTCCTGCTTTGTTGAAGGAAGGTATCAAGAACCCGAAGACGGGAGATGTGTGCCAAGTGAATTACGCTTGGTCGGAGACCGAGCCCAGTACAGGCGGCGGTGCAGTGAAAATGGTATACCAGAAAGTAACTTCTATTGATGCCGAAGGAGGTAATTATGTCATTGTGGCTCCGACGAAGGACAATACTTGGATTCCTTTCGGTCAGTTCAAAGACCCGGATAAGACGTATGGTTATATGGAGGGTGAACCGGTAGAGATTGCGGATGGTTTCATCACCAGCGATGTGTCCAATCATATCATGACACTTACTCCTACGGAAAAAGGTTTCACTATGCAACGTCCGGATGGCAAGTTCATCTATCAGAGTGGTACGTTTAACAGTTTCAACATCGGTACTTCCATACCCGAGGGTGGGGATTGGAGCTTTGCTTACAACTATGACCGTAAGGCATTTGATGTAAAAAATGTGGAAAAGGACAAAATCATCAAGCTGAATTTCTATGAAAAAGGAAACTCTTATTCATACGGTTCTTATCCGAATGCTACGTTGGGCATTTATATGAATGAGTCGTTCAATGGAAACGAGGGCGGTTTCACTACTCAAAATGTGAAACTTACCGGCACGTTAACTAATGTATGGAAGGTGGATGGTAAATATGGTTGGAAGGGTAGTGCTCATGTAGGAGATAGCGATTTTGAATCGGAAGCATGGGTGGTTTCTCCTATTATAGATTTAGCAAAAGCGAAGGCTCCTCTTCTTAAGGTAGATATTGCCATTAATTTCTTGAATGGTAACAATCGTGCTGATTTTATTGAATTGCTGGCTTCGGAAGATTATGTGGATGATGTGGCTACTGCTGAATGGAAGGCTCTGAATGTACCTCAATGGCCGGAAGGCAAGAATTGGAATTATGTAAATTCCGGTGATATTGACCTGAGTGCTTACGAGGGCAAGAAGATAGCCATTGCTTTCCGTTATAAGAGTACTACAGAGTGTGCGCCTACTGTAGAGTTTAAGAATATGTCACTTACAAGTACCGTATCAGGGTATTATGAGGGTGTGGATATTTATAAGGAGATTCCTGAATCAGAAGCTGAAATGCCTGCTCGTGCCGTTACCCGTGCATCAGACGTGAAGCCAAATGCTTCTGCTCTCTACCAGTATGACGGTTCGGCTTGGACTGCCTACGAAGAAAGCGCAAGTATCGGTATCCGTGTGATGCAACCTGCCGATTATGTTTCTACCGGTTCGGACTATTTGAGCGATGCTGATGCCGTATTGCCCGTTTATCTGAAGAATGCATTCCCTTACGCACAGAGCGGGGATGTCAAGGCAGTAGTTTATTTCGGAAATAAGGAGTATGATGTGATGGCCGATGAATATGGCTTCGATGGCACTGCATGGGTGAAGAAGAATACCGAAACGGAAACTGCTGAAATGGCATTCCTGAAGACTGACGGCAAATGGATGGAAGCAAAAGAGTATTATAGCAATGACTTTGCTGGTGAACTTCATAACGATGCCCAGATTGTGAATGTGAAGCTTGATGGCATGAATTATGTATGGAGTGCAGGTGCAGGTTATACCCGTATCAAGGCAAGCGGTTATTATCAGCGTAACCGCGATACGGAGGCATGGCTTGTAACCGGTGAGGTAGATCTTACCGAAGCTATTGCCCCACAGATGGTATTCACTGCTTCGGCAGACTATTTGTATGGAGGCAAAATTGAGAACGCAGTGTCTGTACATGTGTCCGAAAATTATATCCCTGCGGCTTCTACTGCTACTGATGAAGAGAAGATTGCAGCATTGCAAGGAGCGGCTTGGAGTGATCCGTTGTCGTTCGAGTGGCCTACAAGCTCTAAAGAGATCGAAATGCGTACTTCCATGGCTGACTATGTGGGCAAGAAAGTATATGTGGCATTCCGTTATGCAAGTAATACTGACCCTGGATTTGCTCCTACATTCTACATGAGTAACTTTGTGGTGAAGGAATAATTCCTGAGGTTGTGCAATAGACAATGTGGTAATGGACTTTACTGTCCATTACCACATTTGCATTCTTAGTATCGTAAAATCAAATTTAGAAACATAGATGAAAAAACTGTCTTACTTATTTCTTTTGCTGGTCGGAATTTGGCTGGCTGGATGTGATGATTCTTCAGAGGCTTCGCTCATTCCCGAGATAATACCTACCGAGCAGGGTTCGGATACTTACGTGATGAAGGGCTATGAGTCGAGCGACAATGGTTTCAACGTGTATAAGCCCAAGGCTATCGGCACCCCTTTCTATATCCAGTCCAAAGCTTTTACCGGGCGTAATTACGCATTTGCTCCTGTTAATAGTGAGTCGCTGGAAGGGCTTACTGTTGTTCCGTCTGCCGATGCTTTCAGCGAAAGCGTTGAGGTGAAACCCTCTACGTGCTATTGGGTGCGTTTCAACCGCTACAATCATTATCAGATGGGCAAGCTCCGCGTGGCCTATATTCACGGTAATGAAGTGGGCATAGAGTATGTGGCTTCTGAGGATATAGATGTGAAAAATGCCAATATTGCTGATAACAATAAAGCAGACAATCTTGAAATCCCAGCTCTCAATGCAACCAATCAATATATTGAATACTATGCAGGCGTGTCTGATGAGGAAGGTGCCGGGCAGGTACTCAATTTCTCTTTGGAATACATCGCTTCCAAGAAGCATTCGGCTTGGGTGGCATTCAGTTTCGACCCGATTACTGCGCAAGACAACGTGAAGCGTGCCAACGAGTGGAATCAAGACGACCCCAATATTGACAACAGCGTGGAGGTGACTGAATCCATGCATAAGAGCGATGGGTACGACAAGGGGCATCTTTGTGCCAGCGAAGACCGTGTGTACAGTAAAAGTGCCAATAAGCAGACCTTCTACTACAGTAATATCTCGCCACAGATAGGGAGTTTCAATCAAAAGTATTGGGCGGCTCTTGAGAAGCAGGTGCAGACTTGGGGACGTTCCACCATCAATGGCACATACGACAAACTTTATGTCGTGAAAGGTGGTACTACTGACCGTTTGCTTACCAATTTCACAGGTGTGAAGAAAGCCAATGACGGGCTTTATCCCACCACCAATGCCGACGGGCTGACACTTGGCGGACTCATTTGCCCCAGCTATTATTACATGGCTCTGTTGAGCGAGAAGGCAGGGGTTTATCATACTATCGCTTTTTTAGTCCCTCATTCTGAATTATTGCCAGAAAAACCTGGAAAAGATGAATTTATGGTTTATGCCGTTTCTATTAAAAATTTGGAGTACGAAACTGGTATCGACTTCTTCTGTAACCTGCCTAATGAGATAGAGAAGACTGTAGAAGCTACTTATAGTGCTGACGATTGGGCTTGGTAAAAGCTTCAGAAACTATAAGGAGAGTCTCCCCTTTTAGTATGACGGGCATGTCATGATTTAGGTAGCTTTCTTAAAAGCTGTTTTCGTTTTGATGGAAACTGACTTCTTATCCGTATCTTTGCATATTGATTAAAAAAAGAGATATTCATGGAACTTTCGGATATACTTCATAATTTGAAGATACAAGAACTTACTCCGATGCAGGAGGCTGCTAAGGAAGCCTATCAATCAGCCCAAGATTTAGTGCTTCTTTCGCCTACCGGTTCGGGTAAGACACTGGCTTTTCTCCTTCCGCTGGTACAGACCTTGAAAGCGGATATACAAGGTGTGCAGGCTCTTGTACTAGTACCTTCACGCGAATTGGCTTTGCAGATAGAAACTGTGTTCAAGTCTATGGGAACTCCTTTCAAGGCTATGAGCTGCTATGGCGGACGCCCTGCTATGGAAGAACACCGGACAATGAAAGGCATTCATCCCGCCGTCATTATCGGTACTCCGGGACGTATGAGCGACCATTTGAGGAAAGAGAATTTCAATGCCGCCACTGTCGTCACTCTGGTGATAGATGAATTCGACAAGTGTCTTGAGTTCGGTTTCCATGACGAGATGGCAGAGGTTATCGGGCAGCTTCCCTCACTGAAAAAGCGTGTGCTTCTCTCGGCCACCGATGCAGAGGAAATACCGCAATTTGCCGGAGTAGGAGGTGATTCCCCGTCTTCCGGCTCCCGGCTCATGAAGCTTGATTTTCTTGCTCCGGAAGCCCTTGCTCCGCGTCTGCGGCTGCATAAGGTCGTTTCTCCGGAGAAGGACAAGCTGGAGACCCTCTATAACCTGCTTTGTACCCTCGGCTATCATTCCACTTTGGTATTCTGCAATTATCGTGAAAGCGTGGAGCGTGTTGCCGGGTACCTGCAAGCCAGGAAGTTCCCTTGCGACATGTTCCATGGCGGTATGGAGCAGCCCGACCGCGAACGTGCGCTTTACAAGTTCCGCAATGGCAGTTGCGCCGTACTGATATCTACAGACCTTGCCGCCCGCGGACTGGATATTCCGGGTATTGAGAATGTGGTGCATTACCATCCTCCCGTAAACGAGGAAGCCTATACACACCGTAATGGACGTACTGCCCGCTGGGAGGCATCGGGAAATGCATATCTTGTTCTGCATGTCGAGGAGCGGGTACCCGAGTACATTTCTGAAGACATCGAAACGTACGAGTTTCCGGAGACGCTTCCCAAACCGGCCAAGCCCCGATGGGCTACCTTATATATAGGTAAAGGGAAAAAGGATAAGTTGAACAAGATAGATATTGTCGGCTTCTTGTATAAAAAAGGAGGAATGGCGCGTGAAGATGTCGGGCAGGTGGATGTAAAGGAACACTATGCCTTTGTAGCCGTGCGCCGCAGTAAAATGAAACAATTGTTGACGCTGGTACGCGGTGAAAAAATCAAGGGAATGAAAACTGTTATCGAGGAAGCAAAGTGATTTATCTTATAAATATTCATTTTATTTGCGCTTATTCTTTTGAATATGAAGTAATGAAACCGCCTTGCTTTTAGTTTCTCTAAAAGTATTATCCTTGATAAGTAAAGATAACAAAATGGTGCATATATCTTGTATAAACCATTAAAAAGTAAGCTAAATGCGGCTTAAAAATAGAATTTCATCAGGAAAGGTTTGTTTTGAAGAAATATTTCCGTAATTTCGCAAAGTCGAAAGACATTAATGAACGAAATTGTATAACCAAAACAAACTTCAAATGAAAAAGCATAATTTCAA
>ERZ857998.2697-NODE-2697-length-16026-cov-8.283138_pt1 | contig 16026 bp, 17 predicted proteins | sample MGYA00519954_ERZ857998 | MGnify/ENA primary metagenome ERZ857998 (study PRJEB31778, sample SAMEA3449424) | human gut metagenome | biome: human gut; feature: human-associated habitat; material: faeces | place: United Kingdom | collected 2010/2012 ...
AGGGAGGCGAACTGCTGGATCTGGTTCTGGAATGTGCGTCCGGCAAGAAACCAAAAGCAGAAGCGCTCGGTTTTACCGAGACCTCCATTGCTAAGATCTGTAATTATACCTAAAGCTTTATCGTAGATAAGGAGGACACATTATGCCAATATTACCGGAATCTGCAAAAAATATTGTATTACCGAAGATGGTGCCGGTCAAACAGATATTCCCGGACGACCGCATTGCGGATGTCCCTGCGGTCATTGCCGCGCAGTTTGCGAGAGAAGAGATACGCGCCTCCGTCGAGGCAGGCAAGACCGCAGCTGTTTTATGCGGCTCCCGCGGCATCTCACAGATCGACCTTGTTACCAAATGCGTGATTGACAACCTCAAAGCACTGGGCGTCGAGCCATTCATCGTACCGGCCATGGGCAGCCATGGCGGTGCGACAGCAGAGGGGCAGATCGCCGTGCTGGCAGGCTACGGCATTACCGAAGAAACGATGGGCGTGCCGATCAAGGCATCCATGGAGACGATTATTGTCGGCGAGATTGAACCGGGTTTCCCGGTCCATGCGGACAAGTATGCTGCGCAGGCAGACTACATCATTCCGATCAATCGCGTCAAGGTGCATACGGCCTTTGACGGGGAAATTGAAAGCGGTGTCTGCAAGATGCTGTCGATCGGCATCGGCAAGCACAACGGATGCTCGCGGATCCATCAAGTGGGCTTCCCGAATTTCCCGATTTATATACCGAAGGTCTCAGATGTGATTTTGAACACCTTCTGCATCCCGTTCGGCGTTGCGCTGGTGGAGAATGCGCATGAGCATCTGCATACGATCCGCCTGCTGCCGCGGGAAACGCTGGTCGAAGAGGAGAAGGAGCTGCTCAAGCTCTCCAAGTCACTGATGCCGAAGCTGAACTTTGAGGCGGTGGATATTCTGATCGTAGAACAGATTGGCAAGGACATCTCCGGTGACGGCATGGATCCGAATATTACCGGCAGACTGGCCGGACAGCCGACCAGCCCGTACTATACCGGACCGAAGATCAAACGGATCATCGTAAACCGGCTCAGTGAGGGCACACACGGCAACTTCGTCGGCATTGGCTGCGCGGATTTCACCACTAGGGCGCTGATGCAGGATCTGGACTACATGTCGACCTATGCGAATCTGATCGCCTGCTGCGTACCGGAGAACGCGAAGATCCCCATGATCCTGGAGAACGAGGAGGAAGCCTTGAAGGCTGCGGCGATCACCTGCCACGGCGTGGACGAAAACGAGATCACCGTCGTGAAGATCCTCGATACGCTGCATCTGGTGGATATTCAGGTATCCGAAAACCTGCTGCCTTACTGCCGATCGAATCCGATCTTTGAGGTCAAAGCATAAGCGGGACACAGCATAGATGCAAATCTGCATCTTGATGCAGAAGCAATGTGAAAACACATACATCACCAAAGGCAAGCCTACGGACGCATCTCGTAAGACCGCAGGGTCAACGGCGCGTGAAAGCTTGAAAAATGGCGGATGAAGATTTTTTTTATGAAATCATGTCGGATTTGTGAAATAAATGGCACAAAGCTTGCATTAAGATTAGCACGTAAAACACAGGAGGTAGCAAGATGTCATATAACAGTATGATTGCCCCTACGAAATATTTCCAGGGGAAAGGATTGCTCAATGAGATCTACGACAGGACCTGCCACTTAGGCAAAAAATATGCTTTCCTCGTAGATGACATTGTATATAATATCATTGAGGCGAAAATTAAAAAAGCATTCGAAGGAAAAGACGGAGAATATATTTACATCTTCCACGGCGGAGAATCCACACTGGAAGAAGCGCTTCGAATTGCTACGCTTCTCAGAGAAAATGAATGTGATATCATCGTAGGCGTGGGCGGTGGTAAAGTGCTCGACAGCGCGAAACGCGCAGCAATGGAACTGGAACATGTCAAGACAGTCATCGTACCGACATCTGCAGCTTCTGACGCACCTTGTACTGCCAACACCTGCATCTATGATGAGCGCGGTACGTTCCTCAGAGCTGAAAAGCCAAAGGAGAATCCGTCCGTCGTGCTGGTCGATACAGAAGTGATCGCGGGGGCACCGGTTCGCCTGCTGGTTTCCGGAATGGGTGATGCGTTTGTCACTTACTACGAAGCCAGAGCCAACCGCGCAGCAGGGATCCCGAACCTTTCGGGCGGCGACTGCACACTGGCAGGCTTTGCAACTGCGAAGCTCTGCAGAGATGTGCTTCTGGAGCATGGCGTCAAAGCCAAAGAAGCTGTCGAGAAAAAGGCATGGAGCAAGGAAGTAGACTATGTTGCGGAAGCAAACATCTATCTTTCCGGCGTCGGCTTCGAAAACAACGGCGCAGCGATGTGCCATGCGACCTACAACGGTCTGACTGCTGTCTTGACACCGTTCCCGGTCATGCACGGTGAGGGCGTTGCCTTCGGTCTGATGCTGCAGCTCGTGATGGAATACACCGAAGCGGGCAAGTGGGACGATGCGGAATGGAAGATGGTCGTAGACTTCTATCATTCTGTGGGTCTTCCGACCAAATTCAGTCAGATTAAGATCGACGATCCAAACGATGCACTGCTTGCAAAAATCGCGCAGGCCATCGATGAAACACCGAACGCGCACAAGATGCCGTTCGACGTGAACGCCGACAAGATTCTCGCAGGACTCAAAAAAGTCAGAGAGATGGATATCTAAGGCGTTTGTCAGGGGAAAGATTTGAGAACATGACAAGATTGATACGATACAGATCGTTCAATATAGGATAAGGTGTTAATACTACAACAGAAAAGGAGAGAAAAAATGAAAAAGGTATTATCAGTATTATTGATTTTAGTGATGATTTTCACCTTCGCAGCTTGCGGCAACAACGGCGGCGATGCAGGCTCTGATGAGATCAGAGAAATGACCATCAACGTTGGTGGTACTGTAGCAGAGAGTCACCCGATTTCCCTGGGCCTGATGGCTTTTGAAAAATATGTTGAAGAAGCCTCCGACGGCAAGATGCAGGTAGAATGCCACTACAACGGTGCACTCGGTGCAGGCCGTGAGCTGGTTGAATCCCTGATGCTCGGCAACATGCAGATGTGCGAAGTAACAAGCTCCGCATTCGCAGGCTGGACCGGCGAATATTCCTTACTTGGTATCCCTTACACAATTCCAAGCAGAGAAGTTGCTTACGCATTATGGGACAGCGAAGTAGGCGATCAGATGAGACAGAACGTACTCGACAAGACCGGTGTCAGAACCTTGATCTTCTTCGAAAACGGCGTTAGACACATCACCAACAACGTAAGACCGATCACTTGTGCAGACGACATGAAGGGCATCAAGATTAGAGTTATGGAAAACGACGTATACATCAAGATGATGGAATTACTCGACGCACTTCCTACACCGATGTCCGTAACCGAGCTGTTCACAGCATTACAGACACACTCCGTAGACGCACAGGAGAACCCATGGGTCAACACACTGACCTACGGTTTCGGTGACGTACAGAAGTATGTCTCCAACTCCGCACATACATTTGACGCGACGACTTTCAACGCAAACGATGAATGGTATCAGTCCTTAACCGATGCCGAAAAGGCAATCATCGATGAAGGCGCGAAGCGCGGTGCAGCAGAGAACAGAGCACAGTCACAGGCATTAGAGAAATCCTCTCTGCAGGAACTCATCGACAAGTACGGCATGGAATACTATGAAATGAGCGATGAAGAACTCCAGACCTTCAGAGATAAGTGCGAACCGCTGCAGGATTGGTTCGTAAACGAAAGCGGTATCGAAACAGTCACCAGTCTGCAGACTGTTATGGACAAGATTGCAGAATTAGAAGCGGCACAAGCAAACTAACTCGCCTAAAACACACTTTCAACACCATGCTTTCTTAACGCGATATTAAAATTGCGTTAAGAAAGCAAAAAACCACATAAAAAACACCAATTATCGAGCTAGGGCGGATGGAAACATCCGCCTCAGTAAATTCACAACTGATTTAGGCATTATTTCACAACTGATTTATTTATGAGGAGGTGGTTGACACCATGAAAAACACACTGAAATTTCTTGACAACAATCTGGAAAAGTGCATTGCGACAGTGTTGATCATTCTGATGACTGCGACTATTTTCTTGGAGGTTATCTTCAGATACTGCCATGTTCAGGCACCTTGGACAGAAGAACTCGCAAGATACATGTTCGTATGGATGATCTACCTGGGCTGCTCTGCAGCGATCAAGCTCAGAAAGCACTTAAAAATCGACGCTGTGCAGCTCCTGTTCAGCGAAAAGGTCAACTTTGTCTTAGACCTTGTTTCCAATGCTGTATTTTTGATCTTCTGTATCTTCCTGATTACCAACGGCGTAGATCTGTTATACAAGATCGGATTCGTACAGCATCAGGAATCCCCGGCGATACATTTGCCGATGATCATTCCGTATACCTCTTGGTGGTTCTGCTCCATCCTGATGGTATTCCGTTTGATTCAGGACTCCATTGCAAGAATCAAAGAAAGAAAAGAAGTTGTTGCTGCTCAGCGTTTAGCGAAAGGAAAGGAGGCATAGTATATGGGACCTTTAGTATGGCTGATTACATTTTTTATTTTACTGTGCTTAACAGTACCGATCGGTGTATCTATCGGTATGTCGATTATCGTCTATTTCCTGCTGTTTAACACGCAGCCGATTTCCTTCCTTTGCCAGAACATGTTCACCGCGTGTGACTCGTTCCCGCTGATGGCAATTCCGTTCTTTGTAGCCGGTGGCGCACTGATGTCCAACGGCGGTATCACGAAGAGACTGGTGGATCTGGCGGATGCCTGCATCGGTCACATCTCCGGCGGCTTCGCTATGGTAACTGCGATTTGCTGTGCATTCTTCGGCGCAATCTCCGGTTCCGCACCGGCAACCGTAGCTGCAATCGGCGGCTTGATGGTACCGGCGATGATCGAAAGAGGTTATGACAAGGGCTTCTCCCTCGCAATTATTGCAACCTCCGGATGCCTGGGTGTTATCATTCCGCCAAGTATCCCGATGGTTATTTACGGCACGACGACCGGTGCTTCCGTCGGTACCCTGTTCATCGCAGGTATCGGACCGGGACTCCTGTTCTGCTTCGCGCTCTGCCTGTATTCCTACCTCGTAGCAAAGAAAAAAGGCTGGAAAGGCAACGGTAAGAAGTTCTCTATCAAGAGAGTCGGCGTAGAATTAAAGAATGCGGTATGGGCGCTGCTTGCACCGCTGATCATCCTTGGCAGTATCTACGGTGGTTTCTGTACACCGACAGAGGCTGCGGCAATTTGTATCGTATACGCACTCCTGATCGGCTTCTTCGTTTACAGAGAGCTAGATATGAAAACGATGCTCAACTCCTTCTGGGACGGCGCACTGACCACAGGTACGATTCTGATTATCGTAGGTACCGGTACGACACTCGGCAGAGTACTGACCGTTGCGCAGGTACCGCAGCTGGTTGTCAACGGCATCCTTGGTATCTCCGACAATCCGATCATCATCCTGCTCCTGCTGAACCTGATCTTACTGATCGTCGGCTGCCTGATGGAAACACTGTCCGCGATTATGATCCTGGGACCGATCCTCTATCCGGTCGCAGCAGCAGCCGGTATGGGTCTCGAACACTTCGGTATCATGATGGTCGTAAACCTGGCAATCGGTTTCTGTACACCACCGGTTGGTGTCAACCTCTTCGTTGCAGCAGGTCTGCGTGAGGATGTATCCTTTATGAGTCTGGTAAGACACGCGCTGCCGATCATCGGTGTACTGCTTGCCGTACAGCTTGTGATCACCTTCTGTGAGCCGCTCGTTATGACGATTCCGAGACTGATGGGCTAAAGATGAGATGAAGGAGTGACAGATATGGATATGGATAAATTATTCGATATCGCCGGTAAAAAAGTAATTGTGACCGGCGGCAGCCGTGGTTTGGGCAAGGGCATGGCAAAGGGCTTTCATGATGCAGGCTGCGAGGTTGTCATCATGGGTACCAACGAAAAAGTAAAAGCGACCGCAGAGGAGCTTTCGACAGAGGATAACAAGGTGCACGCAGTGATCTGCGATTTCTCCAATACCACCGATGTGGAAAGAGCCTTCTACGAAGCCATCGATTTCCTCGGCGGCGATCTGGACGTATTGGTCAACAATGCCGGTACGCAGATCCGTCATCCGGCAGCAGAATTCCCGCTGGAGGACTGGCAGAAGGTATTGAACATTAACCTGACTGCGGCGTTCATTCTGACACAGCTTGCAGGCAAGATCATGCTGCCGAAAGGCTACGGCAAGATTATTAACACAGCTTCCTTGATTACGTTCAGCGGCGGCATGTTCATTCCGGCATACGCGGCAGCGAAGGGCGGTATCGGTCAGATCACCAAGTCCTTCTGCAACGAATGGGCCTCCAAGGGCATCAACGTCAACGCGATCGCACCGGGCTACATGGCGACCGACAACCTCAAGGGTTTGGACGATGAAAGAATGCGGACCATTATGGACAGACTGCCTGTGCAGAGACTGGGTACACCGGAGGATATGGTAGGTCCGGCACTGTTCCTGGCATCATCCGCATCGGATTACATCCACGGCACGATTCTTCTGGTAGATGGCGGCTGGATGGCAAGATAATGCTTTTTTCCATTATGTAGGAAATATCGTTCCGATATTTCCGGAATAACGACAAAAGCACCTTGCGAAGCGGCGCTCATGGGTGAGCGCCATGTGCGCATAGAAATCTCTGATTTCGTTATGCGCACTTTTGTCCCAACAGGAACAACCGTATTGCAGGGAGGTATCAAAAATGCCTGCAATGTCCTGACCTGTATGGATACGGCTGGGGCATATTTTGCCGCCGTGAAATGCAAAAAAGCCGGAACGAAACCGGAATATCGGGTGATTTTCGGCTGATGCAACCGTCGGTTGACAAATTTTACAGTCTGCTTTCTTGCATGCAACTGCCGGAAATGGTATGATTTCCTTAGCAAACACGAAAGGGGAATTTTCATCATGATATTCGCAGATAAGATCATAGAACTTCGCAAGAAGGCTGGCTGGTCGCAGGAGGAACTGGCAGTGCAGCTTGGCGTGACGCGGCAGTCCGTCTCCAAATGGGAGGGCGCGCAGTCGGTGCCGGATCTGGAAAAGATCGTACAGATGAGTCATTTGTTCGGCGTTACGACAGACTACTTATTAAAGGATGAGATTGAAACGATCGAGCAGCCGGGGGCGCGGGTACAGGCTGACGACGCGGCAGTACAGACAGAGACGCAGACGGAGGTTCTGCGGCGGGTGAGCATGGAAGAAGCGGCGCATTATCTGGAGCTTCGGCTAGCCGCGGCACCGAAAATGGCAATTGCGACCTTTTTAAGTGTGATCTCCCCGATCTGTCTGTTCCTGCTCATAGGATTCAGTGGATCGTCGCGGCTTGGTATTTCCGAAAGTATGGCGACCGGTATGGGCCTCTGCGTGCTGCTCTGTCTGGTCGCAGCCGCGGTCAGCATTTTCATCAGCTGCGGAGGCAAAGCCAAAGACTATGCGTTTCTGGAAACGGAGCCGTTTGAAACCGCCTATGGTGTTGTCGGCATGGTCAAAGCGCGTAAAGAGGCGTTCAAAGAGCGTTATACGCAGCTGAATATCATTGGCACAGTGCTCTGCATTCTGGCTATCGTGCCATTGTTTCTCGCTATGTGCTTAAGCTGTTCCGACCGGATTTACATCGCGGCGTTCTGCCTGCTGCTGCTTCTAGTCGCGCTGGGCTGTCTGGCTTTCGTCTACGGCGGGACTTATCAGCATGCCATGGAAAAGCTGTTGGAGGAGGGTGACTATACGCGCAAAAACAAGAAAGCTGCCGGGGCGATCGGCAAGATCAGCACCATCTACTGGCTGTGTGTGACCGCGATCTTCCTGTTCTATACTTTCGGTCCGAGGGGCAACGGCCAGCCGCAGTACAGCTGGTTCATCTGGGCGATTGCAGGCGTGCTCTACGGCGCAGTGATCGCAGCCGTCAAACTGCTACGCCGGAAATAACTGGGTGTGCGGCAGGGAGAAAAGGTTGATGAATCCCTCCGCGTCGTGCTGATTGTAAATTTCGTCGGCACTGAAGGTCGCGAATTCTTCGCTGTATAACGAATAGTCGGATTTGCTTGCAACCGGCAAAGCATTTCCTTTGTATAATTTCATCCTTACGGTTCCCGTCACATTTTCCTGCGTTACATCGACGAAAGCCGAGATTGCGTTTCTGAGCGGAGTGAACCAAAGTCCGTCGTAAATCATCTGCGAGAATTTCTGCGCTACGATATTCTTATACTGCATGGTGTCTCTGTCGAGAATCAGGCGTTCCAGGTCGGTGTGAGCCGCGTATAAAATAGTTCCGCCCGGAGTTTCGTAAACGCCTCTTGACTTCATGCCTACAAGACGGTTTTCGATGATGTCGATGGTGCCGATGCCGTTCTTGCTGCCGAGTTCATTGAGCTTGTTGAGTAGGGAAACCGCGTCCATCTTTTCACCGTTGAGGCCGACCGGAACACCTTGTTCAAAGTCGATATCCACATAGGTGACCTCGTCCGGCGCGTCCTCCGGCTCGCAGCTGAGCACATGAATGTCCTTGAGATGCTCGTTCCAAGGGTTTTCGAGATTGCCGCCCTCGTGACTGATGTGCCAGATGTTTTCGTCTCTGGAGTAAATTTTCTCGACAGTCTGATGGATCGGAATGTCGTGCGCTTTGGCGTATTCAATCAGATCTTCTCTGGAGTGGAAGTCCCAGGTTCTCCAAGGCGCGATGATCTTGATCGCCGGGTTGAGCGCTTTGATGGTGGTCTCGAACCGTACTTGGTCGTTGCCTTTGCCGGTGCAGCCGTGACAGATATAGAAGGCGCCTTCCTGTTCTGCGATCTCGACCAGCTTCTTAGCCATCAGCGGTCTAGCCATGGAAATGCCGAGCAGGTACGCGTTTTCGTAGATGGCGCTCGCTTTCATGACCGGCCAGATGTAATCTTCGACAAACTCTTTCTGAATGTCGAGAATATACGCTTTGGCCGCGCCTGTCTTGTACGCCTTTTCTTCAATTTCTTTGAAATCTTCTTTTTGCCCGGCGTTGCAGCAGAAGATCCGATATCCCTCCCACGTAAACTACCTGCCGGTCGGATCGAGCTGCGCGACGAAGCTCAAATGATCAAAAAACTGCGGATGGTTCGCGGAATTTTCCCCTTGACATCGGCTGTGTTTGTATGGTAGAATCTCTAGCGAAAGAAATCTTTAAGCACGATACAGAGATGTCGGCAAGGTGGACATAGAAACAAGGCAGAAGCGAGGAAACTCCGCGATTTTTGCGCGCCGCGAGCGTATTCGCGCGGCGTGTCCGGCACAGCGCTTTTGTTTCGTATGAACGCATCCCAAACCTGCCGTCAAGGCAGGTTTTTTTGTAGGAAACAGCGCAGCGCGATATTTCCAAAATAACGGCAAAGGGAGCCTTCCCACCTTTGTCCCATCTATGAGGAGAAAGACGATGAGAAACGAAAAATGCACAGAAACAAGAGAATATCCGGCTTTTGCTGCAGCCTCCGCACTTCGCGGCGAAGGCGTGTTTCCTGATTTATCCGCATCGCCATTTTTGACAATCCCATCTTTTGTGGATGTGCATGTACATCTGCGAGAGCCGGGATTTTTTTATAAGGAAACGATTTTGAGCGGCACGACGGCGGCGGCAGCCTCCGGTTACGGACATATCTTCGCGATGCCGAATCTGAACCCGGTGCCGGATACTTTGGAAAATCTGAACGTCCAGAGAGCCATCATCGAAAAAGACGCCCGCATCGATGTCCGGTCGTACGGCGCCATCACTACCGGCGAAAAGGGCGAAAGGCTGGCAGATCTTGCGGCGATGGCGCCCTATGTCATCGGTTTCAGCGATGACGGGGTGGGACTGAATGACCCTACGCTGATGCGGGAGGCGATGCGCATCGCGCGGCGGCTGGAGCTGCCGATCGTCGCGCACTGTGAAGATCTGACCCTGCGTGACGGCGGCTACATTCACGACGGTGTTTACGCCCGCAGACATGGACACAAGGGCATCTCGTCCGAGAGCGAGTGGCGGCCGATGCAAAGAGACCTCGCGCTGGTTCAGGAAACCGGCTGCAAATATCATGTCTGTCACATTTCTACCAAAGAGAGCGTGGAGCTGATCGCGGAGGCCAAGGCGCGCGGACTCGACGTGAGCTGCGAGACCGCGCCGCATTACCTCCTGCTCTGCGACGAGGACTTGCAGGAGGACGGCAGATTCAAGATGAATCCGCCGATCCGCGGCAGGGCGGATCAGGAAGCGCTGCTGCGCGGCATTTTGGACGGCACGATCGATATGATCGCCACCGACCACGCGCCGCACAGCCGGGAGGAAAAATCCAAGGGGCTTTCCGGCAGCGCGATGGGGATCGTCGGACTGGAAACGGCGTTCCCGCTGCTCTATACGAAGCTGGTGCGCGCCGATCTTCTCAGCCTCGAGCGTCTGATTGCGCTGATGGCAATCGCGCCGCGCAGGCGCTTCGGCCTGCCGGACGCCAAAGAAGCAGGCGACTACGCAGTCTGGGATCTTAGCCAGGCTTATGAGATCGATCCGGAAAGCTTTTATTCCAAAGGCAGAGCCACACCGTTCGCGGGCGAACACGTCTACGGTAAATGTGTGCGCAATGTGCTGGGCGGCAAGACCGTCTGGGATACAAACGACGGCAGCGCGGACAACGCGAAGGGCATGCTGTAAATTTTACAAAGGGGTTCCGATAACTATGAAACAAGGTATGTTTACCATTACAGCAAACAGGCGGCTGACACAAAACGTCTGCGAAATGATACTGGCGGGCGATACCTCCGCCTGTCAAAGACCGGGACAGTTCCTCAACATCAAGCTGGACGGGCTGTTCCTGCGCAGACCGATCTCGGTCTGTGACTACGATGACGAAAAGATCAAAATTATCTATAAGATCGTCGGCAAAGGGACGCGGGCGATGGCAGAGATGCGCCCCGGGCAAACGCTGGATGTGCTGACCGGTCTCGGCAATGGCTATGACAGCAGCAAGGCAGGCACAAGTCCGGTGCTGATCGGCGGGGGCGTAGGAATCCCACCGCTGTACGGACTGCTCAAGGCACTGCAGCGGCAGCGCGCGGCAGGCGGCTTGGCGCACGGCGAGGCTACCGGTACAGAGAAAATCCGCGTGATCCTGGGCTTCAATACCGTAGAGGAAATTTTTTATCAAAATGAATTTGAAGCAGCCGGAGCGGAAGTGCTGCTTGCGACGGCGGACGGCAGTGCGGGCGTGAAGGGCTTTGTGACCGATGTGCTCGCGGGGCTGGATTACAGCTATTTTTATACCTGCGGGCCGGAAGCGATGTTCCGCGCGATCGAGCGCGTCGCGAAGACCTCCGGACAGTACAGCTTCGAGGAGCGCATGGGCTGCGGCTTCGGCGCCTGCATGGGCTGCTCCTGCGAGACCAAATACGGCAGCAAACGGATCTGCAAAGACGGCCCGGTGCTGGAAAGGGAGGAAATCCTATGGTAAATCTCAAAGTGAAACTCTGCGGTATCGCGCTTGACAACCCGGTGATCCCGGCCAGTGGCACCTTCGGCTACGGCAGCGAATACGCGGAGCTTTATGATATCAACTGTTTGGGGAGTTTTTCGTTTAAGGGGACGACCCTGGAGCCGCGCTTCGGCAATCCCACGCCGCGCATCGCGGAGTGCCCGGACGGCATGATCAATGCTGTCGGCCTGCAAAATCCCGGTGTGGACGCGGTGATCCGCGAGGAGCTGCCAGCGCTGCGGAGGATTTTCCACAAGCCGGTCATGGCAAACGTCAGCGGCTTTTCGGTCAGCGATTATGTCGAAACAGTCGCGAAATTCGAGGCGGACGAAGCGGCGAGCAGCCAGATCGGCTGGTATGAGATCAACATCAGCTGCCCGAATGTGCATGGCGGCGGCATGGCCTTTGGCACCAGCGCGCAGGCCGCGGCAGAGGTGACCGCGGCGGTACGCAGGACAACCGACAAACCGCTGCTGCTCAAGCTTTCACCGAACGTGACAGACATTACCGAGATCGCGAGAGCCTGCGAAGCGGCAGGGGCAGACGGCATCAGTCTGATCAATACCCTGCTCGGCATGCGGATCGACCTTAAAACCAAGCGTCCGGTGATCGCCAACAAGATGGGCGGCTTCTCCGGACACGCGATCCTGCCGGTCGCGCTGCGCATGGTATGGCAGGTCTATGAGGCGGTCAAGCTTCCGATCGTCGGTATGGGCGGCGTCAGCAGCGCGGAGGAGGTCATTGAAATGATGCTGGCCGGCGCGACCGCCGTCGAGATCGGCGCGGCGAACCTCGTCGATCCGTTCGCCTGCAAGCACATCATCGAGGCACTGCCGGCCGTTTGTGAATCTTATGGCATCACAAAAATAGAAGAAATAATCGGAGGAGGACATTAGTATGGGAAAAGATGTAATCGTTGCATGTGATTTTGCGTCCGCGGCGGAAACCTTCCGCTTTTTGGATCAGTTCACCGAAGAAAAACCGTACGTCAAGATCGGTATGGAGCTTTATTACGCCGAGGGACCGCAGATTGTGCGCGAGATCAAAGCCAGAGGGCATCGGATTTTCCTCGATCTGAAGCTGCACGATATCCCGAACACCGTTAAAAAAGCCATGAAAGTCCTCTCCGGACTGGACGTGGATATGTGCAATCTGCACGCGGGCGGTACGATTGCGATGATGGAAGCCGCGCTCGAGGGACTTACCCGCGCGGACGGCAGCCGGCCGCTTTTGATCGCGGTTACGCAGCTGACCTCCACCGACCAGAAGCGTATGGAAGAGGACCTTTGGATCGAAAAGCCGCTGGAGCAGGTGGTCGATCACTATGCAGCCAACGCCAAAAAGGCGGGACTGGACGGCGTGGTCTGCTCACCGCTGGAGGCGGCGCGCGTGCATGAGACCTGCGGCAGAGACTTCCTGACGGTTACACCGGGCGTGCGTTTCGCGGACGGTGAGGCAGGCGATCAGGTGCGCATTACGACACCGACGCGCGCCAAAGAGATCGGTTCCGACTATATCGTGGTCGGGCGCCCGATCACGCAGGCGGCAGATCCTGTGGCGGCTTACCGCAGATGCGTGCGCGAATTTGTCGGCTGAGCCGTGAAGGACAAATGCGAGCGGGCATGCTTGCGCAAAAGAGAAACAGATAGATAAAAATTAAAATAAATGGAATAGATGGGAAAGGAGCATATCGATGGAATTCAAACAAGAGATTGCGAGAGGTCTGCTTTCGATTGAAGCTGTATTTTTAAGGCCGGAGGAGCCGTTCACCTGGGCAAGCGGCATCAAAAGCCCGATTTACTGCGATAACCGCCTGACGCTGACCGCGCCGGATGTGCGCACGATGATCGAGAACGGTCTGGTGCAGCTGATCCGCGCAAATTATCCGGGCTGTGAGGTGCTGATGGGCACCAGTACGGCAGGCATCGCGCACGCGGCGATCGTCGGACACCTGATGGATCTGCCGATGGGCTATGTCAGAGGTTCCGCGAAGGATCATGGACGCACCAACCAGATCGAAGGGAAGCTGATCCCGGGACAGAAGGTGGTGGTTGTCGAAGATCTGATCTCTACCGCGGGGTCCGCTGTCGATACCGTCAAGGTGCTGCGGGAAGCAGGCGCGGAGGTGCTCGGCATTGTCAGCATCTTTACCTATGGCATGCAAAAGGGGCTCGACCGCCTGGCAGCAAACAACGTGAAGAATGTCAGCCTGTGCGACCTTGACGCGCTTGTGGAGGTCGCGGCGGCAAGCGGCTATATTCGGCCGGAGGACAAGGAAAAAATCTTAAAGTTCAGAGATAACCCTTCCGATGAAGGATGGATGAAAGGAGATAAATAAATGAGTGAAATCAGAAACCTGATCAACATTACCGACCTGACAGTAGAGGAAATCGACCGACTGATCGCGGTGGCCGATGATATTGTCGCGCATCACAGTGCGTATGAGGATATCTGCGCGCACAAGAAGCTGGCAACGCTGTTCTTCGAACCGAGCACCAGAACCAGATTGAGCTTTGAGGCAGCGATGCTGGAGCTCGGCGGCAGCGTACTGGGCTTCTCAGAGGCAAATTCCAGCTCCGCGGCCAAGGGCGAAAGCGTGAGTGATACGGTACGCACCGTCGGCTGCTACGCGGATATCATCGCCATGCGCCACCCGAAGGAGGGTGCGCCGATCGTGGCGGCACAGCGCACGACCGTACCGATCATCAACGGCGGCGACGGCGGACATTTCCACCCGACGCAGACCTTGACCGACCTCTTGACCATCAAGCGCAAAAAAGGTCGTCTGTCCGACATGACCATCGGTCTTTGCGGCGACCTCAAATTCGGCCGCACCGTACATTCCCTCATCGAGGCGATGCTGCGCTACGAGGGTATCCGCTTCGTGCTGATCTCTCCGCAGGAGCTGCAGGTGCCGGATTACGTCAAGGAAAAGATGGACGCGGCAGGCGCGGAGTGGAAAGAGGTGGAGTCTCTCGAAGAGGCGATGCCGGAGCTCGACATTCTCTACATGACCCGCGTACAGAAAGAGCGCTTCTTCAATGAAGAGGATTATGTCAGACTCAAGGACAGCTACATCTTGAATCTCGAAAAACTGGAGACAGCCAAGGAAGACCTGACAATCATGCATCCGCTGCCGCGTGTCAACGAGATCTCAGTCGAAGTCGATGACGATCCGCGCGCCTGCTATTTCTTCCAGGCACTCTGCGGTAAGCACATCCGTATGGCGCTGATCCTTTTCCTGCTCGGCATCAAGAGAGAGGCATAAGGGGTGGTGCGCGCGCAAAACGTGCGGCAAGCCGCAAGAACCATGCAAAGATATTTTCTTGGGTAAATGAACTATGTGAATCAGAACGGAGGCAAATTATGAATATAGATGGCGTGAAAAACGGAATCGTGCTCGACCATATCAAGGCGGGCAAGAGTATGATGGTATATGAACTTTTGGGGCTCGACAAGCTGGACAGCTGTGTCGCGGTCATTCAGAACGCGGACAGCGCGAAATATGGCAAGAAGGACATCATCAAGATCGATGACCGTATCGATATCGACCTCGACGTGCTCGGCTACATCGACAGCAACATCACTGTCAATCTGGTCAAAGACGGCCAGCTGGAAAAGAAGCTGCACCTCGAGCTGCCGCAGACCCTGCGCAATGTGATCAAGTGCAAGAACCCGCGCTGTATCACCACTGTCGAGCAGGAGATCGTCCACACCTTCCGCCTCACAGACCGCAGCAAAAAGGCATATCGCTGCATCTACTGCGACGCGGAGCACCGGGTAAAATAGGAGGGCGAGCATACAGAGGAATCGCCCCCAAAATGAAAAAGGAAAAGGTATGAATCAACACATCGAAAAAGCGAAAGCCCTTCGCGCGCAGGTGCCGCCTGCCGGTAATTGCGCGCAAACGATCCTGCGGGTTTACGCTGCGGAGCTGGGACTTTCAGAGGAGCAGGCAGCAGCCATCGCCGCGAATTTTGGCGGCGGCATGAAACGCGGCAGCGTGTGCGGCGCTGTGACCGCGGCGCTGATGGTCCTTGGCGCAGCCGGCATCACTGACGCGGCATCTGCCCAACAGTTTCAGACAGCGTTTGCCCAAAAGCATGACGGTATGCTCTGCTGCGCCGATCTGCTCAAAGCGAACATGGAAAAAGGCGGAAACAAAAAGGCACACTGCGACGGCCTGATCCTAGAATCCATCGAGCTGATAGACAAGCTGATGGAAGCAGAAGGGAAGTAAACTTACATCGCAAACGAACCCCACGATATGGCAGATCGTGGGGTTCCGTGTTTTTGGCTCAAAACGAGCCATAGATGGAAGCTTGGCAGCAATTTTGACGATCTCTGCATTCTACGGATTATTTGCATGATTGACTACGGTGACTTGAAATAGTAAGTTCACCACGTAAAACTTAATTCACTATGTAAGACAA
>ERZ857998.2703-NODE-2703-length-15989-cov-3.184072_pt1 | contig 15989 bp, 15 predicted proteins | sample MGYA00519954_ERZ857998 | MGnify/ENA primary metagenome ERZ857998 (study PRJEB31778, sample SAMEA3449424) | human gut metagenome | biome: human gut; feature: human-associated habitat; material: faeces | place: United Kingdom | collected 2010/2012 ...
GCGCTGCTGCTGCTGCGCCTGACGGCGCTGCTGAGCGCGTATGCGATGGTCGCCTCGCCGGAATTGTCGGATCGGTCGTATACCTGCGTGATTGCGCTGACGCTCTGCGCGCTGGCGACGCTGCTCGGTGACATGGAGGCGCATGTCCGCGCGCTGGACGCGGCCAGGCTGTGCGCGCTGCCGCTGGCGCTGTTTTTGCTTGTTTACAGCGGGTATCAGGCTGTCAGGGAAGTCGGCGCGCATGAGGCGGCGTGGAAAGCGCAGACTCAAAAAATCGAAACAGCGGTGCAGAGCGGGGCGGACGAGGTGAAAATCGTCTCGGTGGAAAGCCGCTCGCGCTTTACCATGAACATTGCGCTGGAAAAGGACGCGGAAAGCTGGCCGAACAGCACGCTCTCCAAGTGGTTCGGAATTCGGGTATGCGGCGAGTAAAATGTGTTCTTTTTGTGAATTTGAACAAAAAGAGCGAACATTTGAGCCGCAGGGCGACACACGCGCTTGACAAGTCGATGACAGCTTATTATAATAAATCGTATATTGCCGAGTAGAGGCTGAAAGGAAGAGAACGAACATGAATAAGAGATTCGCGCTGATTGCGTTGCTGCTTGCGGCTTTGATGCTGCTCTCCGGCTGCAACCTGATCGGCCACGACGACGAGCTTGACGGCGCGCAGGTTGTGGCGAAGGTGGAGACCAGCCAGGATACCACCGAGATCACCAAGGCGGAGTGGGAGGCTTACCGGGATTATCTGGCCAGCTACTACCAGCAGTATTTCCAGCAGAACTTCGGCGTGTCGATGCAGCTCACGGACGACGATATCGCCTCCTACGGCGAGGCTGCTGTCGAGCAGCTGATTGAGAGCGTCGTGCTTGAAGGCAAGATGAAGGAGCTTGGCTTCGAGCCGCTGCCCGAAGAGGATGCCTCCGACGTGGAAAGCTACGCCGACAACATGTTTAACTTCTACAAGATGATGATCCGCTACCAGAACTATCCGGATCTGGAGACGGTGGAAGAGGAAGAAGCGCGTCTGGCCGCCCTCGAAGAGGCGACCGGCAGCGAGGCAACCCCGGCTGAGGCGACCCCGACCGAGGCGACCCCGGCCGAGGCCGTTGATACGGAGCGCAAGGCGACCGTCACCAACGATCAGCTCGACGAGATGCTCGTCAACGACCTGAACACCGTCGGCTATACGCGCGATTATTTCGTGCAGAACCAGACCGCCAGCGTGCAGCGCGAAAAGATTCGCGAATATGCCGCCAAGGACGTCGCGGTGACGGACGAGCAGGTGAAGGAAGAATTTGACAAGCGCGTGGCCGCCCAGAAGGAAAGCTATGACGCGGCTCCGGCCGGTTATGTGACCGCCGAGAACAACGGCACGACGAATTACTATGTGCCGGAAGGCTACCGCGGTGTGAAGAACCTGCTCATCAAGTTCAGCGACGAGAAGCAGAGCGAAATCAGCGACCTGAACAGCGCGATTTCCACCGCGAACACCACGCTGAGCGACGCGCAGAAGCAGCTTGACGATCTGAAGGCGGAGGATACCTCTTCCTATGACGAGGCGACCAAGGCCGGCTATGACGAGCAGGTTGCGGCGCTCGAAGAGACCGTGGCGACCGCTCAGGCGACGCTGGATGAATCCAGCGCGAAGCTGGAGACCGTGACCGCCGAGGCGTATGACGAGATTCTGCCGACGGCGCAGGACGTGCTCGCCCGTGCGCAGTCCGGCGAGGACTTTGATAGCCTGATTGAGACCTATGGTCAGGACACCGGCATGAACAACGAGCCGAACAAGAGCCGCGGTTATCTGGTCTGCGACGGTCTGTCCGTCTATGAGCAGAGCTTCCAGGATGCGGCGATGGCGCTTGAAAAGGTCGGCGACGTGTCCGCCGAGCTGGTCAAGACGAGCTATGGCTATCACATTCTTCAGTATGCGACCGACATCGCTGCGGGCGAGGTTGAGTATACCGACGAGATCAAGAGCAATATTTATGATACCATGCTCTCCGACGCGAAGGATGCGGCTTATGAAGCGGCTGTGACCCAGTGGGTTTCCGAAGCGAAGGTTACGACCTATCCGAAGGTTATGAAGTAATCCGGTTTGTTTGAAAACGAAGGACGTCGTATTGAATGCGGCGTCCTTTTTTGATATATGGGAAAAGGCGCAGAATTGCCTCCATGCGCAGAAATAGAATAACGGCGAGGGCTTTTGCTCAAAATAGGGGCAAATCAAGCGGAGGCGTTCGCATGAAGAGAAAACAAAAAGCGCGTTGCGCCGCCTCCAGGTCTGCGGAGGTGGGCGGATGAGCAAACGAATCGGTGCGCAAACGACGGCGCTGCCGTCGTGCCCCGGCTTGATCGGCTGGGCGGGGATTGCGGGGCAAAAGGAAAAAGAAGGCCCGTATGGCGCGAAATTCGATTGGATTATACCGGACGAGTTGAACGGGGAGCAATCCTTTGAAAGCGCTGAACGCGCGATGCTCGAACAGGCGGTTGTGCTCTGCGCGGAAAAAGCGGGAACGCGGCTGAACGAAATTCAAATGCTGCTCGCGGGTGATCTGCTCAACCAGATCATTTCCGCCGGATTTGCGGCGCGTAACCTCGGAATCCCGTTTTACGGTCTGTACGGGGCGTGTTCCACCATGTCTGAATCCCTGTCCGTCGGCGGCATGCTGGCGGACGGAGGCTTTGCGGATCGGCTGATCTGCGCGACGTGCAGCCACTTCTGCACGGCGGAGCGGCAGTATCGCGCGCCGCTGGAATTGGGCAATCAGCGCACGCCGACGGCGCAGTGGACGGTGACCGGCGCGGGCGCGGTGATGATTTCCGGTTCGAAGCACGCACCGGTGGTCTTAACGCATACGACATGCGGGCGCGTGGTGGATCTGGGCATTACGGATGCGAACAACATGGGCGCAGCCATGACGCCAGCGGCTTTCGATACACTTGCGGCGCATTTCAGGGATCTGGGGCGCGGCTTTGCGGATTACGATTTGGTGGTGACGGGCGATTTGGGGCGCTTGGGTCGAGAGCTTCTCATTGAGCTGCTGCGCGAAAAGAAAATCGACGTGGACGAGGGCAAGCTGTTTGACTGCGGATGCGAAATCTTTTCCGAAAGGCAGGATGTTCATTCGGGCGGGAGTGGGTGCGGCTGTGCGGCGAGTATGTTGTGCGCGCATCTGCTGCCCGAGCTCGCGGCAGGCCGATTGAAGCGCGTTTTGTTTATGGCGACGGGCGCGCTGCTCAGCCCGACAAGCAGCATGCAGGGCGAGAGCGTGCCCGGTATCGCGCATGCCGTCGCGATGGAGCATCGAAAGGAGAAGGGCGCGTGATAGAGATTTTGTGGATGCTGGTGAAGTCGTTCCTCGTGGGCGGCCTGCTCTGTGCCATCGGTCAGGTGTTGATTATGAAGACGCAGTTGACCAGCGCGCGGATTCTGGTCGGCTATGTGACGGCGGGCGTTATTCTCGGCGCGCTGGGGCTGTATAAACCGATTGTTGATTTTGCGGGCGCGGGCGCGACCGTTCCGCTGCTGGGCTTTGGGTATGCGCTGGCGCGCGGCGCAATCGAGGGCGTGAAGGAAACGGGGATTCTCGGCGCGTTCACCGGCGGCGTGACGGCTGCGGCGGGCGGCATTGCGGCGGCGGTGTTTTTCGGCTACCTGGCCGCAGTCCTGTTTAAGCCCAAGATGAAAAGCTGAACCGAAACAGACCGGAAGTCCAAACAGACTTTTGGTCTGTTTTTCTGATTTCGAGCGTCGGCCTGTTTTCAAACGGACAACATGACATATTGCGCACAGGCGTGAAGATGCGGTATAATAGGCTCATTCTGCGGGACGAGGAGTGTGAGGAGGATGACAAATCGGCTGATGGAAACGGCGTGTGCCAGATTGTGCCTGCTTACGCCCATCGCATGGGACGAATCCATGCCGCCGCTGTTTTCCCGCATGGCTGTGCGGCGAATGATGGAATGCGGCGCGCTCTCCGGGCTCGTCCTGCGCCGAACGGACATGCTACCGCAGGCGACATTTGAACGCGCGGAAATGCTTCTCACCCGGACGAGTGACGCGCTTTTGTGTTTGGAAGCCTATGAAAAGCTGGGATATCGGCTGATTCTGCCGGAAAGCAGGGAATGGCCGAAGGCGCTGCGCGCGCTCGGTGGTCGGGAACCGCTCTTCCTCTTTATGAAGGGAAATGCGGCGCTGCTGGAGCGGCGAACCGTTGCGGTGGCGGGCAGCAGGGAGATTGCGCCCGCGACAAACGACATGGCGGCGCGGCTTGGCGCCATGCTGGCCGAAGAAGGGATAACGATGGTCTGCGGCGGTGCGCGCGGCGTGGATCGCGCGGCGCAGGATGCGCTGTTGGACGCCGACGGTTCGTTGATTCTCATTCCGGCGGTTTCTGCGGAGCAGGCCTGCGCGCGGGAAAAGGAAGCGGCGGCGCTGCAAACGGGCAGGCTGCTGCTGCTCAGCGAGACGCTGCCGGATGCGCCGTTTTCTGCCGCGAGGGCGTTGGCGCGCAACCATACCATTTATGCGTTGGGGAAAAACGCGATTGTCGTTGCGGCCAGAAACGGCGTTGGCGGGAGCTGGCGAGGAGCGACGGCGGGGCTGTGCGGCAATTTTTCGTCGGTCTACGTGCCGGACGGAGACGGCACGGATTTCGAAGGAAACCGCGCGTTGTTTGAATACGGCGCGCGAAGGATTGATTTGAGCGGAAAACGGACGATCGGCGAGCAGCTGTGCGTCGAGGAACAGATATCTTTTCTCTAAACCTGCGAAGGAGGCGTGAACGCCGTGCAAGTGACGCTGTCGCAAATTCCTATGCGGGAAATCCTGCATTTTCTGGGCTGGCACGGAACGCCGGTCGAGCCGCCGCTGATGGAGCAGATCAGGCGAATCAGAGGCGAGGCGCTTGAACAGGTGAAGCCGCGGGCGGTCATGCGGCGCTTTGTCCGCCTGCCGGACGGAACGCTCGAGGGAACGCGCTTTTTTCCGCAGGGGAAGGATGTGCGCGAAATGCTGTCTGCCTGCCATGAAACGGTTTTGCTGGCGGCAACGCTGGGCGCGGACAGCGAGCGCATGCTTCTGCGGGCGCAGACAAAGAGCGCCGCGGACGCGCTGATTCTGGACGCGGTGCTCAGCGCGGCGATTGAGGCGGTCTGCGACCGGATGGAGGAGACGCTGAGGGAGAAGCTGGCAGCGCAGGCGCTGTATTTGACGGATCGGTTCAGCCCTGGCTACGGCGACATGCCGCTTGCGCAATCCGGGCAAATCTGCGAGGTGCTGAACGCCGGACGCTCCATCGGGCTGACGGTCAGCCAAAGCGGGATTTTGATGCCGCGAAAATCGGTGACGGCCGTGCTGGGGATCAGCCGAACGCAGGTTTTGCGAAGACCGAAGGGCTGCGAGGGGTGTTCGGCGCGCCAAACCTGCGCATTTGCAAGACGCGAAGACATAACGGAGGAATGACGATGGCATATACGAAAGCGATTACGCTGCTCGACGGCGCGATGGGGACGATGCTCCAGAAAGCGGGGCTGAAGCTCGGCGACCGCCCGGAGACGCTTTCCATCACGGCGGCGGACGTTGTGGAGGGCATACAGCGGCAGTATGTGCAGGCGGGGACGCGGCTGCGGCTGGCGAACACGTTCTGCGCGAACGCGCACAAGCTGGCCGGAACGGGCTTTGAGGTGGAAGACGTCGTTCGCGCGTCTGTCGCCGTGGCAAAGCGCGCCTGTGTGGGAACGGATGCGAAGGTTTTGCTCGACGTCGGCCCCATCGGCGAACTGCTTGAGCCGCTGGGGACGCTCAAATTTGACGAGGCCTACGCGCTGTATGCGCAAATGATTCGCGCGGGCGCGGCGGCGGGCGCAGAGGGCGTTTTTTTTGAAACGTTTTCCGATTTGAACGAGCTCCGCGCGGGCATCCTGGCGGCCAAGGAGTGTTCCGATTTGCCGGTGTTTGCCTCGATGACGTTCGAGGCTTCCGGCCGGACGTTCCTCGGATGCCGTGCGGATGCGGCGGCGATGGCGCTGGACGCGCTGGGCGTGGATGCGCTGGGCGTGAATTGCTCCCTTGGCCCGAAGGAGATCGCGCCGATTCTTCAAGCCATGCGTACATGCACCAATCTGCCGCTGATTCTCAAACCGAACGCCGGTCTGCCCGACCCGGAAACGGGCGCGTATCATACCGCGCCGGATGAATTTGCGCGGGATTGCGCGGCGCTTACGGACGTCGGCGCGGCGTATATCGGCGGTTGCTGCGGCACGACCCCCGCGTTCATCGAGGCGCTTGGCCGGGCGCTGGAAGGAAAGTCGGCGAGGTGGGATGAAAAGACCGTGCGGGGAATCTGTTCGGCGGGCGAAATCTGTCCGTTCGGACAGGGCGTTCGCGTGATCGGCGAGCGAATCAACCCGACGGGAAAGAAGCGCTTTCAGCAGGCGCTCCGCGAGGGCGACATGAATTACATCGTCGCGCAGGCGGTTGAGCAGGCCGAAGCCGGTGCGCAGATTCTGGACGTCAACGTGGGGCTGCCTGATATCGATGAGCCGGAAACCATGCGCCGCGTGGTGACGGCAATCAGCGGCGCAGTGAGCCTTCCGTTGCAGATTGATTCCTCCAGTCCGAAGGCGATTGAAGCGGGTCTGCGCGCCGCGCCGGGAAAGTGCATGGTTAACAGCGTAAACGCATCCCGCACGTCGCTGGAAGCGGTGCTCCCGATTGCAAAAAAATACGGCGCGGCGGTCGTCGGACTCGCGCTGGGCGAAAACGGACTGCCGACGACCTGCGAGGCGCGCATGGGTTTTGCGCGCACGATTCTGAACGCGGCGCTCGAAGCGGGCATTGCGCGGGAAAATGTGGCGATTGACTGCCTGACGCTGACGGTTTCCGCGCAGCAGGATCAGGTGAAGCAGACGCTTGAAGCCGTTGTACGGGTTCGCGGTGAATTGGGGCTTGAAACGGTGCTCGGTGTATCCAACATTTCTTTCGGTCTGCCGCAGAGGACGCTGGTTACACAGGCATTTTTGACGCAGGCCATTCAAAGCGGCCTGACGCTGCCCATCATCAACCCCAATCAGAAGGAAATGATGGACGCGGTAGACGCCTGCCGGGTGCTTAGCGGCGAAGATGCGCACTGCGCGGCCTATATCGAGCGACACGCGGCGCAGACCAAGCCGCAGACGGAGAAAAACCCCGGCGTGAAGCTCTCCATTGCGGATGCAATCGCCAAGGGGCTTTGCGACGAAGCCGCCGCAGCGGCGCGAGAGCTGCTGAAAACCATGCCCCCGCTCGACGTGGTGGAAAAAGAGCTGATTCCGGCGCTCGACGCGGTGGGCGAACAATACGAAAAGCAGGTCATCTTTCTGCCGCAGCTTATGAATGCGGCGGCCGCTTCCGGCGCGGCGTTTGACGAGGTGCGCCGGGTCATCGGGCAAAGCGGCGCGGCGGGCGAAGGAAAAGGCCCGATTGTGCTGGCCACGGTGGAAGGCGACATTCACGATATCGGAAAAAACATCGTCAAAACCGTGCTGGAAAACTACGGTTTTCGAGTTGTCGATCTGGGGCGAGACGTACCGGCGGAGCGCGTGGTCGAGGCAGTTCGGCAATACGGTGCGAAGATCGTCGGCCTTTCCGCGCTGATGACGACGACCGTGCCCAGCATGGAAAAGACGATTGCGCGTCTGCATGAAAACGGGCTGCATGTGCCGGTGATTGTCGGCGGCGCGGTGCTCACGCCGGACTATGCCAAAAAGATCGGCGCGGATTACTACGCGAAGGATGCCAAGCAATCCGCCGACATTGCCAAATCAATTCTCGGCTGACGCAGATGGAGAGGAAATATGGAATACAGAGATTCGGCGCGTGTGCGCGAGCTGCTGGCGCAGGGCGTTTTGCTTTTTGACGGCGCGACGGGCACGACGCTCTGTGCGCAGAGCGGAGAGGGCGAAGCCGTAGAACGTCTGTGCCTGACCCAGCCGCAGCGCGTTCTGGCGCTGCATCGCGCCTATCTGGCAGCGGGATGCAAGGCGATCAAGACGAATACGTTTGCAGCGCACGTTTCGCTGGCGTGTGAAAATAAGGACGATCAGAAAACGCTGATTCGGGCGGCATACGATTTGGCTCGTCGGGCGGGCGATGCGTATGACGCGGCTGTGTTTGCGGATATCGGCCCTGCGCCGACGGACGCGGACAGCGCCGCCGCATGCTATATCGCAATGGCCGAACAATATTTGAACGTTGGCGCGACGTGCTTTCTGTTTGAAACCATGCAAAGCGGCGAAGGGCTTGCGGAGGCTGCGGCGTACATCAAAGCATCCTGTCCGGATGCGTGGATCATGGTCTCCTTCGCGGCGGATGCGGATGGATTCACGCGGGCGGGCGAACAGGCGAGCGCACTTGCGCTGCAAATGTCCGCCTGCGGCGCGGTGGATGCCATCGGCCTGAACTGCATCTGCGGGGCGTATCACATTCGGCAGCTTCTTTCTACGCTGGACGTCGGGGATAAATGGATGAGCGCCATGCCCAACGCAGGCTATCCCCATGTGGAGGAAGGACGCACCTATTACGACAGCGCGCCGGCGTATTACGCCCAGCAGGTCATGGAATGTGTGAAGGCGGGGGCGCGGATTGTCGGCGGCTGCTGCGGCACAACGCCCGAGCATATCCGGCAGATTGCCCGCCTGCTGGGGACGCCGATGCCGCCGCGCGTGCGGATGGGTGATGAAAAGGCGGCGCAGCCGCCGGAAAAAGGCTGTCGAAGCCGGATTCTGCGTCGGCTTGAGCAGGGGCGGCGCATCACGCTGGTTGAGCTCGATCCGCCGCGGAGCGCGGATATCGGCGGCTTTATGGAGGGCGCGCGTCAGCTTGAACAGGCGGGCGCGGACGCGATCACGATTGCGGATTGCCCGATTGGCCGAGCAAGGATGGATTCCAGCCTGCTGGCCTGCAAATTGTCGCGCGAGCTTGGCATTGAGGCGCTGCCGCATATGACCTGCCGCGACCGCAACCTGAACGCCACGCGCGCGCTGTTGCTCGCCCTGGAGATGGAGGGCGTGCGGGGCGTGCTCGCCGTCACGGGGGACCCGCTGCCCTCGGACGCGCCCGCGGACCTCAAGGGCGTGTTCAGCTATCATTCGGCGGTGCTCGCGCGCTATATCCGCGATTTTAGCGCGCTGCACGTGTATGGCGCGCTGAACGTGAACGCCAGGAATTTCGCGCGGGAACTGGAGCGAGCCTTCCGCAAGGTGGACGCGGGCATGGAAGCGCTGTTCACCCAGCCGGTACACACCCGCCAGGCCGCGGAAAACCTCGCGCTGGCGCGCGAACGCCTGCCCCGGCAGGTTAAGCTGCTGGGCGGAATTTTGCCCGTTGTGAGCCACAAAAACGCGCTGTTCCTCAGCAACGAAATGCCCGGCATGCGCCTGGACGCGCAAATGGTGCGCCGCTACGAGGGCCTGGGGCGCGAAGAGGCGCAGGCGCTGTCCATCGCTCTTTCGCGCGAGACCATGCGCGCCATCCGGGCGCACGTGGATGGATTTTATTTGATCACGCCCTTTGGCCGCGTGGAAATCATCGCGGCGCTGCTGGCGACCGCCAGCGAAATGCGCTAGCGGCCGAGCGATGTAAAATTATGGAGAGCGTGTGAAATTGGTTTGACAAATGCCACAAAATGTGCTTTAATAGACGAAAGTGCGCCGTGGGTTCATTGCCTGCGGTGCGCGTTTGTGTGCCCGCCGCGCGCGGCGGGCGAAAAATTACAGAAAGAAGGCGCTTGCCCGATGGATCGAAAACTCGACGCTTCCGTTGGCTACCTGCCGGAAGAACGCCCCCCATTTGGAAAACTGCTTCTGTACGCTTTGCAGCAAGTGATCGTGATGTTCCCTGCCACGGTAACGGTGGCGCTCATCACCGGCTTCCAGGTATCGACCACCATTTTTGCCAGCGGCCTGGCGACGTTGTTTTTCATCCTGATCACGGGGCGGAAAATCCCCCTGTACTACGGCTCCAGTTTCGCGTATCTCACGGCCATTTCCAGCATGGTGGCCGCCGAGGGCACCGCGGAGCAAATCGCCCAGTTTGAGGCCACGGGCATCCTGCCCGCGGCGCTGATCTCGCAGGCGCAGTTTGGCATCGTGCTGTCGGGCCTGGTATCCATCGCGGCGGGCCTGCTCGTGCGCTTTTGCGGCCGCCGCGCCGTGGAAAAGATCCTGCCCGCTTCCATCACCGGCCCGGTGGCCATGATCATCGGCCTTACGCTGGCTGGCAACGCCCTTTCCGACGCGGCTCCGGCCGTGGGTGCGGTCGGCGCGGTCGCTTCGAACTGGGTGTGGGTGGTTTCGCTGGTCACGCTCATTTCCACCATTCTCTTCTCCCGTTATCTGCGCGGCTTCCTAGGGCAGATTCCGCTGCTGTTGGGCGCGGCCGTGGGCTGCATCGTGGCTGCGCTGCTGGTTTTGTTCAGCGGCGGCGAACTGAACTTGTTCCGCGAAATGCCCGCCGAGGCGCTGGCGGCTTCCAGCTGGCGGCTGGGCGACGGCTCCATCTTCGCGCTGCCGGCGTTCTCCTTCCCCAAGGCCTCGTGGGCGGCGGTGGTGGCGATTATGCCCATTGCCATTGCCACCATTCCGGAATCCACGGCGCACATGTATCAGCTGGATATCTATGTGAACGACCTGGCGCGCCGCAAGGGCAGCAAGCCCCGCAACATGATCGACCTGCTGGGCCGCAACCTCATTGGCGACGGCCTGTGCGATATGGTTTCCGGTGTGATCGGCGGCCCGGCCGGCACCAACTATGGCGAAAACATCAGCACCATGGCCATCACCAAGATCTTCTCGGTTTCCGTGCTGGCGGTAGCGGCGATCTTCGCCATGATCATCTCTATGTTCACGCCGCTCATCCGCGTGATTTACGGCATCCCGCTGGCGGTCATCGGCGGTTTGGAGATCTACCTGTTCGGCGCCATCGCCGCGCAGGGCATGGCCATCATGATCGACAAGAAGGTGGACATGTTCTCCAGCAAGAACATCGCCGTCATCGCCTCCATCATGGTCATCGGCATCGGCGGCAACTACGCCTTCGGCGGCAACATCCCCTTCTTTGGCATGAACGTGCCCTGCATCGCCGGCGCGGCGGTGTTCGGCATCATCCTGAACGCGCTCTTGTCCATCGGCGAAAAGAAAAAGGCGGAAACGGAAGAAAAGTAAGCGCAGCGCCTTTGTACACCAAGCACAGCGCCCGCCCGGGCTGGGAGAGTTTCCCACCCGGACGGGCGCTATATTTGCGGCCAATCAGCCCTAATCTCCGGCCTGCTCCATCACGCGCAGATGTCCATTTTGCCAAGCGCCCATCACATAGCAGGCGCGGCCCTGGCGCTTGGCGGCGTAGAGCAGCCGGTCGGTTTGCGGATAAATCGTTTGAATGTCCTGCGGGTGGGTGAACCAGCAGGCGCCAATGCTGCAGGACACCTTTTCCGGCGCGGGCAGGATGGAGACGATGCCGCTTTGAAAGGCATCCAGCTTTTGGCGCAATTCTTCTTTCGTGATGCCGCCCATCAGCAACACGCCGAACTCGTCCCCGCCCATTCTGCCGACGCCGCCAAAGGCGGAAAACGCACTTTGCAGCGCTTGCGCCACTTCCCGCAGCACGGCATCGCCCACGGGATGGCCCAGCGTATCGTTGATGGATTTGAAATAGTCCACATCCACAAACAGGAAGCAGCCCTGGCGCGGCGGGATCGCGTCCTTGCTATCCAAGGCGTCTTCGCAATAGTGCAGGAACATTTTGCGGCCCATCACCCCGGTAACCGCGTCCATCTGCCCCATGTATTCCAGGTACGAAAGATAATGATAGACGATGAGCAGGCAAACCGCCAAGAGAAAGCACAGCGAAAGCGTGGCGAACACATTTGTATCATCTTTAGAAAATTTACCGTGCATACAAAAACGGTTAATCCATCGCGCCCAAACTGCCCGCCGTTTTCGAGTTTTGCGGTTTGAAATCGCAAAACTTCAGAGTATTCACAAAGTCAAGATTTTATTGGCAATGTGGGCAATGGCTTTTCTGGCAAGACAATTTCCGCTTCCCTGCGGTCGAAGCAAACGAAACGGTGTACAATTATGATGAAGGGCCGTGGAAGAACGGCAAACGTTCTTCCACAGCCCCTCAAATGAATCTCGCCACCTCTGCGGAGCGAGCGATTATTCCTCTTCGTCGTCCTCGTCCTCATCGTCGTAGAGCTGGTTTTCGACCATTTCAATCAGCCGTTCCGCGAGCTCTTCGTCTACCGGGACGAATTCTTCTTCATCATCGCCGACGGGCACCACTTCCATGATATACGCTTCGCGTTCCTCACAGCCGCAGTCGCAATCGTCGTCGTGATCGCACGCGTCGCATTCGCAATCGTCTTCTACCTCTGCCAGCAGCGCGTACTCCTTGCCTTCATAAAAGAAATAATCGAGCACCTCCATGGTGAATTCATTGCCGTCCTCGTCCGAAAAGGTGACGAGATCCAGTTCTTCATCCATCCCATCACGCTCCTTTCTGACCGTATTAGATCGAAGCGGGAATTGCCCGATCCGAGGATATTATAACCGCTTGCGCGGAGAAAATCAATCCCCCGCGCAAAGATTTTTTTTCGCGCCGTCAGCGGGAGAACATCACGCTTTCGCTGTTAAAGAGCCTGCGCAAAATCAGCGTCATGCAGGCGGCCAATGCCAGGTTCACGGCCACGGTAACGCCCACGGCCGCAGCGCTGGCCGAGAAGGCGAGCACGCCGCTCATGCACTGCACGGAATTGTACAGCGGGATGCAGTACCAGCCCAGTTGCGCGTGCACATCGCCGAACATGGAGGTCACGCCCACCAGCATGCTGACGATCATCAGCGGCATCACCAGCATGGAAGCCTCCTTCACGGTCTTGGCGAAGGCGGAGAGCACGGCGATCATGCCCGTGAGAAGCAGCACGGTGGAGGCGATCACCGCGAACAGCGCCGCGTAATCGCCCGCGCCATAGGCGGCCGCCTCCAGCGCCACATCGCCCGCGCCCATCAGCTTGGGCAGCGAGAGCATGGTGCCCAGAAAGCTGGAAGCGCCGCTGAGCAGCGATATGCAGCCCAGGCTGATCACCTTGCCCATGGCGAGCTCGCCCCGGCCCAGCGGGGTGACCAGCAGCGTGGCGATGGAGCCGCGCTCCTTTTCGCCCGCGATGGATTCGGGCGCCACGGCCATGCAGCCGCTGAACAGGAACACCATCATCAAAAGCGGCAGCATGGAGGAGAAGATCTGCCCGGCGGTGTCGCGCTCCGAGGCCAGGTCGGCGTCGACGCCGCGGTTCACATCGAATTTGTTGACGAGCGAGCTCTCATAGCCGTCCAGCAGCGCGGCAAACATCGCGTGCGCCTGGCTGCTGTCCGCGTCGGTGGAATTGTAGTACAGCTCGATGTTGGGCGCTTCGCCCGCGCCCGGCGCGTAGGCGGCCACCTGCGCGTCGAAATCCGCGGGGAACACGGCCAGCAGTTCGGCCTGCTTATCCACGATCTGCGTGCGCACACCCTCCGCCTCCTGCGGGGAAACATCCGTAAGCGTCATGCCGGCTTCCTGCGCTAGCGCGGCGATGGAGGCCGGCGCGTTCACCGCGTACACCGTGGGCGCGAAATCGTCCTCCACGGAATACATATCGCTCATCGCGCTGCCCATGAACGAATACAGCAGGTAGATCATCAGCCCCGGCAGGATGATGGCCGTCATCACCAGCCGCCGGTCGGTGAAAAAGCGGTTGAATTCCTTGCGAATGATGGCGCCAATGTTGCTCTTTTTCATGCTTCTTCCCCCACAGTCTGCGCGTATATGGCAAAGAAACGATCCTCCAGCGATTGCCCGGCGCACACCTCCTGCAGCGTGCCGTCCGCGGCCATCTTGCCGCCGATGATCACGCCCACCCGGTCGCAGATTTTTTCAATCAGGCTGAAGATGTGCGTGGAAACGATCAGCGTTTTGCCCTGCCGCCGCAGCGCGAGCAGATAGTCCGTCACCACTTTGGCGGTGAGCACGTCCAGACCGTTGGTGGGCTCGTCAAAGATAACGATCTGGGGATCATGTACCAGGGAGATGGCCAAAGAGGCCTTTTGTTTCATACCGGTGGAAAGGTTCGCCACCTTCACGCCGGCGAATTCGCCAATGCCAAATGTATCGAACAGTTCCGCCTTGCGCGCGGCGCGCGCCTGCGGGGAAAGCCCGTGCAGCTGGGCGAAAAAATCGAACAGGTACGAGGGCGAAAAGTAGTCCTCCAGCTTCAGTTCGCTGGTCAAAAAGCCGATGCGCCGCCGCACTTCCTCCGGCTCCTTCACAATGCTCCTGCCCTCCAGCAGCGCGTCGCCCGCGTCGGGGCGGATCAGCGTGGCCAGCATGCGCAGCGTGGTGGTTTTGCCCGCGCCGTTGGGGCCGAGCAGGCCGTAAATTTCCCCCCGGTTCACCGAGAAGCTCAGCCCGCCCACCGCGTCCACGAATTTGCGGCGGCTGTTTTCCAGCTTCTGCTGCTTGGCGGAGAGCTTAAAGCGCTTTTTCAGGTCCATTGCCTGCAAAATGGCGTCCATACCGTCAGTCCTTTCTTTTTTGGTGAGGTTTACTATAGCACAATCCCATTTCCCTTGCAAGAGAAGTTGCATTGCGCGATTCTCCCTATTGCATATGACAATTCGTCATATTTGCAGCGCCTTTGCCCACCATAATAAAAATGGAGGCGATGGCATGAATCATTTAAAGAAACTGCGCCTGGAAAAGGGGCTCACGCAACTTTCCCTGCAAATGCAGACGGGCATTGAGCAATCGCTCATTTCCAAATACGAGAGCGGCGAGCGCGTGCCGCCCACGGAAACTTTGATGCTGCTGGCGGATTTTTTCCACACCAGCATGGATTACATCATGGAGCGCACGGAAGAGCGCAAACCCTATCCGCGCGCGGAAGGCGCTCTCCCGCGCTAACGCCCTTTGCGCAGCCGAAAGTATTGCAGTGCGCATTGCGCGAACACCGCGATATACAGCGCTACCACCAGGCCCGCGGGGATCCCTGTGACCAGCGCGTCCGCCGCGCTGTCGGCTTCCAGCAGCTCCATAATGATCAGCGGCACAAACATGCCCACCAGCAGGATCAAAAGCGGCAGCATGCGATGGCAGAGGATGCGGCGGAACATCTCCATGCGCGATTCTTCGTCGCAAAAGATTTCCTCGCGCCCCTGCATCTGCGCGGCCGGTTTGCGGAAATAGCTGTATCCCACGTTGTCCAGCACGTGCTCCCAGCCGCAATCGCGGAACAATTGCACGTATTCTTCCGGATGCTTCCGGCCCTCGGGGTTGTAATCCAGCTGGTAGACCACGTCTTCCGGCGCGCAGCGCTCAAAGCGGTAAAAGCAGGCCGCGGCGGCGGTGAGCTTCCAGCCCTGGCGGTGCTGGCGCGAGAGCCACTCCTGTTCCTTTTCATATTCCATAATCGTGTAATAGCGAAAAACCGTTTTGTGCGTTTTCATTGGCGCGCCTCCATCATATTGCGGTATAGCCGCTCGATCCGGTGCATTTCCAGCCCCAGCACTTCCTCGCCCAGCGGCGCGATGGCGTAAATCTTGCGCTTTTCTTCCTCGCGGACGAAGCGGATCAACCCGTCCTTTTCCATCTTGGAAAGGCTGCCGTACATGGTGCCCGGGCTGAGCCGCACTTCCCCGCCCGTCATTTCCGCCACGCGCTGCACAATGCTGTATCCGTGCATCTCTTCGCGCAGGCACAGCAGGATGTAAAAGCCCGTTTCCGTCATCGGCACATACACTTTGCGAATGTGCGCGTTCATCGCGTTCTCACCCCTTTCAGTGCGATGTATCGCACTGCGATGCATTGATTATATCGCACCGCGATGTATTTGTCAAGAGGGGTAAAAAAATTTTTGGGGCGCACGAAGGCCGCGCGCAGTGCGCGAAACAGGCCGTAGTAAGCCCAATGA
>ERZ857998.2714-NODE-2714-length-15940-cov-17.844948_pt1 | contig 15940 bp, 16 predicted proteins | sample MGYA00519954_ERZ857998 | MGnify/ENA primary metagenome ERZ857998 (study PRJEB31778, sample SAMEA3449424) | human gut metagenome | biome: human gut; feature: human-associated habitat; material: faeces | place: United Kingdom | collected 2010/2012 ...
GGAGCTGGGCGCGGCCAAAAAACGAATAACCATACAAGAATTATTTGAAAATCCGAATAAAGATTCGAATTTTAACAGTCGCCCCCCGCACGGGGGGCGTGGATTGAAATTCAAAAAAATATATTGACAAATCTAACAGGCATTGGGTCGCCCCCCGCACGGGGGGCGTGGATTGAAATATCTTAGGCAAATACTCACCCCCAGTTCCTATTATTGTCGCCCCCCGCACGGGGGGCGTGGATTGAAATGTCCCACAATTTGGATCCCCACTGGCCACACAACGTCGCCCCCCGCACGGGGGGCGTGGATTGAAATTCCTGCGGCTCCTGTGTCGCCTTTATCGCCTTTGTCGCCCCCCGCACGGGGGGCGTGGATTGAAATCTCCTGCACATCGAACGCATTTTGTAATACCGCAGTCGCCCCCCGCACGGGGGGCGTGGATTGAAATCGTTAGCTGCAAGCGCAGTTATAACAGGAGCAGTGTCGCCCCCCGCACGGGGGGCGTGGATTGAAATAGGTCGTTTGTGTCCAGCTTTACGCCGTCCAGCTCGTCGCCCCCCGCACGGGGGGCGTGGATTGAAATTTCGCGGTACTCCTCTGACTACGCCAGATCCGTCTACGTCGCCCCCCGCACGGGGGGCGTGGATTGAAATAATCACCAGCTTGAACTTCAGGAAGCTCTGGCATAGTCGCCCCCCGCACGGGGGGCGTGGATTGAAATTTCCAAGCCTTCAACATTCTTCTTACCCTCATTTGTCGCCCCCCGCATGGGGGGCGTGGATTGAAATGGCATATAACCGCTTTATGTTTTCAATATTCACCGTCGCCCCCCGCACGGGGGGCGTGGATTGAAATTGTTTATATAGCTCTACTTGATCGTCTTGATTATCGTCGCCCCCCGCACGGGGGGCGTGGATTGAAATGATTTTAGCCCGCCTACAAAATCACCACCCTGAGCAGTCGCCCCCCGCACGGGGGGCGTGGATTGAAATAATAACAGCTAACTCTTTTTTTACACGCTCGATATAGTCGCCCCCCGCACGGGGGGCGTGGATTGAAATGGCATTAACTGGAAATAATAAGCATACGCACAGTGTCGCCCCCCGCACGGGGGGCGTGGATTGAAATGTCGTTGCCGACGCTCGAAAGGTCCCTCAGGTCGGTCGCCCCCCGCACGGGGGGCGTGGATTGAAATTATTTCTCCTGATTTAGTTTTAACATCTACGATTTGTCGCCCCCCGCACGGGGGGCGTGGATTGAAATAAAAATCAAGGGGCAGCATACGCCGCCCCGATATAGTCGCCCCCCGCACGGGGGGCGTGGATTGAAATATATACTGCCAGTGTTAGGGGATAAACGTTTGGCGTCGCCCCCCGCACGGGGGGCGTGGATTGAAATACATAGTACCCTACGCAGTTATCGTATTTGTGCTGTCGCCCCCCGCACGGGGGGCGTGGATTGAAATCCGCCTTGGGCTTGTAGACGGTGGACTTGATGTGCTGCGTCGCCCCCCGCACGGGGGGCGTGGATTGAAATTGGGCGATGAACAGCAAGACTTACAACCTGCTCAAATGTCGCCCCCCGCACGGGGGGCGTGGATTGAAATCTGTGCTGCAAAGCTGCCGCTGCCGCCTTGTGCGTCGTCGCCCCCCGCACGGGGGGCGTGGATTGAAATGTCAACCACCGGGCATAGTGGGCAATTCATTCTTGTCGCCCCCCGCACGGGGGGCGTGGATTGAAATGCCTAAATAGTTCGCCCCGCTCACAAACGACACCGTCGCCCCCCGCACGGGGGGCGTGGATTGAAATACCGACGAGTGTCCAGCCGCCTTGCCAGTAATCCGGTCGCCCCCCGCACGGGGGGCGTGGATTGAAATAAGTTCGGCGTTCCCAAGGGAGCGAAAGGTGAACAGGGTCGCCCCCCGCACGGGGGGCGTGGATTGAAATGGTTATCCGCCCACGATAGGCCTCCCGCAGCGCCGTCGCCCCCCGCACGGGGGGCGTGGATTGAAATAGCTTAACAGGTTTATCCATGCCCTTAAATATTAGTCGCCCCCCGCACGGGGGGCGTGGATTGAAATTCTATCGCCCTTGCCTGTATTGTTACAATGTATGGTCGCCCCCCGCACGGGGGGCGTGGATTGAAATATAAAAGGTGCTGTCGAGAATGGTTTTGATAAAGTCGCCCCCCGCACGGGGGGCGTGGATTGAAATAGTTTTCTCTTCATACATCATGCCAGCCCGCTTGATTGTCGCCCCCCGCACGGGGGGCGTGGATTGAAATATCCCTCGCTCCCATAACGGTAAGGGAATAGAAGTCGCCCCCCGCACGGGGGGCGTGGATTGAAATCGTGCTTATACGGCCTGCCCTTGTTGTAGAGCATGTCGCCCCCCGCACGGGGGGCGTGGATTGAAATAGCGGCGATCAGGAAGCGGTTGACAGGATACAGGTCGCCCCCCGCACGGGGGGCGTGGATTGAAATCCTCCGGCGGCGGTGGGAAAAGGACCGCCACGGCGGTCGCTCCCCGCACGGGGGGCGTGGATTGAAATGCCTCTGTGGCGGCGGCATTCTGCGAGCAAAGCGGCTGCAGCTCTGTTGCGGTAGCAATAGGCAGCGCCCACGGCTTTTACAAGGAAACGCCCAAGCTGGATATAGAACGGCTGAAGAAGATAAATGCGGCTACGGATGTGCCTCTCGTGCTTCACGGCGGCAGCGGCATACCCAACGATCAGCTTGAAGTAGCCTTCCGGGAGGGCATAAATAAATTCAACGTCGGAACGGAATTCTTCTATCTGTATTATCAGACAATGAAAAAATTCTGTGAAGCGGGTCATCCTGATTTCTTCGATCTGCCTCTTGAGGTTCAGAACGCCCTGGAAAACTACCTCAGACAGAAGATGCAGCTTTCGAAATTCCAGGCATAGATAAACAGACGTGCCGACAGAGCAGACACTCCATATGGGTAAAACCTCAAAAAACACAAAAAGCGGCTTTTAGCCGCTTTTTATAAAGCTTCAGGCCCTCTTTACAGAGGGTCTTTTGTGTTAAGGAGCACTATATTGAGGTCCTTTATCATTTTAAGCTCGTTTTTTGTAAATGCCAGCGCTTCGGGGGTGATGCCGGAATCCGGCATGGGCTTGGGCGAAAGCAGCACTTTTACCGTGAAAGGGGAAAGCGGGTTGTAGGATATAGCCGTCATGAAGCCCCATGTCTCCCTGTTGTGGAAGGAATTCATTATGCAAAGGCTTACCCGGTCTATCGGGTTGGAATGATCCATGAGCACGGCGTAGGACACCAGATCAAAGTGGCTCATCGTGCCGGTATAAAAATATTTCGCCCTTTCATATTCCGCGAAGGAGGGGACGTTGAGGTAGCAGCGGCAGGATATCTCATTAAGCTGCGCCCGGTCGCTCTGGAGCTCCAGCAGCGTTCGTGTAATCTGCTTGAGCCTGCCGTCGTAATAGTACATATACATCGTATCGCTGTTGCTGAAGGGGTTGGAAACGGCTCTTCTTACATTTTCCTTGGGTATGGCATAATCCACAAACTGAGACATATCCGTGCCGAGTGCGGAGGCAATATCGTAAAGAGAACCGACGTCTATGGCTATCTGCCCGCTTTCGTATTTGGAGAGGGTGGATTCGCTCTTGTGTATAGCCGCGGCGAGCTGATCCTGAGTCATGTTTTTGAGCTTGCGGTAAAAGCGTATCCTGCTGCCGACGTGGTTATACAGCGTTTTCTGGAGAGTTTCCAATTCCACCGTTATCCCCTTTAAACAAACAAAAATAATGGTTCCTCGAATATTACCATAATAAAGTTTAACGGAGCGGCGGCGATTTGTAAATAGATACCTTATTCCTTAAAAATCAGAAAAAACCGGGATCTGCGTGAAAATCCGTCATGAACCCGGCACAGTGACGCTCAAGGCGGCATAAAATCTGCGCCAAACGAAACTTTGCGGCAGCATTTCTTCTTGCCATGACATAATGGCAAAATTGACGAAAATTCACAATTTCGTTAAAATTCAATCATGCCTTTATGAGAAATTACGCAAATATCCGTGCATAGGGAAAATGCATGGTAATCCTTTGCAAAATCCTCAGAGGCTGAGCAAATCCCAATACTATTTTTCTGGAGGAATCATCTGATGGTACTGGCACTTCAAATCGTTTTGGCGGCCTGCTTCGTAGGTATTGCGGTCGATATGTTTATCGACATCAACAAGAACCACAAGGGCGAATGCAAAAATGCCGGAGCAAAGAAATGGGCGCAGGGAATGTTCGTAGGTATTATTGCAAACCTTCTGGATACCCTCGGCTGCGGCTCCTTTGCTCCTTCTACCTTCCTTTACAAGACCTTTAAGAACGTAGACGACATCAATATCCCCGGCACGCTGAACGTGGGCGATACCTTCCCGGTCATTTTCGAGGCCTTGATCTTCACCAACACCGTTGACTGTGAGCCCCTGTTCCTGATAGCCATGGTGGTAGCCGCCGCGATAGGCTCTTACAGCATGGCTGAGATCGTGTGCAAGTGGGACGTCAATAAGATCCGTCTGGCGATGGGCATTGCGATGCTGGGCTGCTCCGTGGTAATGGCCTGCAAGAATGCCGGCGTCGGCCCCTTCGGCACCATAGGCGATCTCAACGGCTTCACCGTCGGTCAGTGGCAGTTCTGGGTAGCCGTTATATTGAACTTCTTCTGGGGCGCCGGTATGGACGTTGGCTTCGGCCTGTACGCGCCCTGCATGGCTACCTGCCTGCTGCTGGGCTGCTCCGGCATTACCTGCTTCCCCATATTCATGGGCTCCTGCGCTCTGCTCATGCCCGCCTGCTCCATCGTGTTCATACAGAAGGGGCGCTATGATGTAGTAGCTACCGTGAGCAACATGATCGGCGGCTGCATCGGCGTATTTATCGCATGGAAGATAGTCACCAGCCTGCCCATGAAGGTCCTGATATACGTTATCTGCGTAGTACTTCTTTGGACCTCTTATAAGATGCTCAGCGACCGCGCCAAGGACCTCAAGGCCAAGGCCGACGCAAAGTAATCAAAAAGGCTTATTTCAAAGGGCTGCCCATCTGGCGGCCCTTTTGTGATACAATAAAGCAAAACGAGATCAACGGAGGCAGAAAAATGGAACTTGAATATACGTATGCCGATTACGCGGCGGATAAGGCCATTGAGCTTATAGGCATAGACAGCCCGTCCGGCTACACGGAGCGTGCGGCACGGTGGGTGCAGGAGAGCTTTGAGATGCTGGGCTTCATGACGGAGCGCACACAGAAGGGCGGCGTGCTGGTTACGGTAAAGGGAGGCAGCGAAGACGGCCTGCTGCTTGAGGCACACGTGGATACACTGGGCGGCATGGTAGCCGAGGTAAAGTCAAACGGCAGGCTGCGCATAACCAACATAGGCGGAATGCAGCCCAATAACGCCGAGGCGGAAAACGTGCGGGTGTATACCAGAAGCGGCAGGGCTATCGAGGGAACCTGCCAGCTCTGCAACGCATCTGTACACGTGAACGGCGAATACGGCGATGCGAAGCGCAGCTTCGACACAGAGGAGATAGTGCTGGACGAGGACGTAAAATCCGCAGAGGATACCCGAAGGCTCGGCATAGAGGTTGGGGACATAGTTTGCTTTGAGCCCCGGGCGAGGATAACAGAGAGCGGGTACGTAAAGAGCAGATTCCTGGATGACAAGCTGTCCGTAGGCATACTGCTGGGCATTTGCAAATACATCAGGGAAAGCGGCAGAGAGCCCCAGCGCCCGGTGTACGCCCATATCACGGTATATGAGGAAGTGGGACACGGCGGTTCCGCCTCGCTGCCTACGGGCGTTACGGAGGCTATAAGCGTGGACATGGGATGCGTTGGCGACGGCCTTACCTGTACTGAACGTCAGGTATCCATCTGCGCCAAGGATTCCGGCGGTCCATACAGCTATGAAGTGACGGGCAAGCTCATTGAAGCCGCAAAGGCCGAGAAGGCGGATTACGCCGTAGACGTGTACCCCCATTACGGCTCGGATGTAGAGGCCACTCTAAAGGCGGGATGCGACATACGTCACGGGCTCATAGGCGCGGGCGTTTACGCCAGCCACGGCTACGAGCGCAGCCACAAGGACGGCGTTTACAATACCCTGAAGGTGCTGAAAGGGTATCTCGGAATATAGCGTAAAAACCGGAGGTCTGTATGGCTGAATTTCGACTCTTACAGGACAGGGATAAGGAGCAAGCATCTGCCCTTTGGCAGGAGTGCTTCGGGGATAGCGACGGCTTTTGCCGCTGGTTCATGTCGGAGCAATGGAACGGCGAATACAGCGTCGCCGCCTTTGAAGGGGGAAAGATGGCGTCCATGATACACGGGCGGCCGTATACCCTCTGTATACGGGGACGTGGGGTGCCCTCTGTTATAATGTGCGGAGTAGCTACCGCGCCCGCATACCGGCACAGGGGCCTTATGCGGCGCTGCATGGAGCTTTTTGAGCGCAATGCGCGAGACAAAGGCGCATTTGTGCTGTTCCAGTCCCCGGTAGATTTCAGGATATATGAATGGTGCATGCAATATCCCTCCTCCGCATCGGGTATGCTGGAGTTGAGTGAGAAGGCCAGGCTCAGAGGTTCCTGCTATGCGGTGGATTCCGCCTGTGACGACAGCTTTGCCGCCGAGCTGCTGCCGCTTTACAACGATGTGATGCGGAACTGTTCAGGCCGCGTTATGCGCACGCTGGCAAATATGCAGAATACTCTCCGGGGCTATCAACCGGACGGAGGGCGGCTGCTGCGCTATATAAAGGAAGGCAAAACATTGGGCTATGCGCTGTATTACGGCGCCGAAAAGGAAGTGAACTGCATTGAGTTCATGGCGAGGGGCAGGGCGGCACGGGGGCTGCTGAGCACCCTCGGCGCTATGGCAAGGGGCAGGAGAATGATGGTGCGCGGAACCGCGGAGCTGCTGCTTATGGGCGTTCCAAAGGGAATACGAGGTAGTTTGGCGAATACCACGGCAATGGGAGCGCTGAATGTACCAGGGCTTTTGCATGAGCTTGCGGGCTTTGACGATGTGACTGTGGAGGTTACCGATAGCGTCATACCGGAGAACAACGGCGTGTTTACATTCGGAGGAAAGCCTTCCAAAGGACCTGTAGATATAAAAATGGACAGCGGGCGGCTGATGCAGCTTTTGTGTGGCTATGCCGACATCGCGCAGCTGGAGGGACAGGAAAAGGCGGAAATAGTAAACCGGCTGGCCGCCCATAAGCTTTTGGACAGGTTGCCAACGTTACAATGCTTTACTGCGGAGGAATATTGAATAATACAAAAAGGCGGCTTTCGCCGCCTTTTTGTAAGCTCAGTGTTCAATATGAATCATCAATCGTCGCGGGTGCGCCATGCAATCTCCGCGTCAAGGTTCTTGCGGAGAGTCTCGTTTTCCTTTACAAGATCGTCGTAGTGCACGCTCTGTACGTAGAATTTATCAAAGCCGAAGGTGGCCTCCTCAAGCTCTTCCTCGGTATAGCTGGGGAGCAGGGTACCGCTCTTGCGGCGTAGACCCATGGCGGTTATAACTACCAGCCGCCTGTGCTGCTCGGAGAGCTGAATTATCTTGAGACTTTCGGGTATCTCGAGGTTCAGGCCGTAAAGCTCGTTTACCCGGCGGAGGAGAGGCTGCTGCTCGGGCTTGATAGAGACGATAACACCGTATTTTGCGAACAGTTCCTTGAGATAGTCCGCAGATACCGGCTCGCGGGTGATGGTGCTCTTGCCAAGGCCCTCAAGCATGGTGTTGGAAATAGAGAAACTGACGTAGGTTTCGTTGCCTGTCTTTGGGTAATCCATATTTCCTCCTAAAAAATTTGTTTTGTTATTATTATCGGCAAGCCGACAAGATATAATTCAGATTTGATATTTTGATGCTAACACTAAGTGCAACTTATGTCAACTACCGATATTTTTTCTACAAAAATGCAAATGTTATCGGCAGCCCTGACCAACATCTATTTGACAAAAATGCCTTCCGAGCATATAATATATCCGTTGTATATCTCTCCGTAGCTCAGCAGGATAGAGCGTTCGCCTCCTAAGGTGGAGGACGTACACTCGCCTTGAGCCCCTCGATTTTACACAAGCGCCATTAGCTCAGCAGGATAGAGCGCACGCCTCCTAAGCGTGAGGCCGCTGGTTCGAATCCAGCATGGCGCGCCAGAAAGCCCCGTTTTCGGGGCTTTTTTATGCCCGCAGTTCTTTCTTAGCCTTTGCGATTTGCTAATCGGTACACTCGCCTTTTGCATCAGCTTGGCTCCTTATGTAATCTCCCGCTTGCTAATCGCCGCATTGCAGAGGCGGGGATTTGCTAATTTTTCAGCCCGTTTTGCTAATTGCTCGTTTTTTCGGGCTAATTTCTTGCTAATCGGTACTTGCAGCGCATACAGTCCCCTGTGTTCCCATACCGCTCAAAAGCTGAAGCAGTTGGGTGGTCAGCTCCGGCGATTTGTTTAGCAGTTCGAGTACCTTTGCCACATCGTTTGTGGCTGCCGCAGGCTGAACGATCTCCGGCTGTACGGTTTCCTTCTCAACAGGCTTCTGATGCTGATAGAACACCTTTTCAAACTTGTCGGCGTTCAAGCGTCTGTCCTCGTCGAGAATGTGCGAGTACACGTCAGATACCATCTTTAGCTGCGCGTGTCCCGTGTCGCCCTGTACGGCTTTCATATCTCCGCCGTTGAGCTTCAGCTTGTAGGTCGTGCTTGTGTGACGCAACGAATGGAAAACAACATCGGGGAGGCTGTTCTTACGGATGAGGTCCTTGAACGCACGGGATATGACCTGCCCCTCCAGCGGTCTGCCGTTGGGAAGCGATAACACAAGGTCATAATCTGTGTACTCCTCACCGAGAAACTCTTTGCGTTCCTCCTGCTCTGCTTTCCACTCGACAAGCATACGGGCAACGGTGGTCGGAAGCCATATCTTTCGGATGCTCGTTCTTGTCTTGGGCTTTTTCAACACAAGCGCGGTGTTGTTGCTCGTAAGGACGGCGGGGAAAACCTTGATAACGTCCTTGTCGTTGAGCTTTTGCAGCGAGTTCTTTGAAACGCGCTGAAGCTCCTTGTTTACATAGATGGATGCGTCGTTTTGCTCGATGCTCTTTTCGTCTATCACAACGCAATCCCAAGTCAGCGCCATCAGCTCGCCTAAACGAAGCGAACAGGAGAATGCCAGATTGATTGCAAGGGATAGCCGTTCATCGTCGCAGACTTCAAGCGCATGAAACAGGTCATCCGCCGTCCATATTTCCCTTGTGGTCGCCTCGACCTTAGGTAGCGTTGCCTTTGCAATGGGGTTATGGTCTGCACATTCCCATCTGACCGCTTGATTATAGGCGCAGTTGAGGATTTTATGAATCTCCTTGACGTTCCTCGGAGAAACACATTCGTCCGTTTCCTTACCGCTGTTGCGGGATACGCATTTCACCTTCAACAGCTTTTGATAGTATTCGTCCACCATGCGAGGGGTCAATGCGGAAATCTTGATGTTTCCGATGTAAGGATTGATATAGTTATCAATCAGCCCCTTTTTCGCGTCAAAGGTGGATAGCGCCCACTTGGTAACTCCATACAGCTCTACGAAGTCGTACATGAGGTCGGAAATCGTCTTGATGCTTGGACGGACAAAGGTGTGCGTGGATTGCTTGTACTCAATCTCTGCTTTGCGTTTCTTTGCTTCCGCAAGAGTACCCCACGTTTCCCATTTCTGCCGCTTTTCGCCGTTTTCATCGTCGTATGAGTATATTACCGAATACTTGGATTTTCTTTTGATGATCGAAGCCATAATTCGTATCTCCTTTGATATTTGATTTACATTTCTTGTTCGTCCAACCACTTATCAAAGGACTTTTTCGACACCCTTATGGAAGTTCCAATTCGCACAGATCGAAACTCATCTTTCATTTCCTTGACGAAGGCGTAGCAGGCGTTCTCGCTGATGCCAAGCATCTTTGATATTTCCTTTACCGTATAGGTGCGCTTTTCTGTGGCTGTTTCTTGCGTGGCGAATGCTTCCATTTGCCAGCCTCCTTTCTGTTTTCATCGCTATCCACGCAAGACCGCCTATGGCTAAAGTGTAGCAATATTCAGCGTGGATAGCAAATGTGTGAATTATGTAATTGCCCCGCCTTATGCGGCAGGGCATAAACTGTTACTGTTGCTTTTTCTTGACGAAGTAGTCATATCCGTCGGGGATTCCATCCGGTTTGTTGCAGATGGAACAGGCTTCATGCTCGATTTGGAACGGATCGGCGCGAAGCACGATGTATTCGCCGGATTCGCGCAGTTTGGCGGCGCAGGCGGGACAAAGCACCTGTATGTCCTTTTCGGTGAACATACGATCTATCACATCATTGCTGACGCTTGCGCTGATGGCCTTGTCGATTGCTTTAATCTGATTCTTATCGAGCATACCGATGCGCTTACCAAGGCGGCGCTTGTCGATGGTGCGAATCTGCTCCATGAGGACGATTGAATCCATGTGCAGGCCGCAGGATGTGCCAACCGCAACATGGGTCGGCTGCGAGGGCTTGTCCAGCTTGCTTGTGATAGATGCGACGATTACCGTTGGGCTTTGGGCGTTACCCACATCGTTCTGAATGACCAGAACGGGACGGATGCCGCTCTGCTCCGAGTGAATGCCTGTTCGCATATCAACGAGGTAGATTTCACCGCGTAATACTTCTTTTTCCATTTTAAGTACCTCCTGTGTTTGATGTAATGACCGAGTGGGATACACCGCCCGGTCTGTCAAACGCCTCTATTTGTTCTCAACGCCCCGAGGCAAGGGAGGTCATTTACAAGCTGACAGCGAATCAGCAGCTCGGGCATTTCAGCCCCTCCGAGGTTCTCTCCGAGCCGCCCCCAATGCTTGCGACGGTTTTTTCACGCTCGAGCTATGGCTGGACGGGAGTGTTATATCCCTAATCCGGTCATGGCCATATCGGGTGCTGCCCGATAGTGAAAACCGCCGTTTATCGCTCGCCTTCTATGGAGGGGTCTTGGCGCGGCTGCTCTCGCGGCTCTTGGGTTGGGGAACGTGTTAATGACCTGTTTATTCGGTTGTGCTGAGGGGATTTATTCCTTAAAACGGTTCCTTTTTTGTTCTTTCGAGAATAACCCCCTCACTTAATAGCCGGCGAGAAGCCTCAAAACTACACGTCATTCGGAAAAATCTTTTAAGATTTTTCTGATGCGCGCTATTTTGTTCTGAACTGCTTGAAAACTGCTGTGCAGGATAGCGGCAATATCGTTTTGCTGATAGCCTTCCATCATCAATGTGATGATTTCTATGTAGCTTGGTTTCATGGCAATAATCGCCTTATACAACTCAGGATCGTCGATCTCATCGATCCATGAGTAGCGATTCCCATACTTAACAAGCGGCGCGTCTGCCGGAAGCTCATCCATATCCATATAGCGGGTATCTCCCGTACGCTCGTCAGTCGTCATCATGTCAGAAAGGTCAACTGCGTGTTCCTTGTCGCGGCGATACTGGCGGAATACGCCAAGGTCATACTCGCACATGGCGTGTATATCCGCTTCACTCATACCCGCTTTAAGACATTTTTCCATAAAGTGCCTCTGCTCCCTGTTAAACATCTTGCGTTCAAATCCATGGTTAAAACCCATTTTGTAACCTCCGATTTTTTGTTTGAAGTGCGGTGTTCCAACAAAAATCGTAGGGTTACGGATACTGTCCTATGGCTTGCTGCCATACATCTGTGTACATGAAAAATCCCTTTCCGCTTTTTAAGCAGAAAGGGATGGCAACGCCATCTGGCAAAGAATAAAGCCAGACAAATAGCTTAAAAAGCTAACTTGTCAGGCTCGTAGTATCTCGTACCGCCGCAGTAGTGCGCCGTTGCCGGATTTTGGCTCTGTACTAAGTTTTATTCGGTTTTGCGTGATTATCTATCTCGCTATAGCAATGATGCTCTTACATCTATCACATTTTATGGTCAATTCCGCTTTATCGGCTGGGTGTGCCTTGTCCACGGTGTAGGCTCTCGGCTTTCTTGCCGAGGCTCTTGCTTGTATCAGTCGCTTGTTGCAGTTGGGGCAGTTTATGTAAACAAAGCTCCTGCCCAGCGGGTCTGCGGCTCTACCGCCAGCGCTCCTAATACAGCGGATAGTCCTTCTCGTTGCTTCCAATGTGATCGCCTCCGTTATTCCATCACACCAACCGCCTGTGCCTGTGATACGGCATATCTGCGCTTGATGCCCCCATATTTCTTATCATATTCCATGATCTGTGCATCATCCTCAAACAGAGGGATGAAACTCAATCCGTGTGCGCTTGGCATAGCTATATACTTCTGCCCGTCCGAATCCACATAAGCGTCGAGAAACAAGTCGGCATCAGTTACACGGGTCAGCAGAACAGGTCTGTGTTGCTCAAAATAAATTATCTTGCTCATCGTTTTCCTCCTTAAACGTACATGGCAGCGGGCATTGTAAGCTGCTCATGCGATTTATCCTTTTGTACCTTCAGCCCGTTCATGGAAGATGCGAGCCTTATCGCATCCCGTCCGAAACGACGCTGTATGTCCTCAATGGCGATTTCCAAGTTATCGTTACGTTTACGCTTCTCATGCTCGCCAAACAAATCCAACTGCTGCGGCATACTCGCGCTGATGAGATCAACCGCCCGAATTGTTACTGCCCGAATGGGATATTGCCATGTGTAGCGAAGCCGGAACAGATCCATCGCACAGTTCACCATCTCCCTCCAGCTCTGCGTTGGATACGGCAGTTTGCATTGAAATTGATGATAATTGAGATTGCAGTCCCGAATGTAAAGCTGCACCCGCGTAGCTATCAGCTCCGCTTGCCGTAAACGGCGAGACACCCCTTGTGCAAGCTCAAACAGGACTTGCAGGACTTCGTTGCTGTTTTCGAGATCGGCAGTACAGGTAATACCGTGTCCCACACTTTTTGCCACCGGCTCGTAATCAAATGGTCGCACCCGTGAGTCGTCTACTCCGTTGGCAAACTCCCACAGCTTGATGCCATTGATGCCAAGCCATGATTTTAAGAGCATCTTATCGCATTGTGCTATGCCTCCAATGGTTTCGATTCCGTGTTTGTGCAGCTTCTCCGTTGTTGCTCTGCCAACATATAACAAATCGGATGCTGGCAGCGCCCATATCTGTTTTCGGTAGCTTTCCGGTGTAATGCAGGTTATGGCGTCCGGCTTTTTTAAGTCGCTTCCCAACTTGGCAAATATTTTTGTGAAAGACACACCAATGCTTACGGTCAGCCCAAGTTCGTTTTTTATGGTTTCACGAATAGATTCAGCTATGGCGAGTGGACTCCCCATGCTGCTGCCCGTGATATCCAGCCAGCACTCGTCCATGCCATAAGGCTCGATTTGGTCGGTATATCTCCCGTAGATATTCCTTGCAAGCGCAGAATACTTGATGTACTGTTCAAAATTGGGCTGTACCATGATAAGGTTTGGGCAACACCGCTTAGCCTCCCAATTAACCATTCCGGTTTTCACGCCTGCCATTTTTGCCAGTTCAGATTTTGCGAGAACTATACCGTGACGATTCTCCGTGCTTCCACATACAGCAACAGCTTTTCCGCGTAGCGATGGATTCAGCATCATTTCCACGCTTGCGTAATAACTGTTCAAATCACTGTGAAGAATTGCTCTCACTTTCGCTTACCTCCTTGCTATGCGGTTAGTATAATCCTATTTACAAACGAATATAAGGCAACAACTGTTCTATTTTAGGATTTTCTATTGCGTTATTGTATTAGACATAGTAGAATATGAGGCATAGGAGGTGGTTGCACCATGGGTACTGCTATTGGAAGCGTGCTTCGGGAATTAAGAATAAAGCATAACTATCAGCAGCAGGATATTACAAAAATGCTGAATGAAATGGGAATACAAACAGCCAAGCAACAGGTTAGCCGTTGGGAACACGGATATAATAATCCGAACATTCCGCAGTTTATTGGCCTGTGCAGGATTTACGGCATAAAAGACGCATATAAGGTCTTTTTGCAAGGGGACTTCTCTGACCTTATTTATGAGTTAAACAAGGAGGGGGCGGATAAATTGGCGGAGTATAAGCAGCTCCTGATAGCGAGTGGACTGTATGCGCCAATGTCATGCAAACCTAAAATCATTCCGTTCCCACGCCGCACAGCGCCTATGTATGACATCGGAGCATCTGCCGGAACGGGGCAGTTTCTTGACAGTAATTCGTATGAAATGGTAGAAGTTCCCGAGTGTGTGCCGGACAGCGCCACGTTTGGGCTTCATGTATGCGGCGACAGCATGGAGCCTTCCTTGTTCGATGGTGAAGAGATATGGGTGCATCAACAGCCGACGCTTGAAAATGGCGATATAGGCATATTTCTTCTTGATGGCGATGCCTATGTAAAAGAGTTCCGTGTAACGAACCGAGGCACGTTCCTCGTTTCACATAACCCTACATATAAGCCGAAGCAGATTACAGAGTATAGTGAAACGAGGATTTACGGGAAAGTTATTTATCCGATCCGCTGACATTTTAGGAAGCACGACGGTTAGCAGGATAGAGCGGCTAAGGTCTTATTGATATTGGCTAAAGCTAAATGAAAGGAGCGCGTAAAATGAAAAGAATGACAAGAAGAGAGCAGGCGGTATACGATTATGTTCTTCTGTTTCGGGCTAAGATGCGCTTTTCTCCAAGTATGCGTGAGATAGCTGAAGGGATAGGTCTTAATTCGGTATCCACGGTGCATAAGCACGTTCATTCTTTAGTTAATAAGGGATGGTTCTTGCCTTACATAGGAAAGAATCGTACAATTCTCCCCAATGAGGAGTTGCTTGACGAGGGGGCAAAATGAATCACAAAAAGGTTTACGTTGAGGTAACGGCCTCCTTTCGGCCGGATGGGGTCATTTTGCCTCGTGAAATAGTATGGGAGGATGGACGCCATTATGATATTGACCGTGTATCAGACATCCGTCAGTCGGCTTCTGCGAAAGTGGGCGGGCAGGGCGACAGATACACCATAATTGTGAATGGCAAGCCTAAGTATCTTTTTTTCGAGCGTAATGCAAGCATTACCGGCAACAATATAGGGCGATGGTTTGTAGAAGGTCGGGCGCAGTGAGTATCGTGGAAGCAATAGTAAAGATGTATAAAGGGGACTTGCGTTAAAATTGAGCGTAAAACACTCACAATGCAAAAAGAAGATTTTCCGACGGGAACGCTTTCTAACGCAAATGAGCCGCTCGGCAATGAGCGGCTCTACTCTTGTCTGATAGCTATTGCATCACCTTTGCCATGAGGCTTTCATAGCTGTCGACCACATCATATTTCACCGTTTCGGTACTGATTACCTTGAAATGCTCCCTTGCACATTTTATTTTTGCCTCCTCAATCAAGCGAAGCTGCATGGAGGACATGGCGCCTTTCGTTTCTGCTACAAAATATATATGCTTGACCATGCCCTCATGGAAGGCGATCGCCCAATCGGGATTATATTTGCCGACAGGCGTTGAAATAAAGAAGCCCCTGGGCAGCTTTACATACACGGCAACCTCCTTGCTTGTATCAAGCTCGGCAGCAAAGTCCCTTTCGTTGGTTGAATCATAGAGAATATAGTCATATAGGTGTTTATGCGCTTCAATAGCGTTGTATCCCAAACGCCCCTTCATGGTCGGCTCGGTGAAAATATCCGTATCATAAGCGGAGTCAAGCTTATTATATGTAATATGCTGTATTATGACCGTAGCCTTTTGATCGTTAATGAGCGCGGACGCCTTGATTATGAACTCCTCCGGATTATTGGCAAACTGCCCGAAAACGGCAGGATGAATCCCTTTGAGTATCCTTACAACGGCGGCGCGGGGAAGACCCGTTTCTGCAACAATCCTGCCGACAA